>VFQN01008126.1_pt1 | contig 10802 bp, 10 predicted proteins | sample 3512371 | NCBI WGS metagenome assembly VFQN01 (sample SAMN10412370, study PRJNA504923) | tailings metagenome | isolation source: Replicate 2 from Balatoc abandoned mine | place: Philippines: Itogon, Benguet | collected 2017-08-28 | reverse complement strand
AAGTGCTCAACTGGAAGGGGCGATCGGTGTTTCGGCACAGAACAAGCCACTGATTTTTCGTCAGTTCATGGATCCGTTCCTGCCGCGACCAAGACTTTCTCTCAAGTGGCTTCCCCTGTCATTCCATCTGCCGAGTAGATCTAGCGATCCGGACAGGGTGTGTAACTAATTTAAGTCCGCCTGAGTTGTCATTATCAAGTAGAAATACTTTTTCACTTTGAACCTGTGCAGAAAAAGGGAATTTTCACCGGCGTGGTATCGTGGGCTTTACCATCCATCAGTGACCATCCTGACAAGTAAAATCTGCCGGATGTTATGAATCAGGCGAGGGCATGGGGCAGGGTGTGAACGGAGGCGGGCAGAAAAGCCTAAGGCCCAGTACCGGTCGTCTTAAGAGCATCCAACAAAACCACCTCGCCACGAAGCGGAGGCAGATCAGGCTGACGGCGAGCAGGTGGAAGCCGGTCAGGATATCGAGCCGGCGCTCGTAGCGGATGGTGAGGCGTCGGAACCGGCTGAGCCAGGCCAAGGTCCGCTCGATGATCCAGCGGTGCCGGCCCAGTGTCTCGCTGCTCTCGATCCCGCGCCTGGCGATCCTGGGCACGATCTTGCGCTGGCGCAGGGCCTGGCGGCAGTGTTCGAAGTCATAGCCCTTGTCGGCAGGCAACTTTGCCCGGCGCTTTTTTGGCCGTCCGACGCACTGGCGGACCGGCGGCACTGCCTCGATCATTGGCCCCTGGAGCTTGCTGTCGTGCCGGTTCGCCTTCGTGAGGAGGAGGGCGAGTGGGATGCCGTTGCCGTCGACGAGTAGGTGCCGCTTGCTGCCGGGCCGGCCGCGGTCGACAGGGTTCGGACCGGTCGCTTCACCTCCCTTTTCGCCGCGAACGAGGCGCTGTCGATGCAGGCCCGGCTCCAGTCGATCGCGTTGGCCTTGCCCAGCCGGTCGAGCAGGCTGCGGTGCAGCCGCGCCCACACGGCCAGCCGCTTGCCAATCGCGCGGCCTGCGCCAGCAGGTCATGCCCGACCCGCAGCCCATCTCCTTGGGCAGGTACGCCCATCGACCGTCAGCAGAGGGTCGATCCGATCCGCGAAGCGGGTGCGGCCAGCAGGCCGCAAAGGGCCGATGCCGGTCCGCAGCACGAGCACGATGCCTTCCAGCACCTTGCGGTCATCGAACGGTGATGGGCTCCTAGTGCAGATTTTGGGGCACAGACGACAGACACCAATTGATCTGCTGCGCCACGGCCAGCATGTAAGGGAAGGCCACATCACTCGTTTCTATCACATTGCATTCCGGCAAAACCGCCACAGACAGGAACATTCACCTGCTTCCCGCCCATGATCACTTGTACTGCCGATGCTTCTGCAGCTGCGAAAAGCAGCATGGCGGCAAAGAACAACAGGGCGAGCATTGGACAGCCCCTTGGCGAGGAACGACCATCAAAGCCTCCAAGAAGCGATCGTAGCACCGAGTACGTCTGACGGCACGGCTGCCCTGCCCCGGCTGAGGGCCGTCTTCCGTCCAACAAAGCACAAAGTCAGGACTTGGCGGGTGGCGTTCAGCCAACCCGCTTGAGCGTGTCGGGCAGGGTGGCGTGCGGCACCCTGAAGGTCCCACCGATCGCGGCCTTGGGCCATCGCTCCGTGCGGCGGCGACCTGCTCGGTGCTCAGCGCCGGCTGGCGGCCTCCTCGCCTGCCCCGGCAGCATCCTGGCGATGATCAATCCACACTGGCGCGTTCCGGAAACACGATGGATCATGCACACCAGGACCCGCCTCTGCGCCCAGAAGACTGATGGCGGTCGGCTATCCGCAGGAGCCATCATGCCGAACAGCGATATCTATGGCCGCACCCACGAACTCGAGCCGGAAGTGGTCGAGGCGATGGCGGTGCGGCTGGAGGAGCGTCGCGCCAGTTCGCGCTACATGGGCATGCTCCACGACTATCTCGACCGGCTCGATCTCGAGGCAGCGCACAAGGTGCTCGTGATCGGAGCGGGGACCGGGGTCGAGGTGCGCGAGATCCTCCGGCGTCCGGGCTTTGCCGGGATCGTCACCGCCCTGGAGCTCAGCGAGCGGCTCGTCGCGGTGGGACAGCGCAACGCCGCAGAAGAGGGCGCAGGCGACCGGATTGTCTGGAAGGTGGGTGACGCTCATGCGATCGATGCCGCCGATGCGTGCTTCGACCTCGTCATCGCGCATACCGTGATCAGCCATGTCGACGAGCCGGACCAGGTGATGGCGGAGGCCCGGCGGGTGCTGCGGCCGGGCGGCACGCTGGTGGTCTTCGATGGCGACTACGCCACCTACACCTTCGGCACCCTGGACCCGGAACAGGGTCGCCTGTGGGACGAGCGGATCATCCGCGCCATGATCGCCAACCCGCGGGTGATGCGGACCCTGCCGCGCGTCTTCCACCGCCTTGGCCTCGAGCTCGTCGACTGGCGCAGCTACGTGCTCAACGAGGTCGGCAAGGGTGACTTCTTCCTGGGCTCCCTGCGCACCTTTCCTGTCTTCCTGACAAGGGCCGGCGTGGCTACGGCCGACGAGGTACAGGCTTACGTGGACGACCAGTTCCAGGCCTCGGAAAGGGGCGCCTTTTTCGCCGGCTCCAACTTCGTCACCTACATCGCGCGGCGGCCCGGCTGAACGGCAGCCAGCCCCAGGAACAAGCTCGGCACCGCCAGGATGCCCATCAGGGATGGCTGTGGCATGACCATGACGAGCCGATCATGGGAGCAGAAGGATGACGACCCGCCGAACAATGCTGGGCTTGGCTGGTGCTGCCGCCTTCTGTCCGGTCGCGGTGCCTGCCGCCGAGCTCGAGCGGCGCTCGATCATCCTGGGCGTGGGCGGCAAGCCCCTGCTCTACTTCCTGCCGCTGACGATCGCCGAGCAGAAGGGCTTCTTCAAGGAGGTGGGCCTCGACGTCAGGATCGACAATTTTGGCGGCGGTGCGAAGGCACTGCAGGCACTGATCGGCGGCTCCGTCGACGGGGTGGTCGGTGCTTACGAGCACACCATCCGCATGCAGGCCAAGGGCCAGGACATCAGGGCCGTCATCGAGCTTGGCCGCTTCCCGGGCATGGTGCTGGGCGTGAAGAAGGAACTGGCGGGCGAGATCAGGTCGCCGGCCGACCTGGTCGGCCGCAAGGTCGGCGTCACCGCACCCGGCTCGTCCACCCACTTCTTCGTCAACTACCTGATGGCCAAGGCAGGAGTGGATCCGAAGCAGGCGGTCTTCACCGGCGTGGGTTCCGGCTTGAGTGCGGTTGCGGCGATGCAGCTGGGCGAGATCGAGGCCATCGCCAATGTCGATCCGGTGATCTCCAAGCTGGAAGCCGACGACACCATCGTCATCCTGGCTGATGCGCGCACGGCAACCGGGACCAGGGAGATCTTCGGTGGCTTCAACCCGGCGGCCGTCCTCTACCTGAAGAACGCCTTCATCGAGGCCAACCCGAACACGGTCCAGGCGATCGTCAACGCCTTCAAGACGGCGCTCGACTGGCTGGCGGCCGCTTCCCCAGAGGACGTCGCAGCCACGGTGCCCGAGACCTATTACCTGGGCGACAAGGCGCTCTACCTGCGGGCGGTCGCTGCCAGCAAGGAGGCCTATAGCCAAACCGGCGTCATCCCGGCGCAAGGCATGCAGAGCGCCTACGACATGCTGAGACAGTTCGATCCGGAACTGGCCAGCGCCAAGATCGACCTGACCGCAACGTTCACCGACCGGTTTGTCAAAGCGTCAGCGGTAGGGATAGGTCCGGTCCATGAAGCGCTCCCTGGGCGTTTGCAGTAGACTGCATCACCCGGGCAAGGACGCCTGATCAGGGGAGCCGGGTGGACGTCGAGGCTTGGTTGCGAGCGCCGGGCCTGGGCCAGTACGCGCAGGCGTTCCGCGCCAGCGATGTTGATGCACGGGTCCTGCCCGGCCTGACCGCGGACGATCTCAAGGAGATTGGGGTCGCTTCGGTTGGCCATCGGCGGCTGATGCTGCAGGCGATGGCGGCGCTGGGCACGCTTCCCGCAAGTCCGGCGACCGCTGCAATCGAGGCAAGCGTCACGTCGCTGGCGCACCCTTCATCCCAGGCCGAGCGGCGCCATCTCACGGTCATGTTCATCGACCTGGTCGGCTCGACGGCGCTGTCGGCGCGCCTGGATCCGGAGGAGATGCGGGCGGTCCTGCTGGCCTACCGGAGCGCCGGCGCCGCCGAGGTCAGGCGCTTGCTGCAGCATGGACAGCGCGGGCGAGAAAGCAGTTGGAATCCTGGCGATTTCCTGTTGGGACAGCTCGGCAGCAGGGTCGTCAACTGCACCTCAACCATCTGTCCAGGCCTCTATCCCAATAGGGTTGTTGCCCAAATCGCTCGGTGAGCCAGTCGATGAACACCCTCACCTTCGGCGCCAGCTCGCGCGAACTCGGGTAGAGTGCCCAAAGTGTCTGCGTCGAGACGAGGGTGTACCCAGGAAGAGCTAGTACGAGGGCACCGGATCGAAGCTCGTCCGCGGCGCACCACGTCGCCATCAGAGCGATTCCCAGCCCCGCACAGGCCGCGTCGCGCACGGCAGCTCCGTCGTTGATCCGAAGGTGCGGCGTGATACGCCGCTCGATCAGCTCCCCACCCGTTCCCCGAAACGTCCAGAGATCGAGCGTACCGACGACGAGGCAGGCATGGTCGGCGAGGTCGTCAGGCGTGTTCGGCCGCCCGCGCCGCTCGATGTACGCGGGCGATGCAACCAGCACCCGTTGATCTGGAGCGAGCCGCCGCGCGACGAAGGTCGAGTCGCTGAGCTCGGCATAGCGAACCGCTACATCGAAGGCACCTTCGACGAGATCGACAATGCTGTCGGAGATGCGCAAGTCCAGGGCCAGATCGGGATAACGGCCGCAGAAGTCGGGCAGACCCGGCACGATATGCATGCGCGCAAACGAAGCCGGAGCCGCGACCCGCAGGGTGCCGCGCGGCGCGGCTTGCTCCCGCCCGAGCGCCGCCCGGGCGCATTCCGCTGCGAGCACGACGTGCTCTGCATGCGGCAGGAAGGCGAGGCCATCCTCGGTCAAGGTCGCCTGCCGCGTCGTTCGGTGCAGCAGCCTGGCCCCGAGCTTTCTCTCGAGCGCCGCCAGCCTGGCGCTGGCACCCGCCGGCGTGAGGCCCAGATCGCGGGCGGCAGCGCTGATGCTCCGAAGCCGCGCGATGCGCACGAACAGATGCAAGTCGTCGATGTCCATCGCATCGCTTTCAACGGCTCTTTGAAACTGATCCTAGAGCCGACCCGCTACCGCCGGCAATCATGAGAAGTCAGGTAGATATAGAGACGGGCGGCGGGCCGGGTCTGCAATCAGCCGACCCTGGCTTCGGGCAAGTCACCGTGGGTCATCGAGCCCGCCCATGCCGCTGGAACCGGAAAGGAGATCGGTATGACCAAGACCATGAAGGCAGTCGTCCTCACCCGCTTGGGAGGGCCGGATGGGTTCGAGCTGCGCGAGGTGCCGGTGCCGGAGGTTGGTCCACGCCAGGTGCGGGTGCGGGTGCATGCCACTGCCGTCAATCCGCTCGATTACCAGATCCGCCGCGGCGACTACACGGACTACGTGCCGCTGCCTGCCATTATCGGCCATGACATCTCGGGTGTTGTCGAGGAGGCGGGATCTGAGGTCGACGAGTTCGCCGTGGGCGACGAGGTCTACTACACGCCAAAGATCTTCGGTGGCGCCGGCTCATACGCCGAGCAGCATGTTGCCGACGTCGAACTCGTCGGCCGCAAGCCCCTCAACCTCACCCACCTCGAGGCCGCGAGCCTCACGCTCGTCGGTGGCACGGTCTGGGAGGCGTTCGTCCAACGCGCGCAGTTGAGCGTCGGCGAGACGGTCCTCATCCACGGCGGGGCCGGCGGTGTGGGTACGATCGCGGTCCAGGTCGCCAGGGCGATCGGCGCGCGGGTGATCACGACGGCGCGCGCCGGCGACCACGACTTCGTGCGCTCGCTCGGGGCCGACGAAGCGATCGACTTCACCGCTGAGGACTATGTGGAAGGTGTCTCCCGGCTGACCGGGGGAGAGGGCGTCAACGTCGTCTTCGACACCATTGGCGGCGACACGCTCACCAGGAGTCCCCTGACGCTTGCCGCCTTCGGGCGTGTCGTCAGTCTCGTCGACATCGCCCAGCCGCAGAACCTCGTCGAGGCCTGGGGGAAGAACGCCGCGTACCACTTCGTGTTCACCCGCCAGAACCGCGGCAAGCTCGATGGGCTCACACGCCTCGTCGAGCGCGGGCTGGTGAAGCCCGTGATCGGGGCGACGCTGCCGCTCGCGCGGATGGGAGAGGCGCACGAACTTCTGGAGAACGGCACCGCGCGGGGCCTGCGCGGCAAGGTCGCGATCGATGTGGTGGGCGAGGCGCTCGCCTTGCCCTCCGTGCAACAGGCCGCCTGACGCACTGCGGGGGTCAACCGGCAGTTCCTGGCGCCGGTGGCCCCTCGCTCCACCCGGAGAGAGCGTGATGGTGACCTATCACTACCTGGACCATGTGGCGGGGCGAAGGCGATGGCGGAGGCGGATTGGCGGGAGGATCTGGAGGACTGGCTCGAGCCGTTCCTGGCGGCGACGGGGCACGGGAAGCGGCGCTTGTGGGCGCCGGTCCATCGGCGGAGGCCGATCGGGCCTGGCGAGTGCCATGAGCCTGCAGCCGATCCTGGCCGGCTGGCAGGTGCGCGGTGCGCTGCTCCTGGCGAGATCGTCCGGCAGGAGGACGCCGCGGATCCCCATCCCCGGCGTTCCGCTGGCCGGTCGCAGCCGGCCGGCGGAACGGGCTCGTCCAGCAGACCAAGGCGCCCCGCGCGTCATCGCATGTTCCCCAGGGTCAAGCGGCAGCGCCGGGCAGTCGGGACGGCTTCGGGGACGGGCTCCCTACGATCCCCCGCCCCCAAGAAAGTGCTGGCGCGATGCGAGGCGCCTACTGGGTCAGACCCAGCGGGGCGGTCACGATGCCCATGCCGCGGTCGGCCGGGTCGGTGCCGGCGGCGAAGACGGTGCTGCGGGTGCTGGCCAGGAGCCTGGACAGGACGGACAGGCTGGTGGCGTTGCCCGGCAGCTGGCGCAGGGCTTCCCACCACAGCGCGGTGACGCCGGCCACGTGCGGGATCGCCATGCTGGTGCCGCTCAGCGCCTTCAGGCCGCCGCCGAGCCTGGCCGAGAGCACGCCGACGCCCGGCGCGCTGACCTGGGGGAAGGTGTTGGAGAAGGGGGCCACGGCGAAGCCGCCGGGATTTTCCGACACAGCACCCACCGAGACGACGCCCTGGGCGGCGGCCGGGATCGACACGGCGATCTCGTGGTCGGGATTCTCGTCGCGCCGGCTCTCGTTGCCAGCCGCGGCGACCAGGATCGTGCCCTGGCCGAACGCGACCCGCGCCTCGACCATCTCCATCAGGGCGTCAAACATCCGCAGGTTGCCGCGATAGGCTTCCAGCGCCACCGAGGTCGCCAGGTCGGCCGGCCAGCCCTGGCCGACCAGGCGCTGCACCAGGCCCGGGAAGTCGAAGCCCAGCGACATCGAGATCACGTCGGCGTTCCCCTGGAGCGCCCACTGGCTGCCGCGGAAGATCATGTCGGAATCGCCGCTGCCGTCGTCGCCCAGCACCTTGCCGACCAGGAGCCGGCCAACGCCGCGGGCGACGCCGATGCGGGTGCCGTCCACGTCGCGCCCGCAGATCGTGCCGGCGCAATGGGTGCCGTGGCCCTGGCGGTCGCCGTTGCCCGAGCCGGAAAAGTCCTGCGCGACGATCTCCACGCCGGCAAAGGCGGCATGGCCGGCCTCGATGCCGGTATCGAGCACCGCGACGGTGACGCCGGCACTGGTGAAGGGCGACTGGTCGGCGCGGACCGCCGCAACGCCCCAGGCGACCGGTGGCGCTGCGCCGGCATCCGCCTCGAACGGCATGATCAGCCGGACCGGCATGACCGGGGCGATGGCGGCGACCGCGGGATCGCGCGCGAGCGCGCCGACCTCGTTCGCGGTCAGGGTCTCCACGTCGACCCGCGGCTCGGGCGGGGTGCGGATCGCCGCACCGAGGACGGTGCCGCGCGGACGGGCGCCGAACGGCTCGCGGTCGTGGCATGCTCGAGGTTGCGCAGGACGGCGTAGGCGCGGGTTGCCATGGACGCTCTCCCCAGTTCTTCGCGCCGGTCCGTCCGGGGACGACCGGAACGACCGCGGGCGCCAGCCTGGCACGAACGGCCAGGCCTGCCGGTGATGCCGGTCACATCCACCGAATCCGCCATACCCTGCTGCAGCCCGAGTGCCGGAGCTTCACGGCCCGGAACATCGCCGTATAGGGTGCGTGCCGGTCGCTGGCAGGACGGTCACCATGGTCTCGAACGCACGCCACCCGGCAAACGAAGCACCGCCCTTCGACCTCGTGCGCTGGTTCGCCCTGGTGAGCGCGTTCGCGATCCTGGGCCTGGCCAGCGCCACGGCTTGGTCGCTCCAGCGGTTCATGACCGAGAACGCGCTGGCCCGCGACGTCGAGACAATGGTGCTGTTCCTCAACAGCATCGTGCGCGACGAGCATGCCGAGGGCTATTTCCTGGGCAATGCCGCGGTGCGCGACACCACCAGCGTCGGCACGTTCTTCTACCATCTGAGCAACATGCCGGGCGTGCTGCGCGCCAATGCCTACGCGCTCGATCGCCGGATCATCTGGTCGAGCAGCGGCGGGCTCACCGGCAGGACCGAGCGCGGCAACGAGGAGCTGGAAAAGGCGTTTTCCGGCACGCCGATCGTCGAGAGCGGCCATGTCGGGCGCGACGTGAAGCCGGAACATGCGGGCCTTGCCAGCGAGGGGACGTTCTTCGTCGAGAACTACCTGCCGATCTGGGCCACGGCCGGCCCGCCCCGGGTGATCGGGGTGGTCGAGGTCTACCGCACGCCGGAGCGGCTGGCCGAGGCGATCGAGCGCGGCCGGCTGCTCGTGATCGCCGGCGCCGTCACCTCGGGCCTGCTGCTCTACCTGGCCCTGTTCTGGCTGATCGCCCGTGCTGCCCGTCTGATCGAGGCGCAGCAGCGCGAGCTGATCAGCACCCGGATGCTGGCGGCCTCGGGCGAGGTGGCCTCGGCGGTGGCGCACGGGCTGCGCAATCCGCTGGCGGCGATCCGTTCGGCCGCGGAACTGTCGGTCGACGGCAGCGAGGAGGAGCGCCGGCGCCTTTTGTCCGAGATCATCGCCGATGCCGACCGGCTGGAGGAATGGGTGCGCCAGTACCTGAACTATGCGCGGGCCGAGGCGATCGAGCCGGCGGCCTTGCCGCTGGGCGCCACCGTCCAGCGCTGCCTGGCGCAGATCGCCGCCCAGTGCCGCCAGCGCGGCGTGGAGGTCGCGGCGGACCTGCCGCCCGACCTGCCGAACTGCGCCGGGGAGCCGCTCCTGCTCGACCAGGTGGTGGCGAGCCTGCTCAGCAACGCGGTCGAGGCGATGCCTCATGGCGGCCGGCTGACCGTCGCGGCACGGCCGACCGGGGACATGCGCGTGGTGCTGCGCATCGCGGACAGCGGGCCTGGCATGACGGCGGCGGAACTGAAGGAAGCGTTCGTGCCGTTCCACAGCGGCAAGCCGGGCGGCCTGGGCCTGGGCCTGCCGCTCGCCCGCCAGATCGCGCAGCGGCTGGGCGGCAGCCTCGACCTGGACAGCGTGCCGGGCATCGGCACCGAAGCGCGCCTGACCCTGCTGGAGGCCCCTGCGTGAGCAGTGCCGCGATCCTGATCATCGACGACGAGGAGCGGTTCGCCCGCAACATGGCGAACTATCTCGAGCGCGAGGGCCACGCGGTCCGGGTCGCCGCCAGCGCGGAGAAGGGCTTGGGCGAGGTCGCCGAGTTCCGCCCGGACCTGATCCTGCTCGACATCCGGCTGCCCGGCATGGACGGGCTGGAAGCGCTCCGGCGCCTGCGCGAAACCGATCCGGACGTGCGCGTCGTGATGGTGACCGCCCATGGCAACGTCCAGAACGCGGTCGATGCGCTCAAGGCCGGCGCCTACGACTACCTGACCAAGCCCCTGATCCTGCGCGACCTGAAGCGGCTGGTCGACAAGTTCGCCAGCGAGGAGCGGCTGGCCGGGACGCTCTCCTACTACCAGCACCGGGACGCGCGCGGCAGCGGGCTCGACCGGATCGTCGGCGCCTCGCCACCGATCCTGCGGCTCAAGGGCGAGATCCAGCGCTTGGCGCAGAGCGAGCGGCAGATGGCGGCCGATGCGGCCCCGCCGCCGGTCCTGGTGATCGGCGAGACCGGGACCGGCAAGGAGCTGGTGGCCCGCGCGGTCCATTTCGAGAGCCCGCGGGCAGCCGCACCCTTCATCGAGATCAACTGCGCGGCGATCCCGGCGCACCTGATCGAGGACGAGCTGTTCGGCCACGAGCGCGGCGCGTTCACCGACGCCAAGGAACGCAAGATCGGCCTGGTGGAAGCGGCGGAAGGCGGCACGCTGTTCCTGGACGAGGTCGGCGACATGGACCTCTCGCTGCAGGTAAAGGTGCTGCGCCTTTTGGAGGACCGCAGGGTGCGGCGGCTGGGCGCCGTGCGCGACCGCGCCATCGACGTGCGGATCGTGGCTGCGACCAACCAGCCGCTGGAGGACCTGGTCCGGGCCGGGCGGTTCCGCACCGACCTGTACTTCCGCCTGCGGATCGTGGCGCTGAACGTGCCGGCGCTGCGCGAGCGCGGCGAGGACGTGCGCCTCCTGGCGCGCTACTTCCTGGCCCAGGCCGGCGCGCGCTACCGCCGCCACGAGCTGCGACTGACC
>VFQN01008125.1_pt1 | contig 10803 bp, 8 predicted proteins | sample 3512371 | NCBI WGS metagenome assembly VFQN01 (sample SAMN10412370, study PRJNA504923) | tailings metagenome | isolation source: Replicate 2 from Balatoc abandoned mine | place: Philippines: Itogon, Benguet | collected 2017-08-28 | reverse complement strand
CTGGAAGAAGTGAAGCCGCTCTACGACAAGGAACAGTCGATGCGCTGGCGGGCCCATTACGACCTGATTCATGCCCAGATGCTGGCCTATCGCGTACGGTTGTTCCAGTACATTCTGGCCCTGGACAAGCACATGGCCGACAAGACCATGCCCAAGGATCCCAAGAACAACCGCTGGAATGCCCGGCGGGTAACCAAGATGCTCGAACCCAGCCCCACGCAAATCAAGCAGGCTGGCGTAGACATGGAACAACTGAAAGCCCAGGAAAAACGGGCCCGTGAAGAGTTCCAGGCGGTGATCAAGAATCACCCCAGCACCCCTTGGGCCCGCCTGGCCCAGCATGAACTGGCCCAGGGCTTTGGCATGACGATGGTCGAAACGTACTGGGATCCCAATTACGATCGCATCGGCAAGGAAATCAAACTGCCGAAGCCGTAAGGACGGACGCCCCCGCTTCTCCGACACTCCGAGGCTGTCGCTCCTGATTCACAGCAGGCGGTCTCACATTTCGCATACAGTCCTTGCTGATGCTGCTCCAGGGCTTGCATCACACCCATCACCACGTTGTGATGGGTGCTGACGATCCGGAACCGCAGGGTGGCTCCGGACAGCGGAGTGGGATGTCGTGAGGAGTTGGCGGGATGCTGTGCCACGGGTCTGTAATCACGGGACTGCTGGTGTTATTGACCGGGCTGCCGTCGGGTCTGCTGGCTGCTGAGACATCTGGCTACACCTTACCCCTGTTCGCTGATGGTCAGCTTGATCACTGGGTGCTGGAGAACGGTGCCGAGGTCGATTTCGTCGATGGCTGCCTGCGATTCAAGGGCGGCGACGGCTGGCTTCGGTCCCCGCACCAGTATCGCGATTTCGAGCTGCACGTCGAATGGAAAGCCCTGCAGGAAACAGCGTATGACGCTGGCATCTATATCCGGGCCGCCGCTGACGGAAAACCATTTCCGAAGCCGTCGTATCAGATCAACCTGCTGCAGGGAAAAGAAGGCAACATTTCCAGTCTCCCTGGGGCTGCCAGTACAGGCCTGGTGAAACCGGGCGACTGGAACAGCTTTGATATTCGCGTGATCGGCGACCGGGTTTCCCTGCGCATCAATGGCCAGCCGGCTTATGACGTCTCCGGCTTGCAGCGACTGCAAGGTTACGTCGGCTTCCAGATTGAAGTTCCCAAGGGTGGGCAATTCCTGGTGCGCAACGTCTCGCTGACGGAGCTTGGGTTTGAATCACTCTTCAACGGTCGAGATCTGACAGGTTGGGCAGGGGCAGACGCAGAGGCGGCGAAGTGCTGGAGTGTGATTGACGGTCTCCTCGTTTGCAGTGGTGAAAAAGGCCCATGGTTGCGTTCCGACCGCGAGTGGTCCGACTTCAGTTTTCGCGTGGAATACCTGCTGTCAGACGGTGGCAACAGCGGGGTCTATGTGCGTGTGCCGAAGAACGGGAATCATCACCGGGCCGAAGAGAAACTGCCGGCCGCCGGTTTTGAAGTGCAGATGCTGGACGATGCGGCTCCCAAACATGCAAATCTGAAGGATTACCAGTACTCCGCATCGGTTTACGACATCTCCGGGGCGAGCCCGCGCAATACCCGCCCGCCAGGTGCCTGGAACACAATGGAAATTAACTGTGCGGGTCAGCATGTGACCGTGATGCACAACGGAGCGCAAGTTGTCAATATCACTGCAGAGACTCATCCGCTGCTGGCGCTGCGACAGACTGCCGGATTTCTGGGCCTGCAGAATCACAGCACCGTCGTGAAGTTTCGCCACGTGCGCATCGGCAAGCCGCTGGAATACTAGCTGGCATCAACAGGCCGAGTACAGCAGGCAGTCTGGACTGGATGCTTGACACGACGACGTGCAGACATTGCCAGTGCGATGCCTGCTTCAATGACAGGGATATCAGGAGAAACCTGAATGCGAAACTGCGTCATTCCGGGGCTGATGTTATTCGCGGCTGGCTGCGGTCCCTCGGCATACGAACGCACCTTGTCGGTCCTGAACATCGCGGCTGATGACTGGGACGGCGATCCGGATTATACGGTGACAGGGCAGGACGCCGGGGGGCATCCCCTGCACAGCGAGATCGAAAAGACGACGCTCAATCACGTCCTGACAATTCCTTCCTCCGGGCCAGACGGACTGCTCAAAAACAGCGACGACATCATCGTGGTGCGACGCGAGCGGCATGGCGAATCGACGCTCACCCGAGAAGCCGCCAAAGCGACCGGTTCCGTCATCAAATCAGCCGCCAGTGGTGCGGTGAGAGGGATCAAGGAAGGAATCGGCTTCGGCGGGAATGAGGAACAGCAGACCGATTGAGATCCAGCAGTCTCAAGTGCCGGTCAACACCTGCTTTTCAATCAACAGAGCCCGGACGGTCAAACCGCCCGGGCTCTGGCATCGAATTCTGCTCGTCTGCGCCGATAGCGGTTCAGCTGAGGATTCCGGTGACTACGTCGCCGTTGACCATTTCCCGCGGCTGATTCAGGTGGTTGTAGACCATCTTGCGGGGATTCATGCCGACGCTGTGATAAACCGTCGCCAGCAGTTCGTTGGGATGCACAGCACCTTCCACCGGGGCTGAACCTGTCTGGTCCGACTTGCCGTAGACGAAACCGCGTTTGACGCCGGCGCCGGCGATGAGACCGGTGTAACAGTAAGGCCAGTGATCGCGGCCGTCATCGGAATTGCCGTTGCCGGACGTACTCACGCCGCGTTTCGGACTGCGGCCGAACTCGCCGACCGCCAGCACCAGCGTTTCGGAGAGCAGTCCCCGGTCATCCAGATCTGCCAGCAGGGCCGACAGACCGGAGTCGAGCAGCGGGGCAGACTGATCTTTCATCCGCTTCGAGAGACCCGTGTGGACATCCCATGAGTGATTGTCGGAGTTGGCGACTTTCGGCCAGTTGACCTGGACGACGCGCGTGCCGGCCTCGATCAGACGACGCGCCAGCAGGCAGCTTTGTCCGAAGGTGTTGCGGCCGTACTTGTCGCGCATCTCCGCCGATTCGGCTTCAAGATTGAACGCATCGCGGGCCTTGCCGGAGAGTACGAGCGACAGCGCCTTGTCGTAGTATTCATCCAGCGCATACTTGCTGACGGCGCGGTCCAGATCTTGCAGGCTGGCATTCACGGTTTCCCGCAACCGGGCCCGACGGGCCAGACGTTCCTGCGGAATCTCGGGGCGCAGCTGGAGATCGTCGACGCGAATCCGGTCCATCTTGGCCATGTCGAGGTCATCGCCGGTCGGATAGAGCGTGTAAGGATCGTAGGCGCGGCCCATAAATCCGGCGGTTCCGCCCTTGCCGATCACGCCGCTCTCCTGCAACGGACGCGGCATCATCACATACGGCAGCATCGCCACTTCCGGCGGACGCGCCTTGATGATGTGGCAGCCGTAGTTCGGGAAGTCCTTGGGGCTCGGCGGTTCCAGCTGACCGGACGGGCTTACCTTGTCGGCGGTGTAGCCGGTCATCATCTGATAGATGGCGGCCGTATGATTGAACAGCCCGTTCGGGGTGTAGCTGATCGCCCGCAGCAGGGTCGAGCGGTGAATTTCCTGTCCCAGCTTCGGCAACAGCTCTGTGAACTGCACACCCGGCAGGACGGTATCAATCGGATTGAAGACCGACTTCACATTGTCCGGCACGTCGGTCTTGGGATCCCAGAGATCCAGATGACTGGGGCCCCCCTGGAGGTAAACCAGAATGACATGCTTCGCCTTGCCGAACCCCGGGCCGCCATAGCGGGCCTCCTCGGCGGCAGCCGCTCGCTCGCTTTTCAGCAGGGCTGGCAGAGACAGGCCTGCCAGCATGGTGCTGCCGACTCGCAGCAGATCGCGGCGGGTGTAGACGCCGTCGCAGTTATCCTTGCCGTATTGTCCAGGAATCACGAGCATGCGAGTGTCTCCTGAGAGCGGGGAACTCTGGAATCCGCACGTGGCAACACAGCGAGCGCCAGAGTTCGGCATGTATCCTCTTGTACTCTAGCCGATCGCGGCAACAAATGTCAATTATTCGATACGTTAACGAAAATCTTCGGAAATCGTCGACGCGGAGGGCTCCCCAGACTTCGACGCAGCCCGAATAACGGCTGGTTGGCATCCACAATCCGGTGCCTGTCGCGACAGGAGCTGGCACAAATCCGGGTGAAAAAAGCCACCCGACCGGCCGAAATCGATCGCCCTGCCCGGAATCGGTCGGGACTCTGCCCGGGAAAAAGTTCCTGCTCCCATGTCGTGGCCCGACTCGGTATAATCCAGAACTGGTGCGCGATGCCGCACGCTTTCCTTTGCTCCGTTGAGATTGAACAGTGGCCGCCTCCCGCCGACATAAAGCCCGCGAAACCGTTGTGCAGATGTTGTATCAGAAGGATCTGAATCCCGACGTCGGGCCGGATGTGATCCGCGATATGATCCAGGACTCCCTCCGCGACGAGGATCTCAGCCGCTTCGCCTGGAGTCTGTTCGCCGGCGTGATGGAACTGCGTCAGAAAATCGATGAAAGCATCGAAGGGGCAGCTGCCAACTGGTCGGTCTCCCGCATGGCCCCGACCGACCGCAACGTCATCCGGCTCGGCGTATTTGAGCTGCGCTACACCGAGACGCCGCACCGCGTCGTCATCGACGAAGCCCTCGAACTGGCCAAAACCTACGGCGGCGCCCAGTCCTCAGCCTTCGTCAACGGCGTCCTCGACCGCCTGATCCCCGCCGCCAAACGCGGCGATCGCTCGCCCGACAATGCGTGATGGCAGAAGGGCTTGAATCCGGTCCTCTCCTGCTTGATGCTTGAACCGCCCTTCGACGTATAGGTCGAAGGGTTTTCTCGTAATGGCACCGGGATCTACGACTCGACAATCGAGTTCAATAATCGACTCTTTTCATGGTGAGACGATCCGTAATTCAAATCCGTCCGCCGTGTCGGCATTCCGTAGTTCGACCGCACAGCAGTTCTCAGGCATCAGTTGGGTTCTCACTTCCCACCTGTTTTCTGAGAATGACTTTTGCAGGTCTGTGTCATCATGATGAACATTCGAGAACTTCTCGAAATCACTGCGTTGAAAACAAGGCGACTGCGGTGATCGCCGGGTCTGTCGCTCACGGGTGAGATCACCCCTTGTCTGGCAGGAGAATCGCTGGCTATGCGGCAACGCCACATCTTGATCGCGATTGCGATTGGCTTCTTCTGCCTTTTGACGGGTGTCATTGCGCTGCTCGTTCAGATCAAATCAGCGTCGCCTGATTTCCTGGCGAACAGAGCTGTGCGACGGCTCGCGGACGATCTCAACACCGCGGTGATTTCGAGTGACCCCGACGGGGTCAGGCGACTTATGTACGTACCCGAGAAGGGCTACGACTTCGCCGACATGCAGCGATACCTGGAGCAGGTCGCAGCAGGAAGGTTCAAGGACTGGCAGTATTCCGTGCTCCACGCCGAAGTCGAGGGAAATTACGCTGCGGTCATCATTATGCAAAAGCCGCCAGGTGACAGTGATGGCGAGATCACGCCGGTTGCTTTTTACAAGCCGGGAATACGGTGGCGAGTGCTCCCGTTCGATCTTCGGAAAGACCATCCTGAAGTGGGTGGTGACGAGGCGGGCAAGATCTATAGCCGGTTGCTGCAACGCGCTGGAGAGTGGGTGCGCGCGAACACAGATGCAATCGACATGACTGCACCGCCCCTTCACACTGAACAACGTCACTGATGTCCTGGTTAATGACAGCCGTCGCTGAGGCGACCGGCGAAACACGCGTTGCCCCTGACTGTTGAAAGCTTTTACCGAATCCTAGTTCGCAGAAGCCCTGGTAACGCGAGCTTGTGTGTTCCTGAAATCGCTGCCATCCTTCGCTGAAAATTTGATAAATCGTCACAATCCACTATTCCGATTCCGAACCCCGGCAACAGAAAGTTCAGACGCGGCCCTGCTCTCTGGCGTTTGCGGACGAATCCGGTCTCGGTGGCGGGCCGATGTTTGAGATTCCGTATTGATCTCTGTCGTCCATCAGTCGGATGTGGCGGACGTGCCCAATGTCCACATGGATCAATCTGGTTTGTTGCGTTCCCGGCTGATACAGTAAAGCTTCCGCTTGTTGTTTCCTGCCCTCAGCGCCTGCCCGGGTTGTTGCCATGTTCGATTCACTGCCATTACTGGTCATTCGGCGCGATTGTCTGACTGTCGTGCGAAGGCGGACAGTTGTGTGTGCGAGGGCTCTGTTGAGTCTTTGTGGCCTTGTTTCAGCCACCGTTGTGATCGCAGCTGAGCCGGCGCGACCTGCGGGTGGCAGTGACCAGAAGCTCGCGCCGCCCTCTGCTCTTTTCCTGAAATACTGTGCCGATTGTCATACCGACGGGGGGATGGAAGGCAGTCTGGCGCTGGATGAACTGCTGAAAGCCGGCGATCCGGTCGCGCACCGCCCCAAATGGATGGCGGTCTGGAAGAATCTGCGGTCGCAATTGATGCCGCCGTCCGACCAACCCCAGCCCACGCCGGAAGAAAAACAGCAATTGCAGGGCTGGATCGAAACAGCGGTGTTCAAGCTGGATTCCCGGCATCCCGATCCCGGGCGCGTCACGATTCGCCGGCTGAACCGGAATGAATATCGCAACACCATCCGCGATTTGCTCGGCGTGGAGTTCAATACGCTGGATGCGTTTCCCGCTGATGATACCGGCTACGGGTTTGACACCATTGGCGACGTGCTGAGCCTCTCGCCCCTGCAGGTCGAAAAGTATCTGGAGGCAGCGCGCACGATCACTGCCCGGGCCATCACCACCGACCCGCCGAAGCCGCCGACCCTCACCGTCTATCCGGACAGTTTCCGGGAGCCGGAGAATGAAAAACGCAATGCCCGCTCCCTCTCGTTTTCCGGCCAGGCGACAGTGGTTCGCAAACAGTGGATCGAGCATCCCGGACCCTACCGGCTGACGCTGGAGTACCGCATCGCCGGACCAGAACAGGCGATCGATAACAAGGCCACGCTGATCGCCAAGGTGGATGACGCAGAGGTGCACCGCCAGTCGCTGGGATGGGATGCCAGCAAGAGCCTGTCGTCCGGGTTCAACGTCAAGTTTGCCCAAAAAGGACACGTGAACCTGTCCCTGTCGATCGTGGAAGATGCTCCGTCGAAAGAGAAAGACGACGGCCTGGCATTTCAGATGCAGAAATTGCTGCTCTACGGTCCGGTCGATGGCAGCTATGTCGAGTATCCGGCCAGTTACAAGCGAATTTTTGTGGATGGCCCGCCGCCTGCTGATCCGGCAGCGCGACAGACGTATGCCCGCAAGGTCTTGCGCAGGCTGGTCGATCGTGCCTATCGGCGCCCGGTCGATGAACCCACGCTGGACCGGCTCGTGCAGATTGTCAGTGTGTTCGACCAGCCGGGAGAACCGCAGGGCTTTGAGCGGGGTGTTGCCGAAGCCCTGACGGCGGTCCTTGCCTCGCCACGGTTCCTGTTCCGGGCGGAAGTTCAGCCGGAGCCGGATGACCGCAGCAAAGTCGTGCCTGTGGATGAGTTCGCCCTGGCCTCGCGGCTGTCGTATTTCCTGTGGAGTTCGTTGCCCGACGAAGAATTGTTTGAACTCGCTCGCCAGGGGAAATTGCGATCGCAGCTGCGTCCCCAGGTGGACCGGATGCTGGCGGACGACAAGGCGAACCGGTTTGTCCAGAGTTTCGTCGGCCAATGGCTGCAGTCCCGCGACGTCGAGACGATCAGCATCGACGCGCGACGGATTCTGAAACTGCGTCGCACCGAAGAAGCGTTCGCGATTTTCACCCGCAATCTCCGGAAGGCGATGCGGGATGAAACCGAGCTGATGTTCGCTCACATCCTCGCGGAGAACCGGTCGCTGCTGGATCTGCTGACGGCAGACTACACCTTTCTGAACGAATCGCTGGCGAACTGGTATGGCATTCCGGACGTGAAAGGGAACGACATGCGGAAGGTGTCGATTCCTGACGATGTGCCCCGCGGCGGCGTGCTGTCGCAGGCCAGCTTTCTGATTGTGACTTCGAATCCCACACGAACTTCTCCCGTCAAACGCGGGTTGTTCGTGCTGGAAAACTTCCTCGGAGCCCCTGCTCCGCCGCCGCCGCCGAATGTGCCGGCCCTCGAAGCAACGAAAGAGGATTCCAAGGAATTATCGATGCGGGAGCTGATGGTGAAACACCGGGCTGATCCCCTGTGCGCGTCCTGCCATGCCCGCATGGACCCGCTCGGCCTGGCGCTGGAAGAGTTCAATGCCGTCGGCCAGTGGCGCAAGGAAGAAAACGGCCAGCCGATCGACACCGCCGGCCAGCTGATTACCGGCGAGAAATTCGCCAACGTCCAGGAATTGTCCCGCGTGATCGCTAACGAGCGACGTAGTGACTTTTATCACTGCGTCACGGAAAAGATGCTGACGTATGCTTTGGGACGCGGCGTGGAATACTTCGACACCCCCACGATTGAAGACATCGTCGCGAAACTGGAAGCAGACTCGGGCAAGATCCGGACGCTGATTTACGGAATTGTCGAAAGCACCCCGTTTCAGCTGCGGCGGGGCGATGGCGTGGATTAGGGGCCTGGAATCCAGGGCCCTCCATCGAATCCACCGCTGAAATGTGTCCAGCCGGCGGGTTTGATCCCATTCCCCGGCAGAATCTGATAAACTTGTAGATATGCAGATCGATTGATATTCGCCTTGAGTCGCAGCCGATCTGCTGGATAGCATGCACCGGGTTCCACTGATTCCGCCCCCAACTGACCGGAATCATGGAAATCCCGATTCGCAGCTGGCAAGCCTCGCACGTTACCCGCCTGCACGTTCCCCCGCCTGACTGGAAGGACCAAGCCATGTCGACGATTCCTGCAGTTTCCCGCCGCAGTTTCCTGCGCGGTCTGGGTGTAACGCTGGCACTGCCGACATTTTCATCGCTGGTGCGACCGCAATCGGCGCTGGCAGCAACCGCATCAACACTGGGAACCACCGCCAGCGGCGCGCCGCTGCGCATGGCGTTTCTGTATATTCCCAACGGCGTGAACGTGCCTGAGTGGCGGGCCGAAGGTGTGGGAACGGAATTCGCGTTCGGGCCCACCATGCAGGGGCTGAACGATTTCCGGAACGACCTGCAGATCTTCACCGGCTTTGAACACAAGAATGGCTGGGCGGGGAAGGATGGTCCCGGCGACCATGCGCGGGCGAATGCCACGATTCTGACGGGTGCACGCCCCCGCAAAACCGCCGGCAGCGATATTCAGCTGGCGATTTCGGTGGATCAGTTCGCTGCCCAGCACATTGGGTCGCAAACCCGTTTTCCGTCGCTGGAATTGTCCTGTGATGGCGCCCGCAGCAGCGGGAACTGTGATTCCGGATACTCCTGCGCCTATCAGTTCAATTTGTCCTGGAGATCGGAGACCAATCCGGTCGCACCGGAAAACAACCCGCGGCTGGTCTTTGAACGATTGTTCGGAGCTGGTGACAAGGCAGAACGCCAGGCTGCCTATCGGCAGCGGCTCGAACGTCAGCAATCGTTACTCGATTTCGTGATGGACGATGCCCGGTCCCTGAACAAAAAACTCGGTCAGAATGATCGTCGCAAGCTCGATGAATATCTCACTGGCGTGCGGGAAATTGAATTCCGCATTCAGCAGACCGAGAAGTTCGGTGATCTGCCCGACCCGGGCTTCACCGCCCCTGCCGGTATCCCCGGGGATTACCGCGAACACCTGCGGTTGATGGGTGACCTGATGGTGGCTGCGTTCCAGACCGACTCCACGCGGATCGCTACGTTCCTGATGGCTCACGACGGTAGCAACCGCTCGTTCAAGGAGATTGGCGTCACTGACGGTCACCACGCGCTGTCTCACCACCAGAGCGACAAGGAAAAACTGGACAAGATCGCCAAAATCGATCGCTTCTACATCGAACAGCTGGCGTATGTACTCGGCCGGATGCGCGATACGAAGGACGTCGACGGCAAGTCGCTGCTGGAGAATTCCATGATCGTCTATGCCAGCGGATTGTCTGACGGCAATCGTCACAATCATGACGACCTGCCGGTAATTGTCGCGGGCCACGGTGGCGGCCGGTTCACCCCTGGACGCCATGTCAAATTCGACGACAAGACCCCCATGACCAACCTGTATGTCCGCATGCTGCAGGAACTCGGCATCGAGGCAGACAGCTTCGGCGACTCAACCGGTAAGCTGGACATCGTCTGAGCCCACGGCAGGGATGATCCTCCCTGCAAATTCCAGCAGTTGACTAAACTCCGACAGCCCCTGGACCATGCAACTGGTCCGGGGGCTGTTTTGTTGATCAGCGGGTGAAGCGGGTGATTCCACTTCTGCGAGGCCGACGCCAGGGCTGTCTCAGATCCAACGGGTCGAGCGGTGGGTCAGACGGGCGATTGTCGCTGCCCGGCGTCACTGGTGATTGCTCCTGAGCAGCGGACAACAAATAAACAAGCCGGCGGAAAGTGATCCCACCGGCTCAGGAGACTTCGAGACTTCTGCGCGAGATGTTACTCCAGCCGTTTCGGTGCTGCCGCTGTCGTCTGTCCGGGAGCCACGAGACGTTCCATGGTTTCGGTGCTGCTGGTCACCTGACTCTGCGGTCCAATAGCGCCGACCACGGTCTTCGAGACCGCCAGTTTTTGCAGGACGATGCGTCCCTGCTCCATGTCAAACTGCAGCGTTCCGGAAGGCGTCCGCTGCATCAGCTGCATGGAGATCTGCGGATCGGACACCGGAGTGATCACGACGGTCTTGAGCGACATCGTGACCAGTTTGCCAGCGATTTCCGTGATCTCGTAG
>VFQN01008124.1_pt1 | contig 10803 bp, 8 predicted proteins | sample 3512371 | NCBI WGS metagenome assembly VFQN01 (sample SAMN10412370, study PRJNA504923) | tailings metagenome | isolation source: Replicate 2 from Balatoc abandoned mine | place: Philippines: Itogon, Benguet | collected 2017-08-28 | reverse complement strand
ACTTAATCATATCATTCACCTGTCCTACTTCTTCTAATGCTTTTAATACAAGTTCCTGTGTAGCTTGGTTAATATTGTAGGGAGGTTTTACCTTATTCATTACTTCAATAATGGCCTGAGAAGCGAACGCCATACCCAATCTCAATCCTGCCAATCCCCAAGCTTTACTAAGTGTTTGTAATACAACCAAATTGGGGTAATCTTTTAATTCTTGTACAAAAGATTTTTGTCTGGCGAAATTGATATACGCTTCATCAATGACCACAATACCACTGAAGTTATTCAATACCATTTCTATATCCGTACGATTCAAAGAATTACCGGTAGGATTATTGGGTGAGCAAAGCCAAATGATCTTAGTATTAGCATCAGTCAAATTTTCGAGATGAACCAGATCCAATTGAAAATCTGGAAGCAATGGTGCTTTTCGAATATCAACATCATTGATATGGGCGCTCACTTCATACATACCATATGTTGGTGGACAAATAACTACATTGTCTTTCCCTGGTTCACAAAAGCATCGAAACAAAATATCAATACACTCATCACTACCATTACCTAGAAAAATATGTTCAGGGAGAATTCCTTTGATGGTACTCAGCTTCTGTTTAATCAGTTGCTGATGTGGATCTGGATACCGGTTGTACCATTTCAGCAATGGAGATCCCAAGCTGTTTTCATTTGCGTCTAAAAAAACTTTTGCTTCACCACTAAACTCATCACGTGCTGATGAATAGGGTGTTAACTTTTTAATATTTTCTCTGGTGAGTTGATCCAGGTTGAACATATTACTGAATTGTAAATGATATGAAATTTATAAACGTATTGTTACTGCTTTTTTGTGTGCTTCCAATCCTTCTGCAGCAGCCATAGCCGTTACGGTTGGTGCAATGGCTGTTAAGCCCTCCTTAGTAAGTCGCTGATAGGTGATCTTCTTTACAAAAGAGTCCAAACTCACGCCACTATATGCTCTTGCAAAACCATTGGTTGGCAAAGTATGATTGGTACCGCTGGCATAATCTCCAACACTTTCAGGAGAGTAATTTCCTAGAAACACAGAACCTGCATTCGTAATTTTTTCGGCGATCCATTCATCTTGCTCACAAGAAATAATCAAATGCTCAGCCGCATATTCATTCACCAAATCAATTGCGTCTTCGATATTCTTGACATAAACAGCTTTACTGTTTTCCAATGCTTTAGCTGCCATCTCTTTTCTTGGTAACTGCTCCAACTGTACTGTCATTTCTTTTATTACAGCATCCATCAACTGATTATCTGTTGATACCAATAATACTTGACTATCTGCTCCATGTTCAGCCTGACTTAATAAATCTGCTGCCACAAAAGCTGGATTGGCCGTAGCATCTGCTAGTACGCAAACTTCACTAGGTCCTGCAGGCATATCAATAGCCGTTCCTTCTTGTTGTACTAATTGTTTAGCGCAGGTAACATATTGATTACCCGGACCAAATATTTTATACACTTTCGGAACCGTTTCAGTTCCATAAGCCATCGCAGCAATGGCTTGAACACCACCCATTTTAAAAATTTTATGGACTCCTGTCAAACTAGCTGCATACAAAATCGCAGGGTTTAGTTTTCCTTCTTTATCAGGTGGTGAACAAAGAATGACTTCTTTACATCCAGCAATCTGTGCGGGAATAGCAAGCATTAATATGGTAGAAAACAAAGGTGCAGTACCACCTGGAATGTATAGTCCGACTTTATCGATTCCAACTGACTTTCTCCAGCAGCGAACACCTTTCATGGTTTCCACAACTTCAATCGCACTTTTTTGTTTTTCATGAAAAATGCGAATGTTATTCGCTGCTTGTTTAATCGCTCTCTTGAGATCATCAGGCACTTGTTGTATGGCCGATTCAATTTCGGCATCTGTTACTACAAGTGATGATAGTTGAACCCCATCAAACTGACGCGTGAATTGTAATACTGCTTTATCACCATCCTGTTTTACCACATTCAATACTCCTTTCACCTGCTGCTCCAATGTGACGGTATCAATAACAGGGCGTTGAAGAATACGACTCCAGGTACTTCTTTCGGGCAATTCAATTTTTTTCATACTTCTCTTTTATCTATACAATCATTTTTTCGATTGGAACCACCAATATTCCTTGCGCACCTGCTGCTTTCAACTGTTCAATGATATCCCAGAATTCATTTTCATTAAGCACACTATGAACACTGCTCCATCCCGGATCAGCCAATGGTAGCACAGTTGGACTCTTCATACCGGGTAATAACGCGATAATTTCAGTAAGCTTATCATTGGGTGCATTCAACAAAATATATTTATTGTTTTTTGCTTTTTTTACTGATTGAATACGAAACAACAAACGATTCAACAATTGTGTTTTGGCTTCATCCAACCCATTATTACGGATCAGTACAGCTTGCGATTGTAAAATGGTTTCAGCTTCTTTCAGTCCGTTCATGAAAAGAGTAGAACCACTGCTTACCAAATCACAAATAGCATCGGCTAATCCAATTCCAGGTGCAATTTCAACGCTACCACTGATTTCATGTATCTCGGCGTTAACATTTTTTTCCTTCAGAAAGTTTTCTACAATAACCGGATAACTGGTGGCTATCTTTTTACCATTGAGAAAAGAGGCATCTGTATATTCTTCCCCACGACGTACTGCCATGCTCAATCTACATTTACCAAAACCTAATTTTTCAACAACGGTTACTTTTTTCCTTTTTTCATAGACTACATTCTCACCAACAAATCCAATATCAGCCACCGCATCTTCTACGTATTGCGGGATATCATCATCTCTTAAAAAATATACTTCGATAGGAAAGTTTGTGGCTTCGGCTTTGAGTTTGTTTACCCCGTTGCTGATATCGATGCCACATTCCTTCAACAAACGGATAGAATCATCGTGCAAACGACCACTTTTTTGAATTGCGAGCTTTAGTTTCATAGTATTCAGTTAAAATAAAAAGGGCTTACCTCTTGGTAAGCCCTTCAATGTTTTATGTTTGGCACAAAACACCAACAGCCTACCCAATGGGTAAGATATGATGGTGGTGGATATGTGCGAATTGTTTCATGAGATGCAAAAGTACAGGCATCTATATTCCCACACAAATTTTTTTCACCCGATCATCCATTAGGCCTGTATTCCTGCCCCATAATACCTAACTTACGTGTCCCAAATTGCACCCTATGTTAAAAACAATGGTATTTGCCGTACTATCATTGACCTGCTTGACAGCCCTTTCCCAAAAAAGAAAATTGATTTGGAGTGATGAGTTCAATAAAAATGGACTGCCTGATTCCACCAAATGGAGCTATGATGTTGGTGGACATGGATGGGGGAATAATGAATTGCAATACTATACATCCAAGCAGCTTAAGAATGCAAGAGTTGAAAAAGGAATGTTAGTGATTGAAGCCCACAAAGAAAAAATGGGTGAGAACGATTATACATCTGCCCGACTCGTTACCAAAGGAAAAGCCGATTGGAAATATGTACGTATTGAAGTTAGAGCCAAATTACCCAAGGGTGTAGGCACCTGGCCTGCAATTTGGATGTTGGGCACTACCCCAAAAATTACCTGGCCTGATGACGGAGAAATCGATATCATGGAACATGTAGGTTATAACCAAGGAACCATTCACGCTTCAACACACACAAAAAAATATTTTCATAGTATCGGTACGCAAAAAACTGCTACCATTAGTGTGCCCGATTGTAGTGAAAAGTTTCATGTATATGCTTTAGAGTGGAATGAAGAAACCGTCACTGTTCTGGTGGATAATAAACCCTATTTCACTTTCAAAAATGAACATACAGGTAATGATGCTTGGCCATTTGACAAGCCCTTTCATTTACTCTTGAATATTGCTGTAGGAGGATCATGGGGTGGACAAAAAGGGGTGGATGAAAAAGTATTTCCACAGAAAATGTGGATTGATTATGTACGTGTTTACCAATAATAATTTTAAAAAAACCAACACCGATAAAACCAACTATTATGAAAAAATGGTTCTTTAGTTTTCTTATCGCTGGTGCATCCTTTACAGCATTGTATGCACAGGATGATAACAGCTATCGCACACCTGCCAAAGAAGTAATGGAATTGTTACTGGCAAAACCAACTCCTTCTGTAAGTATCGATGGTAAAGCAGAATGGATGTTGCTTAGTGAGCGTAACAGTTATCCAACCGTAGAAGAACTGGGACAACCTGAAATACGTGTTGCAGGATTAAGAATCAATCCCAATAATTTTTCACCGAGTCGACAAAATTTCATCAATAATTTTTCTTTACAGAATATTAAAACAGGTGTAAGTACACAGGTTACTGGTCTACCTGCTAATTTATTAGCGGGCAATGTGAGCTGGAGTCCTTCAGAAACCAAAATTGCATTTACGCATACAACTGGCTCAAGGGTAGACTTGTATGTGATTGATGTAGCTAGCAAGAAAGCGACTAAAATCAATAAGCAAGCATTGAATACGGTATTAGGTACTTCTTATACTTGGGTAGATGATAATACCATTATTTACAAAGCGGCTACACAAGCTGCAGCGAATGCTCCAAAGCGTCCTATCACTCCTAAGGGACCAACCGTTCAACAGAATTTAGGCAAGGCAGCTCCAAGTCCTACTTATCAGGATTTGATCAAATCTCCTTTTGATGAACAACTTTTTGAATTTTATGCGAATGGACAATTGGTACAAAATAAAAACGGAGTAGAAACCAATCTGGGTAAATCGGGTATTGTTTCTACATTCAGTTTATCGCCTGATAAAAAGTATATGATGGTGCGAACCATTCGTAAACCATTCTCTTATCTGGTAACTGCTAATGGATTCCCTTCTACTATAACCATTCAGGATCTCACTGGAAAAGTGGTAAAAGTATTGGCGGAATTACCTTCTTCTGAAGGAACTCCGTCAGGATATGATAATACCCAAAATGTTCCGCGTGGATTTGATTGGAGAGATGATGAAGCCGCAACTATTACTTGGGCCATGCCGTTGGATAGTGGCTTAATCAAAAAACAAGTAGAGTATCATGATGCTGTTTACGCATTAAGTGCCCCTTTCACTGGTGAAGCCAAAGAATTGTTCAAAACCAAAACACGTTACGCAGGTACTACTTGGGGTGACGCTACACTAGCATTGGTTCAGGAATCATTGAGATCAAAACAAACTGTGCGTGTGAGTCGCTACAACAGTACCACTGGTTCTCTGGAATTATTGATTGAAAGAAATCAGACCGATGCTTATAATAATCCAGGATCACCTGTATTAACTAGAAACAAATTCGGCAGACCGGTGATTCAAACCACTGATAATGGTACTAAGATTCTGATGAACAATACCACAGGAGCTTCTTCAAAAGGAGATCTTCCATTCCTGGCTAAATTTGATCTGTCTACTAATAAAAATGAAATCATCTGGCGTTGTGCCGAAGGTGTTTATGAAACCGTGAATGACGTAATTGACGCCGATAAACTGGTTTTATTAACGCGTCGTGAATCACAAACAGAAGTTCCTAACTACTACATTAAAAATTTGGTTTTACGAATTGCCGATAAAGCAATTACTAAGTTCACCAACCCATATCCACAATTGGAAGGTGTAACCAAGGAAAAAGTGAAATATAAAAGAGCTGATGGTGTAGACCTAACTGGTGACCTGTATTTACCCAAGGGATATAATAAAGATAAAGATGGTCCATTGCCATTGATCATTTGGGCATATCCACGTGAGTTCAACAGCGCTGCGGATGCTGCTCAAATCAGAGGCAGCCAATATCGTTTTACGACTTTGAGCTGGGGCTCTCCTATTTATTATGTAACACAAGGTTATGCTGTATTAGACAATGCTGAAATGCCTATTGTAGCAGCAGCTGCTGATAAAAAACCAAATGACAATTTTGTTGCACAGTTGAAAATGAATGCTGAAGCAGCTATCAATCATTTGTCTGGATTAGGTGTTGCAGATAAAAATCGTGTGGGTGTTGGCGGACATAGCTACGGTGCTTTTATGACTGCCAATTTATTAGCACATACTAACTTGTTCAAAGCTGGTGTTGCCAGAAGTGGTGCATATAACAGAACCCTCACTCCTTTTGGCTTCCAGAATGAAGATCGCACTTACTGGCAGGCGCCTCAGTTGTATTATGAAATGAGTCCATTCAGCTATGCTGATAAGATCAAAACTCCGATCTTATTGATACATGGTGATAGTGATGATAATACAGGAACTTATCCTATTAATAGTGAGCGTTTATATGCTGCGATTAAGGGACATGGTGGTACTGTACGTTTTGTATTCTTACCATATGAAGCTCATGGCTACCGTGGAAAAGAAAATGTATTGCACACTTTGTGGGAGCAACAACAATGGTTAGATAAATATGTGAAGGGAGCGAAATAAGTTTCACTATAATTATAAAAAGAGCCATCCTCAAAAATTCAGGATGGCTCTTTTTGTAACTATAGATATCATACTATAAAATTTATCCCTAAAATACTATGAGCACTTATTATTCCAGGGCCGAATGGGCCCGTCCGCGGGGACTGATTTAGAATCATTAATCTTATCTGACTTAAACTATAGCTTTCAAAAAGTTCAAATAATTTCTCAGTACTATTTATTTTTTGAGTAATTGGTCAATTGTTGCTTCAAATTCTTTCTTCAACAACTCATATCTAGATCCTGTTCCCGGACCTTCAAATCCGGCATGAATTTTAGCAACCTTACCTTGTTTATCAATAAAAATAGTGGAAGGAAAAGATTTGATCTTGGTTAGCTGTGGTAATGTTTTTTCCGTTCTCAAAGTATCAGATACAGTCACACCCGTGAGTAACATTGGATACTGAACATTAAATCGCTTTTGAAATTTTCTTACGCTATTACCTGCTAAAACAGGATCCTCATAATATTCATACGCTAACGCTACTACCTCTACACCTCGTTCTTTATTCTTTCGATAATATTCACTAAGAAATGCTGTCTCATCCATACAATTCGGACACCAAGAACCCATGATTTGAACAATCACTACTTTATCCTTAAACCTCTTATCATTAATAGAAACAGTATTTCCATTCAGATCAGGAAAACTAAAATTCAATCTTTCTTCTCCTTCTTTTAAAAACATAGCTGCAACATCAGGTAATGTTGCTTGCTCGTTTTTTACAGCTTTCCATGGCTCAATACTGGTAGCTCCTGAATAGTAATGACCATTCGTTATGGAAGTATCACTATTGATAGTTGCATTGAAATAATAAGCATGACTACCATCAAATGTTGAGAGCTTGACACGGTCACCATCTACGATACCATGCAAATATCTATAATCACCTGTAGGAGTAATAAAGGTTCCGGAAAGGTTTTTACCTTCTTGTACAAACTCAGCAATAGCAGGTCTTGGAGAACCATCTGCCCGAAAGAATGTCACTTCCCATTTTCCAGAGATATTAGCAGTAGGTTGATTATTGGTTTCAAATCTTGTACCTGTTCCGGCAACTGCTTCAAATGGCATATCAATAAATCCTGCCGTGGCTGCTTTTGTCCAAATACCCGAGAGTTGGTTATTCCCCTTTTTAATCAATTTGAAATAGGATTCGAATACGGGCATCGATACCAATATAGAATCCTCTTTAACAGTGATATCATCTACTTGAATCTTTTCCTCACCATTTTTTATAACCCATTGAAGACTATCGCCAGTATTGATCACTTCAAAGTTGAAAATAATATGATTCCCATCTTCACGGAGTAGTTTAGCCTGCCACTCTCCTACTTGTAAATTTTCCTTTTGTTTGACACCACAACTCATCATAAAAAGTATTAAACCAAAGTATATATATTTCATATTATTGATTTGACCCGCAAAAATACAAATAGTCTACTAAACAACTATGTTAATAAAGAGAGACTCCCGAAATCGTAAAATACAATATCAGCGTAGAGATAATGAATATCCTATTAAAAAGAATGGGCAGCAATGTTTATCTTACGAAAAATCCAAACCATCATGAGAGCTTCGCTATTGTTCTTCATGTGTTTTTATTGTTTTTCGCTGCTTGCACAAGATCATTACTTATTGGTGGGTACTTATACCACGGGTAAGAGTAAAGGCGTGTATGTATTCAGGTTCAACTCACAAAATGGAGAAATCCAGTGGGTCAGTAGTACTGATAGTGCTACCAATCCTTCGTTTCTAGCAGTATCGCCAGATAAGCAAAAGATTTATACTGTGAATGAAACCGGAGGCGATCAACCTGGTTATGTAAGCGCGTATGACTTTGATGCGGCAACCGGACAATTATACTATATCAATAGTCAGCCAACAGGCGGTGATCATCCTTGTTATGTAACGGTAGACAAAACAGGAAAATGGGTCATCACAGGAAATTATACAGGAGGCAATATCAGTGTTTTTCCTGTTGCCAGTGATGGCAGCTTGAAGCACTATGTACAAAAAATTCAACATACCGGAAGTAGTAGTAATAAAGACAGACAAGAAAAACCACATGTACATGGAACCTTTTTTTCTCCTGACGAAAGATTTCTTTTAGTACCTGATTTGGGAACAGATAAACTGATGATGTATGCATTCAACCCCACTACAAAACAGCCATTGAAACCTGCTACAATGCCCTTTGCAGCTTCAGCTCCCGGAAGTGGACCTCGTCATCTTGATTTTCATCCCAATCAAAAATTTGTATACTTATTGGAAGAGCTAACAGGCAGTATTAAAGTATATCGGTATAATAGTGGATACTTGACAGGTATTCAACAAATTGCAACGCATCCTAAAGACTATACCGGACAGACTGGTAGTGCTGATATTCATGTATCTCCTGATGGCAAATTTCTATACGCATCAAATCGGGGTGAAGAAAATAACCTTGCGATTTTTTCAATTGATCAAAATACAGGTAAGCTTACCTCCATAGGTTATCAACCGGTGCCAGGAGCAGGTCCCAGAAATTTTATCATTGAGCCGAGTGGTAATTTCTTATTAGTGGCCAATCAGCGAACTAATAATATTGTAACTTATCGCATCAACAAACAAACGGGCTTACTGCAACAACTGATTCGACAAACAGAAGTACCCAATCCTGTTTGTTTGAAATTGATCCCTATTCAAGAATAATTTTAATTCTTCTATATGCAAAACTGGAAAATAAAAACATCTTTGTTTCTCAACTATTTTGTATTTGCTATACTGCTCAATAGTGTAGGTACTGTTATTCTACAAGTACAGCAAAATTTTGGTGTTTCCGAAAGTGCCGCTTCTACACTCGAAGCTTTTAAAGATTTAAGCATTGCTTTCGTATCTTTTTTAATCTCCTCTTATATTGTTCGAATCGGTTATAAAAATGCGATGTTGATTGCATTAGGATTCATTAGTATCATTTGTTTTATCATGCCTTTTACAGCGAGTTTTCTGACTACTAAATTATTATTTGCAGCAGTAGGATCTTCTTTTGCACTGATTAAAATGTCTGTATATAGCACGATTGGGTTAGTAACAAAGAATGAAAAAGAACATATCAGTTTGATGAACTTCATTGAATCTTTTTTTATGATCGGTATTCTGACAGGCTATTTTATATTCAGCTATTTTGTGGATGATGCAAATCCTCAATCTACCCAATGGCTAAACGTGTATTATTTATTAGGTGGTATCTCATTCGCAGCTTTTCTGCTGCTCCTCACCGCTTCATTAGATGAATCATCGATTCAATCAAAAGAGCAAAAGTCTATGTTGAGCGAGTTTAAAGAAATGTTTACGTTGATGGTAAAGCCCATTGTATTGGTTTTTGTACTCTGTGCATTTTTTTATGTACTAATAGAACAAAGTATCATGAGTTGGTTGCCGACTTTTAATAATAAGGTATTGTTATTACCTGCTGCATTGAGTATTCAAATGGCAAGCATACTAGCTGGTTCAACGGCATTGGGTCGCTTCTTCGCCGGATTGGTATTGAAAAAACTGAATTGGCTAATTGTATTAATTTCCTGTTTACTATTAGCAGCTGCACTGGTTTTAGTGGCTATTCCATTGGCAGAAAAAACTACCGGACAACCCATTACGGGTTGGGCTACAGCTCCCATAGCTGCGTTTGTATTTCCGATGATTGGTTTGTTATTAGCTCCTATTTATCCTGCAGTAAATTCAGTAATACTGAGTACTCTACCTGTAAAACAACATGGACTCATGTCTGGGTTGATCATTATTTTTTCAGCATTAGGTGGCACAACCGGATCGATCATTACAGGAAATATATTTGAGCATTATGATGGGAAGCAAGCATTTTACTTTTCTTTAATCCCTATGGCTATTTTAATTGTATGCCTACTATTATTCAATAGACTTCAACAAAAAGAAAAGAAAAATATCCAATTGAATTGATCATGAGCAATCACTACTTGCATATTGAAGCACTATCACCATTATATGAAGATGTGCAGCAGTCGGGTATTTTTACTGATTCAAAATATTTTGTAGACGCTTTACCCAAATCAAATATTACAAGTATTTTAGAGCAGTATACTACTGAAATCAAGCAACCTTCATTTAGCTTACTAAAGTTTGTAGAAGATCATTTCATACTGCCACAAGCGCAACAAGAAGAATATTCATCTGACAATAAATCAATAGATACTCACTTACATGGATTGTGGAATGTACTACAAAGAAACCCCGACGAAACAGGTGGTACATTGATACCACTACCGTATCCGTACATTGTCCCTGGAGGACGATTTAGAGAAATATATTATTGGGATAGT
>VFQN01008123.1_pt1 | contig 10805 bp, 10 predicted proteins | sample 3512371 | NCBI WGS metagenome assembly VFQN01 (sample SAMN10412370, study PRJNA504923) | tailings metagenome | isolation source: Replicate 2 from Balatoc abandoned mine | place: Philippines: Itogon, Benguet | collected 2017-08-28 | reverse complement strand
GTCGTGCGCTCCTTCGCCTGGCTGATCATCCTCGGCAAGAACGGCATCCTGAACACGGCCCTGATCGGACTGGGCATCACCGCCGAGCCGTTCGCCATGCTCTACACGCAGGGTTCCGTGATCGTGGCGATGGTCTATCTCTTCACGCCGCTGATGATCCTGACCCTTGTCGGCGTGCTCGAGAACATCCCGGACGACCTGATCCAGGCCTCCGCCTCGCTGGGCGCCAGCCCCGCCGCCACCTTCCGGCAGGTCGTCTTCCCGCTCGCGGTCCCGGGCCTGATCGTCGGCGCCGTCCTGGTCTTCACCGGTTCGTTCACCTCCTACGCCACGCCGCAGCTTCTCGGCGGCGAGAAGCAGATGGTGATGGGGACCCTGATGTACCAACAGGCGATGGTGAACTTCGACTGGGTGAGCGCCTCGACGATCGCCACGATCATGGTGGTGATCACCATCGCGATCGTGCTGCTGATGACCCGGCTCGCGCGCCGTCTCAACCCGATGGCGACGTGATGGCGACCCGGATCCCCCTCCCGCTGATCCTGCTGACGATCGCCGTCTACCTCTTCCTGGTCGGGCCGCTGATCATCATCCTCGGCGCGTCGGTCTCCGACACGACCTATCTGACGTTCCCGCCGCAGGGCCTGACCCTGCACTGGTTCGAACGCATCTTCGAGATCGGCGCCTTCCGGCGAACCATCGTCACCAGCCTGCAGCTCGCCTGCCTGGCGACGGCGCTCGCGCTGGTCATCGGCATCCCGGCCGCCTATGCGCTCAACCGCTACCGCATCCAGCTTCCCGCCTGGCTGTCGACCATCTTCGTCCTGCCGATCCTGGTGCCGGAGATCGTGCTCGGGTTCTCGCTGCTGAAGTCGGTCGCCGTGGGCGCCGCGCTGCCGATCTTCCCGACCCTCCTGATCGGACACACCCTGCTCGTCCTGCCCTATGCGGTGCGAGTGATCTCGGCGAGCCTCGCCTCGTTCGACTTCTCGATCGAGGAAGCGGCGATCTCGCTCGGCAGCCCGCCTGCCAAGACCTTCTTCACGATCGTGCTGCCGAACGTCCGGTCGGGGGTCATCGCGGCCTTCATCCTGGCCTTCATCACCTCGATCAACGACGTGTCGACCTCGCTCTTTCTGACCGGGCCGGGCGTGTCCACCCTGCCCATCCAGATCCTCGCCCATGTCGAACAGTTCTTCGATCCGGTCATTGCGTCCGTGTCGGTGCTGCTGATGCTGCTGACCGTCGCGGTGATGGCGATCGTGGAGCGGACGCTCGGCCTGACGTTCCTGACAAAGTAGCCCCACATGACCCAGCCGCTCTCCGTCCGAAACGTCACCGCCCACTACGGCTCCACCAAGGTGCTGGAGGACCTGTCGCTCGATGTCGCGGAAGGGGAGCTCGTCTCGCTGCTCGGCGCGTCGGGCTGCGGCAAGACCACGACCCTGCGCCTCATCGCCGGCTTCCTCGAACCCACCTCCGGCACGATCACGCTGGGCGGGCGCGACCTGACGCGCCTGCCCGCCTACCGGCGCGACATCGGCCTCGTCTTCCAGAACTACGCGCTCTTCCCGCATCTCACCGTGCTCGAGAACGTCGCCTTCGGCCTCAAGCAGCGCGGCATCGCCGGGCCGGAGCGCGAGAAGCGGGCCCGGGCCATGCTCGATCGCGTCGGGCTCGCCCCGCTCGCGGACCGTCTGCCCGGCGCGCTGTCGGGCGGACAGAAACAGCGCGTGGCGCTTGCGCGCGCGCTCGTGATCGAACCGCCGCTCCTGATGTTCGACGAGCCGCTGTCCAACCTCGACGCCAAGCTCCGGATCGACATGCGGGTCGAGATCCGCCAACTGCAGCGCGCCAACCGCACCACGGCCGTCTACGTCACGCACGATCAGGAGGAGGCCTTCTCGATCTCCGACCGGGTCGCGATCATGAATGCCGGCCGCATCATGCAGTTCGACACGCCCGAGACGCTCTACCAGCGCCCGGCCAACGCCTTCGTCGCGCGCTTCGTCGGCTTCGAGAACCTGATCCCGATGACCGTCGTCGCGCGCGAGGGCGCGACGGTCACGGCCGAGGCGGCAGGCGGGGCGCGGCTGGCGCTCCCGCGCGACCGCTTCGGCGAAATCCCCGACCGCTTCGTCTTCGCCTCCCGGGCGGACGGGCTGAAGGTCGTGCCGGGTGCGGGAGAGGGGATCCCGGCGACCACCGGCCTGCGCACCTATCTCGGCCGCGCTTACCAGTATCTGTGCGAGACGGCCGCGGTCCCGATCGTTGCCAACGGGGCACTGTCGCAGCCCCTCGAGCCGGGCTCCGCCGCGACGCTGGTGCCGGTGCCGGACCAGTGCTGCGTGCTGAAGGCGGAGTAGGGCGGTGCGGATCGCAACGCAAAGCCAAGCCCCTTCGCGCCCCCCTCTGGCCTGCCGGCCATCTCCCCCACGCGGGGGGAGATTGGCTGTCGCGGATGTTTTCGCTAAACGGCGACGTAGCAGAACGAGCGTTGACCATGCAGCTGCAAATCTCCCCCCTCGTGGGGGAGATGTCCGGCAGGACAGAGGGGGGCGCCATAAAGCGCTGCCGTTTATTTTCGCAGGAAGGGCAGCCCCATGACCCTCCTCCTTACCAACGCCCTCCTGCTCCCCTGCACGCCGGACATGCCTGTCATCGAGAACGGGTGGGTCCAGGTCGACGGGACGACGATCACCGCCACCGGCTCCGGCGCGCCGCCGGACCTCCCCGGCGCGGAGACGGTCGACCTCGGCGGCGATCTCCTGATGCCGGGCATGGTCAACCCGCATTGCCACATCGCGATGACGCTGTTCCGCGGCCTGGGCGAGGATGTGGACGACCGGCTGTATCGCTACGTGCTGCCGATGGAGCGCAAGTTCGTGACGCCGCAGATGGTGCGCGCCGGCACGGCGCTCGGCGTCTACGAGATGATCGCGTCGGGCGTCACCGCGGTGGCCGACATGTACTACTTCGAGAGCGAGGTGGGGCGGGTCATCGACGCCGCCGGCATGCGCGGCGTGGTCGGCCAGACCATCGCCGACTTCAACCCGCCCGATCACCGGACCATCGACGAGGGCTTCGCGCTGACCGAGCAACTCGTCTCGGAATTCCGCGGCCACCCCCGGGTGACGCCCTCCATCGCCCCGCACGCGCCCTATTCGACCGACATCGCGGTAATGAACCGGGTGTCGCGCTGGGCGGACGACAATCCGGATGTCCCGGTGCAGATCCACCTGGCGGAGATGGATTCGGAAAACGAGTGGTGCCGGAAGAACCACGGCATGACGCCGGTCGAGGTGGTCGAGAAGGCCGGCCTGCTGCGCAAGGGCCTGATCTGCGCCCATTGCCTGCACGTGAACGAGAGCGACATCGAGAAGATGGCGCATGCGCGGGTCTGCGTCGCGCACAATGCGCGCTCGAACGCCAAGGCGGGCCGGGGCATCGCGCCGGTCGAGGCGATGCGTCGGGCCGGACTGCCGGTGGGCATCGGCACCGATGGACCGATGAGCGGCAACGGGCTCGACCTGTTCTCGCAGTTCGGCCCCGTCACCATGTTCCAGAAGCTGCTCGGCCAATCGCGCAAGCCGATGCCGGTGGTCGAGGTGATCCGGATGGCGACGATCGAAGGTGCGAAAGTGCTGGGCCTCGACGCAGCGATCGGCTCGCTGGAGCCCGGCAAGCAGGCCGATCTGGTCCGGATCGACCTGTCCGCGCCGCGCCTGCAGCCGATCTACGATCCCTACGCGACGCTGGTCTATTCGACGATGGCGGACGACGTGCGCGACGTCATGGTCGCGGGCCGATGGCTGATGCGCGACCGCCAGGTGCTGACGCTGGAGCGGAAGAAGGTGATGCGCGACGCGCTCCAGGTCGCCTCGGCGTTCAAGGCGGAGATGGCGCGGATCGACGCTCGGGGCTGAACTCGGGGTACGCACGTCCGTCCGCCCCGGCAAGGGTCGGTCGGACGAATGGCCGGTAAACGCGCGGACAGGCCGGCTACGACGTGTCGGGCGCGACGCAGCCCGGCCGCCAGAGGGGGTGCGTGGTCGGGAAAACCCGGTCATGGAAGCGCGCGGCCGTCTGTCCGTCGGGGTGCGGCCCGCCGCGGTGCCGAGGCTCCTCCAGCCCGAAGGCGGCATGCAGAACGGCGAGACGGCGCCGGTCCTCGGTCATGGCGCCCACGATGCGGGCGAGCGCGCGCAGCGACGCCGCGAATTCGCGCGCGTCGGCGCGACCGGTGCCGTGGCGAAGCCAGGGCAATGCGGGCTGCCAGCACCTGCCGGACGGGTCCGGGGCAGATTCGGCGATGTGTTCGCGCACGATCGTGTCGGCCTGCCACAGAGCCCAGAGGACGAGCCAGCGGACCGGAAAGGACCGGACCGCCGCGATGTCGGCGAGATCGGCGAGCGCGAGCAGAAGCGTCACGATGCGCGTGTCCTTCCCTGTCCTGCTCCTGCACGCCATCACCGGCTCCTTTCGCGGCGCTGATCTTGGCCCCGGGCTGTGGGGGCGGGGATGTAAAATGTTTGGCTGCGAAGGGAATCAGGGGGTTGGCGGGAAAGGGGGGCCAATCGATCCACGTGGGGCTACGCTGTGCCGAGCGATGCGGGCGGCGTGCGAGCGTCGTCGCGACGGGATCGGGTCTTCTGCTCCGGTTGCGCTCTGGGTTCCGGGTTCCGCTGCGCGACCCCGGAATGACGGAGGCTAGAGGGCGCGGCGGCGGGAATGGGACGACGGGGTTCGGCGCCGGGGACGGGGCGCCGCGGTTGGGTCGCCGCGGATGGGGTGCAGGGGGCGCGACGGCGAGGTGGGTCGCCGGGGAGGGGAGGGCGGGAGACTTCGTCCTTCGCCAACGCCCTGCTGTTTAGCGGAAAGACGGAAAACCGGATGGGGAGCTTTCGCGGGACGCGACAGCGCGCAAAACCTCCGTGACCTGCGCCGTCTCTCCGTCTAGGAGGGGATAGCCGCGGCAGCGGGATACCTGCCGTATCGATGGAGTGCCTGCATGACCGACCAGACCGCCCAACTCCCGGCCGTCCTGACCTACGCCGAGAACGGAATCGAGGCCTCGCTCGAGCGTCTGTTCGAGCTGATCCGCATTCCGTCGGTTTCCACCGACCCCGCCTACAAGGCCGACTGTCTGCGCTGCGCCGAATGGCTCGCGGCAGACCTCTCCTCGATCGGCTTCGACGCCTCGGTGCGGCTGACGACCGGTCATCCGATGGTGGTCGCGCACGATCATTCGGGCGATGGACCGCATGTCCTGTTCTATGGTCACTACGACGTGCAGCCGGTCGATCCCCTGAACCTGTGGAATTCGGATCCGTTCGAACCGGTCCTTCGCCCCCAGCCGAACGGGGATACGCACATCGTCGGGCGGGGGGCCTCCGACGACAAGGGGGCGCTGTTCACCTTCATCGAAGCCTGCCGCGCCTGGAAGGCGGTCTCGGGGAAGCTGCCGATCCGTGTGTCGGTGCTGCTCGAAGGCGAAGAGGAATCCGGAAGCCCGAGCCTGCCGGCCTTCATGGAAGCCGCCGCCGCCGAACTGAAGGCCGACGTCGTGCTCGTCTGCGACACCGACATGTGGGACGACGAGACGCCCGCGATCACCACCATGCTGCGCGGCATCGTCAAGGAAGAGTTCTGGATCCGCTGCGCCACGCGCGATCTCCACTCCGGCATCTACGGCAATGCCGCCCGCAATCCGATCCAGGTCGCGGCCGACATCATTTCGAGCCTGCGCAATCCCGACGGCGCCGTCACGCTCGACGGCTTCTATGACGGCGTCAGGGATTTGCCGCCGCAGCTCCGCGACCGCTGGCTGAAGGAGCCGTTCGACGAGAAGAAGTTCCTCGGCGACATCGGACTGACGATCCCGGCGGGCGAGAAGGGGCGAACGGTCCTCGAACAGGTCTGGTCGCGACCCTCCTTCGAGGTCAGCGGAATATCGGGCGGCTATGCCGGGGAGGGCTTCAAGGCGGTGATCCCGGCCGAGGCCAACGTCAAGCTGTCCTTCCGCCTGGTCGAGGGCCAGGATCCCGAAAGGATCCAGCAGGCCTTTCGCGCCCATGTCCGGGCAATGGTTCCGCAGGACTGCTCCGTCGAATTCGCCAATCACGGTTCGAGCTCGGCCACCGTCCTGCCGGTCGACAGCCCTCTCCTGGGCAAGGCGCTGCAGGCGCTCGAGGATGAGTGGGGTCGCTCGGCCATCGCGGGAACGGGCGGATCGATCCCGATCGCGACGGTGTTCAAGGAGCGCCTGGGCATGGATTCGCTCCTCGTCGGCTTTGCCCGCTTCGACAACCGCATCCACAGCCCGAACGAGAAATACGATCTGTCGAGCTTCAAGCGGGGAATCCGCTCCTGGGCGCGCATCCTGTCGGCCTTCGCGTCATGAGCCGGAAGGTCGTCATCGACACGGATCCGGGCCTGGACGACGCCGTCGCCATTCTGTTCGCGCTGGCATCTCCCCACTTCGACGTGCTCGGGATCACCACCGTCTCGGGCAATATCGGCCTCGAGACGGTGACGCGGAACGCGGGCCGCATCCTCGCGCTGGCGGGTCGGTCGGAGATACCCGTCGTGAGGGGTGCGGCAGTCCCGCTTTCGCGGAAAGGGTTCGACACCAAGGACATCCACGGCGACGACGGGCTGGGCGGCGTGGCATTTCCGCAGCCGCATCCCGCGGCGACGGTCCTTGACGATGCGCCGGGCTGGATCGCCGAAACGCTCCTGCGCCAGCCTGTCGGCAGCGTCGACATCCTCGCGCTGGGGCCGCTGACCAACATCGCCCGTCTCATCGAGGACCATCCCGACGCTGCCGGACGCATCGGCCGGATCGTCGCCATGGGCGGGGCGATCGACGAACGGGGCAATATCGGCCCCCGTTCGGAGTTCAATCTCGCGGCCGATCCGGAAGCCGCCGACATCGTGATCCGCGCGGGCCTGCCGCTCGTGCTCATCCCGCTCGACGTCACCCGCCGGGTGCGGGCCTCGCGGGACTACCTTGCCATGCTGCGCACCTCCGGCAACAAGGCGGCAAGCGCCAGCGCCGACGTGATCGAGGCCTATTTCCAGTCGACCACCGGGGGCGAGAGCCGCCCGCTGCACGATCCCTGCGTGATGCTCCATGCGGAACGCCCGGACCTCTTCGGTCTCGAGAAGATCCGGCTCTGCGTCGACCTGGGCGAGGATGTGGACGCCGGCGCGCTCGCGCGGGACCCGGCGGGACGTGAGACCAGCGTGGCGATGCGGGTGGACGGGCAGGGCGCGCTCGATCTCCTGGCCGCCAGGCTGATGTCCTGATTAGGCCGCGCGCAGTTCCTGCTCCACCAGCGTCGTCCAGTAGCGCACGCCGGGGCCGATCGCGGCGTCGTTGAAGTCGTAGCGGGTGTTGTGATGCAGCGCTCCGTCCTCCGCGGGGCCGTTGCCGAGCCAGACATAGGCGCCGGGCACGCGGGTGGAGAAGCTCGCGAAGTCGTCGCCGGCCGTGGACGGCGGGAAGTCGGTGATGACGTTCTCGCCGCCCAAGGCCGCGCGGGCGGCTTCGGTGGCGCGCGCCGTCGTGGCGCGGTCGTTGATCACCGGCGGCATCAGCCTGTGGAACACGTGGTCGGCGTCGATGCCGTTGGCCCGCGCGATGCCGTTCGCCACCCGTGCGATCTCCGCCTCGAGCCGGTCGCGCGTCGTGTGCGAATAGGCGCGCGCCGTGCCGCCGATGCGGATGGTGTCGGGAATGACGTTCAGCGCATCGAAGTCGCCGGCCGCGACTGCGCAGGCGCTGACCACGGCCGTGTCGACCGGGTCGGTGCCCCGCGAGACGATGGTCTGAAGCGAGGCGAGGAACTGCCCGGCGGCGACGATCGGATCGCGACCGAGGTGGGGCTTGCCGCCATGCGTCCCGATCCCGCGGAACGAGACTTCCCAGCGGTCCGACGAGGCGAGCTGCGCGCCGGGAACGGCCGCGAGGCGGCCGACGGGGATGCCCGGCATGTTGTGCAGCCCGTAGAAGCGGTCGATGCGGCATCGCTCGAAGAGGCCGTCGCGCACCATGGCGTCGGCGCCGCCACGACCCTCCTCCGCCGGCTGAAAGACGAAGTGGACGGTGCCGGCCAGGTCGGTTCGCTTTGCCAGCGCCCGGGCGGCACCCAGGAGCATCGCGGTGTGGCCGTCATGCCCGCAGGCATGCATCTTGCCGTCCACCGTGGAGCGGTAGGGGCGGTCGGCCGTCTCGGGCATGGCGAGCGCATCCATGTCGGCGCGCAGGGCGATGTGCGGTCCGCCGCTCTTGCCGCGCAGCGTTCCGACGACGCCGGTTCCGCCGATGCCCGACATCACTTCCAGACCGCAGGCCGCGAGAAACTCGGCGACGATCCTGGCCGTGCGCAGTTCCTCGAAGCCGAGTTCGGGATGGGCGTGCAGATCGTGACGGATCGCAACGAGGGAAGCGAGGTCGTCGTGGGAGGGGAAAGGAGCGGACACGTATGGACTCGTGCAGGATCTGGCGGGAAAACGCAAACTGGTCCTGCGGGTGAGTTTGGCAAGAGGCGTGGTCGGATGTCCAGCGAAATCAAAGATGTCCCGGCGATGCAGCCGCACGACTTCTGGCAGGACGTCCGCGCAAGCGGCGGGTTCGGCACCGATACGAAAGGCCCGCTGACGCACCTCTATCCGGCGCGCCTGGCCGACGGTCGCGAGATCGCCCTGCCGATCCGGGTGCTTCCCGCCGGCGACCGCGCGGTCGCCTCGCTGATCGTCAACCAGGCGAGCTTTTCGGTCGTCGACACGCTGGCGGAGGCGATGGCCGAGGCGGCGAGGCCCTTCGCGCCCGAGATGGTCGTGGGAGTGCCGACGCTGGGCCTTCCGCTTGCCGAGAACGTCGCGCGACGCCTCGGACACCGGCGGATGGTCGCGCTCGGGACCTCGCGCAAGTTCTGGTACGACGAGACGCTCTCGGAACCGCTCCGGTCGATCACCAGCCCCGGCGGCGGCAAGCGCATCTACCTGGATCCCCGCATGCTGCCGCTGCTGAGCGGCCGGTCCTTCATCCTCGTCGACGACGTGATCAGCACCGGCACCTCGATCCTCGCGGTGCTGACGATGCTGGCCAAGGCCGGCCTCGCGCCGCGCGCGATCGTCGTCGCGATGCTCCAGGGCGAGAGCTGGCGCGATGCGCTTTCGGCCTCTCCCTTCGCGGACATCGCCGTCCGGGCTGCGCTCGCCACGCCGCTGCTCGCGAGCGACGGGAAGGGCGCCTGGAACCCGATGTGAGCCAAATGGCCTTGTCTGGACCCGTCGTCTGGCGCAGATAGCCGGAAAACGGATTGATCGTCATGAACGCACCGCTCGGCCAGCGCCACCTTCGGCTCTCAGGCGCCTACAATGTCCGCGATCTCGGCGGCTACCGCATCGCGGGCGGCGGGCAGACGCAATGCGACCGCGTGCTGCGCGCGGACGGGCTGCACCGCCTCGACGCGAGCGATGTCGACGATCTCGTCGGGCGCGGCCTGTGCACGGTCATCGACCTGCGCCGGCCTTCGGAACTCGCCGAGGCGCCGAACCCGTTCGCCCGCCACGACCGCGTCGCCTACCACCACGTGTCGCTGTTCGATCGCCTGGCCCCGCTGGAGATGGTCGGCAGCGACAACCTGCTGCTAGACCTCTACAAGCTCGCCTTCCGCGAGAGACGGCAGGAGTTCGCCGCGGTGATGGGCATCATCGCCGATGCGCCGGAGGGCGCGGTGCTGTTCCATTGCGCGGCGGGGAAGGATCGCACCGGCCTCGTCGCCGCGATCCTGCTCGGCCTGGCCGGCGTCGCGCCCGAGGACATCGTCGCCGACTATGCCCTGACGGGGCCGCTGATCGCGCCGCTGCTCGAGGGCTTCGTCGACCATGCCCGCGCCCGCGGGCTCGACGTGGCGGGGTTCCGCCGCCTTCTGACCTGCGAGCCGGAGACGATGGCCGCGACGCTCGCCGAGCTCGACGACATGCATGGCGGGGTCGCCGGCTATCTGGGCTCGATCGGTCTTTCCGACAATACGATCGCGCGGCTGCGCAGCCGCCTGACGGCGCCGTCGCAGACCGGATCCTGACAGGAACAGGCGCGACGGGGGACGGCTCTCACCGGCCCCGACGCGCCTCTCAAAAGTGCTCCTGCCTTGCAGGCCCGTGATCGCGGCCTCCTGCGCCCGACCGACGCCGGATCAGGCGAGCGATGCGAAGGTCGACTCGTTGGGGCAGAACTGCGCGGCGTGGGCGGCAGCCGTGCCCTCAGCGAGCTCCTGCCGGCAACGCGCCTTGTCACCGCATTTCGAGCAGGTGACGGAAGCTTCCCGCACGACCGCCGGCAGCCGGCGCTCGAGGTCCGCCAGGTCGATCCCCATGGCGTCGAGCATGCGCTCCATCAGGAGCTCGGCATTCCGCCCGGACGCGACCACCTCGTGAAGCGTCGCCGGATCGATGTTCGCCTCGCGGGCGATCTCCTCGATCAGCGACGGCGGCAGCGCGTCGAGTTCGGCCAGGGCGGCCCGGCTGGACCTGTATGCCGCCCAGCTCTCTGCCATCCGTCTCATGATCGTGTGGGGCGTATGCGCGTTCATCTGCTTTCCTCCGAAACCCTGTGCCAAGGCTAGCATCGGCGGCGACCGCGCGGCTTGATCTCGGTCAACCCTGCTCCTCCTGCGAAGGGGTTGCCTCCCGGCGTCCATTTGCCATGATGGCGCCACGCTGGTGGCAAGACTGTCGTCGGGTTCGGGAGGACGAATGCAGCGGGCAGGGCGCTCCGTGGTCTGGCTGGTCGG
>VFQN01008122.1_pt1 | contig 10809 bp, 4 predicted proteins | sample 3512371 | NCBI WGS metagenome assembly VFQN01 (sample SAMN10412370, study PRJNA504923) | tailings metagenome | isolation source: Replicate 2 from Balatoc abandoned mine | place: Philippines: Itogon, Benguet | collected 2017-08-28 | reverse complement strand
TACCTCGGAATCATGATCCAACGAATCTTCAATTAAAGTGCATAACACGCTCTAGCTCGCGTCTGCTGTCAGATTACTTGGCGGGCCGTTTTTTGGTAGCCCGTTTTCCCGCCGGCTTCGCCAGATCCGGCCAGAGCCACAGCCGAACGTGTTCAACGGCATTCCTCAATCGGTCGTCGCTGATGCCGTGGCGGTAGTTCGCCCCCATCGATGAATCGGCGTGACCCATAATCGCATCGACAGCAACCTGATCACGGCATTCGCCGGCGATGGTCTCGAACACATGGCGAAGTGCGTAGAAGTTCCTGCCCCGGTTCCCGTTCAGTCTCAGCGCTTTCAACAGGTTCTCGAACCGTCGTGAAATCGCGTTGATGGTCACCGTCCGGTCTGCAGTCGTTCGGCTCTCCTGAACCCGTAGGAATCGCGTTCCGCATTCCGTAATGAAGCACAGGCCGGCGTCGGCGGGATCTTTGGGCGTCGGACGAGCGGCGATCGCCGTGGTCAGTTCCAGAACCGTCTCCGGCCAGAGCGGAACCCGGCGTTGTATCCCGGTTTTCGGTCTCGGGAAGGTGATCCAGCCGGCTTTCAGGTCCACAGCCGACTGCGGCAGAGTGGCGATATCGGTATTTCCGAACCCGGCATTCAGCCCCAGCAGGATCATGGCCCGCAGGGCAGGGGAGGGGGATACCGTTGTGGCTTCCCCGCTGACCTCGACCGGCTTCCCGGTCAGGGCATCCAGCATCGTCCGCAGTTCGTTGTTCTGGAACATCCGGGGATCTCGGGAATTCCTTGCCGCGAGCAAGTCCTTCGGTTTCGGTCGTTTGAACGACTGGCCGAACGAAACCGGCCGTTCGATCAATTCGGCGTCACTGGCATACTTGAACACAACCCGGCTGCGGTTCACTTTCGACAGGATGGTTACGACATTGCACCGCCTTGCCAGATCGGCACGAAAACCTGCGAAGTCGGCCGGGACCAGTTCGGCGACAATGCGACCGGCCCCGAAGTGGCGAACGATCGTTTCACAGGTCGAGACATAGGACTCGAATGTGTGCGGAGACAGCTCGCCCGAGGTGACCAGATTGGTTTTTTCGTTCAGGAACGAATTGCACATATCGGCGATGGTGCAACCAGCAGTGGCCGTTGACGCCTGGTTGACGCCCGCAGGCAAGGTTTTTCCCTGGGAGAGATACGGCCACGCGAGATTGAATTCGGCCAGTGCAGATGCCGCCGAGGCTTCTACGCTCTCAACCTGGACGATCTGCTGACCCGACTTTCGCCCCCAGCGCCCGAAAAAATGGATCTTCCCGCGGATTCGCTTCGCCCAGCGTCCGGAAGCGTGCGCATAGAGCGGAAAATCGGAATAAGGCTTTGCCGGCTTGCCATTAGCGGCTGTTTTGCTATCTTCTGACACGTCGTCACCTTCGGGGACCAATCTTGGGGTGGCGTCGATGACGTCCGGTGGCTGCAACCATCAGGCGTCAACACTGTCCCGTCAGGCTATCGCGATCGTGAATAGGCGTCAAACAAGGCGTCAACGACACTGAAAGCGGTTGTCAGAAATCACGCAAGTGATTGCGGCGACAGGACTTGGAGAGGTGGCAGAGCGGCCGATTGTGCAGCACTGGAAATGCTGTGTCCTCGAAAGGGGACCGAGGGTTCGAATCCCTCCCTCTCCGCTTTCTGGTATCAATGCCCTTCGTAACCTCAGTTGCGGCGGGCATTTTGTCTTGAGGTGCCGGGCGCTAGCTGCGCGTTTGAGCTGGAAACCGGGCTGAACGCCGGGTGGCAGGCCAGTCCTCCTCGGAATTCATCTCTCTCCGACTGCAGCAGTTCTTTGCTCCAGCCAGGTCAGGTCGGACTTCCCAGACAGTTTCGGCGACCAGTTGAGCGACCGCATTCGCTTCGCGACGTTTTGCGTGCTTTTTATGCGTGCTTCTTGTAGAATTTGTCGGACCGATTGAAGCAGTCCTGGCGAAACATAAGAACGAATGCGCCGGGGTCTGTTGCAAGGTGCGATGCCCTTCCAGCCCTCACATTTCCGCCTTCAATTCTCTCGTCGTCGGTCCGTTGCTGAACTTCCGCAGTACGTTGATTGTCGCGCCCGGATCGCGAGGCCCCGGACCGTATCGGCCTTCTCCGGATGGCGACGTCATCACGAACTCGTCGCCCAACGCTGCAGAGCCGTTGCGATCGGGGTCATACCTCGCACGTGGTGTGTCTCTCGACCCGATGAATGCAGTCGTCATCGAGTTTTTCCGGTAACTCAGACATCCGTCCAGCAGGATACCGGTGATCCTGTCCTTGCTCACGACATGGTCCTGTACACCCTGGCCTGCGGCACCAGCGGTCCGCCTCGCGGGCGCTGCTGATGAAACGTCCGGTTGCCCGGAAGGGGAACGCCAACCCAGGCCATTGATTTTCATCATGAGCGCTGAGCAGCAGATGCGCCCGTCGTGATCGCATCACAACGGTGCGTCCGGCCTATAAAATCTGGCGGCGCCTTGCTGAGATGCCGCTGAAAAGTGGTCTCGCAGGCTTTTCGGGGCAGTCGTCCGAGGCAGCGCTGGCGACCAGCGACATGCGCCAGTCCCTGAGAGGCATCCTCGTTCCGGGGAACTCAAGCTCGGGGAGGATTTTCGGGGCGACCGCTGCCGAACTGCCTTGCGCTGCTGTACCATCTGTCGATCATCGCTCGAATTCGCTGATGACACCGGCAACGACGCAGCACGACTCACGGAATCTGACAGGCGACCATCTCGACATGCTGAATTCTCTCAAGCGACTCTGGACCTCGCTCCGGCAGCGCTGGTGCGGCCGTGCCGTGGCAAACTGGTCGCCTCACAGCAGTCAACTGGGACATTTTGTCGAGAACGTCCGTGACTACGCCATTTTCCTGCTGGACAAGCAGGGATTCATTCTTACATGGAATGTCGGCGCTGAACGGATCAAGGGGTATTCGGCAGCGGAAATCATCGGTCAGCACTTTTCAAGGTTTTATCCGCAGGAAGCGATAGACAGTGGCTGGCCGGAACATGAACTGGAAGTGGCGGCGCAGACCGGGCGGTTTGAAGACGAGGGCTGGCGACTTCGGAAAGACGGTTCAAGATTCTGGGCGAATGTTATCATCACCGCCGACCGCTCCGGGACCGGTGACCTACAGGGGTTTATCAAGATCACCCGCGACCTGACCGACCGCAAGCTGGCGGAAGATAATGCGCGGCAGCTTCTTCAGCAGCAAGCCGAGACAGCAGCCCTGAGCCAGCATGCTGCGCTACTGCACCAGCAGCGGGAACAGTTGCAGGTCACGCTCACGAGTATCGGTGATGCCGTGATTGTGACGGACATGGAGGGACGTGTGACCTTCATGAACCCGATTGCCATCCACTTGACAGGCTGGGACATTTCGGCAGCCGCCGGACAGCCGGTAGACCAGGTGTTCCGCATTGTCAATGAAACGACGCGGAAAGTCGTCGAAAGTCCGGTTCACCGGGTCCTGCAGGACGGAGTGATCGTCGGTCTGGCCAATCACACCATTCTCTTGAGTCGGGATGGCCGGGAAATCCCGATTGATGATTCCGGCGCTCCGGTTCGCGGCGCGAACGGTGAACTGTGCGGCGTCGTGCTGGTGTTCCGCGATATCACCGAGTCGCGCCAGGCACTCGATGCCCGGATGCAGCTGGCGGCGATCGTGGACTCGTCGGATGATGCGATCATCGGTGAAGATCTTGAAGGGCGGATTACCAGCTGGAATCACGGTGCGGAACTCCTCTACGGTTACAAGCCGGCCGAAATCATCGGCCAGCCACTGTCGCGTCTCGTGCCCCCGGACCAGACCGACGAATTGCCCGGAATTCTGCAGAAAATCCGGCGCGGCGAGCGCGTTGCCCATTTTGAGACGTACCGCATTCGCAAGGATGGCCACCGGATCGCGGTCTCATTGACCATTTCTCCGATTCGGAATGCGGAGAATGAAATTGTCGGCGCTTCCAAGATTGCCCGGGACATCACCGACCGTCTGGAAGAGAGCCGGAGGAAAAATGAATTCCTGGCATTGCTGGCCCACGAGTTAAGAAATCCCCTGACTCCGCTGCACAACGGCCTGCAACTGCTGAAAATGCAGCAGATGAATGCGGAGATGCTGGAACCAATTCATCAGATGATGGCACGGCAGGTCCACCATTTGACCCGGCTGGTTGAGGATTTGCTGGATCTCAATCGGATCAGCACCGGAAAAATGCGGCTGCACCTGGAATTGCTGTCGCTGGCAGACATTATCCAGACTGCTTTGGAAGCGTGTCAGCACGCGATTGAAGACCATCAGCACCAACTCTCGCTCACTTTGCCGACCGAAACCCTGATCGTTCGCGGCGATCGAACCCGGCTCGTACAGATTCTGGTGAATGTGTTGACGAATGCCGCCCGCTATACCGACCCGGGGGGCCGGATTTCCCTGATCATTCAGCGCACCCCGGAAAACGCTGTGCTGCGAATTCAGGACAACGGCATCGGGATTCCTGCAGAGATGCTGGGGCGAGTCTTTGAACTATTCACGCAGGTCGAACATGCGGGCGACAAATCTCGCAGTGGACTGGGAGTCGGCCTGCATATCGTCAAACGGCTGGTGGAACTTCATGGCGGCCAGATTGATGCCCATAGCGCCGGGGCGGGGCAGGGGAGCGAATTCGTCATCCGGATTCCTCTTGCCACTCTCCCGACAGTCGCACCGGCACCTGCGGAACCCACTAAACTCAGCATCACCGCCCACCCTCGCCGGATTCTGATCGTCGATGATAATATCGACGCCGCGGAAAGCCTCGCTCAGCTCCTGCGGGCACTCGGACATGAGGTACAGACGGGGCATGATGGCCAGGAGGGACTGACCGCAGCCCGGAAGTTTTGCCCGCACCTGATCTTGCTGGATCTGGGGATGCCAAAGCTGAACGGCTATGAAACCTGTCGTCGTATTCGCGAACACTCCTGGGGAATAACGCCCGTAATCCATGCCTTGTCGGGTTGGGATCAGAAGGAGGATCGCGAACGATCGGCGGCAGCAGGATTCAACGGTCATCTGGCCAAACCTGTGCAATTGCCCGTGCTCCAGAAAATCCTGGACGAACTTCCTGTCCACAGTGAACACTGAAGTGCCGCTGTTCAGTGTACTTGGTAGACATTTTTTGGAGCCAGTGTGACAGCTACAAGAGGATTGCCTGCACTTGCGGCAGTCGGTGGGCTCGTCAGGACATTCGCGCATCTCGATTACTGCTGGCGGCTGGCGCGGGATCGGTGAATGGATTCGCATTTCGCGAAGTATCAGGTGGTGGACGCCATGTCACCTGAACCGTGACCCGGCCCCGATTGAAGTGTCAGCCCACGGGGCTGATCCCTGGATGCCTGCCCGTTACTGACAGCATTATTACAACGGCGGTAACTCGCCGGTCCGCGTTCTGAACCGGCCGGCAACTCAGCTGCGGTATTCTGCCGATTCCGTTTCCGAGGTCCGGGATTTCCGTGCTGATCCTGCAGAAATCGTCATGTTTCCCTGTGTGTGCTCGACCTGCGGAATCGATGTTGTGCGAACTGATTCGTGGAGGACCCGGTGGATTCCATTTCGGGCCTTCCTGCTGACCGGTCCACCGGAGGCCACGATCACGGTTCGGACGGCACAGGCTCCTCCCGGTCTTCAGGTCTCTGCCTGAAATTCGGGGGAGTCGTCCAGAACTGCGATCTGTGCATTCTTGATTGATGCAAGGCGCCCTTCAGGACCGGAATCTTGATCCCGACTTCAAGGATCAGTGAAGCAGGAACTTCTTGCAGAGCCCTGTTGCCACGCTCATTCCGGCGAAGAGGTGGTCTCGTTCTGCTGGGAGCGATTCTCACGTCGGCGGTCGTGGCCGGTGCTGCGCAAACCGGCGATCTGCAGACGCTCTCCGGGAACGCAGCAGCCCCCGAGGTTTTCACCACCGAGGTCTTTCCGGCTGGTTTGACTTTGCCAGCACCGCTGCCAGAGGCGGCATCAGCCGTTGACGCTGACAGGAATTATTACGTCGAGCCCCGGTCTTATGGAACCCGTCGTGAGACGGAGCCGCCAAAGTATGTGCGAAATCTCGGTGAGATTGACTGGCTGGATGCCCCGGATGATACCTGGCTGGATCTGGGACTCGATTACCGGATGCGGTATGAGTACCGGCAGAACGATTTACGGCGACCGGTCCAGGTGCTGGACGAGCCATTCCTGCTGCGGACCCGGGCCTATCTCGGCGTGAAGGAAATCATCGATCCGTTCCGGTTCGCCGTCGAGTTTGAAGATGCGCGGCGCTACAACAGCCAGTTCCCGATCGACACGCGCGATGTCAATGAGAACGAACTGATCCAGGGCTACGGTGAGCTCTATTTTGCCGATGGCGTCGGCGACAATCGCCCGTTGCGGATTCAGTACGGACGGCTGGCGTTTGAGTATATGGATCGCCGGCTGATCGCCCGGAATGAATGGCGAAACACGACGAACAACTTTCAGGGGCTGCGCGCCATCTTTGGCCAGCAATCCAATGACTGGCAATTCGACTTGCTGGCGGTCCAGCCGATCGAGCGTCTGCCGTTTCGACTGGATCGCGTCGACGAAGAACGCTGGTTCTTCGGTGGACTGGGAGACTGGCGTCGGTGGTCCGAGGTCGTCACGATCCAGCCCTATTGGCTCACCTTGTATGATCGCGGTAACAGCGACCGGTTCAGCCGGACGATCTCGACGCTAGGGGTTCGCAGTTACGGAATCGTGGGCGAGACCGGTTACGACTTCGATACGGACTTCGCCTTTCAAGTCGGTCGAAATGGCGATGAGGATCACCGGGCATTCGGGTTTACGACGGAAATCGGCTATTCCTTCGAGCATGCCACCAAACCCCGCCTGGCGGCCTTCGTCGGCTACGCTTCCGGAGATCGTAATCCTGATGATGGTGTGAATCAGCGTTTCGATCGGCTGTACGGATTTGGTCGCCCCTGGTCCGCAGATGACTACATTTCCTGGGAGAACGTGTTTACTCCCAAACTCCGCTTTGAGTGGCAACCGCACAAGAAAATTCGTTGCGATGCCGGGTACTCTGCCTATTGGCTGGCCAGCGATACCGACGCCTGGCCGAATGTCAATTTGCGTGATCCTACCGGCCAGTCCGGTAGTTTCATGGGGCAGGAACTGGATATCCGCATACGGTTTCCTGCCCGGGATCGCACAGAAGTCACTCTGGGATATGCTCACTTCTTTACTGGGGAATTCCCCCGCAAGCTGGGCAAACCCTTGCCGTCCGATTTCTTCTACATTGAACTCGCCCCGCGGCTGTTCAAGTAAGAAGAGATCCAGATCCCTCGCTGGCGATTTCGCGATTCACAGAGAATCACAGGAATCGTGAAACCGTCAGCGGGAATCCAGACGCAGACATATACCGGATCAGGCGAAGATGTCGCGGATGACGTTGCCCTTCACATCGGTGAGGCGGAAGTCGCGGCCGGCGTAGTTGTAGGTGAGGGCTTCGTGGTCGAGTCCCATCAGGGCCAGCAGCGTGGCGTGCAGGTCGGTGGTGTGCATGCGGCCTTCCGTGGCGTGGATGCCGTAGTCGTCTGTGCTGCCATACGAAAATCCTTTCTTCACGCCGGCGCCGGCCAGCCACATCGGGTAGCCGGTGATGTTGTGATCGCGGCCATCTTCCCCCTGAGCCGTCGGCAGCCGACCGAACTCGCTGCCGAACAGAACGAGGGTGTCTTCCAGCAGACCGCGCTGTTCGAGGTCGGCCAGCAGGGCAGCGGTCGGTTTGTCGACGGCGGCAGAGTTATTGATCAACCCCTTGTTCAGATTGTTGTGATGATCCCAGCCGGGCTGGCGGATCTCAACGAACCGCACGCCGGCTTCACTCAGGCGGCGGGCCATCAGGCATTGACGGGCGAAGCTGCCGGCTGGTCCCGGCTTCACGCCGTAGGCCTCGCGGACATGCTGCGGCTCTTTCGAGATGTCCAGGAGTTCGGGGACTTTGCCCTGCATGCGGAACGCGAGTTCGTACGACTCGATGACACCGTCCAACTCGGGAGGCGCACTGGACGACGCAGCCAGACCGCGGTTGAGTTCCTGCACCAGATCCAGTTGCTTTCGCTGCAGGTAACTGGAGGTCTGCGCCTGCAGATTCGCCAGTTCACCGAGGTCGTTGATCTTCGTGCCCTGGAAGTGGGCCGGCAGAAAGGCGCTGCCGTAGTTCAGGGCGCCGCCGAAGTTGGGAGAGGGATTGACGGTGATGTAACCCGGCAGATCCTGATTTTCGGTCCCCAGACCATACAGCAACCAGGATCCCATGGACGGTCGGGCGAGCGAGACGTTTTCAGCTCCAGTATGGAGTTGAATCACGGCTTGCGGATGTGCGGGCGTGTCGGTATGCAGCCCTCGCAGGAAGCAGAGCTTGTCGACATGCTGGGCCACGTTCGGAAACAGCTCCGAAACCCAGGTACCCGTCTGGCCGTGCTGCTGAAACCCGAATTTCGAGGCGACCAGTTTGCCGCCGCCCGGTCCCGGCTGCTGATCGCTGGCCTGCAGTGTCGGCTTGTAGTCAAAGGTGTCGACGTGCGACATCGCTCCTTCCATGAACAGGAAGATGATGCGTTTTGCCCTGGCGGGAAAATGCTGCTGTTTTGGAATCAGCGGCCCAGCGGCTGTCTTGTCGGCGGCAACTGCTTTCCCGGACTGCAGTCCGAGCAACCCTTGCAGCGCGAGGTAGCCAAAGCCGGCGCTGGACGTTTGCAGCACCTGGCGGCGGGAGACTCCGAAACGATTCAACAGGGCAGAGGGGGCAAGGGACATCGAAAACTTTCCTCGTTGAAAGATGTTGATGTTGCAGGCGAGCGGGGGACGTCAGTCCGCTGTCTCTTGTGTGTCATGAAAATGAAACTGGGTTCGTTGACGGCAGTATGGGACAGGAGACCGACGTCCCCCGCTCGTTTCATCAACGCAAGTAACGGAATTCGGTGGCATGCTCGCCATTCCAGGCGAGCATAGGATCGCTTCAAAACGATTTCATTCGTGATTCATGGTGGCCTGAATTGTAAATGCGTTGAACAGTGCGGCCGCAAAAAGGCACAAGAGTCGCAAAAGGAAAGGCTTGGAAAATCACCGTCTTCTAAAACGTTTTTGTGTTTTTTGTGCCTCTTTGTGGCTGAGAATGTATTTCAACGAATTTCTAATTCATTACGCCAACTGCCCCAGAGCCTGCTCGCCTGGAAGGGTGAGCAGGCCACCCAATGGGATCATCGCAGGTATCGGAACTCGGCGGTGCCGAAGAGGGCTTGCACGATGCTGGACCATGCGGCGTGCCGGGGATCGGTGGGGCGGGGGGCCTGCTCGCTGATGACGGCATCGGATTGATCGACGTCGTCCGGGTTCGCGTTCGCTGCTGGTGTGGTTTCAGCCTTCGAGGACTCTCCGGAAGGTTGTGTAACTTCGACCGGTGATTCGGATGCGGCGAACAGCGTCTGCGCGGCGCCCTGATAATCTTCCAGATACGCCAGCAATCGCTGCGTTTCCTCAGGCGTCGCCGGCCGGCTAAGAATCCCGGCGAAGGCGCGATTCAAACGCTGGGCATCCGACGCTGCCTCATCGGACAGCAGACGGGCTGCTGTGAGCTGCGACTGCCGGATGACGAACGTGCCGTTCAGCAGGTACAACGCCTGCGGAGCCACGGTCGTTTGATCACGATGACCGGTCACCAGTCCCTGGTCGGCGAAGTCGAACACTTCCAGGGACGGCGGGACCAGCGTGCGGACCAGCGGCAGGTACAGACTGCGGGCCCGGCTGGATTCTGCCGCCGCCAGCATCTTCGCCGCTTCCGGGCCGTTATTCCGCATCTCGATCATCGGTAACTCTTTGGCCGGTGTCGGCACGAACGGCGTGTGATCCAGGTTGCCGGCCACTGCCAGCAACGAATCGCGAATTTCCTCCGCATCGAGCCGGCGGGGAGCATGTCGCCATAACCAGCGGTTTTCCGGATCGGCCGTGAGATGGGCCGGTGTGGATTCCGCACTCAACTGATAGGTATGCGTCAGCACGAGTCGCCGGATCAGCCGCTTCACCGACCAGCCGTCCTGCACCAGTTCCAGAGCCAGTTGATCCAGCAGTTCCGGATGTGTCGGCGATTCTCCCGTCACGCCGAAGTTGTCGACCGTCCGGACCAGACCTTCTCCAAACAGATGTTGCCAGACGCGATTAACGATCACGCGGGACGTCAGCGGGTTCTGGTCATGCGCAATCCACTCGGCCAATTCCAGACGTCCGCTTTGTTCCGGATTGACCGGTCTGGCTCCCGGCACATCCACGGCGGACAGGAATCCTCGCGGGACGACTGGACCCAGTTGTTCGGCCTGACCCCGCACACGCAGTTCGGTGTCACGCACCTTCTCAGCATCCCGCAGGCCGTGAGCGACGAAGCCACGGGCCGCCGGATCGGTCAACGCCAGCAATTCCTGACGTTTGCGATTGGCCTTCTGACGCAGTTGCTGTTGTTTTGGCCGTCCGTTCGGTCCCTTGGCCAGACCCTCCGGAGTGCCGCGCACCCGCTCGAAGTCTGCCTGGGCATCGTCCGCCGCTTTTTGCGCGGCGGCTACTTTCTCCTTGAGTTCCGGAGTGAGTTCCGCAGAGTCCGCGTCGCTCAGCTTGACCAGCAGATCGGGAACGTAGAAGGCCAACCCGCCGCCGCCCATCTGGTTCCGCAAGCCGGCGCAATGATCGGTGCTTTCAAAGATGCCGGCGAGGGCGTAGTAGTCGGTCGCAGGAATCGGGTC
>VFQN01008121.1_pt1 | contig 10809 bp, 22 predicted proteins | sample 3512371 | NCBI WGS metagenome assembly VFQN01 (sample SAMN10412370, study PRJNA504923) | tailings metagenome | isolation source: Replicate 2 from Balatoc abandoned mine | place: Philippines: Itogon, Benguet | collected 2017-08-28 | reverse complement strand
GGGCGGGGGGGCTGGGAGGGCGTGCGCGGGGGGTGGGGGGCCCGGGCGCGGGCGCGGGGGGGGGGGTGGGGCGGTGGGGGGGGGCGGGGGGGGGCGGGGGCGGGACCTGGAGCAGGAGTGGGAGCGGGGGCAACCGGAGGAGGCGCATTGAAAGGGGTCCGGTGCGGTAGAGTCGGTGAAACATGGGGTATTGGGGATAGGGTAGAGAGTTTGGAGTGTAAGTGGTATGGGAGGCGGCGCGGGAAATGGAAGGTGGTGTATGTGAGGATGCGCTTCAACCCCCTTCCTGCATGCTTGGTCACCAGGGTAAGCAGCGGCCCTGTCTTTGCCATGGCACAAGGTCCCTTGCCATAGCACAGTCGCAATGCCCATGCCAGCACGCCGCGGTACGTCCGCGTACGGCCAAGTACGTCAAGAGGGTGAAGGATGGCAGAGCCAATGTCACATGGCCGTTCGGGGCAACCCGCCTCCGTTGCTCAGCTTCCTCTGCCCCCAACAACCCCTCAATGCCTTGCCTCCCGTTCCCCTTCCTCGCAGAACCTGCATCTGACGTTGCCGCACGGCCGCACCACAGCCGTCGTGGGGCTCAGCGGGGCAGGTGAGCAACGGGGGAGGGAGCGGGCCGTGGCATGGGGGTGGTGCCGGCAGGCGGTGTGTGAGGGGCCGACTGTGGGTACGCGTGAAACGCGAGGAACCGTGCGCGGCGTTAAGGAGTCGCAAGAAAACGCTGGTGCCGACTGTGGGTGTGACAGTGACCTCCCAAGGGCCGCACAACGCTGGGCTCACCAGGGGCTTTTGTGGCGCCAGCGCGACCGGCAATCGGTTCGGGGCTTGCACAGTCCCTGCCTGCAGAAGGTTCCCGAACAAAGAGACGTGCAGAAATGGCTGCAGGGTTGCATCCACGTGGGGACGTGCAGTCCCCACAGTACCACGGCACGTGGGCTGTTGGAGCCGTTGCGCCTCATCGGCCTCCTCGTAGCCCCCAGGAAAACATTTTGTACAGTAGGGTGGAGATTGGCAAGACAGCCCGGATTGTCCACTTATTGATTAATTTAGTGTGGTCCAGAAATTTTTTGGAAAAAGGTGCTCCTCACCCGCTCAAACGTTGTGCACCCTGTTGTCCACTCGAGCGCATGGTCGCCAGCTTGCCAACGGTGTTGGCAATCGCTCTCAACGCGCATGCTGACGCTAATACACACCCCTCCCCTTAACCCACGCCGGCAAGAGCACGGTGGCCGACCTGCTTCCCCGCTTCCTGCACACACCTCCACGCTAGCACGCACCACCGCCTTAACCCACACCCCTCCGCTTAACCCACGCAGGCAAGAGCACGGTGGCCAACCTGCTGTCCCGCTTCTACGAGCCCCAGTCGGGCTCCATCCTGCTGGGCGGGCAGCCCATCTCCTCCTTCACGCGGGGCGAGTGGGCCAAGGCGGTGTCGCTGGTGTCGCAGGACCCGGTGCTCTTCAGCGGTACCATTGCGGACAACATCGCATACGGTGAGGCTGGAAGTGGGGAACGGAGATGGCGAAGGCGGGTGCAAGCTTTGCACATGGCATTGTGCTAGGAGGTGGGAGGAGGACCCGGTGCTGTTCAGCGGGACTATCGCGGACAACATAGCGTATGGCGAGGGGTATAGGGTTACCGGTATTATCATGCTCCCGAGGGAAGCTGTGCTGGTAGCTTGGTCCATTGTGAAGGAAGAAATGCACACCGCGCAGCTAAGCAGGCGTGACGTGCGGTGCGCAGAGTTTGGGGGGCGAGGGGCGGGGGGCGGGGGGCAGGGCCCGGAGAGTACCAGCATGCGGTCCGCCTACTGTACCCGCTTTGCACCACCCCCCTTGCTTTGACCCATCTGCCCCTGCCCCCACCCCTCGCCCTCCCGACCCTGTCCCCGCCCTGTGACACTGCCCCCGCCCCTGACCCTGACCCTGACCCTGACCACGCCCCCAGGCAAGTTCGGCATGGCCACCCACGACGAGATCCAGGCCGCCGCTGTGGCCGCCAACGCCCACGACTTCATCACCAAGCTGCCGGACGGGTACCGCACCGTGGTGGGCGAGCGAGGAGTGCTGCTGTCGGGTAAGCCGGTGTCCAGGAACAACGGCATGAGTGTAGAACAATACCTTTCTATAAGAAGTAATGCTGTTTGGGATGAGCGGGGAGGGCTGCCGTCGGGTGAGCTGCACGGAAGCGCACCGCGCCAACAAACCAGGAACGCCTCATGTAGGCTTGCTTACTCAGCGCAGCAACAGGCTGAGAGACCACGTTGTTACCGTTACAATACCGCAGGCGGTCAGCGGCAGCGCATTGCGCTCGCTCGCGCCATCATCAAGGACTCGCCCATCATCATCCTGGACGAGGCCACCAGCGCGCTGGACGTGGTGTCGGAGCGCCTGGTGCAGCAGGCCATCAACAGGCTGGTGGCGGGGCGCACCGTGCTGGTCATCGCGCACAGGCTGGCCACGGTGCAGGTGCGGGGAAAACGCAGCATGCATAACCAGCCTCGCATGCTACACGTGTTACATGTGTATATTTTTTGAATGATGTGTGCGAGTCCTTGTGTGCGAGTCCTAATGCTGTGTGCGAGCTCTGGGGATGGGATTTCCCCTGTCATCTTTACCTCTATTTGATCCTGCACAGCGGCGTGGTGTGGCTCTGCGCTACCTCGCCGACCCACGGGTCATGGATACGTCCCTCTGCCTGACCCGCCCCACGACCACATGGCGGAGGTGCATCATGCATACCATCCTATATTGAATGTCCATCCCTACTTTTCCTCCATTCCCCCCAGTACTATTTACTTTAGTAACTTCTTTTCCCCCCCAGGCCGCCGACCAGATCGTGGTGATGCGCAACGGGCAGGTGGCGGAGGTGGGCACGCACGACGAGCTGGTGGCGCGCCCCGGGTCGCACTACAACGAGCTCATGTCGGTGCAGAACCTGACCATGGCCTCCACGTGATGGGGGATGTGCGGGAAAGAAACGCATGTGGAGGCACATGATAGGGTGGATGTGTTGGAGGGGGCTGGAGGAGGGCCGGGTAAGCCGCGGAGCGGCAAAGTGGCGATAGGGGGGTTGTGGGTGGGGATGCCTGGGCGTGGCGTGTGTCACCATGGCCCCCACGCAATAGGGGGAAGGCGGCGACCCGGCGCTGCCATGAGCATGTTGGAGGAGCATGCGGGGTGGGGCGGATTATAGATGAAGAGTGTGCCGAGCTGGGGCATGGACCCTGTGTGCGGAGCTGGGGCTGTGGGTGGGCTACGACCTGGCACTTTGCGTTACGGTCATGTGGTGATTGCTGTACGCAAGGGGGCCGCCTTGTGAGCGCGTTGCATCTTGCAGGACTGGCAATGTCCGCCGCGTGATGGTGATGGTGACGCGGTATTGCTGCGAGGCTGGCCTTACATTTACCCGGCACAACCATGGCGACCGCGCGGTGATATTAGGGCAAGATTGGGGGGAACGCGGTGGTGGGTTTGGTGTTAGGCAAGGGGAGATCCGAGCAGGCGTGCCGAGTCTGCATGGGAGGCGGGTGGCGTCGATGTGGGAAAGGGAGTCGAATGGGACGTTGTACAATGAGTAAACTGGTTTTGATTGAGGTTGATGGGAAAGAACGGAGTTTTAGAGCTGTGACGTGTGAGGCAGGAGGTGCAGGGAGGATCAACGTCGAGCCCGTTGGTTGGTTGCATGGGAGGCAACGTGAGCGGCTCTTGGCCTGCGCTATGAGGCACGTGGGATGCAGCGACACGTGTAGGGGCATGTATACTGTGGGAGTGTGGGTCGTGCCGACAGCGGTTTTTTAGGTCACGGCAGCAGCGGCAGCTTGAACTTTACGGGCTCGGACCAACATGCTGCTTGGGTAGGCAAACGTGTTAGCCAACCGTCGCTGCAATCGCACGGCGGCAGGCCTGATCAGGGCCGGCGGGTTCTTCTGTGAGTGCATGGGCGTGGAAACAGTCGCCAGTGTGGGAGTCCTTTGTGACATGGCCGGCGGGAGGGGCCGAGATCACAAGATCTCCATGGCACCCAGCAACGCTTGAGATGAGTGACCGGTACCGCTGGAGCAGGGGAGGGACTAATGCATGCACGATGACCTGCCGTGGGTGTAACGGAGCTGCACAGCCCCAGGCCGTGCCCTGTCCCTCCCCTGGTCCCCAAGTCTGCCTGGATCAGGCCTGTGTTTGCCCTGACCTAGGCCGCCAAGTGGTAACTGCGGCTTGTAGTAGCATCCACCTTTCCCTCGGGCGCCGGTAATGCACCCCTGGACCGCCGAGCCATGGGAAGTTGCACAAGAGGCACGAAAGTCCACCGGCATTTAGTGGTATGACAGCTTTAAACGTGAGAAAAGCGTTGCGTATTCTACAGTATGCTGCCGTTCCCCTTTGCAAATCCTGACAGCCATGCCGCATGCCACCTTCCTCCCCAATGCAGTCCCGTAACTCGCGGAATGTATATAAGGCGTTCTGCAACTCTTCTTGGCGTCATACCCTATACCACTCCATATCATACTTACCACTTTGCGAGGTACTAAAACAAAATGGCGACACAGTTCAAGGAAGTGCGCAAGCAGTGCCCCACATGCTCTTACGGCTGGCTGGACAAGTATGGAAAGAACGAGTGCCCGAAGTGTCTGGCTCCGCTGACTGGCAGTGGCGCGGTGCCCAAGCGTGCCCCTGGCGAGGTGAGGCTGAGGTTGTGAAAGTCCCGCATGCGGCATGGCCAGAACCCTTTGCGGCTCTGCTGCCGACAGCGTGGCCAACGAGATGACGATGGTCTAGAAAACCTGCTTATCAATCATTGTAATAAGGCGAACCTTCGTGTGGTCAGAGCTCAACTGCCCTTCACATGCTGGGCGTTGCAGGCGTCCACTTTCAAGAGCAAGGCATCCGACGCCTGCGAGTCGCAGAGTGGGGATTGCTCAAAGGGTGGAGCGCACACCTGGAAGTTCGGCAAGTGCTCGTAAGTTGCTCTGCCGGTTACAATTGGCGCCGCTTAAAGCATGCCGTTTCGCAACGCTACGTAGCAAAGGCGGCAAAGGCAATCCAGCACGATGCCTTATCACAATCAGAGGGGTTTCATTGTTTGTGCTGCCCCGCTTGGTCGATTGAACCGGACATTCAACTCATGGTTCCATTGCTTCCTGTGCTCGCAGCAAGTGCGGCGTTGGTGAGGGCTACGGCAAGACCATCTCCCCCGGCAGCTCCAAGCAAGGCCTTTGCACCGACGGCCTGAAGCACAACTTCAAGTTCAGGTGAGGGTGCCGTCCGCATGTCTGGGTGACATGTCGACTGTCCTGCCCTTCCTGGCCACGGCGACTGCCTCAGGCATATAGCCGTCCTGGTTCCGTGTACTTTCGTATGCTCTCTGAGACGTAAGTACTTTCAACGCTGACCACTTTCGGTACGCCATGTCACATGCCCCTTCGTGCGCGCAGCAAGTGCAGCAAGTGCGGCAAGTCCGAGTTCTGAGCAGTCCAAGTGTCTGCCGGTCTGAGCAAGAGCCAAGGAGGAGCCATGGACTCGAGGGCTGCGAAAGTCCTGTGCCGATGACCTCATCTGCGCTTGCAACCTGACACGCGGTGACACAGATGTGTACAGCTGGCTGCTGTCCACACCCTACATATGGAACCCAACATACCAGTGTCCTACAGACAAAGCTTGCGGGTTTCACCAGGATTAAACCACATATCTAGTGCTGCTGCACTGTCCTGGTGTCCACACAAGGCGTTATTGTGAGGCTTTTGAACATTCGTAGCTGCAATGCTACAAGCCTCCCCTAAGTTGGGTAACTGCGCTTGGGTCTGCGGCCCACCTGCATAACTTATCGTTCCTGTTCGTGTCGTTAAGCAGGGCATAGTGGCGCACAAGCTGTGGACACAGTGGTGCGTTCTGCATGATGTACCTGTACATATTGGTGCAGCTGTGAGACGCTTGGGATGGAAGCCGTTGGTGGTGCTTGCGAGACCTGAGCAAGGGCCTCCTGTGGGAGCAGCGGAGCACAACCCTCGGACCGAGCGGAGCTTGTTGTATGACGGTGTTTGACATGAACGCGGTGTTGCAATAAGCAACAGGAGTATCTTTGCTCCCGGTTGCAACTTGTTTGTAAGCAACCCTGAAGGTCGGACCTGGGCGCCCATGCCTCTCCCGTGAAGGCCGTGCTAGCCTCTGTGCACAGCCCGTAGCCCTGCAGCCAGGCCGGACGCTGGGCGTGCACGTGTGGGCCCTCGTATGCAACCCGACAGACACTCTTGACAGCCTTGCGCTGTATATACAGCTTTGTACCTCCCGAGCCTTGTGCCGCCAAGTCTCTGCTGCTGTGTGGCACGTAGGCTGCTGTGTAGCACGGCACAGCAACGGCACTACAGTACCACGCTGTCCTGCACCTCAGCCAGCCAGTGTGGGCCTCCCTTGCACTGCGCGGCAGCAGCGTCCTCAAATTGCTTACCGCACGCCTTCCAGTGTCCTTCCACGTGGGGCGCCACACCGCGCTGCACTCTTCTATTGGTGCTCCCTAACGGATTCCTGCCTGCCGCCCTGCCCGGCTGCCCCCCACGACACCCCTTGCCCCTGCCTCCCCCCACCTGGAAGCCCAGGTAGTTTGATACCGTCAGCGCGTCTGCGGTCGATGCGATAGGAGTCATGAGTTCTCCTACCGGTACGAGGTTTGCAGGGACCTGGGGCACTATCAGGAAAGAGGCAGTAGGGAGGGGGTCCTCTTGTCTTATGCGCCAGTGCATGTCACACCCGCATGTTGTCATTCATGGCCACAGTGGCCCACCAACGCAGACGCGCCCCATAAGCCTCCAAGGCACACCGTCGCATCGTCAAGGTGTGTCTTATGACCCCAAGCGCATTCCGTGTCATCCCAAGGCAGACTGGTGTCGAGCTTCGGGAATGTTGTGTCGCCCTCCACGCTCCAGGGCACAACCTGTGCGGTCCCCAACAACTGTGGCCTGTCACCTGTAGACCTGCACATACACATCCCGTTTAGTAAATGTCTTGATGTTTGCACCAGTTTGCACCTTGGCCCTTGACCAAGCGAGCGTCTGCGCATGCGCCACGGTTCCCTGCTATCCACTGTACTGTAGGCTTGTGCAGCGAGAAGCGCCGTGGGAGCGCCGTTGGTGGCCGTATGTGGTATGTCCTATCGAGGGGGACATGCCAGCTGTTTGCGGAAGTCTGAAGGCGCATTGTTGGTATCGGCCTCTGTGACCGAAACGTGGATCAGGGTGGACCAGGGTGGAGCGCACCATGGCACACAAGTCACCTGCGCCAGCCTGCACCTACCCTGGTCACCTGTCCGAGCAAATGCAGTGGACCTGAGTGGACTGTACCCAGCTGCACCGGTACGCTCCCCTTTTCTGCGCACACCTTGGGCCAACCCAATCCCCGGCTTGGGCATCTCAATTCGCCGCAGGAGGGCACGTTGCACCCGGGCGGCGAAGGGTCTGGGGCCTGTTATCAGTAAAAACCTCGTACTGACGTCGTCGTACCGACCCCACTCAGCACTGAACACTGGACATCAAGCAGCCTCATATTACGCGTAGTTAGCTATCAGCATGCCTTTGTTTTTAATAGGAGAGACCAATCGATAGGGGAGGACCTGACCGAACACAGTCATAGTGCGTGTCGGGCTCCGTGCCCCTTGTACATCACGCGGGCTACAGCATGCAATCCTGATATTATGAGTATTCATCTTGTCGTGGAACACAAGGGGCTGGTCTTGGAGGGCTGTCCTCAGTGCAAGAATGAGCCCTCATGTCGCAGCGCCTCAGCAAAGCGACAGCAGCTCTGAATCGGCATTGACAAGTCATTCGACGAGAGCACCAGCTGTGCCACAGCAGCATGCCCTCTTCGAGGCCTTGCTCAAGGCCGAGGGCCGGGACGCTGAAGACGTCCTTGGCGTGGACCCTACGATAGCCCAGAAAGAGCGGCTAGCGGCGATTCAGGAGGCTGAGCTACTTGGGCGGCTAGGGAGAAGGGTTGGTAAGTGCAAAACAACGTTCCTGCGGAAATGGGCTGCCATGACTTACCTTTGCCAACCAGCAAGCCAGGTCGTACGGTAGGAAATGACGATATATTCAACATGAAATGCTGCATGGCAAGGGAACCCCTCTGCCCTTCTCCCCCGCTTCCCCAGCTGTCGCCTCCCACGGGCGTCCTCCAACTCGGACAGGCCAGCCAGGGGCTGCCGCAGCTGCAGGCACCGGCCTCACTCCACGCGCTGCAGGGCCTCGTCCTATCAACCACGAGAGTGACGCTGCAGCTCCAGACCGCCTACGCCAGCTGCTGACCGCGTCCCCACGACACGCACCGGCCACTGAGCACCATGCGCACCACAGCGCCCGGCCCGGCCCAGGCGCTGTCGCTGCCCCTGCCTCCGCACCCAAACACCCATCCCACACCCGCCCTCTGAGCGGCCATGAGCAAGCACGTACTCCCGGGCCTCATGACAGCCCAGCTGCTCAGGGGCTGCAAAACGGGGGCATGCGCCGGAGCGCCAGTGGGGATGGCGATATGCTGGCAGGGTTGGAGCATCAGTTGGAGCGCAAAGCTACGGCCGCGGGTCTGCGGCCGGACAGCCCTCTCGAGCTGCAGCTGCGTCAGCAGCTCACCGGCGTTGCCAGCAAGGGCTGTTTGGTGCTGTCTGAAGACGGCAAGGTGCAGCAGCAGCAGCAGCAGCACGACGGCGGGAAGGTGTCCGGAAAGCAGCAGCAGAAGCAGCAGCAAGAGCACGAGCTGCAGCCTGTGCAGCTGTCCTCTCCGCAGCTGGAGCTGGCCCACGCGCTGACGCCCGTGCCCCTGTTGGATCCCGGGGAGGACCCCAAGGCCCGGGATGCGGGGCCGGGGGGCAGGGATGGCGAGGGGGAGCAGAAGCCGCGGCGCATGGACACCAGCGCAACGGGCACCACGCTAAACCACGAGGGCACCTACGACTATGACGACGCAGAGATGGCGGAGTTCAGCCCGCTGCGGCGCTTTGTGGCACGCATCTGCGCAAACCCGGACTTTGAGCTGATCGTGGTGCTGCTCATCTTCGGTGAGCTAGGGCCAGCTTAATGGCTGGCGGTTTTGAGAACGTGTCAAAGCGCTGCGGAAATTAGATACGAGAAGAGGTAGAGGCGCATCAGGAACTTGCATTGCACTGCGGCTGTGGGGCCTCTGTCAAGACGCAAAGGTTGGGAGCGTACTGCGGCCTTCAAGGAAGCATTGACCCAGATGCTCGCCTTGCGTGCAAGCAGCAGAGCGTCAGCTGCCTTCCTGTCCTCTCAAGCTCTCATGTCCATTGCAGGCAACATGATATCGCTGGCGCTGTATCGGCCCACGGAGGGGGAGGACTCGCAGTGGAACCGGGCGCTGTTCTGGACAGGTGGGTTAGCAGCACACTATGACACTGGTGCCATCCGCCTGCACATGCACAGCTCACCTCAAGAAAGGCTCTAGGAGCCCGGGGCAAGGCATGCTGGGTGTGCGGGGCAGCAACTGTCGGCGTTGGCAGGGCGAGCCCTGCTGTGTCTGAGGATGGCAAAAGCACTCAGCCGGGCGCTACCCGCCCTTGCCCGCAACTTTCTTCAATTTAAGGACAAGTATCCATCCGGCTTCCGCCGCCCAGGCCGCCTAAACACGCCGCCTTCGCCGTCCGGTTCCTGGCTGTAGGGTCCCCTTCCCGAGCCCACAGACTGACTGATACCCCTGGTTACCCTATACCCTACGTAACCTATCCTCCTCCTGCCCCGCTGCCCTACAGAGGCCGCCTTCAACGCGTCCTTCACAATTGAGATGCTGCTGCGCATGGCGGCCCTCGGCGGGCCCCTGGAGTACCTGCGCCACCCCTGGAACGTGTTTGACAGCGCCATGGTGGTGGCCGGCTACGTGGCATTCGTGCCCACCGGCGGCAGCAGCGGCGGAGGCGTGCGCGCGCTGCGGGCGCTGAGGGCGCTGCGGCCGCTGCGCACGGTGACGCGATTCGAGTCGCTGCGCGCCATCGTGGTGTGCTTCCTGGAGGTGAGGGGATGCTAGGTTACGTATTGTGGTGGTTGCCGCGTTGTGGAGTACCGTGTGCGTTCTGAAGGCGCCTCCCTGCTGGTCATGGTATGGGTGGGCCCAAAGCTTCCTGGAGGTGTGAGGCGGCGAGAGCGCTGCCATGCTTGCCCTAAAACCTGCACCTCTGCAGCTTTGTAGCAAGAACCACCAGGGGGAGGGCGTGATGCGGCTGCGTACGGTTGCGGCGGCTGCCTGCTTGCCCAATCCGCACCTCCCGCCCTCTCCTTCCCGCCCGGCTCCTGCCTGTAAGCAGTGTCCGCTTTTAATGTGAACCTTCGTCCCCTGCTGCGCGCCCCGCCTCCTGCCCGCAGGCCGTCCCGCTGCTGTCCTCTGCGGTGGGGCTGATGCTGCTGTTCATGTTCGTGTTCGCGGTGGCGGGCACCAACCTGTACGCGGGCATCTACCACCGCAAGTGCTACTCGGACGTGACGGGGGAGCCCGAGGAGAGCGAGCAGGACCCGGACATGCTGGGGTGCGGAGACTGGCGCTCCTGCCCCGCCAACTACACCTGCATCGTAAGTGCGGAGGCCTGGAGGTGTTCCTGCATGGATTTTGAGGGCTAAAACATCTGTATTATAGCAGTCCGTTGGGGGTGGGAATGCTGAACAGCGTAGGGCGTGATGGGCCGGAACCGCCAGGCGCGGGCGGGGAGCATCTGCAGCGGGTACGCTTAACTTGCTGACGGCATGGCTCATGCGGCCGCTAATATGATGAGCAAGCCGTGGAAGATGAGCTGCATGTGCTGTGCGAGTGCCCTGCTTAC
>VFQN01008120.1_pt1 | contig 10810 bp, 15 predicted proteins | sample 3512371 | NCBI WGS metagenome assembly VFQN01 (sample SAMN10412370, study PRJNA504923) | tailings metagenome | isolation source: Replicate 2 from Balatoc abandoned mine | place: Philippines: Itogon, Benguet | collected 2017-08-28 | reverse complement strand
GAGTGCGCGGGATTTTGCCTTTGCCAGACTGTCCGCGACGACAAAGACATTCGTGTGCTGTTCTATGAACTCGCCATCGGCATAACCGCCGAGATTGACATAATAAAGGCGCTCGGGCCCGAGGAAGGGGTCCGCGCGCAGGCGGACATCATAACCGTCGACCTGGTCGATCTCGGCCCAACAATCGATATGAAGGCTTTTCGGAATACCCCACCATTGACGGCGAAGCTCCTCATGGGTTTCGGCTATGGAAGGCGCGACGACAAAACGCATGTCGTGAAGCTCGATATTGGCTCCTTCGATCTCGCCGCCGATATAGATGGCGAACAGCTTCATGCAGCAATCCCCTCGTCGCGCTCGGAAGGGGCGCTGTATCTGTCGCGTCTGATCGCGGCCGCCAGCTGCTCGGCCACCACCTGGCCCATCTCGTGCGAACTGGTGATGCCCTGGATGAAAGGGTGCCGGCCCAGAAGAAAGGGCAGGCTGAGGCAGAAGAGCTGGTCGGGTGGGGTATCGTCGGAGACCGGGTGGAACCGGTCGTCGATCGCTATGCCGCGGGGCGCGCTCCCGGGTGCACCGGGCGCGGCGTCGCGTACGATCCCTTGCTGAAGTAGCGAAGGAAAGGGAAAGCGTCGCGCCTCGAGCGGGCGCTGGCCTGTCGCTTCGATAAAAACGGGGAACTCGCGGCGGACACCGTTGACGACAACCGCGGCGCCGCCCTCGGGTCGGTGACTGTCGATCCGGTAGTCGTCGCCAAGCGCCAGCACGTCGAGCTTTCCAGCGGCGCGAAGAGCCAGCAAGCGTTCGATCGATTCATGCGGCACGGTGGCGTAATCATCGACGAAGACGGGCTTGAAGTGCTTTGCGAAGCGCCGATATTCCTCCCCGTCGAGATGCGGCACGATCAACGCCAGCACCTCATGCATGCGCAGGATCGCATAGCGCCAGGCCACCGTATATTCGCGGGCATAGTTGCGCTCGGCTTCGGCGAGATTGGCCGCGGCCCACGCGAACGGATCGGCTTCGGCACGATCGGCAAAATAGGCCTCGCCAAAGTCTTCGAGCGTAAGATCGGCGAGGCCCAAGCGCGCGCCATAGTCGGGGTCGGCAGCGATAAGTTCCTGCTTGAAAAGCGCAAAGGCGGGGTCGAGCAGCAGGCCGTCAGCTGCGATCAAGGCCTCCATCGCTTCGGGCGTGCATATCGTCAGCGGCTCATAGGGCAGCGGCGCGAAAAAGTCGGCTTCGGGAAGCAGACCTTTTCGGGACATCATCGTCATATGAAATGCTTCACTGCCCGGCCCCGGACTATAGAGCAGGCCGCGCTCTTCATCTTCTGCAAAGCGGCCGTGCGAGACCGCCAGCGCCACCGCCGCATCGATCGCGCTCAGCGACGTGCCCCGGATACCGACCCGCGTCGGCTCGATCTCCGCGAGCGCGGAAGCCGGCCATGGACTGAGAAAATAGCCCGGCCGCACTTCGGGATTCTCGGGCCATTGATGTCCGGTCGCGAGCACGACATGATCAAAGCGCGCTTGGGTGAGCGCTCCCGATCGATCGGAGATGGTGAGGAGCATTGCCTCCGGCTCGCTCGCCGCATCGGTGACGCGGCACCGTGTCCGGACATCGACAGAAATTCCCCGGCATCTTGCACGGTCGAGAAGGGCCAGGAACTGATCGTGGAAATATTCGCCAAGTGCCAGGCGAGGGTAGAAGACACGCTCGCCAATAGCCTCAGGGTCGACGCCGATGGACTGGAGACGGTTTGGAGACTGCGCTCTTAGCCAGTCGAAGAGGCTCGTCTCGAGCGCTGGTATTTCGATGCTCGCAATGTTTGACAGCATCGCGGGATCGTTCCAGCCAGGTCGATACGGCGTGCCCCGACCCGCGCTGGGCTGCTCCTCGAAGATGGTGAGCGCGAAGGAGGGAATATCCTGTTCGAGAAGGGAGTGGAGGGTATAAATGGTCGTCGGTCCGGCGCCGACGAAAGCGATTGATCGGGTCATCGTCCTACAATGCGCGGCGCGCAAAAAGGGTCCGCAAACCGCGCCGCTGCCGCGTGGCCAGGAAATCTTGTCCCGTTTGCAGCGCAACTGGCATGGGCAGCGACAAGATCGGCCTTTGGTTAGGGCCAGACTGCAGCCGACCGATGCGCGACTTTCGCCAACACGGAGCTCGCCGACAGGGCAGGTACGCAGGGAGAGGATGACCCGCCGCTAGCGAGCAGGACTATGGCGGCAGCCCGATGAGGAGAGTGACTCGTTACACGCCTCACAGTCGACGCGATCACCTAGTAACCCGACGTATCCGTTATGGGCGAGTGATCCGGCGTCCCGATGGGTGCCTGGTTCAATGCGCCCACGACAGTGCGACCGCGCCATCACAGAATATCGGGCCGATCGGCTCGCCTTCGAATGGACAGCGGAACCGTGGATCGCGCAAATGGTTCGGTTAAGAGAGCAGGACGCTACGTCATTTCCAGCCGCGACCGGGAGATACTATGAGCGACATGATCGCGATAATCGGGCTGGTCGCCTTCGGGATTATGATATTGTGCGTAGCGCTCGTGATTTCCAGCAGTCGCGATGACTGACCCTAGGTCGTAGCCGGATCAACCAGCCGCGGAGCGGCAGCGACATGCAATTTTTTGGAATAGTCGAACCCCGCATAGGGTGGGGACCAGCTGGAAAGCGGGGTTCCTTTTCGCAACGACCAGCCGAAACGAAAGTTCCCGGTTGCGATAAGGCCCCGCCTATGGTGGACCGCGGGGCCTTACCGGCATTACTGCTCCCCCCTCAGCTTTCAAGGGACGAAAGCTCAAGGTCATAGCCGAATTTATCTGGAATCGCCGAATCGTCAATGCATCCCGATGATCGGCCGATCCGGCCTTATGAGGGCTGCTAACGCTTCTTCAAACCCGACCCGACCGCCTTATCGGTCACGCGCTCGTCCTGAAAAAGGGTCAGCCTCTTGCGCGCGCCCAGCGCTTCGGCGAAGTGCCGGGCATCGTCGTGCTTTTCCACTTCGACGAGCTGCCGAAATGCATTCACCTTGGTTTTTCGTGGTCCGGGCATCGAAAATCTCCCGCCCTAGCCGCCAAAAGACAGGATGGTCTTCGATGCGGCGTTGCAACCGTAGCAGATATGGTGACTGCAGTATTGATCTAGGTTGGCTCGCCGACGCGAAGGCGCTTAAGCGGCGGCTGTTCAACGGTTCACACGTCTGCAGCACGTCGCCCGGTCGTAGGGAATTTATGCGAGTGGGCGAGCTATTCAGCACAAGGGAGACAAATGTGGCGGCCGCGAGACGCACATTATGGAAAATGGCGACGCAGCCCGGCAATATCCTGGCAACAATGATCGCCGTCGAACGGGCAGGAGCGCTGGCCGCATGACGAGCCAAATAGATGATCCCGATGCTCCGTATATTGCATCTTTTGTGACCGCCGCGAATTTAGTCGTAGCTCGTGGCGTGCCGGAACCAGCTGAATGACTTTGCAGTCAACAATGATTTCGGCGAAAGCCGTTGCACCCCGCGGGCACCTCTGAACTGACGGACACCTCTCAAAAAGACTTCTGCTATTAGCGCGGATGCTCGGGGGCGTCGCCGGTATCGCCGCTGTCTCACGCGCGGCGCCACTGAACCTTGCAATTTCCGCTAGCCCGAATTTATATGAGACCGGGACCACATGATGCTGATCCAGGTTGGCAATATGGCAGATGTTCACTCCGTTTTAAGTGCGCCGAAAAGGTCGCGGGATCTCCAAAATCTGTCGGCACCGGACCATGGCCATGACTGACGGCCGTCCTCTCATCCGCAAGCTCGAGGCCGTCGAGCCGCTGACCGAAGACGAGATCGAAAGAGCGATCGCGCTCTGCCGCTCGGTCAAGTTGGTCGAGAAGCGCGCCGACATCGTCTCCGCGGGCGATCAGCCCGAACATGTTCATATCGTGCTGGATGGTTGGGCCGCGCGGTATACGATCCGGGCGAACGGCTCCCGGCAGTTCACGGCCTTTCTGATTCCAGGCGATTTCTGCGACATCCAGGTGATGACGCTCGATCGGCTTGATCACGGTATCATGGCGCTTACCGACTGCGTAATTGCTTATGTCGACAAGGAAGCGATCGAGGATCTTGGTCAATCGACGCCGCGAATATCGCGGGCGCTGCAGCGCTCAACCCTGATTGACGAGGCCATCCTCCGACGGTGGATCGTGAACGTGACCTCCGGCGACGCGTTATCGACTGTCGCGCATCTTCTGTGCGAGCTGCATGTACGGCTTCGCGCGGTCGATCTGGCTGATGGGGATGCCTTCAGTCTGCCACTGACGCAAGAAGAGCTGGCTGAGGCTACGGGAATGACGGCAGTTCACATGAATCGCACGCTTACCCGCCTGAGAGCGGAGGGCCTGATCACGCTCCAGGACAAGAGGCTTTTCATTACCGATGTCGCCGCGCTGCGTGAGCTTTGCGGCTTCAACCCCAATTATCTCCACCTATTGACTGAAGACGCGGGTCCTTGAGGCGCAGCTGCATCGACGTTCGATCACCGGAACCATCGCGGCGGATCTTCGTTGGAATGCCGTCAACAAAATTTGAAAAAGAGGTTGGCAGACCGGCTGTTTCGGCACCTCTACTGGCAGGCCGGGACGCCCTTAAAAGGGAGACTGTCATGTTCAGATGGGCCATCATCTTCGCGGTCGTCGCGCTCGTTGCGGCGCTGCTGGGTTTCGGCGGGATCGCGGGGCTTTCCGCAGACTTCGCCAAGATCCTTCTTGTCGTCGGCGTGATCCTTTTCATTGTCGCTTTCCTGTTCCGGGGCAAGCGAACGCTTCCCTGAAGCAGCAGACCGTGCGAAGCGCGAGATATAGGGGCGGTCCGTTGGCCGCCCCATTTTCGTGGATGCTGGCGTGCCGTCGTGCTGCGGCTTATAGGGGCGCGCCCCCGGGGATTGGCCTCGCGGGCGAAGAGGAGTTTTCTTTATGAACCACGCCGACCTTTCGGACAGCGTTGCAAGATCCCTTGGCCTTTCCAAGGCGGACGGGAAGAAGGCCGTCGATGCCGTCTTCGCCGCGATCACTGACGCTGCCGGCAAGGGCGAGGAAGTCTCGGTGAACGGCTTCGGCAAGTTCAAGGTGAAGGAATCCGCCGCACGCGAAGGTCGCAACCCTTCGACCGGCGAGACCATCCAGATTGCTGCTTCAAAGAAGCTCGGTTTCTCGGCCGCCAAGGCGGTTAAGGATCGCCTGAACGGCTGAGCCGGTGCGCCGCCCCGCCGTATCGCGGCGGGGCGGCCACGACGCCGTGCCGCGGTTACGCTCGGGTGGACAGAGACCGCTCCTATGTGATCTGTCCGATCATTGGGTCACCGTGCCGCGTTCTTTCCGGTATCGGGGCAGGAATGGGAAGCGGGCGGCAACATCCGCGCCGCTCGGGCATTGTCTGGATAGCAAAGGAGTATCCAGCATGGCCAACGCGCCTCTCACCGATTGCCGTATCCTCATCATCGCTGCCGACGGGTTCGAGCAGTCTGAACTCGAAGTTCCGCTCGAGCGGCTGAAGAAGGCGGGCGCCGAGGTCGACATCGCCTCGATCGAGGCCGGTCAGATCACGGGCTGGGACGAGGATGACTGGGGCGACGACATCGACGTCGATCTCAGCATAGCCGACGCCAATATCGACAATTATGAGGCGCTCGTGTTGCCGGGCGGCCAGATCAACCCCGACCTGCTCCGTATCGAGCCCGATGCGATCTCGGTTATCCAGGGCTTTGCAAAAGCTGGCAAGCCGGTTGCGGCGGTGTGTCACGCGCCGTGGCTGCTCATCGAAGCGGGCCTCGTGTCAGGCAAACGGGTGACGAGCTACAAATCGATCCGCACCGATGTCGCCAACGCCGGCGCAACCGTCGTCGACGAGGCGGTGGTCGTTGACGGTAATATCATAACCAGCCGCTGTCCCGATGATCTCCCAGCCTTTTGCGATGCGATAATCGAGGCGCTGGTCAAGGCTGACGCGCCCGTCTGATCGTTCACTTCTCGCCTTGTCGGCGCGGGGCTCGGCGCTGATTGCGTTCGGTGCCCTAGCAGGTCCAGATCAGCTCCCCGCTGACCGGATCTTTGCCCGGCAGCGGCACCCGCCGCATCCGCGCCGGTGCATGGATGTGGGCGTCCGGCGAGATGAGCAGCGGGACTGGTTTGACAGGAACGGCTCGGCTTTTTGCTTGGAAGGCGCTCAGGGAGCCGGGAGCTTGACCTCGGGCAAGGCGTCGAGCCGGGCCTTGGTCATCACGGTCTCGAGGTTGGTGTCGTCGCCCTTGACCACCGGCTTGAGCCCAAGAATCGGCACATGCACGTAGCGGTCGCCGGGACCCTCGAGCTCGACGAGCAGGCCGTCGACCTTTTGATCGGGGTCGCGAAGCACCTGGACGACTTCGCCAAGCTCCCTGCCGTTCACGTCGACCAGATCGGCGTCGAGAAGCTGCGCTTCGCTGAGGCCGAGCGCGGCCGGTATGGGACCCGACACCGTGGCGCTCGTTTCGGCGGCCTTTTCAAGCTTTTCTTCCGCCGCCTCATTGCTGTCCGCGCAAGCCGCGAGGAGGCCGAGGGGGGCTGCGATGATGATAAAGGAGCGCATTTCATTTCCTTCCGGGATGAGCCCCTAACGCATGCCACGGCCGCGCGGTTGCCGCCGCAGCACGAGCAGCGGAAGACGCTCGGGTTCGACCGCTCGTCAGGCCACCTTGGCAACCCCGGAAAGGGAGAGGCGTTCACTCTGAAAGGAGTAACATCATGGCAGATGAGATGAGTTCGGCTCGTAGGGGCGATGACGCGATCTGGGACGAGCGGGGAACCCTGACGCGGGCGCATGATGAAAGCGAGGGCGCCGGGCTGCCACCGCTCTCGGATGACGTGGGGCCCCCGCGTCCGCTTCGCGAGATATTGCAGCCGTTCGTCGCCGCCTCGCCGACCGAGCGCGAGCGCTACAGTCTCCTTCTCGAGAATGGCCAGGCATTCTCCGCCGACGATATTTCGCAGCTCCTCGACCGGCCGGACTCACCCTTCAGCTGATATGGTGAAATTTCTTTTTATCGAGGGAACATAGTGACCTGTCCGGCGGTTTGGGCGGGCAGGATACGCAATGAACCGAGACCTCCCCTCCGACCCCCGCAAGGCGCGCCGTGTGACCGCGCCGCTCCCGCACCCGAGCTGGCGGCATGTCGAGCCGCCGCGAGCAAAGCGCAAAGCGATAAGCGCCGAGGAATTCTGGAAGCGTCTCGGCCTTTGACTTTTAATCGTGTCCACCTTGTCTTGACGGGCGACCGGTGAAGGAGCCTATGGTGCAGGACCAGGACTTGATTATGGAAGGCGAAGCCAGGCTTCGCGCCGCCATGCTCGCGGGCGACGTCGCGGCGCTGGACGCGCTTCTGAGCGATCGGCTCTGTTTTACCGATCATGCCGGCAACCGCTTCTCGAAGAACGATGATCTTGCGGTGCACCGTTCGGGCCGCCTCCGGATCGAAGCCATCGATCCGGTGGGCGCGCCAGACATCCGCATGTGGGGCGATTGCGCTACCTTATGTACGACCGCCGATCTCGCCGGTCTTTATGATGGCAGCGCCTTTTTCGGGCGTTTCGCCTATTCGCGCGTCTGGAGCCGGGAGGATGGACGCTGGCGCATCATCCTCGTTCATTGTTCGGCGCTTCCGGCGACGCGTTGACGGTGTCGACGATCAGCGCAGGCTGCGAAAGGTAATCGACCAGCGCGGTTCGTGCATGGCGGCGATGCTATGCTCCCATTCGTCGCGCGCCTCACCGCAAAGTTGATAGATAGAGCGTGGGGCCAGGTCTGCAGCCCTGCGCTCGAACTTCGCACCCTGGCGGCGTCGGAAGCGCATTGAGGCCGGCGCGCCCAACGACAGGCCGATGACATGCTGGAATACGGGCCGGTCCTTATGCCAGCCAATGCCTGCACCGACACCATATTCGATCAGCAGAACCTGTTCGAGCACGCCGGGGTCGAGACCAGCGAAGGCCGCGGCGCGCTGGCGAAGCGGTTCGATCCAGCCTGGTATCGGCTCGCCGGGCGCGAAGCGTCCGGTCTGGAAATCATAGGTCCACCCGAAGGAACGCGTCAGCCTTTTGCCTTCCCACTGCTGGAACTGGAATGGGGTAAGCTGTGCAGCTTGCATGCGCGCGATGAGCACGCGCTCCTCGTCGCGGCTTATCACATCGTCGGCATAGCTAAGCCCGGCCAGGCGCGGCGTACCGAATAGGTCGCCTTGCGGCGCGCTAGCGAGCGCCGGGCGGACGCGATCGCGGGCGGTCACAGCGGTAGCGCGGCTTGCGCCTGCAAGGGCTCGACGAAGAATGTGTGCCGCTGAGGCTCGGCAAAGAAATACGCGTTCGGCAATGTGCCATCGAGCCAACCCATGACATCGCGGCGCGCGACGATGACGCCATGACGCGACTGATAGGGAATGATGTCGGCCCCTGCGGGAATAGTGAGGATGCGGTAGGAGAGCGGCCAATCCGCAAGCGGCTGATCCCATATGGCGGCGAGATAGAAAAAGTTGCCGCTGTCGAGCGTCACCCGGTAGCGATGATCGCCGGTTCCCATCCGGAAATCGGACGCCGGAATCAGGCATCGGCGGGCAGGGAAAGCACGGCCCTCCGAGCGAATGAAACGATAATTTATGCCGTCGTTGGACCTGGGGTCGGAGCCCCAGACCGCCTTGACCAGTTCGGTCCTCGTCGCATCATCGGGTTTGCGCCGGACGAGCAGCCGCTGGCGGTCCTTTTCGGCGTCGGGATCGAAAGGGGTTGGCGAAAGAGTCACCACTGGAACATAATGGGAACAATAATGAGTCGCAAGTGCCAGGGGATGGTTGCACATGTGCAATGACTATCGGCTCGAAATCGATATCGCGTCGATTGTCGAGGATTTTGACGATCTCGAGATCAATATCGACACGCCCGAGGGCCTGCCCAACGTACCGGCACGCGAGGATATCAAGATCACCGACATAGCGCCGATCGTGAAGAGCAGCGATGGCGCCGCCGCGGGCTCGCTGGTCAACCGGCGCTGGAGCTGGCCGGGGCAGGGCGGCAAGCCCGTCTATAATTTTCGCTCGGACGGACGGGATTTTATCGAGAAACGCTGTCTCGTCCTCTGTGATGGCTTCTACGAGTTCACAGATCCGGCCGACAAGGGACAGAAACGGCTCGATAAATGGCTTTTCACCATGAAGGGCCACCGCTGGTTTTGCATGGCGGGAGTCTGGCGCGAATATGCAAATGGTGAGGCGTTCACCTTGCTGACAATGGGCGCCGGGCCCGACATCGCGCCCTATCATCATCGACAGATCATTCCGCTGGCGCGCGAAAGCTGGGCGGACTGGCTCGATCCGCGCGTGCCGTCGGGGGACATTTTGACCTGGCTGCCCGAAGGCAGCCTTGACGTCAGGCAGGTTTATGGCAATCCGCCGGCGCAGGGGGCCCTTGCGCTATGAATGAAGAGGATGGTCTGGAGCGTTTCGTTATCGCGCAGGCCGAGATTTATTCGCGCGCGCTTGCCGAAATTCAGCGCGGGGCGAAGCGCACACACTGGATGTGGTTCATTTTCCCGCAACTTGCAGGGCTTGGCCGAAGCGAGACAGCGCAGCGTTATGCCCTTTCGGATATCAACGAGACGCGGGCCTATCTTGCGCATCCGCTGTTGGGCGCGCGCTATGTCGAGAGCGTCTCGGCGCTTCAGGATCTGATCGGGCACGACCCGGTGGCGGTCTTCGGACCGATCGATGCCAAGAAGCTTCGCTCCTCCCTGACGTTGTTCGAGGCGGCAAGCGCCCGTCCGCTATTCGGGGCTGCACTCGAGCGCTGGTTCGGCGGCGAGCGTGATAACAGAACGCTCCGGCGGCTGGCGAGAGCTCCAAGCGAGACTTGAGGTTCGGTGGCGCCGAACCCGCATCGTTCGGCAACGGTGAAGGACGCACGCGACAAGCTCATGAGCCTCGCCTCCGCCACGGAGGCTTTGCTCGTTTGAACCGGCGTGGCTGACAAAGCAAAGGCCGTTTCGAAAAGGGGCGGCCTTTTTCTTTCGGGCATAAAGATGGACCCGCCGAAGCGGGTCCAAGTTGCCGTGACGATACGGCGCGGGGTCATGCGTTTCGGGGACGGGAGTGCCCGTCGTCGTCGGCGTGCCGTCGAAAGGACAACCCCTAAAGCGTTTCAAAAGTTGCGCGAATTATTTGGGCGCCGCCATGAAACCTTTGTGAGCGTCCGGTGTTCTCATCTCGCACGGACGGTTTGAAGGTCTACGGATCGGCCTGTCGCACGTGCGCGCATTCGCGTGTCGCCGCGAGGGGCTCGATACCACGTCTCAGTCGAGCCTCTCCGGCGCACGCATTTTCGTAAAAAACATCATCGTTCTTTGTCTGTCAGGGCGTCGCGCTTCGGGGCGAGAATCAGCGTCCGCCCTTCGGCGCGCCACGACTCCAGCTGTGACAGAAAATTCATGCCGAGGACGTCGGTGTTTCCCATGCCTGGCGAGACGACGACCTTGAGCCCCCGGGCGTTGATGCCGCCGATTGACAGATTGTCGACCAGTCCGGCATCGGCGCGTACCGTTCCATTCGCCGTCTGCATCAGCATCGGCACCAGCATGGTATCACTTTTGACGCCCGCCGCCGAGGCTGTCCCGACCGACAGCGCGGTCACCGTCGCGCCGCTGTCGATGAGCATGGGGCGCTTGGTTCCGTTGATGCTGGCATTCGCCCAGAAGTGGCCATCGGCAGCCATCGGGATGCGCACCTCCT
>VFQN01008119.1_pt1 | contig 10810 bp, 7 predicted proteins | sample 3512371 | NCBI WGS metagenome assembly VFQN01 (sample SAMN10412370, study PRJNA504923) | tailings metagenome | isolation source: Replicate 2 from Balatoc abandoned mine | place: Philippines: Itogon, Benguet | collected 2017-08-28 | reverse complement strand
CGACATGATTTAGCTGTGCCTAAGCCATCCAGAGCTAAAAAGGTTAGTTGGGTTGCGTTACAAATATTAGTTGGAATCGATCCTGTTAAACAGTTGCTGGAAACAGCAAAGGTTCGAATATTAACAGTTCCAAGATCAAAGTTCGGGAAAGGACCAGTAAATTGATTATTGCTAAGATCTAGATTCGTAATACTTGGGACTAAATAAGGATAAACTGGTCCTTTCAACAAATTGTTTTGAAGAAAACAAATTTGCAACTTAACTAATCTTCCCCACTCAACGGGTAACGTGCCTGTAAACTGGTTATTATTGAGGATAATATACGTCAAATCTGGAACAAATCCTAAAGAAGCAGGTAAGGGTCCAGTGAGGAAGTTGTAGGAAGCCGATAACTGCTGTAAATGATTGTGCGTCTCGTTATGTGCGAAGTATACTAAGGGTCCAGTGAACATATTCACAGATACATTGAAGGATCCTAATTTCGGGAAACTTGACAAAAAGGTTGGTAGTTTCCCATCAAGGTAATTCTCACTCACATCAAAGTAATAAATGGTTAAATCACCCTTAAAGATCGCCGGGAAACCGCCCGTGAAGTAGCCGCCTACCAACAGATAAGACTTAAGAACAGGCCAAACCCCAACGGGAGCTATGCCAGAGAATTGATTATAACTCAATTGAAGTGTTTCAAACCGGGTATTATTATTGGCAAAGAAATCAGAGATCTCACCATGGAAGAAGTTATAATTCATTGATACTGCCACAAGGTGAGTAAAATTTCGGAAACCCTCAGGCAAAGTACCAGTAAATTGATTAAATCCACACTCAATACTTCGTAATAAAACCAGTTCTGACATAGTTGAGGGGAAAGAAGAAGAAAGTAAATTCCCATTGACAGCAAACCAAGATAATAGCTTTTGTGTCTTCCCAAGATCTTTAGGTAAAGACCCAAAGAAATGATTTCCATTTGATAAGAAAGAGTTTAACAACGTTAAATTCGTAAAGCTTGAAGGAAAGGTTCCCACAATCTCATTAAATTCAATTGATAAAAAAGTTAATCTTGATAGATTTCCTATACTATCAGGGAATTCTGTGAACTTATTATAGGATAAACCTAAATAACTTAAATGAGGTAATTGACCGAAGGAATCTGGTATTCTCCCAGTGAAATTATTGAATCCTACAGAGACTGTTCGTAATTGTGTTAATTCTCCTATGGTATCTGGAAACTTCCCAATAAAATTATTCGCAACAAGATATAAAGCGGTTAAATTACTTAGTTTTCCTATTGTTGCTGGGAAAATACCCGTCAACTGATTGTATTGGAGGTTAAGATACGACAAACTACCTAATAACTCAATATCGGAGGAAACCGTCCCATGAAACAGGTTTTCAGCCAAGCTTAAAGACTGCAACATTGATAAATCGTAGAGTGAAGACGGAAGATTTCCATAAAAACGATTCCTGCTTAAATCTAAATATTCCAAAGACTGCAGATTTCGGATCGCATTTGATAATGTCCCAACAAGGTGGTTCACTGATAAGTCAAGGTAGGTTAACGAGCTGAGCTCAAACAATCCCTTTGGTAGAGTGCCGTTAATCCCTCGATTCTCTGCGAGATTTAAGACTGCAAGTGCGGTTAAATTCTCGATACTTTGAGGCAAGCTCCCGGTCAAATTGTATTCCACAAGGTTTATTGCGACGATTGAGCACATCGTGTCACCGCAATTACAACTCAGTCCTTGCCAATCATCAGTGCAAGGATTAACATTTGGATCAGAGAAGTTCCAATGGTTACCCTCTGAAGCATTATGCCATCTCCAATGTGGACCGTCTAATTTCTCATAAAAATCTTTTAATGCTGTATATTGCGAACCGTTTAGGCTGGAATTGTTCGCCTCATCTTTCCAAGAACTACTCATTCCTAACTGAAAAAGCATCAGTAGAATAGATAGCCAACCCATTCGCAAATCAAACATTTTTAGTTCAAAATCCATAATGGGAGCAGGGATTTCATGAGTCGGTTCGCCTCTTCGAATCTAATGCATTTCCCGATTTGGTGCAGCGCTTAATAAAGCAACGAAAAGTTTTCGTAAATTCGAGTTTTCGCAGAAAACCGTTAAACTCTCTCCTAACGAAAGTTAGAGATAATTTTTTGCAAGATTGAGTAACAGTTAACAGTAACTTCTCTTACATCTTTACGAAGTAAAGACCTTTATTCGAACCATGTCCGATCAAAACGATCTAATTGCTGTCGAAAGTAAGGATATCAACGAAGTTGATGAAAGAGTTTTTCAAGAAGAGGAAATTGACCTCTTTCTCTCCTGCTCCGAATTACCTCTTGAAAAAGTCTTGAGTGGAAGTTTAACAGCAAGAACATCTGCAGGGACTGATTCTATCGATGATGATAGTTTAACTCCTGGCAAGCCAAGCCGTGGTAAGTTTTCCCTTCTTGTTTTGGAAAAAGTAACGTTCGCTCGCTCGCAGTTTCAACCCGAACACCTAAAGGTACTCGTCGCCGCGAAAGTCTTTGGACTTCAACAAAAAAGAACCAAGAAAGTGAATTAAGTTCTTCCGTTTTGAAGAGAAGAGTGAAGGTTGATAGTGACCGTGAAGAGGATGAGCAAAGTCCGTTTCAGCGAGTCGCAGCGGAATCACTCGACAACGACGGTGAAGGGGAAGACGACAGCCTTGGAGAGTGGGAACCAATAACTAAAGTTGCTATTTCTGCTGAATCTTTCTTGTCTGATCATGGTATCGCTTCACCGAAGCCGAAGGAATCACCACGAGCGCAACAGAAGAATCCTGCTCATGCAAAAGGGTTAACAAAGCCTATTTCGCCCAATCTTAACATAGAGAAGCGTTTTCGTATGGATCAATTGTCATCTCCTCCAATGATGACTACAGAGCAACTGCTGTTAAAGAAATTGGAAGAGGAGCGTGACGCAGAGCGAAAGAAAATTGAGAAGAGAAAGAAACTGTACGAGCGCCTTAAGGCCAATGGCTTCCAGCTTCCCTTACAGGCTAAGGAGACTGCTGCCAAGAAGATGACAGTTCCGAAAACGCCAAAAAGCGTGCTTGATAAGAAATATGGAAAGAAGATTCCCTCAGTATTGAAGAGATCGCCAGTGAAGCACGATTTAAAAGACAAATTCGATCAGGCTTCAAGTCATCAACCCAAGCTTACAATTCCGGAACCATTTCATTTCGAGACAGATAAACGTATCCAATTGCATCAACAAACAATTAGCGCAGGAATAACTGGTTCATCTTTTGGAAATAGCCAGAATCTTCGCAGTTCCATTTGTCAGAGTATGACAGCTGGTGAGCTTGCGGTCAAATTTTTTCAAGAAGCTCGTAGCTATGAGAATACGAGCAACAATAATCATCAAATGAAGAGACTGACAGAACCCCATAGTCCAACTCTGAGAACTGCAAAACGGGTTTCGTTAGTTCAACGCGATGCACCATTATCCAGAGAGGAGATTGAAGCAAAAGAAGTCGAAGAGATTCGTAAGCATCCCTTTAAGGCTCGTCCTCTTGACAAAAGAATTTTTGAAAGCCATGGTGAATATGGAGTCCCGAAAGTTCCAGTAAAGCCACCAACTATTCCAGTTGATATTGAGCTTCACACTGATAAACGAGCTGTTTCACGTTCTCGGGATCGCAATGAACAAGAGGAAGAACAACACCAGTTTAAAGCCCGTCCGCTTCCTTCTTTTATCAAAGAAGGTCCTCAAAGGTTACCGACTCCTCCTTCGAAGAAGAATTATCACCCTACAATCCCTGTATCTCCCAAATTCCAGGCACTTTCTCTCTCCCGGGAAGATGAAGATGCAGGTCTACAAGCTGACGAATACAAGGAATTGCGTCGTGCTTCATCTGCGCCAGCTCGCAGACAGAAACCACATCATTCATTAATCGAAATGCAAAAGAAATTAGAGGAAGAAATGATGAGAAAGCCAACTCAGAAAAAATTAACGGAACCAAAGGAATTTCATTTCGAGACAGACCGACGAGGAGAATTTTATCAACAACAATTCCAACAACAGCTTCAGCGTGAGCAAGAAGAAGAAATGAAGAAAAGGGAAGTTAAAGCATTACCAGTTCCTAACTTTGATGTGATCAGAACCTCTTCTCTTGCTCCAGTTCCGCCCAAGACCTTGACGGAACCGCAACCATTCAATTTAAGATCTGTTGATTTACACGAGGCGGCATTAGAACAATTCCATCATCAAATTATGAAAGAAATTGAGGTTAAGCAAAAGGAAGAAGAAGAGGCGAAAAATTTCAAAGCAAAGCCAGTCCCTAAAACAACATATGAACCGGCATATGAAGTGATTACTCATAACTCTTCCCTCGAAGATAAAGAAAATCAAGAGAACCTGGTAAAACCTCTAAATATTGTTTTAGAAAGTGATAAAAGAGCCGAAAAGCGTAAAGAGTTTGACGAGAAATTGAAAAAGCATTACGAGGATATGGAAGTTCGTCAAAAGCAAGCCTTACTTGAGAAAGAAACTAAGAAAAAGTTGGAATTAAAGACGATGAGAAGAAAATCGGTCGAAGAAGGAGGATTATTGTTCAAAGCACGACCAGTTTTAGCGGAAGATCCATTCCCTGTGAAACCTTGCACTGGGAATAAGAAGTTAACGCAGCCTAAGTCTCCAAACTTGAGACTTAAAGAGCGTCGTGAGATGAAACAAGCAATTTCTGCACCTGTAAAGTAAATGGGGCGAAGCTCTAATCGATTGTACAAAAATTTAAATCATAAGTCTGATTTCATCATGTCGAATGATTCCCATTCCTTCCATGGACTTGTGACGGCTATTTGTTTTTCTTTCTTTTTCTTCCCATCTAAAGATAAACGTCATAATAAATGAAAAGTTTAATTTAATATGTATGTAATATAATCTCATAAATTTTTATAGTTACATGCAGAGTTGTGTCATTTTAAATAAGCATTTCCTTAAATATTCTCCAGTTCTTTAGATTTTGATCGATTTAAAGATGTTTCCTGCATCAGATCGAAGAAGAAGTGCGCCACCATCGATGGCAGCGGTAGCCTCGATGATAAGAAGGCCAGGTAAAGTTTTATCAAGACTTTACTTCCTGTTTGACAGTATCTCTAGAACCCCCTCCAAAGCAGCTTTCTTCCTTTATCGAGGATGACGATGAACCCCCAGATGATGAATTCGATGAACCTCCAGACGAAGAAGATGATCTTCCTCCAGATGAGGACTTTACTGACGAACCAAGTCTCCCCTCTCTCAATAGCGAAGATGATCAGTTTTTTGATGATGACGAGGATCTTGATGATGCCGCTTTTGATGATTATGGCGAACCAATTGACGATCTTTCTGAGCCAGAATCGGAACCTGAAGAAGAGCCTGAGGATGATTTTGATTTCATTGAACAATCTGCCAATGCAGTTGTATCAGAGGTTACCGATACTACGACACCTATGAAACCTGATGAAACTTTGAAGAGTGGTGGAACAAGCCCTATCCCACCACCTGCTCAACCTAGCGCTAATGCAAATATTCCTTTAAATCAACATCCTGTTTATGGAAAGTATTTTAAAATGATGAAGGTTGGCCTTCCAAAAGAAATGGTAATTAATAAGATGAAACAAGATAACCTGCACCATTTTGAGGTCTTAGATCTGAATCCTGATGAACCTTTGGTTGGAAATTCTGGGATCTCCGGAAATAAGCCGTTTCCCCTCCAGCTTAAAGCTGGAGTCCCTCCGCCTCGCCCTCCCCCCAGACCTCCTATGGCCGGCCCTCCACTTGGAGCTCCGCGACCACCACCACCTATCCCTCCTGGTGGCATTCCGCGAGGCGTGGCTGTTCCTCCTCGTCCACCTCCTCCAAGACCACCGTCACGTCCACTCGCATCGACTGGTGCTTCGGCAGCACTAGCGGTGGATGATGGATCACCGAAGGTGCCTGCAGGTGAACATCCTGTATTTTCTAAATACTTCAAAATGATGAAAGTCGGATTACCGAAGAATTTTATTGAAAGGAAAATGATCGAGGATAAAGTAGATCCGAAATACATCAATTTAGAAGCAACAGAACTTGTTTCTATTAATGCTGGCCCCATGACTGAAGAGAGCAGCGCAACTCCTGCTGGGCCTGGACCAATGGCTGGACTTGGTGGTTTACTCGCTCGCCTTCCATTCCCTGCAAAGAAAGAGCCAGCTCAACCAAAGATTCGTAAGAAGAAGCTGTTCTTAAAGTCTGTCGATCAAAAACAACTCACTGAAGATTCGCTTTGGTCCCAAAAAGATGACGAAGAAGATGATAACTTTGCACTTGATACAGAAGAATTTAATCGCCTTTTTGTGGAAGATACGTCAGTTGCAGCCAAATCAATCTTACCGGATAAAGAAGATAAAATCAAGAAAATTAAAGGTATAACATTAATTAATATGAAACGAGCTCAAAATGCTGCAATAGCATTAGCTCGTATTAAATTATCATATCAAGAAATTAAGCAAAAGATTAAAGAATTAGATAGTACTGCTTTTACTGTTGAACAATTAGAATCACTCAAAGAGTTTTTACCTAATAACGAAGAAATAACACAAATTAAATCCTATCGTGGTGATTTAAATTTATTAGGATTAGCTGAAAAATACATGTTAACAATGATGGATATGGTAAATGAAGGGAAAGTATTAATTAATTGTATTGTCTATAAATTACAGTTTTTATCTCGTTGGCAAGATTGTAAACATAAATTATCCATGATCGAATCAGCATGTGATCATATTAAATTATCAGTGAGAATGAAAAAAGTGTTAAAAACTATCTTAAAGATTGTGAATCAGTTAAGTGATGGTGAAGAACATAAAGGTATTACAGTCGAATCTTTGCTAAAATTATCCACAGCAAAAGCATTTGATAAGAAAACATCCGTGTTGCAATATGTAATTATGTTAATTTCGCGCCACAATAATGATCCTTTGTTATTTCCTGATGATTTAAAATATTTATTTGATGTTGCAAGACTTTCTTTAGAAAATTTAGTTTCAGAGAAAATAGCATTGGAGAACGAATTGAAAACGCACACGGAAGCTTTGAGACGAATTATTCTTGCTCGTCAAGCACAGTCACAACCAACCTCTGAAATGAATGAAGGAGGTACGAACTTAGATCAAAATTTACAAGACACAGTCGAGCAGTTTGAGACGAAGTTGAAACCTTTATGTGAAGAACTTAGTAATCGTATTACAACATTAAACAATAAATATTCGAATATTTTATCTTACTTCGGCGAAGATCCTAAGATGTCTTGCCAAGATTTCTTCACGACGTTGTCGAAGTTTGTCACTGATTTTACTACAACGCGCGATCAGTATGAGCGTTGGAGATTGCAGGAGGCAAAGAAAAAACAAAGAGAAGCGGCAGCAGCAGCAAAAGCAGCAGCTGGTGGGAATAAACCAGCTATTAAAGTGCGAAGAAACTCGAAATTAAGTCGAATGATTGAGTTTAATAAGCAAGAGAAACAAGGGGACGCAGTGGCAGAGCTACAAAAGACTGATGTATAATTATGAGTAATAAGAAATATAAGATTTAATATTAGAAACATTGAAAATTAAACTAATTAGAAAATTTGGATATTGTCAATTGCATGAAGCTTAAGACTTATGAAAAGAAATGTCAAACATACTCCCCAAATAATATTTTCGAAAAAGACGATTTTTGCAAAACTCGTAACTTGAATCTTGATGAAAACAACAAAAACATGAACCAGCTCGCCTTTTTTATTGGTTTGTTCATCTCCATATCATGGAGCTGGGCTTCGAGTTCATCCAGCGTACCCTATTCGAGGGTTGGGAAGAACAAGATTGTTCATCACAAGGCCTCACAAACCGTTCAAGACCTGCACTATAAACTCACCCTAAACCATCAAGGGAAAGACTTCACCTCCAGTGTCCAATCTTTGATTGATCGTGTTTTAACCCGAGCTGGTGTCAAATTTACCTTTACCCCAGTGTTAGAGATGATCGACTATGCCGTTGAGGATGGTCAGTCATTTGATGTGTTTGAAATTGATGGCAACACTGACACGAAGCAAGTCATCTTACGTGGTTCCAGCGGTGTTGCTTTATCAACTGCATTTGGTCATTACTTACGTTACTACACTAATAGTGACTTCCATTGGGAAGATGGTGGAGGATATTCCTTTCTCTCCTTTCCGACCTATGTTGAGGATCTTCCCATCCCCGCAGAGAAGGAGAGAGTAGTGTTTTTATCTAAGTGGCGTTACTACCAGAACACTTGTACTGCATCCTATTCTTTTGCTTGGAAGACATGGACTCAGTGGGAGGCTGATATTGACTGGATGGCTTTGAACGGCTTTAATTTGCCTTTAGCTTTTACCGGTCAAGAACTTGTCTGGCAGAAGCTGTGGAGACAATACGGTGTATCAGATGCTGGTTTACAGCAGTATTTTACGGGCCCTGCTTTCTTAACTTGGCAAAGAATGGCTAATATCAGAGCCTTTGCTGGACCTCTCTCTGACAGCTGGATCAACCAACAAGGTAATCAAATTTCCACCTGTCTTTCCTCTTCGTAATCATGGTAACTTAATGCAAATAGCCGATTTACAAAGACAAATTCTTGCTCGTTACGCTGAGTTAGGAATAACTCCTGTCATGCCTGCTTTCAATGGAGTGGTACCAGAGGAGATGCAAGCACTCTTCCCCTCTGCTAACATTACTAGGTACTGATTATCACCTCTTCCATAGGATACCTTATAACGATTTTTCCTTTAGATTGCCTACATGGAATAACTTTCCTGACGAATACTCGTGCAACTACATACTTTCTTCCTCCGATCCTCTCTTCGCTGAGGTTGGCAAGGCATTCTTAGAGCTCCAGTTTGAAGTCTTTGGTGAAACAGCCAAGTCTCACATCTATAACTGTGATACTTTCAACGAGAACAAACCATCCTCCAGTGACTACGACTATCTGGCTGGCTCCTCCTCCGCTGTTTATAACTCAATGATCTCAGCTGATCCCGATGCTGTGTGGCTGATGCAAGGATGGTTATTCGTCTTCGACAAAGAGTTCTGGACAGATGATAATATTCATTCTTACCTTGCAGGAGTTCCTGACAATGGAATGATCATCTTAGATCTATCCTCTGAGGATTTACCTGTATGGGATAAGATCGCTGCTAACAACAAGCAGTTTATTTGGTGCATGCTTCATAACTACGGCGGATCACGTGCTTTGTATGGAAATCTAACTCTCTTAGCCAATGATCCTATTGAAGTGCAGAAGACTGTCCCTGATTACTTCTTAGGTACTGGTTTAACTATGGAGGCCATTGATCAGAACCCTGTCGTCTATGAGCTCATGTCGGAGGTCAGCCACTATCTTACTGCACCAAACGTAACTGAATGGGTTGAAAGCTATGTTACCCGTCGTTATGGATTGAACCACCCTGATGTAACTGCAGAGCAAAAGAAATTAGCTATTGTGGCTTGGTTAGGTCTCTTGGAGAATAACTACGATGGAGAGACACCTGTTTGCCATCATCCTTGCTATCGTCGTTCCATTCTGACCTTACATCCAACCTGGGATATGTTCCAGGATAAATCAATGAGATCAGGTCCTTTAGTTGATGTGTGGACTGCATTACTTTACACGAATATCTCTAACTCGAATCGTGCTTACACCTACGACCTTGTAGATGTTGGACGTCAAGTCATGGCAAATCTCTTCTATGACTATTATGCCTTAGCTCAAAATGCTTATAATAATAAGGATATTGCTAGTTTTACCTCAGTTATGACAGCAATGTTACAATTAATCCGTGATTGGGATAAATTATTATCATCGCATGAATCTTATCTTTTAGGTCGTTGGATTGCTTCAGCAAGACAATGGGCAAAAGATGATGAAGAAGCAAATTTATTTGAATTTAATGCACGTAATCAAATTACTTTATGGGGTAATAATGGTGAAATTGATGATTATGCTGCCAAGAATTGGGGTGGATTAGCAAAAGGATATTATTATCAACGATGGCAATTATTATTATCATCTACGTTACAGTCATTGAAGAAAAATGAAACATTTGATCTTGACGCTTATAACACAAAAGAATTAAGCATTGGTCAAACATTTTCTCAAGATTATTCAACCAAATTCCCAACAGAAGCAGTTGGTGATGCATGGGAGATTTCTAAAGAGATGCATGATAAGTATGGTAATGGTTTCCAACCAACCCATATGTATCTCTTACAGAAGGATAAAGATATTGAAGGTAATAATGTGATAGAAACTGCTACATGGTCTAGAAATCAGAAACAATTACAACATCTTTGTGAAGTAGCTTATTATTGCATCGGCTATACAACTGAAGGTCTGTTAAAAACTGATTCCTCTAACTTAGTGAGTAAGCCAGGTGTGGAAACCTTTTTAAAGGGAAAGTGTCTCGCTGGTAGCAAGGGCTGTGGTAACTAAGGGGATAGTGTAATCCAGGGGAAGGAGGAGGACATTAAATGACTTTTTATTTTGTTTTGGGAATTGTTATTTGTTTTTTAAAAGATGTTTTCATAGTAGAAAGGAGTAAGAGAAACGAAGAAAAAGAATAGTAAGCTACAGGAGAATGCATGAGATAGATTCATTACTCCAATTCATCATATATTGAAACCACTAACGCTAACACTAACTATCATAATAACACAAGAACTCTTCTTAATTTTACATTACTACAGACTACTCAATCTCTCTTATCTACTGTATATCTTCTCCTACTATACTTATCTTAGTTCTCTTTCTTACTGTTCCAA
>VFQN01008118.1_pt1 | contig 10818 bp, 12 predicted proteins | sample 3512371 | NCBI WGS metagenome assembly VFQN01 (sample SAMN10412370, study PRJNA504923) | tailings metagenome | isolation source: Replicate 2 from Balatoc abandoned mine | place: Philippines: Itogon, Benguet | collected 2017-08-28 | reverse complement strand
CGGGGCCATATTCGTCGCGCGCGATGTCGATGATGTCGGCGACGATCGCCGACGCCGTCGGCCCCGCGCCCGCGCCCGCGCCTTCGAAGAACAGCCGCCCGACGAAATTGCCCTCGGCGACGACCGCGTTCAATGCGCCCGGCACATAGGCGAGCGGATGGTCGGCGGGGACAAGGCAAGGCTGGACATGCTGGTAGAGGCCGCTTCCGTCGCGCTCGGCCATGCCGATCAGGCGGACGCGGTGGCCCAGCGCCTCGGCCTCGCGGATGTCGGCGGCGATCAGATTGCGAATGCCGTTCGCGGTCACCGCGTCGATGTCGAGCTTCGTCCCGAAGCACAGCGCCGCGAGGATCGACAGCTTGTGCGCGGCGTCGATGCCGTCGACGTCGAAGGTCGGGTCGGCCTCGGCATAGCCCTCGGCCTGCGCCGCGGCGAGCGCGTCGGCGAAGCTCGCGCCGTTCCGCTCCATTTGGGTGAGGATATAATTGCAGGTACCGTTGAGGATGCCATAGACGCGCGCGATCTGGTTCGCCGAAGCGCCTTCGCGGATCGCCTTGATTACCGGAATCCCGCCTGCGACCGCGGCTTCATATTTCAGCGGCGTGTCGCGCTCTTCGGCCAGCCGCGCGAGGTCGATCCCGTGATGCGCGATCATCGCCTTGTTCGCGGTGACCAGCGCCTTGCCCGCGCCCAGCGCCTGCCGCGCCAGCGTCAGCGCCATCCCGTCGGCGCCGCCGATCATCTCGACGACGACATCGACGTCGCCCGCGGTGACCAGCGCGCCGAGATCGTCTTCCCAGCGATAGGGCGACAGGTCGACGCCGCGGTCCTTGTGCCGGTCGCGCGCCGACAGCGCGACGATCTCGACCGTCCGCCCCGCGCGCCGCGCGATCAGTTCGCGATTCGCCTCGAGCAGCTTGACCACGCCGCCGCCGACGACGCCGATGCCGGCAAGCGCGACGCGTAGCGGCGGGCGGGGCGCGGCAGGGGCGGGAGACGGCGACATAGGGGCACTCCTATATATAGGCGTGCGTGATCGCCGCCCTCGCGAAGCGCCCCTATCGGCTTTTCACGTCGAAACAACCCACAATGGCGGTTTGCCGACCTGTTCAGCTCCCCACCGGCGGCGTGCGCGTCCGGGTGCAATCGCCGAGCGCGCCGAGCACCACGCCATAGTCCGATGCCGCCTTCTTGCGGTCCTCGGGCGCCGTCCCGCCGAGCTTGGCGAGCGGCAGCGTGCGCGGCAGGCCGCAGGCGAGGCGGTACCAGGCGAGCGTGTCGCGCGCCGGCACCGCGGCCGACCCGTCGACGATCTCGCCGAACGCCGCCGCCCAGCGCCGCGATCCGTCGGCCGAGGTCAGCACCGTGATCGACACCGGCTCGCCCGTCTTCGTATCGAGGAACAATTGCGTCTCGCCCTCGCCGGGCAGCGTACCGGGGACGTGGAAGCCGTTGGCGATGCCGGTGATCGCGGGCGGCGCGCCGGGCTTGACCAGCTCGGTCAGGATCGCGCGCAGCTTCGCGTCGGTCGCCGGATCCCACGGCAATTGCGCGTCGGGCGCGACGAGTCGCACGCTCGCGGTGCTGTTCGTTCCGGCCGCGGTTCCCGCAACGGGACGCGCGAAGATCAGTACCGGTGCTTTTTTCTTGAGCTTGGGCGCCTTGCCCTTCGCATCGAGCGGCAGGTCGACCAGATAATTGATACGCGCCGCAAGCGGTCCTTGCCCGCGAATCAGGCCGATCACGTCGGCCTCGACATAGAGTCGCGCCTGCCCCGCCTTGAGTCCCGGCGCCTGCTCGGGTTTGAGCACCGCCGTCTTATAGATGCGGCCGTGGATCGCCATCGGCGCGATCGTCGCCAGATCGGCGATATCGGCATAGCTATAGGGCGAGGGCGTTGCCACCGGTGTCGGTGTCTGCATCGCGGAAACGCTGGAAATACCGACGCTTAGTGCCGAGAGAGCGATGGCAGCAGCCGGGAGAAGCGCGCGCATGATCGAACCACCTTCCTTATACAATTGCGCCGGACAGGCGCCAAAACCCCTTCATGGGGAAGCGGACATTAACCGCTGATAAAGGGTTTGCGAACTTGCCGCCACCGCGATAGGACGTGCGACGAAGCGTCCGGCAAGACCATAATAAAGCCGGTTGCGACGCCGCCGGGTCTGTGAAAGCGCATCGGAAATCATCCGGGCATTTGGCAACCGAACCCGTCGGTCATGGATTTGGTGTCAGGATGATCTAGCAAGGAGCGTCGTCCCTGAATGGCTTATGGTGATAATGTCGACCCTAAAAACAGGGTAGTGGCAATTGTCTTGGTGGGCTTGCTGACGGCAGTGCTGGGCTACGGCCTGGTGAACGGCCTGAATATCAGCATCGTCAAGAAAATTGCCGAAAAATTGGACGTGGTGGACGTCGAAGAGCCGCCGCCGCCGGAGGAGCCGCCGCCGCCGCCGCCGCCGGACAACAAGCTGCCGCCGCCGCCGCCGGTGGTGACGCCGCCGTCGCCGATTCCGCCGCCGGTCACGTCGAACACGATCCAGTCGGTTCCCGAGGCGCCCCCGCGTCCGCCGGCTCCGGTCTATATTCCGCCCGCGCCGCCCGCTGCGCCGCCGGCTCCCGATCTCAGTGCTGCCGGTACGCCGAAGGGCAATCCGGGCCGCTGGGCGACCAACGACGACTATCCGGCCCGCGCGATGCGCGAAGAGCGCGAAGGGACGACGGGCTTCCGCGTCACCTATGGCGCCGACGGCCGCATCACGTCGTGCGACGTCACCGCGTCCTCGGGCCACGCCGATCTCGATGCCGAAACCTGCAAGCTGATCACGCGTCGTGGTCGCTTCAATCCGGGTAAGGATCGTGCCGGCAACCCCACGGGTGGTACGTACAGCAACCGCATTCGCTGGCAGATTCCGCGCTAAGGCGCGGCCTCCCGGCAGTTTCACAGTTTTTCTATTTCGATTTTTGAGAGGGAATAACCAGCATGTTTAATCTGATCGCAAATGCCGCCGCAGCGGCGCCGGCAGCCGCCCACGGCGAAGGTGGCCTCAGCCTGATGCCCGCATCGATGTGCGTCAAGGAAGAGGGCACGAACCCCTACGGTCTCGTCCCCGCGCTCTGCGAAGGCGGCATCGTGTCGCAGGTGACCTTCATCGTCCTGCTGATCATGTTCATCGGCACGCTCTACATCCTGTTCACCAAGCTGTTCGAACAGAACAAGGTCATCAACCAGGGCAAGGCGGTCGACGCCAACTTCTGGCGCGCTCCGACGCTGGCCGACGGCATGGCGAAGCTCGAAAAGAACAGCGCCTATCGTCAGGTCGTCGAAGACGGTCTGCGCGCCAACGAAGAGCATAACAAGCTGACCGACCCCGTCGAAGCCCACGACTGGATGCACGGCACGCTCGAGCGTTCGCAGAACCACATCAACTCGAAGCTGAACTCGGGCCTCGCGTTCCTCGCGACCGTCGGTTCGACCGCTCCGTTCGTCGGTCTGTTCGGTACCGTTATCGGTATTCTTCGCGCCCTCGTGAAGATCGGTGCCTCGGGTCAGGCCTCGATCGACACCGTCGCCGGTCCGGTCGGTGAAGCTCTGATCATGACCGCCATCGGTCTGATCGTGGCCGTTCCCGCGGTGCTCGCGTTCAACTGGCTGCAGAGCCGCAACAAGGCGATCGCCCGCCGTCTGTCGACCTTCTCGAACGACGTGCTCGGCTCGATCATGTCGGGCGGCCAGGTGAAGCCGGTCGTCGCCGCGGCTCCGGCCAAGGCCGCCGCTCCGGCTGCTGCGCCGAAGAAGTAAGGTCTTGCGGGACCCCCGCGCGGATAACGCGCGGGGGCTCGCTGGACGGGACTGATGCCCCAATCGGCGCACCGTCCCGCTCCATGACGCTAATTTAGTGACAGGATGCTAATCCTATGGCGATGAGTGCAGGCGCAAAGGGCGAAGATGCCCCGATGTCCGAGATCAACACGACCCCGCTCGTGGACATCATGCTTGTGTTGCTCATCATCTTCCTCATCACGGTTCCCGTGGTGTTGGAGACGGTGAACCTCAAGCTGCCGAGCGTGGTGTTCGAGCCGACGACGACGAAGCCTGAAAACGTGCTTCTGTCGGTCCGGTCTTCGGACACCGACGGCGACGGCGAACCCAACCCCGAAAGCACGGGTTGCGAAGTCTATTGGGGCCAGACCCCGGTCGATTCGCGCCAGCTGCTCGATATGGGCCAGAAGAAGCTCGAACAGCTTCTCGAGGACATCGGCGGTCCGCAGAATATTACCGAAGAAAACTTCCCCGAAGTGCACATCCGCGGCGACATCAACACGCCGTACCAGTGCATCGGCGGCGTGATCTACACGATGCAATATGCCGGCTTCCAGAAGATCGGGTTCATTTCCGAACCGGCTCCTGGCTCGGGCACGCTGGGCCGCCTCTAAGGCGGTCCACACAGGAATGAAGGAATAATCCTATGTCCATGGCCGTTGGAGATCGGGACGAAAACGAACCGATGATGGACATGAACACGACGCCGCTGATCGACGTCATGCTCGTGCTCCTCATCATGTTCATCATCACCATCCCGGTGCAGACCCACGCGGTGAAGATCGATCTGCCGGTTCCGACCGACAGCCAGAGCAATGTCGACCCCGAAAAGAACAAGGTGATGATCGACCCCGCGGGGACGATCACCTGGAACGGTTCGCCGGTCGACCTCGCGCAGCTCGCGCAGTATCTGGAACAGACCAAGGCGTTGCCGGTCGAACCCGAACTGCAGGTGCAGCCCGATCCCTATGCGCGCTATTTCGTCGTCGACAATGTCATGGCGGTGATCAAGCGCAGCGGCGTCGGCAAGCTCGGCTTCGTCGGCAACGAACAATATGCCCGCGTCTTCTGATCGCTGATCGGAAAATGCGTACAGGACGGGGCCGCGGAGAAATCCGCGGCCCTTTTCTTTTGGGAGCTGGATTTGTCCGGAGCGGATCCGATCGGACCCTCCATCGTCACCCCGGGCTTGACCCGGGGCCCGCCTTGCCTTTCGATGCGAGAATGGAGCGCTATCCTTGCGTCTATATTCTCGCGCGCTCATCCCACGGCACGCTTTACACTGGCGTCACCTCGAACCTTGCTCAGCGCATCCATCAGCATCGCGAAGAAACCTTCGGTGGTTACACCAAGGAATATGGCATCAAGCGCCTCGTCTGGTTCGAACGCCACGAGACGATGGATGCGGCGATCCTGCGTGAGAAACGCATCAAGCGATGGCTGCGGCCGTGGAAATATGAACTGATAAACGCGATGAACCCGACTTGGCGCGATCTCGCCGAGGATTTCGGTTTTGATCCGCTGCCGCTGCCGAAGAGGGAGGCGGGAACCGGATCAGATTTGGGCTGACGAATGTCGGTAAACGACCGAAGCGGCCTCTCCCCAATCGTCACCCCGGACTTGATCCGGGGCCTGCCTTCTTGAAGGAATAGGCGGGTCCCGGGTCAAGCCCGGGATGACGAATGTCGGCAAACGACCGATGGCGAAAGTTAAGCTCCTGTTTGGCAGAATAAACTATTCGCTGCTGATTGATCAGTTTCGGATGACAGACGCATGGAACTATTTGGCACGCCAGACACGAGCGGAAAGCACCGACCCGAAGATGGCGTGGGCCGACTCTCGGAAGCCACCTTGTATCTTAGCCCTGCCGAGATGCTGAAGCTGTCGGAGTTCTTGGCGAAATGCGCGAGCGAAACACAAGAGTTTGAACTTTGGGATCATGCGCATTTCGGCGATTTTCTTTGGCTGAACGACAAGACCTACGATGGTCCCGACATAATCGTTCACTTGGCCAGCGGGGCTTGATGACCGGAGGCGGCCAGTCGCGGCCTCTCCCTCATCGTCACCCCGGACTTGATCCGGGGCCTGCCTTCTCGAAGGAACAGGCGGGTCCCGGGTCAAGCCCGGGATGACGGAAGGGGATGAAGCATCGTCCGTCCCCTGATCCCACCTCACCCCCTCCCCGACGCCGCCAGAAACACCCGATACTGCGCCTCGAACGCGCGTTTGAACGCCGGCCGTGCTTCACCCCGCGCCACATAAGCCGCAAGATTCGGAAATCCGTCCAGCAGGTCGGTATCGCCCAGCCGCCGTAGCACCGTCACCATCATCAGGTCGCCCGCGCTGAATGCACCGTCGAGCCAGTCGGCTTCGCCGAGACGCCCCGACAAGATGCCCAGCCGCGCCCGGATGCGCGCTTCGATCATCGGAACGCGCTCGGCGTACCACGGCTTGTCGCCCTCGGTGAAGAAGGCGACCTCGCGCTCGACGACCACCGGCTCGACGCTGCTCAGCGCCGAAAACATCCACGCGATCGCGCGGGCGCGGGCGTCGGCATTGTCGGGCAGCAGCCCCGGCCAGCGGCTCGCGATGTGCAAGACGATCGCCCCCGATTCGAAGAGGACCAGCCCGTCCTCCTCAAAGGTCGGGATCTGCCCGAACGGCTGCCGCGTGCGGTGTGCCGTCTCCTTCATCGCCGCAAAGGATACCAGCCGCACGTCATAGGCCTGGCCGACCTCCTCGAACGCCCAGCGCACGGGCATGTCGCGCGCTAGCCCCTGTCCCTCGTCGGGCGAGGCTTCGAAAGCGGTGATGATAGGCGTCATGGCGGGCCTCCCGGGACGATGCGATGATCGGCGACAGGCGCGACGATAAGCTCCGTCGCGGCCCAGTCCAAATTTTCTTCTCCGCCGGACTTGGAACTGCGACGAACCGACGGCATCATCGCGGCGGATCGAAATCGGCGCCGATGGCGTTATGACCCTGAACCAGATGGAGAAGATCGAAATGACCACCCCCCGCCTCGCTCTCGGCCTCGTCGCCATCGGCACCCTCGCGCTCGGCGGCTGCGCCAGCATGGGCGGTGGCGGATCGACGAAAAAGCCGCCCGCCGCCGACGCCTCGGCGCAGCTTTTCGACGCGCGCGGCGCCGATCGCGGCCGCGCCGATTTCTACAAGACCACGACCGGCCTGCGCGTCGAACTCGTCGCGCGCGGCTTCGCGCCGGGCACCTATGGCATGCACGTCCACGCCGTCGGCCGCTGCGACGCGCCCGATTACGCGAGCGCGGGTCCCCACTGGAACCCCACCAATGCCCAGCACGGGCGCGAGAATCCGATGGGCGCGCACCATGGCGACCTGCCCAATCTGGTCGTCGAAACCGATGCGATCGGCCGCGCGACGCTTCAGCTTGTGGGCACGCGGCTCTCGGGCGAGGGCGGGCTGATCGACGCCGACGGCGCCGCTTTCATCATCCACGCCGGTCCCGACGATCTCAAGACCGACCCCAGCGGCAACAGCGGCGCGCGCGTCGCGTGTGGCGTGATCGAACTGCCCGCGGAGAAATAAGGCTAGGCGGCGGCGCCCGCGCGCTCTTCGATCGTCGCTTCGGCGCGCGGCACCGCCCGATAGGCATAGATCAGCAGCGCGAGGGCGATCGGCGCGACGCCGATCAGCGACAGGATGCCCGTGCGTAGGTCGCCGACCGGCTTGCCGTCGACGACCGTGCCCGCGAGGTCCGAAATCTGGCCGACCATATAGGGGCCGAAGGACAGGCCGACGAGCGTGGTGCCGAGGAAGAAGGCGGCGGTCGCCGTGCCGCGCATCCGCGGTAGCACCAGATCCTGCGTCGTCGCCGCGGCGGCGCCGAGCGCGGCGGCGCCGAACATCCCGGCGAGGAAGTTCATCGCATAAAAGAGCGTGCCATTCTCGGTCGTATAGCCGATCCAGATCGGCACGATCGGCGCGACGACGCCGAAGATGATCATCAGGATGCGCCCGGCGGGGTTCTTTGCGCGCAGCGCGTCGGCCATGCGGCCGCCGACGATCACGCCCAGGAAGCCGCTGATCGCGCCGTTCGCGCCGAGCACGAAGGCCAGCTCCTGCTTGGGTAGGCCCAGCACCAGTTCGGCATAGGGCGCCGACCAGAAGGCGAGCGCATAGGCGGCGAGGCTGACGAGGCCATAGCCGAGCGTCGTGCAGATGAAGGCGGGGGTGCCCCAGATCAGGCGGAAGGTTGCCGGATCGCGTGCACGCAGCGTGCACGCCCACGAAAAGACGGCATAATAGCCGAGCCCGACCGCGGTCCATTGCGGGAAATTGCCGGTGAGCTGGATCATCCACCAGGCGAACAGGCTGATCGCGGCGGCGAAACCGATGTTGATCGCGAGCGCGGCGGGGCCGCGCTGCCAGGCGCCGATCAAGGTGAAGGGCGGGACGATCGTCGACAGGTCGCGGCCGAATTCGCGGAAGGGCGCGGGCGAACTCGGGCTCGGCACGCCGTCCATCGCGCCACGGACGGGTTCACGCAGGCTCGCCACCCACAATGCGACGAGCAGGCCGGGGACGCCGACCGCGAGGAAGGCCGCCTGCCAGCCGACGAGCCCCATCGGGCCGCCCGCGGGATACGCCTTGTTCCACGCCTCGACGATCGACGCGCCGATGAACAGCGACACGCCGCCGCCGAGGTAGAGCCCCGACGAATAGATGGCGAGCGCGGTCGCCTTCTGCCGCTTGGGGAAATAGTCGGAGATCAGCGAATAGGCGGTCGGGCTCGCGGTCGCCTCGCCGACGCCGACGCCCATGCGCGCGAAGGTCAAGGTTAGCTGGTTATAGGCGAAGCCCGACAGCGCGGTCATCGTCGACCAGAGCGCTAGCCCGATCGACAGCAGCCGCACGCGGCTCCAATTGTCGGCGAGGCGGCCGAGCGGAATGCCGAACAGCGCATAGAAGACCGCGAAGGCCGCGCCGCCGAGGAAGCCCATGTCGGCGTCGGTCAGCCCCAGGTCGGCCTTGATGTCGACCGCCAGGATGCTGACGATCTGCCGGTCGATGAAGTTGAGGATATAGACTACGACGAGAACCGACAGGACGTACCAGCTGTACCCCGTCGCCTTGGGCTCGGGGACGGCAGAAGTCTCGCTCGCGCTATCGGCCATCTGGCAACCCTCTCCCTGACCCGTTATCGTTGGCGCCCATGGCTAGCAGAGCCGCGAAACAGCGCAAGTTGAAAGTCGGTTCACCTTTGAAAGGCTCCACGACGCGATATGCGCGAAGATAGACCAATTGCGATCCTCTTCCTCTGCCTCGGCAACATCTGCCGCTCCCCCCTCGCCGAGGGCGCCGCGCGAGCCGCTTTCGCCGAGGCTGGAATCGAGGCGAAGCTCGATTCGGCGGGCACCGGCGACTGGCACGTCGGCCACCCGCCCGACCCCCGCGCGCAGGCCGAAGCGCGCCGCCGCGGCGCCGACATTTCGGACCTCCGCGCGCGCCAGCTCCGGCGCAGCGACTTCCACGATTTCGACCTGATCCTCGCCGCCGACGAGACCAATTTGCGCGATGCTCTCGCCATCCGTCCGCCCGACGCAACTGCCGAACTGAAACTGATGCTCGATCTCGTCCCCGGCCGCGAAGGCGCCAGCCTGGCCGATCCTTATTATGGAGGCGAAGAGGATTTCACTGCGACTTGGGAAGATGTCACGGCGCTCGCTGCGGCGCTCGTCGCCTCCGCGAGGGGATAGCGCGCGACGGGGTGATAGCGCGAGCCGCCATGCCCCATCTCGCTTTCGTAGAGCGTGACATGGCCGAAAGTGAAGGGCGGGCTCACCAGATCGCTGTTCAGTGCCAGGAAGGATGCGACCGGCCCCGAGCCGCGATTGAGCCGCGCCATCGTGATGTGTGGAACGAACGCCCGCGTCTCGGGCGCGACGCCGACGCGGCGGAGCAGCTGGTCGACTTTGCGGTGCAGCGCGCCGAGCGCCTCGGCGGGCTCGACCCCGGCCCACACCATATGCGGCCGCCCCTGATGCTCGAACAGGCTGACACTGGCGATTCGCGCGGCAATCGCCGGCGCATAAAGGCTGCCGAGCGCCGCCGCGATGTCCTCGGCGCGGTGATGATCGACCTCGCCGATGAAGCGCAGCGTCAGATGGAGCTGCTCGTCATCCTGCCAGCGCGCGCCCGAAATGCCGTGCATCGCGGCGATCAGCGCCAGGCGAATCGAATGCGGCGGACGCAGGGCGACGAACAGGCGGTGCGTGGACATGGTGCGCGCAGCATAGGCATTCCGACCCGCCGCGCCATGGCATATCAATCGGCTTTGTCCGGTTTCGCTTGAAACAAAGCGCGAATATCCCGATATTATCGCCACGGCCGGTATCGTCTGGCTGGTGATGGAGATGAAAATGGCTAATTGGAACGACCCCAATATGGCGGCGTCCGGCTTCCCTGGCAGCGCGAGCGCGATGGATCAGGCTGTCGATGCCGGCCTGCGGTCGTACATGCTGTCTGTCTACAACTATATGGGTTCGGGCGTGCTGCTGACCGGCATCGTCGCGATGCTGGCGTACAACTCGGGCTTCACCGCATCGCTGGTGGGCAGCCCGCTGATGTGGGTGGTGGCGCTCGCGCCGCTCGCTTTCGTGCTGGTGCTGAGCTTCGGCATCAACAAGCTCTCGACGGTCGCTGCGCAGGCCCTGTTCTGGGTCTATGCCGCGGTCATGGGCCTGTCGATGTCGACGATCTTCCTGACCTTCACGGCAACGTCGATCGCGCAGACCTTCTTCGCGACCGCCGCGGCCTTCCTCGGCCTCAGCCTCTATGGCTACACGACCAAGAAGGATCTGTCGGGTTTCGGCACCTTCCTGATCATGGGCGTCGTCGGCCTGCTCGTCGCGATGCTGCTCAACGCTTTCGTGTTCCAGTCGGGCGCGATGGCGATGGCGATCAGCGGCATCTGCGAGCTGATCTTCGCGGGCCCCACCTCCTATGACACGCAG
>VFQN01008117.1_pt1 | contig 10818 bp, 12 predicted proteins | sample 3512371 | NCBI WGS metagenome assembly VFQN01 (sample SAMN10412370, study PRJNA504923) | tailings metagenome | isolation source: Replicate 2 from Balatoc abandoned mine | place: Philippines: Itogon, Benguet | collected 2017-08-28 | reverse complement strand
GATGTGACTTAATTATTTTAAAGTAATTAAAAAGTGATCTTACTTACTACTTGCCATTCCCACTCGTCCTCATTACCCACGCTATACTTGAGGCTTCCCGAGCTCGCTTGAATATCCTGGGACTCTCCTCGCGTCTTCGCCACTCATTGCCTTTCATTTCTTCTGAGAGGATATAGCGCTCTGTATAGCAGATCAGTCTGCTATAACACTATAGAAGTAAGACAGTTTATTATATTAGACTGTTGCTATTACTATTATTACTACTGTTATTAGTATTTTGATTTTTTGGTTGATAGATAAATACAGAATAAATAGTATTTCTTCGAACTTCATCCATTAAAGTAGAAAATACCTTCACTGCTTTTTCACGATATGAATCCAAAACGTTCCTAAAATGCATGGTAAAAAATAAGCATTGATGATAAGTGTAACAAAGAAGAAACTTACTTTTCACTTGATAAGATACTCTCTGCAACGATCTCCTCCTGTAAATAACTCAAACGAGTAAGATGCTTCGCCCATGACTCATCAATCTGGATCAATGACATGTATCGGAAGAAAGAAACAAATGCCCATGAACTAAATTGATCGATTTCCTTTTGTTTATCTAACATAGCCATATTCAACTTCTCTTTGAGCATATTCAGGATTTCAGACTATAAGAAAAGTGATCAGATTCAAGGCAAATTTCTATCAAAGTAATTTCTTACATTAGGAGTTTGACGTAATTCGTTGACGGATAATTGGATATTGGGGAAAAATTGAATCACTTTAGCATGTAACTTATCATAGTTCACAGGTCCACCAGGCTTTCCTCGAGTACCTAAAGAGAGCGCAATAACAAAGAGCAAGCGATTAATATGAAAGAATATTCACCTGAATTACTTAAAAGATTAGCATAGTAGACGTCGTCCATAGTTTGGGAGCAAAATAACTTGAATGTTTCGATCATGCCTAGAAAGCAAACGATTGAAGTTCAAATTCCATAAAATTATTTTCGGTTACCTTCATCTGTTGACGTAAGAAAAGCACGACGTTGCGAGTAGACAACATTTCTTTGTGAGGAGGCGATTTCATCTAATCTATAAATCTGCTCACGAATCGAGAAATAATAACTTTCAACTTGAGTTTGAACTTTATCTAAAGCTTGAACAACTAAATCACTTTCGATAGGCATTTCCTCTGCTACACGGAAGTTTTGCAAGAGACCGCCAAGTTTATCAGCCCCAAAGATTTTAAATAGGTCATCCTCTAACGATAAGAAGAATCTTGTTGTACCAGGGTCTCCTTGGCGACCACTTCGACCCCGTAACTGATTATCAACACGGCGACTCTCATGACGAGAAGTACCTACAACATAGAGGCCACCAACCGACTTGACCTTTTCGCGCTCTTGTTTGATCACAATCTCAAACTCTTGTACCAGCTTTGAGATAGCGTCACGAAGTTGTCCAGTTTCAGGGAGGCTGATGAGTTGAGAAGAATCAGCTGCGGCAGAAATTAGTTCTTCAACATCGATTCGATTTGCGGTATCGGCTAACTTGCGACTACAAGCAACGACTGCTTCTTGCAATGCAAGTTCAGTGCTTCGAAGTGGTTCTCGTGGTATCCACAGATTAACACTCTTTACAACATCTAAGATACTTGGTAAATCAGCGACTTCGGGGTTAGAGGGAACAAGATTTTTTTCATCTGTAGTGTCGTCTGCTTCCTCTTCTACAAGTTCTTCCGAGTAAGACTTTACCGCTATCCGCTCACTGACTAGGGGCTGTTCACTTTGCTCATCACTCTCGACATCATCGTCTTCATTGTCCTCATCATCCTCACCTTGACTCTCAAACTCATACTGCTCGCCACTTCCTTTGACGATAAGCTCATTCTTCGTTAGGAGATTCAATTTGTAGAAGAATAAAAACTTTGCAATTGACTTAGCAAGACCTTTTGAAGAACCTCCGAGGAGAATGTCAGTTCCACGACCAGCCATATTGGTGGCAACAGTAATAGCACCGAAACGACCAGCTTGTGCAACAATTTCACTTTCTTTTTCAATATTTTCTGGTTTAGCATTCAATAAATTCACTTTTAATCCGATGTCTGTTAGGGCTTCAGCTAATTCTTCAGAATATTCAACTGACGTTGTACCGATTAAGATTGGACGACCTTTCTTGTGATTTGATAAAATATTTGCTAACAGAGCTTTCATTTTACCTATCTTAGTACGGAATACTGCATCCGGGTAATCACGACGAGCGACGGGTAATGCGGTAGGTATTGGTAAAACTTGTAATTGATAAACGTCTTGAAGTTCCTTTGCATCAGTTAACGCCGTTCCTGTCATACCAGATAGTTTAGGAAACAATCTAAACAGATTTTGGTAAGTAACTTTTGCGACCACTTGGGCTTGTCCTGAAATTGGAAGTCCTTCTTTTGCTTCAATAGCCTGTTGCATGCCATCAGAAAATCGTCGACCTTCTAATACTCGACCAGTAAATGTATCAACAATTGCAATCGAAATACCATCACGTATAATGTATTCTTTATCTTTATTATACAATTCCTTCGCTCGGATTGCATTCAACACATACAATGACCATGGATCATTAATATCATTCAAAGGTTTGCCGATTAAATTTTGAGCGTTTTTAAAACCAACTTCGGTCAATGAGACACGCTGTTCTTTTAAATCGATGTTGTAGTCACGTCCTTTAATAAGAGACTGACAAACCTTCGCACATAATTCAAATTTAAAAGTTGGTCCAACGACTTTTCTTGATATAATTAAAGGAGTTTTTGCTTCATCGATTAAAATCGAATCAGCTTCATCGACGATACAAAAGTTATAAGGCCGGGTTTGAACAATTTCATCCGCTGTCATAGCAAGGTTATCACGGAGAAAATCAAATCCAAGTTCTTGGTTGGCAAGGTAAACCACATCACTTTCATAGGCCTGACGTCGCTGTGCTGTTTTTAAATGATTTTGAACAATACCAACACTTAATCCCAAGAAACGATATATCTGACCCATTGTTTCTCCATCACGACGTGCAAGGTAATCATTTGTAGTGACCACAAACGAACTCTTTCCAGTGAGGGCGTTAAGGTAAGTTGGAAGTACAGCAACCAAAGTTTTTCCTTCGCCAGTTGCCATTTCAGCCAATCTACCATCGTGCAACGCCATTCCTCCAATAAGCTACAAAGAAAATTAGGAAGAGAAAACCAGAGATCGGTCTCTTACTTGCACATCGTAGTGACGGAGCTCCAAAACCCTCCATGCAGCTTCACGCACCACCGCAAAGGCCTCAACTAGAAGGGAGTCAAGAGATGCTCCTTTGACTATTCGGTTGCGAAATTCTTTGGTCTTTTGTTGTAGTTGGTCATTTGAAAGTTTCTCATACTCGGCTTCAAGTGCGTTGATTGCGTCAACCCTCTGTTGATATTGCTGAAGAATTTTCTCCCGGTTAGCCGCAGTTACAGGCTGATTACTACTACCAGGAACTAACTTCTTCAATCCATCAAACAGACCCATCTGTCAAAACCCAAATGAGTTAAAATTAGAGGACGTTGATATACTGAGTCTGCTGGATCTTCATTGCTTACCTTCAAAATCAGTGCATTCGACATCTCAACGTTCTTCGAAACAGGCAAATAAGAAGCTTTACCCTCCCAATTCAGTCTCTTAACCCCCATTAATGAATTAGAGGATGTTTTGAATGCAGCGAATTCAGGAGACAATCGAAAACTGCGAGAGATCACCACCAAACATAGTAAGCATGCAAATACTGATACATGATACATCCTTTCAAGAATAATCTTTACTCTAATCCGCCTTATTCTTCTCCTCAATAAAGCTTAGACCGGATAGATCTAGGAGTAATCTGAATCAGCAAACTCAACTGATGAAGTTGAAAACCTTTTTTTGCATAAAGAACGCATGACATCATTCTACAATAGATTTCTAAATTTTACACCATATGAACAAAAGCGCTTTTTAAAGACGCGTATTCTAGTCTCGTCCAACTCTCTCAACTTCTTCCATTTTCATTCATTCAAAAGGGACTGGAAACTCAACAATGTCAGCAGATGTCAAGGCAAAAGCAGAAGCACGTCGTGCTAAGATTTTAGCTCGTGAAAAGAGTAAAACAGTATCAGCTCTACCAACTACTGAGGATGAGGTAGGAAAGGAATGTTGTTAATTCCAGTGTTAAGTGTGTCTTGTAGGATCTTCTCCTCTCTCTTGGTGAATCAAAAGCTAAGGAACGTCCCCTTGCTGCTCGAAGAAACCTTATTGAAAGTGTTACGGTCAAGACTGATGATGATTCAGCGGACACAAAAGAGGAGAACTCAGCTTCAACTGCTGTCGACAGTGCAAACGCTGGGGAACTTACTCCAAAGAAAGAGTCCACAGAAAACTCCGGTGAAGGGCTTTCGGAGAAGAAGAGTGTCAAATTCCCTCCGAAGAAAACGCTGGAAGAGATTGAGAGAGAAGTTGCCGAGAATACTAAGAAATTTGATGAGAAGACTTTAGGAAAGAAATCAGATGAGAATGATAAAGATACTTCCGAAAAGAAGAAAAAGGATAGTAAAGAGAAAGAAGTAAATTCAGATGATAAAGAAAAGGAAGGAAGCAAACAAAATACTTCTGATAAATCCTCGAAAGTTGTCAAATTAAAGCCTGTTCAAAAATATTCCATCGAACCGAGCACAGCGATGAGAATACTGAGATTGATCCTGATAGTGTTCTGTGCAACGTGGACAGGTAAAATCTTCTCTCGGCCTTTATTGTAGGATTTCTTACTTGTCTTCATCGCAGGATATCGTGTCGTAGTAAGAAACAAACTCGCCTTGCAATCTTTCCAGCAACAAGATCAAGATGAATTCGATTTATCTGCTGGCATTCTTAATCAAGCTTTTACAACCTCCACAGCTGATCGAACTTGGCTACAATACTTCCAATATAGAATCAATGGGCAATTAGAAACATCGATATCTGCTATTCTATTCATTTATTGGATATCGAAAATGTTTACTCCTGCAGTTAATTCAGTGGTAAGACTTCATTCATCTCAACTATTAGATTGACGCTGAAGTAATCAACGTTAATCGATAGTTCAAAGTTCCAAAGGCAAAGCCTTCCAATCTTTTACAAACAGCGTTTGAATTTTTACAGACTGGATTATCAAGTAAGTTATATTTTGAAATAGATTCTAGTATTTCTTGTGAATTAATGGTTATCTATCTTTGTACAGCCTGGTTAGAAGGAGTATATACAGTAATGGGTGAAATATCATTACATTTCTTCTTGTTGATTATCTCTGTTATTGTATGGACAATCTATTTAGCAGATGTTGTCAATCAGCAAGAGCTAAACGGAACTTCACCTGCTGCTCTCGTCAATAACAATGAGCTCTAAAGTGATTGACAGATTTGATTATTTTCTTGCAAGTTCTAAATTTTTGCTATCTGATTCTTCCAAAGTTCTCCCCTACCTCCTTTCAAATTCCAAACTGCTATCCTTCTTTTTCTTTATAAAAAATTCTTTCTCTGCAAGTTTTCTTCGACTCTATCAAACATCCACCGCCTCCTCATTCCACCGAGAAAGCACCCTCCTTCAATTTCCTTTCATGGCCAAATATGTGCACGAATTCCATTTTGACGTAACTGTAAAAACAATTGCAAAGCATGATGACGATTCAATGTTAAACCATAATATTCATCAGGTATATTATTACCCCAACCACAATACATTAACAATTCACAACGAAAATGTAATTCAAAGAAAAAATCATCAATTAATTTCGATAAATGATCATTTGATAATAATTCTAATACAATTGGTATTTCAATCTCTGGTGTATCAATATCTAATTTAAATGCAATAAAATCATCTTCTTTCACAATTTGTTCAATAATTCTTAATACATGAGCTGATGATGTAATGTTTCTTGTAATAGGAATATTAAAGAAATGGAAAAATGGTAATAATCGTGGTGGAACACGTTTCCAATAGAAATTTGGTTCAATTAAAGTATATTCCCAACCATAGATTTGATCAAAGTCAATTCCTCTCTACAAATCAAAAGAAGATTAAACTCAGTCGAAGAGAAAACAGCACGACTCACCTGAAGATACGAACACAAAAACCACATAATCGATGAATCAAAGGTATAAGAGCCAGTGTCGAAGAGATATCTCTTAGGTATACGATCTCTTCTACTCATAGAATAGCGATTACTTTCATTCAATTCTAATGCATTTTGAAGTAGAACATAATCTGTATTAATCAAAGCTGGATTATAATCAATCGTTTGGATTCGACCTTGATAGTAGATCTCATAGCTGCCTATCTCTGTTGTGGTAAGATTAAAACCGTAGGGAGGACATTTAGTATAAGAAAAAGGATGTCGAGCATAGATCGTAATTGGTTCTATCCATTCATACCAAGAATATTCACTAATATAATTATGACCACATATTCGAGTCACTTTAAACCTTGAAAGATATTCAAAATCATCCTCATTGGGTATAGGTGAGGTGGATAAAACAACGTGATCTTTCATCCGCTTTAACCAACGATTCACATGTGGGAAATCTTGAAACATAAAAGATAATAAAAGAGAGCGTCTTTCATCTTCTGATGAAATCTGTTGTATTTCAAGAGCTTTCATCAGATGACGTTGCTCGTAAGGGGAAGAGATATACTCGCGCTTAATCTCACAATTCTTTAGACGATGAGGGAATTTCATATCTTCATATTTCCTCGGATAAATATCAGAGCTCATATTTCCTTCTGTCAAAGCACAACAGGTTGGTCTTCCAGCATACTGACAACTCATATCAACATTAGAACTTTCCATCTGACTAACCAGAGGACTGTCCTCTGTTAGAAAAGGAAAAGAGTCAAATCGAAGATAAGGATGATCATTGTGAGGGTTTTGAGAATGGTAAGTAGAGAAACTGCAATCATAATAATGAGAAATAAAAAGTAATGAGAAGAAGAAAAATATTGTCAAAACTAATCGCACATGACTTGGTAATTTTCTATAGGAAAGATACAAGGAATCAACAGTAGAGAAGAAAAAGGTTTGAAAAGCCTTCAACATCACCATAAATTCCATAGAAACAGGCAAAGAACGAACAAGGAAAGGATTCTTTCCAAAAATCTCAACAAGCAATCAATCTGTTATCGGTACTTACCGACAAACAGTAACCTTGAGATAATTTTTGAGTGTAGTTAGTTGGCCATTGCCATTTCGGGAATCAAAATTATCTTTTTAGTTTTGAAAATGTCTACGAACCCATTCAGGTTGTTGTAATGTGTGTCTAATAGTATCGATCTTAAGTATTTTATTATCATAAATATCTAAGTATAGAATATCCGTTCCTCTTTGACTTGTTTGATCCGCTCGATGAGCATAAAAGTCCATGGAGACAGAATCAGCATCTAAATTAAACTGCAGCGGAAAAGGAGCAGTGTAGTGTAATCCGCTCTGCACGCCTTCGAATTGTCTTTTCATGATATTCTCCTTCCCAATCTCACCAAAAGCGACAGTCTCAGATGAGAGATATTCACTCTGTTGCACGATATCTCGTTTTAAATCTAATGCAAGAAACTCGGTCGCAAGCTTACACATTCTTACAGATTTTAAAGCACGGATAGAACGCTCACTATCCCCTCCTCCACATAGCATGATCCTTTTTCTAAAAGAGTGGGGAGTGGGATCAATTACAGTATTGACTTTTGTCAGTTTATCTTCTTGAAAAAAGAAATCCTCCTCAAGAATAGTCGAATATTGGTCATCATAAACAATCTTCACAACACCCCTCCTCGCATTCGCTTGAACTGATGCGACCGGAAAATCAAAGTCAACCGTCTTACAAAATTCAAGAAATAATTCCTTCTTGACATGTTGATAGCCCTCAATAGTGTCTGAAATCAGACTATTCAATTCTGCAGAATTCCCCAAATATCGATGATAGAGAAATTGACCTGTCTTCTGCAACAAGATTGCCTCAACTAATGCTTGAACCCTTGTTGTCATCACACCAGCACTCGAAAAAAGAGTTTGCAATGAACCACAAAGAGGCAAGAAGACGAACAGAAAGAAGATTTTCAATCCTCGCATTATTAAAATTTTACGTTCCAACGGGGACGGAATTTCTCTTAAATTTACCATTCCCTGGAAGGACACAAATCGCAATGAAAAGCGAAGATGACATTCAGAGACAATATAGGCTATTCTTGCAGAGACTGTGTGAAATCTTAACGATTCAATATATGCCATTAATGAGTCATCAGATTGGGTTCATTCAGACACCAAGTACATTGATCGAGAAGAAAGCATTCCCTCTGTCTAAACTTATCACTTTGGAGATACAGTTAATTGATAAAGAAGTAGGTAACTATTGTAAAACTCAGTCTTACAAAGCAAATAGAATGTATCAAGAAGCTGTAAGAATGATCGATGAGACTCTTGATGGCTTTCAAAGTTATTTTGTTACGGTATAGTTGCCATAACTAGTTTCAAACGACTATATTTGATTGAGTTTTAGGGAAATTTTTGGCTAATTTATTATTTTGTTATATTACTAAGACTGTGTTTAAAGCATTCTGTGGATATTCTTCCTAAACTCCGACAAGATGCCGTATTATTGATCAAAACAATGCAGGAAGCTCATAATTTACTAACAATCAATCTGTATGAAGAGATTGTCCCCTTTCAACCCCCTTCATTCGACACAGATTTGAAGCTATCTCTACCAAATCAAGTTGATTATAACGATGACGATGACGATATCTCGTGGTTTTTCGAGGATAATTTGGGTGATGTAAAGTCTTCTGAAGTTAACGGCTCATCTAAGGAGTGTGTTGGAGGAGAGTTTTTCTCCGATGTCAAAATCATTCAATCTCTCATCATTGACACTGATAATATTGAATTTCTCCCTAATGACGATCGTCCCCTTTCGTTACTACAAGAGTTTCTCCGACTCAGTGCCATTGGGCTTTGGAAACACCTTTTATCTTCAAGTTATTGTACGGCTGACAAGCCACCAGAACATTTCATTTCGTCCCTTATCGCATCGTTCCACCCATCGCTGCTTCACTACGGTGGAGAAATTGATGACTCAAGGGAAGCTATGGTTGACGGTGCATTAACTTCCTCCATCGCAGATCAACTGCAAATAAAGTATGTGAAAGGAATTCATTTTAATAAGACCATACTTGTGCAAAATGCTATTATGATCAACTCTTACTATGAGGTTACTTCCTCTGTCTTTGAATATCATCTTCAAAGAAGACCTGAAGATGACATCCATTATATTCAAGGAATCGACTTTGAAGGTCAGTTAACTCGACTGCCTGGGGTGAAGTGTAGTAGAATTCTTCTTTATCATAGTGACAGTGATAATGAGTGGTGGAGTTATCTCAACCGTTCGCATCATTTCCAATACGAAACACAGGATGGGGAGAGAAGATTAACCATCTCTTCTGACAAAGAGTTTGTTCTCTACAATCATTTGTCTCAACAATTCTTAGTTGATATGAAAACTCATTTTCAATATCTTCATATCGATACGATTCTATGTTATGGTGTTATCATGAACAATCATGAATTACAGAGTAAAATCCAAGATCTTAGTAAAGAGTTACAAATTCTCTTTATTTCGATTACCAATCACTCAGATATTAATAAACTGAAATCTTTTCTTGCCACGGAATTAATGAATTTTGAATTTTCTCAACATCTTTTAACTTGTCGAGAAGAAGATTTATGCATTCGATCGATGACATTCGCGCAGTACACTCCAATTTATGACCTCACCGCTGTCTATCGTCGACAAGGTTACGCTGGTCTTGAGATCGGAGAGTTTCGGATGAACCAACAATACTTTCAAGAGAATCAAAATGATGGTGAAGAGAGTGAGGTCATGAATGAAAGTATATCCTTTGGCAATAATGATTATGATTGCTTACTATTCCTTCAATGGACTAATACCACTCAAGAGATAGATAATCAGTTATTATTGAAACCGTCCTCTGTTAGTATTTTATTGACTGCTTCTACTATGATTTATTTACAAAGTTTATACTATCAATTCATACGAGGCTTGCATCGCATAAGACAGCTTATATTACACGGCGGGAAGGTAATCATTGGTCCTTTTTACCCTGAAATAGTTCAATCGTTTCTTCTTGAGCGAATGAAGTATGAAATTTTGGGCAAAGATTATGATGAGACTTATCTTGTTGAGGTTTTGGATGAATTTAAGAAAGGTTTGGAGAATTTCCCGAGACTTGTTTTGAAAAATAACGGTCTAGAATTAAGAGAAGTAGAAAAATATATCGATCAATTGAAAGAGAAGGTAACTGAGCATTGCGAAATGAATCCTCCACAACAGACTAATAGTTCAATCGGTTCTCATTCTCCTATCTTTGACGATTTTCACCAAGGAATGGCAGTAGTTGAATTACCTCAAGTGAAGATAAGGGCTTTAGAAAAAGCGATCACGTTAGTACTAAGGTTGTTATCAATGACTCCTATTCAATAGTTTATTCGTACATTCTATTGTCTCGAAAACAGGGTCACTCTGTAAGTAAGAGAAGGCCTTTTCACGCTTCGTAATTTCACGAGTCCTCCATGTACCGTTACATTACAAAAGAAAATTCTGATAGAATGACAATATAGCCTCATAGGCTCCCATGTTGAAGCATTTGAGAAAAGATTCTAAACCTTTTAGTCTTCATCATGATGATCATGTTGTTCAGAGGCATCGAGGATGGAGAGAAATGGTTCGATTGGGTTCAGATAAGATACATGA
>VFQN01008116.1_pt1 | contig 10819 bp, 7 predicted proteins | sample 3512371 | NCBI WGS metagenome assembly VFQN01 (sample SAMN10412370, study PRJNA504923) | tailings metagenome | isolation source: Replicate 2 from Balatoc abandoned mine | place: Philippines: Itogon, Benguet | collected 2017-08-28 | reverse complement strand
AAGAATGTTTATCATTTAGAGATTATGATGTGTGATCAAATCAAGGTTATGTGGAAAGAAAAAGATCATTCAGTTCATCGTATTCACTTGGATTTTATTAATAAAATCAAATATTGATTCTAACCTAGTAGTTGAGGCTTTAACTTGCTCACGTGAGAGTAGAACACCCTCGTATTAGCGATGTTGGTATGTTAGCAGAAGCGAAGTCCGTCATGGCAAGATGTTCAGAGAGGTATTGGATGCTAGCCAACTACGAAATGTGAAGAAGTTAATTTTGTCTCAAGCTAGTAAGATTAAGGATTTTGGTATGCTTGGTGAAGTTCAAAACTTAACAATTACTAATGCTAATAAATCTTGTCTAAATTCAGTCGGGAATTATACTCACTCACGATTCAAATCAATTAGTTTAGTGAAATGCGAAGTTGATCTCGGCATTATCCTTCTTGTGCGACTACCATTCGATCACACTCTCTTCGATTAATGTAGTCCCATTACTAGATTGTCTTGATTTTCGTAATGTGCAAGAGTTTACTCTTCGCAGGTGTGAGGATTTAATTATTGTTACTGGTCTTGCGAATGTACGCAACGTGACAATTCAGGACTGTTTTTCTTTAGAAGACATTAGTAATTTAGGGAGAGGAAATCACACCGTTGCAATTTCTGATTGTTTATCTGTTCGAGATGTAAGTAGCTTGAGCCAAGTACCTGTTGTAAAGCTTGCAAATTGTCGAGGAATTGAAGATTATTCATATTTGAAATCAGTACCACGGTTGACAATTTTCATAGGCTCTGAAAGAGCCTTTCTTTAGATATTTCGCTTTGATTGTTTACTTATTATCCTTAATCTGAAATATCTCGTTGAGAACCCTTTGTACAATATAATTTCACTTAAAATGAAGCCAATGAAATGTTTATTGAAGTTCTTACAACTTTTCCTTCTCACATCGCATCTCAAGCTGTCACTGCCTTTGACCAACGAAAGTCAATTCATTTAATTCCGCCCATTCAAGGTAACCACAGTCGATCTTAATAAAGGTATGTCTAGGTCGAGTTTATGTGGATTCATCAGCGTCTAGAGGTTAAGGGATTTGATAAAAGAGACACTTCAGACACGATTTTCTCAATATCGACAGCGAGTGGTAACCTCTCTTTTGCTGATCGATGGCAAGCCCGCTTTCCTTTGTCGGATGTCTTCTTCATATCTCGACTCACTTCATGCTGGTTATCGAAGGCAATTTACATCAGCTTTACCTCTTCTGAAAAGATAATAGGGATGTAGGGATTTGAGAAGGATTTGAGTTTTTGAAGCGAAGATTGTTAAGATAATTTGATTAAGACGATTACTTGAAAAACAAGGAAACGAAGAAAATAGGTTGCCTAGTTAAGGGGAAATAGTTGTCCCCCCAAGGATCCTCATATCCTCTATGACCAAAGAATGAGAGTTTCTTGAAAAGTAAAATCATACTCTATTAGGAAATATTGAAAACAAAATATTACTCTCCCTTCATCAAGGTGATCATCGAAAAGAAGCAAGAACCCTTCTGACTAAGAGAGCGTGAAAGAAAGAATCACAAAATATAAGAAAGAAAAAAAGAAAATCAATGATTGAGCTAAACCTAACAAACGAAAAAAGAAAGAAATGAAATGAAAACTCTAATAATAAACGATAATTATTATTCCTAATACTTTCCTTTTATGAAGTAAATTATGACGAGATAATTTCTCTGTATAGGAGGTTTTTCTTTTTGACTTGCTAATATGTATAATATTTTTACTTCAGTAAACATAAGGAATGGACTCTTTTTAAATTTTCTTATAAACAATTATTAAATACAATTTTATTATTTCTTCTTTATGTACAATAATAATAACATTCTTCTTTTATTATTTTTTTCTTCTTCTTAATTACCATTTATTTCGTGATACAATATGGAATCGAACTTTCTGAATTCCACAGATTGCTAATCTTGATTTCCATGTATCAATAAATGGTCGAACACGTAAATAATACATCCATGATGGTCCATCTGCTGTTGCATATATTTGAACTTTTTTATCATTTAATAAACCTCTTGTAAATTTTTCTTTACGAACATATGCATAACCACTAATAAAAGATGATTCAAAAAAATTCTTAAAGATTGCTGGTGCATCATACCACCAGATTGGGAATGAAAAAATATATTCATCTGCCCATGATAATAATTGTCTAAAATACATACCTTGTGGATTATTTTTTAATTCTGATACATGTTGAAAATTTAAAAATTCTTGTGCCATTTCATCATGATATAAATCAAGAATTTTTACTTCATTACCTTTTGATTGTGCTTCTCTTGCATAAGTTTGTGCTAATTGACGTGAATATCCTGCTTCTGATGGATGTGCAACAACAATTAATATTTGTTTTGGTGATTTAGGATGTCTCATCTTTTATTCTTTTCTTTTATTTCAAATTTTGATATTCTCAAAGGAATGTTCTTTTGATTGCGATTGAATTGTATTGAAGCGATGACATCAAGTTCTTTCTCTTCCATCTATCTATTCATCTCAATCAACTTCATCGTTCTCCTGCTGGGTTGGTCAGGTGTGTTTCATTGCAGAGGCGTGAAAAGAAAAGTTAGGAGAGAGAGGAAGTCTGAGGTGTGCGACACAAATGTGCTCTCTCGATATCGCGATAGGACAGATCGAACAAGATGTGTCGAGAGGAAGATGTACTAGACTTACCCGATCAACGATGATTGATTCCGAAGATTGTTGAAGTTTCTAATTCGTAATTATTTGGAATAAGTCTATTTCATGTTCATTGATGATTTTGTAATTTTTTTTAGTTGCTGAACTTTCTTACTTTTATTTAATTATTATGTCTTCTAGTGTTTTAAAGGATTGGATCGTTGAAAACAAAAGAAATTCAAAATAGTATCAATATTGGAATGACGAAAGTTTAAAAGATTAGAGAAAAGATTTTAGAAGTCATATACACGAGAAAATGTCTTTTGATCGTACTGTTTGAAACAGATTGATTGAAATGCTTAAAACTCGAAAATTATTTAAAATTTATGACCTTTCAATCTGAAAACATTGTTCATTTTCTACCAATAAATTGAACATAACAACAACCATCATTACAAAAAAGTCTGATATCATAATATTCAGTAACTGTATGCGGAATTAATGCAGAAAAATGGACTTCGTAGTATGAGAAACCATGTTTTCCCCGCATTATTATCGAAGTACAACATCCACGTCACCTTTACAGGAATACTCCAACAATAAAGAAGTGGAATCACAGCAAACAGAGATGATCAAGGGATGTGAAAACAAACTTTGCGGAAAATACAACATAAACATTGCGATTCGACTTTATCCCTTAGAATAAGGGTAATAGCGACATGCACACTTTATCGCCTCCTTTATTGTGTTGTCCGCAAAGCGACTTTGTGGAGCTATGAAACTTAAATCTGCGATGTGATTCTTCATCAAATCTAACCTTCTCACTACATCTTCACGAGATAGATCAGCCAACCCATTCAATGCTTTCACTGGATCCTTTCGATAAACTTCTCGTGGAATCCATACGACGATCTCCTTCCAAGGAATCACTGACTGAAATGGAGCCCAGGACACTGCTTCCTCAACAGTCTCCGCCACTGTCACTATCAAAGTTCCTCCGAGGAAAGCATTGATCCAACGATCAGATCCTGGAGTATCGCCTCTGAAACACAGCGAGAACTTCGATGCTTCTCTGATTCCTTGAGCCAGTCCTCGATCAAAGGAAATGTAGCAACGATCATAGGCAGTTGGTTCAAAAAGCAGAGGATTTTTAATAAAAGAAGAAATCTCTTCTTTTTGATGCCCACAAGATTTAATTTTTGGTCCCTTGTGATGATGCTTTGGAACAACATTTAGGAGCTTTCCTTTATTTGCGATATCACCGTCAGGCACGGACTGTGTTGTAATAAAGACCGATCCCACAAACCTATCATTTATTGAAGAATTAAGCAATGCAAAGCGATCACTATAGGCTGGTCTCGAATCTGCTTGACCCGAAAATTCCACAAAGATCGTCCGATTAAAGAAATTATTGGCTGTAAACTGATGCATTGGTAAATTACTTAACAGATCGTCATGGCCTCTTCTACTTAAGTGGAACCGATGATGTAATCTTTGTCCATTCTTTGGTGCATTTACGAATGGATATAATGCTCTGAAGTCATAGTTATTACCATATCCTACTGCTGAGTGGCAATCTCGGTCATTAAAATTCTCAAATGTTATCATGATCACTTCAGGTCTGTGCTTTCTTAAATCTGCCACCAATCCACTCGATTTCCAGTCAAATGCTAATACTGCATGTCTTATCGACGGAAAGACTCCAGTGTCTCCGATTGCCTCGACGATGTCTTCTATGAAGTCCTTCGCGGTATAATTCTCGCTCTCACATTTTCCCTCCGCCAGAAGATCCAAAAGTGCTGGAACTACCACCAAATCTGCCTTCTTCGGATCAAACACTCTCCAAGGATGTTCTCGAAGAACATCCACAAAGAAGACAGCATCGAAGTGCTTGTCATTGAATGAAGCCTCATGACTGCACTCTCGGAAAAGAAGAAACCGTTCAGGCTCAATCATATAGAAGGAAGATTGACATGATATTTGTACAAGTAGAATAAAAAGAAGGATTGCTGCATATAAAATTATCATCTTTTCGAGAAGTCGCCACAATTAAATAACGGTCCTAAAGTAGACTTACACTTACTGTCCTTAAAACCTGAAAGATTAAATTCAACACAAATTAAATGAATGATATTTGTATCAGTAGATGAAGAAAGATTCCAAAGTGTAAGAAGAATACATTAACTGAACCAACCACTCACACAAATTGTTATGAAAAGGCTTTTTCTTTATTTAACCCTTCACTGTCTCTTCTCCAATCTCCAATCTCCAATTAATAGAAAGAAAATTGTGTAAAACGAAAAATGAATAAAAAATAAATCATAGACTAGTCAACAGTAACTAAGCATTTCGTTTACAATGTACGTAGGAAAATAGTTTACATTATCCTTCGCGCAAGCAGTAAAAAAACAAAACTTAGAAAACTCAACTCTCGATAGGAGCTACTCTTGATAAAGTTGGCTTCGTCATCTTCTTCTTCCTCTATTAGCTTTGATTTCTCCGTTATTACAGACAAAGACATTCAAAAATGAGACTGAAGATGATCTTTTATCTCCATACAATAACTGCACTCCTCGTAGTATTGAAAAGTCAAGGGTTTCAATCACCTTCCCGAGTAAGGTCAGGATCGTCCTTGAAGTTGAATCCTCCTTGGCAATACAAACAACCACAAAATGCGAAGCTAACAAGTCGATCCTCGCTTCAAGGTGTTACATTAGATGATATACAAGTTGGAATTTACGATTTACAGTTGCATCTTTCCTCTCTAATTGAAACGGATCTGCATAATTCCATAAGTCCTCTCGTAACAATTATTCTCATTTCAGCAGGTGTTCTCTCTTCTTTATCACCATGCTCCCTCGGCCTCATCCCTATTACAATAAATTATCTCCTGGAATCATCAATTAAACCTTCACAGCCTGATGATTCGACTGTTGTCTCATTTAGCACTACAGTTTCATTAAAAAATCGTCCGCAACCAAAGCCGAGACAAGCAACTTCTGAAACCTACTTTAAACTTGGATTCTTTGCGATAGGAGTGATTTTGGCTTTTACAATTCTTGGGGGTAGTGCAACCTTAGTTGGAAGCACTGTGAATCAGATCTCTGTCCCTGGAATACAATACATAAGAGATCTTGGTATCCCTGCCATTTATATCTCTATGGGCCTCTCCCTCTTTGAAATACTACCACCTATTAACCTTTCGGCAATTTCTACATGGATGAAAGGAAGTTTTCCTTCTAAAAAGACAGAAGAGAGCAGTGTAGCAAGAGCTGGTCAAGCCACTATCGCTGGTTTAACGGCGGCCTTAGTTGGGACTTCCTGTACGACACCAGTACTAACTGCATTAATTACCTTTATTAGCAATCAAGCTAACCTTCAAATCGCTATATTAGCTTTATTCTTTTATAGTGTTGGTTATCTCATGCCTCTAGTCTTCTCTATGCTTGTATTGAATCAAATTAAACTTAGTGAATATGGTGGAAGACTAGTCTGGATTAATGATTTATTTGCGATGCTTTTATTAGGATATGGAAGTTATTTATTAGGGAATACCATCTTCCAAACAATCCATTGGAGTTAAGATGGTAATGGATTCCCCTGCAACAGTAAATATTTTCAATAAAGGCTATGATTATAATTAGAGGTTAATTGAATCACATTATTTTTGGGTAGAGTAAAAAACAAATAAAGAGAATCGAAATAAGGTTATTGGATCTTCTTATGATTCTTGTATTACATCCCCCAAACTTCCATTTTATCATAATTATGAAAATGACTCACTAACTTCAAATTCAGCTTCTCTCTTTGAATAACCTCAGACCATTTCTGTTGTATTACAGCTTCAACTAAACCCCATACTTTCGCCTCGTAGACCACATCCTCTGTCAGATTTTCATTCTGAGAAAGATGATCAGCATCATTCATGCCCCACACATTGACAATAAATCGATCCTGACACTCATATAGTAAAACAGTGTCTTTGCTTGTATCACCTAGCCCAGGGGAGGTTGCTGCACGGTGAAAATCACAAGCGTAAGTCACCAACTGTGGCGAAGAAGCTGAGTCGGTGCTTAGAAACTGAGGAACCTCAATGTAGATCCTCTTCGAAGGAGTAACATTGGTCGCTTCAGTCTTAAGGAAGGATGTTTTGATATCTTCCCTACCTTTCAAGTAAACTTTATGATCAGATCGGAGGGATTGAATCTTTGCATTCTCATGAAAGAGTTCACCAATTTGTTCAACTCTTCTGGTTGATTTTCCGCTATAAACTTCATGAAAATGATTCAGAACTTGCACAGCTGTGATTTGTATTTCTGGAATAGCTTCTTCAATGTCTTTCTTTTCATCTGATTGAAGCTGTTGCTCCTTCTCTTTTACTCTGTGGGTCTCAGTCTTTCTTTGATGTTTGTTAGTGGGAGGGGAAGGGCTTGGACTCCCTCTTCTCTGTTGTTTGCGAGGTCTATCGTCTCGTTCCTTTTCTTTCCTTCTTCTATCATCATCACTATCAGAGTCAGAGTACTTGCTCGATCTTTTGCGATGATCTCGATGTCTTTCTCTGGATTCAGACCTACTCCTTCTTCGATGTCTTTCTCTTGAATCATTTCGAGAGCGATTGTGACGATCTTTATCGCCGCGTCTCTCTTTATGACCACTGCGACTTCGTGCTCTCCTCGATCGGCTATCATCTCGTCGAGATCTCTCGTCTCCCCTTCTATCCCTTGAGTCGCGATCGCCTCTACTCTTATGTCGATCATTGTCCCGGTCACGACCTCTATCCCTACTTCGATCATTATGGGACCTTCGATGGGGAGAAGCACTTCGATCTGAGCTGCCGCTGCGATCTCTATGAGAACTTTTCTGCTCCTTCCTGTTTGAGTGTTGGTGATCCTTCTCTATATCGAATTCCTTCTTTGCTCTGGCATCTTCAAATCGTTTATCATCTGATTTGATTCCCTCAGTTCCTTCATCATCTGACTGCTTATTTTCTAAATCTTGGCGATATTTGTCGAAGACAGGAATTCCTCGACCTCCACGGCCTTTGCCTTGTAATTCTCCTTTATTCTCAGATGAGTTAATAGATTTAGCCTTTACCCATAGTCCTTTTTCATTCTTTACCATTTTTTGATCTCCTTCTGCATGTCGTAAAATTTGAGCACCATTATCTGCTGCATCTGATCCGTATTTATTCAGGTTACCCCAACCAACTTCACCTTGTGTCCATCCACGTTTTTCTTGCGAATTGCTGTTTCCTGCTGATCCTGAATTTAATACTGCATGAGGCATATCAAACTGTCTATGAGCTAACAACTCATCAGAGTAGAGTGATTGCTCGCTCTTCGGCTTTTCTGTATCTGTAACAGGAACAAACTTTGGCATGTTTCAATGTGTTGGATTGAAAGACTGAAATATCGAGAGTTCCTCTACTGCTGTAGCGAGGGTAAACCGCGTCATGATTTAGAAATGACTTACGTTGTGATTCTTTTTATCAACATCGATTCAATGTCATGAATCTAGGAGTATTTCTATCTTATTCGAGAGTGTATTTTTTAATCTATTGTTGGAGTTGTTTGATATGTAATGGATTCTTTTGGAATCATGGAAGTAGACTTTCTTTTGCATCATTTCAAGCAGAAAGAAGAGAAGAAAGTATTAATCAGGCCTCGTGGATGAAATATCTTCAAAATGGAGCGATATTAGTCATTGACGGTGATAATGTACGAGGAAAGACTGGTTTTCAACTGACTAAGGATGACCTTTGTGAAAATTTGACCTCCTTTCTCCATGAGAATCACTTGAATGATCAGGTCATAGTTGCTTTTGATCATGGATTCGAAGAGGAAGGAGTCTATTTAGAGCACCACTCTATGGCCATAGTATTTAGTGGCCCAAGTCAGAAGGCTGATGATGTGATTGCTCGAGATATCCTCTGGTTGCAGAAGACCTTTCATCTTCCAATTCTTTTAGTGACTGACGATTTCCTTCTCGGCAAACGAACGCAAACTATGAATCAAAGATTTAATCTCTTCTCAAAATACCTTGGAAAGCAACCTAAGAGTATATTTCCAGAAGATAAATTTGCTAAACAAGCGAAGAAGTCCCGTCCACATGAGCTCAGGATACTTTCCTCTAAAGAGTTTATAGAGGCTATATATGGTAGTTGTGTGAAAGAATGTGAAGAAATAGAAGTTAGTAAAGAAGAAGATAATAATTACTCGCCCTTAATTCAAATTCAGTTTGTAGAGTCTTCTCCTATTTCTGCTGGGATGAGTGGGAGGAATCCTATCATTCAGATAGAAATTAATACTTTGAAGAAAGAATATATATCTCTATCAAAGCTGCAACTGTACCTCAATGAAGTAAGTAATCCTATTACCTTTGAGGAGCAGAAAGAAGTCGAAGATGCATCAGCAAGCCTCATTCCTGATAGTAAAGGAAATCATAAACTTTATGCAGTAATAGAAGATTTGAAAGATATTTACTCTCAATACTATCCATATCAAGAATACGATCAAGACTATCAATACTTTCATGATCAACAACAACTTCAGCGAATTCCCCCTTACTGCTATAATATCTATTCTACAAATCGATTAAATGAGAAAGAGATCGGCTTCAGGAAGTGTTTAATTTTACAACGCTTGGCTTATTATCGTACTTTCTTTGCTGGTGATTATTTTGCTTCATTACAAAACAAAGACAATCCTGATCGATCTTATAATGAAAGCAACACAACAAATTCAATCGCGGATTCTGAGAGTCACGGGCAAGAGGGATCGTATTCTCGATGCTGAAACTTTTCGACTTGCCTTAAAGAAAGAGATTCAGAAAAAGAAAGGTGAATTAAATCCCCTCAATAAAGAAGACGAGGATCTTTCTTTTGCGACTAAATTATCTATTTATATTAATTATTTTAATAGAGTACGTCCCACTCTGTAAAAGTTAGACGCAAATTTCAACGTAAAATTAAAATATTTTCCTAATATTTTGCGTTGCATTAGAATAGCCGTTAAACTTTCTTTCGACTTCCTTCTTCATTCATCTTCCCACATCAAGCATTGTAATATGAGCAATCAACACAATCATCAAAAGGCAAATTCTATATCCGATCATGAGCATCAGTCTATTCCTTTGGAAGAAACGCCCTCTAACTCTTATGAGGACGAGATACCAACAGATATCCAAGACATAGTACCAAATATTTCAACCTCATATAAGAACTTTGGAAGAAGAATTCTTTCAAGGAAAAACTCCTCAACTGTAAATATTGTAAATACACTAAATCCTGGTCAAACTACAGATGGTTGCCTCACATGTTGTAGTGCACCAACCTGCTGTCCTCTCCTCTCAATCTGTCCATGCTGTGGAGATGCTGAATACATTCGTCAAAAGAAGAAATCATCATCATATATCTATATTCGTGAGAATAGCTTAGAATGGAATGATCCTGAGATCGTGATTCAGCCTGGTGTCTGCTGTGGTATTGATCCTTGTCTCTACGATATCCAAGATAAAGTACAAGTTGTTTACTTCGATGATGTGGTATTTGATCGATTAACTGATCAAACTAGATATTGTAATGAGTGTAGAACATGCTGCTTTGGTGGAAAAGGAGAAAGAATTCGAATGGATGCTCCTACATGTTTTGGATGTTGTCAGAGAGGATCATCACCTTGTATCTGTATTCCTTTCTGCTGTCCAAAATCATTATGTCCTTGTATCTTACGGTTTGAAATTTATGTCGATGATGCACAGAAAGGTTTGTATGAAATCAAGAAGGCAAGGGAAGCAGCGTTAAGAAAGGATTTATATAATGATAATCCAAATAAAAAGTATTAGTAAAAGTACTTCAGGATTCAAGCAAAGATAATACACTGTTCTTTCTCCCTGAGGCTTGACACCCTTTAGTGTAAAATACAGTGTCTCCAATTAGTCTAATCAGTTCTTACTTCATCTTCTTTTGAGCATTCATTGTCAAAATAGAATTATAATGATATGATCATGTTCTTTTTAAAAAAAATATATAGCATTACTATGACTTTTGAACAATAATGTATAATAAACTAATTTCAAATAAATCGATATTTTATTTTCTTGAGATTTCACTTTCTCGAGTTAATCAGGTCCTCTTTGAGAAATACTGCTT
>VFQN01008115.1_pt1 | contig 10820 bp, 17 predicted proteins | sample 3512371 | NCBI WGS metagenome assembly VFQN01 (sample SAMN10412370, study PRJNA504923) | tailings metagenome | isolation source: Replicate 2 from Balatoc abandoned mine | place: Philippines: Itogon, Benguet | collected 2017-08-28 | reverse complement strand
GAGCGGGACGGTATGCTTACACAACCTGCCTGACCGTGAGACCAGGGTGAGCCCCGCCCCCGACCCACCCCACACCCCTGCCCCCTCGTGCTAACACAGGCTGTTGCTGCCCACCCCCACCCCACGCCCGACCCTGCTCCTCGCTCCCGCCCACGCCCTCCTGCTCACACAGGCTGTTGGTGCCCAGGAAGACCAGCTGCGGCTGCAGGGAGGCCACGTAGCGCCCCAGGGTCTCAGCCACACTGTAGTCATCCTCCTTGGCCACAACCTGGGGGAGCGGGGGCGGGGGGGAGGGAGGGAGCGGGGCGGGGGAGGCAGGACAAGTTATTAACGCGGACCCCACTGCGAGCGTCTCAGTGCAGGTTCAAAAAGCATTAAAGCGCAACCTAAAGGTTATTTAAGAGATTTTTGTTTTCACGTCATGTTTTACGTGAAATGGCGGTTCCTATGTGCCCACTGCATCCCTGTTCGCTGTCACCCGGCCACGTTGGGTGTGCCGGCACGTGGCAGTGTTGCGGCGGTTGCAAAGCTGCATACCTTGGTGTCAGTACGGCCAGCATGGTGTCCTTGCCACAACCCTCGTGCACTACGGCTAGTACAGGTGTCACATGTGCCACGTGCAACAAGGTTTCACTGACTGACTGACTGCCTGTGACCCACGTGGTGGTGTGTGCAGGCCTGCAGGCTGCGCTCCGCCAGCTCCCGCTGCCGGCTCACGGCCGCGGGCCTGGCCATAGGGGGAAAGGGGCAGGGGGCAGAGGAGGGGCTTGGGGCTATAGGGAGCGCAGGTGTTTTGCAAAGCAGTAGAGCTGACGGTGCTCTAGAGGAGAAGGGAGGCAGCTTGCCGTGATGGCTCTGTGGCGGCTGTGGGTTCCCCCAGCATGCTGTGCTACGGCAGTACGAGTACTGCAACAGGACTTGGGGAAAGCTGCTCATCGTGGTGCAAGGTGCATCTGTGTGCCACAATTTTGGGGCTCTGCTTGAACTTGCAGAGACGTGGATGGGATATGTTCAGCTGCTGCCTGGGCATGGGGTATGCCCAAAGACAGGCGCAGTGCGTACCCGTGCAGGACGCACACGTGTGTCTCCACTGCAGTGCCCACCCCCCTTTGCCCAATAATATACGTGGGAAGCGCACCTGGCGTCCTCGCTGGGGATTGCGGTGACAAGATGGATCTCGTCGTTTGCAGAGCGGTTGAAGAAGGCCTTCATCATTCGATACGCAAATTTGACGGAGGTCGGTTCGGACACGCACACAACCAGGCGAATGGCTGCACACAAGCAGGCACGAGCATAATTGACGCAATAGCAACGTTTGAGGACCCAGACAACAATTTGAAGGTGAGCGACTATGTGCGAGCATCCTTGCCCACTGAAAGCTGTTTCAGTTGCCCTACGCATGCGCCATGCTTTCGTTGACGAGTGGCCCCTGGCCAATCCCCATTTCTCTCACCTTTCTTCCTAGTTAAAAGTCCCGCTGTATCCACAAAGCCCGACATCTTTTCTGCGCTGCTCCGAGGGTTGACGGAAGAGCTAATTCTCCACTTTCCTGGTTGTCCGACAGCTGCTTTGCCCTCCTTTATGGTACAGCATCCTGTCAGCCTTTACTCAACATCACGCAGCCGAGGAAAAAGTACTGATGGTCCAAGGCTCGCCCGCCCGGGCGGTGTCACAAACGGTTGAGTTTCAATCACTCAGCGTCTACTTCCCAGACAAAGTCCATTTGTGTATATTACCTTGCGATTGGGCAAGCCTGGGGAGCAGAAAGCGTGGACAACCCGGCGAGCGCCCGCCGGCTCGTGCCACTGCCGTACCCGAACAAGCGGCCCTATTTGACCATGCTGCCGTACCTGTCCTGTTATTTGACCACGGCCTGTTTTGATCATCGTGGACCACCAGGTCATCAAGCTTCAGACCTGGACAGTCCTGCTCACTACTGTCGTGGCCCATCTGCTCACATGGGCACACCTACTGGTACTTTGCTTTGAATCATGCGTGGTACCTTCCCTCACTGCATCCTGCTACACCTACCGGTAGGAACGAGGCAGCAGCAACGTGTGAGAATTACACGCAAAAACATCTGCGAGCCAGGCCTTGGACTGGAGTGGGTAGCTCTCCCGTGTGGCCTGAGCCCCTTCCCGGGTTGTCCTTGTCCGGTAACCCGCTGTGACGATGTGGAAGTCTGGTATTGCGGTGTGACCGCCGCTCATTGCGGTTGGCCGGCGGCCCCCGGCGCGCCCCCGGGCCGCTTGCTGAGCTCCTCGTCCCACCTGGCAGGGAAAAGCCCGACCAATAACGGCTACAGCTCGAGCATGCTATCGGTATCGTGTTGGCCAAGAACGTGGCAGCCACCGCCAACAGCATGTCGGTTGGCGGGTATGGCACAAACGGCAAAGCAAAAGATGCATAGCGTGACGTGCAGCGGCAGGGACGTGCGGTAGCAGCAATACGGTGTGGCCACACCACCTGGAATGCAACACAAGATGCCCAAATGCTTGCGACACCCGCTCACTTAAGCAGGACCGCCAGCAGCACGCCCATGGCCGAGTTTGGCTCCAACCGAACGCAAAAAGGGCGACTGACACGATTTGTGAGTCATGCTATACTGTCCTTTCCCCACCTGACCAGCGCGGCCAGCAGCATGTCAAGGGCTGGGCTCTGGAAAGGGACCAAACCTGTGCAACCACACATACATGCGACACTTGCCCCACCTGACCAGCGCGGCCAGCAGCATGTCCATGGGGAATATGGCGCCAACCGAACACAAAAAGAACGTAATTGCCATGTACTATGAGTACGCGGCACCCCTCCCACCTGACCAGCGCGGCCAGCAGCATGTCCATGGGCGGCTTGAGCAGCTGGCGGATGAAGCGGCCTTCCACGCCCCGCGCCCTGTCGTTGAGTGCATCCACCTCGCCGCGCTTGGACTCCAGCAGCTTGACCAGCCGCGCGGCCTGGGGACACCGCATGTAAGGAGCGACAAAGAGCGACCACGATTGCAAAAAGTCCTGCGTTCGACTGGGGCAGCTGCACCAAACCCGGCGAGACCTGAAGGGAATCGTGCGCCTCAGGCCTCACCTCCTGAGTCCAGACAGCCGCGCAGGGCCCACCCACATATCTCTAGGTTTCGGCGAGGCACGCCCCGCTTGTCGTACAGCTGCTGTTACACCGCGACGCGGCGCAAGCTATCGTACAAGACCGTCAACAGCGCTACAGGTGCACTGTCGTACACCGACCAGCACCAGCCTGCCCGTACCTTTTCCCTCCGCGCCGGCGTGCTTGCCGGCAGCGCCCTCCAGAAGTGCCTGCACGCCTCGTTGACGGACAGCACGGTGCGGCGCAGGAAGGCAAGCGTCTCGGGGGGCACGGAGGAGGCGGGGTCGCGGGAGCCACCGCCGCCGCCGCCGCGGGCGGGCGCACCGCCGGGCCCTGCGAGCACAGCCCCCAGGGACAGGGCGGCAACAGCAAGGCGAATGTAATGCGTATGGCTACTCCTCATTAGCTGACGCCTCGGCATATGCAAACGATTACGCAGGCTTGGCAGGAACGGTGCGGAACATGAACAGTGAGGAACGGGAAAGCGGCGGGCTGTTCACGCTGCAGCCGGGCCAGGACATCCCACAGGATGGCAGGAGTGTCGCAGTCAGAAGCAACCTCCCCAGGAAGCGGCCACCCTTGCCCTTGGCTCCCCACCCGCCGCCTCGTCCTCCGCCTGCGCCCTCGCCAGCGGTGTAGCCTCCAGCAGTGCCGCCTCCGCCGCCGCGCCCGCCACCGGCGGCAGCGGCAGCTGCGCGGGGTCCATGTACGACACGCCGTCAAGCGCGCCGTACAGCCCACCGGCGCCGCCGCCCATGTCCTCACCACCGCCGCCGCCGCCGCCGCTGGGCTCGCAGCCGGGCTGCCCCGTGGCGTCCCCGAAGTCCTTCATGCGCTCGAAGTAGCGCCGCGGGTCTGCGATGCTGAGGGTGTCCAGTTGGGCCACGGGGGGCGCGTGGAGGTCGTCGAGGCCGGCGGAGTGGCGCCGCCGCCGCCGTGAAGGCAACCCATCCTGTAAGGCCACGAAACAGGGGGGGCGTAACATGGTATGAAACACCTGGAATGTAAAACAAGATGTCAAAAAGTGCCAAATGGGGAGGCTGGAATCAGTTGCGTAAACGCTGGGGTGCGTCGCTTGCAGGAGGCGTGGGGCTGTTGCCCAGACGTTGTCATCACTGCTGAATCGTGACCCGCCGTTTCGAAATTGCAGTCCTCCTTGCAACCGGGAGAGCGGACCCAGGGTGACCAGGATCGCATCCGGCACAGCGGCACGCAGCCTAGACTTGCCTGCTCGTCTTTGTCATGGTAGTGGTGCCGGTGGTGGCCATCCGCCGGCCCCGACCCGTTGTTGTGCGCCTGGCCGTGGCCTTGCTGCCCCTGGTGTCCGTGATGGTGCCCGTGTCCATGATGGTGGTGTTGGCCGCCCCCCTGGGCCGCCGTGCCCTTGAGCTGCGCCTCCACACGCGCCAACGCCTCAACACCCTGCGATGCCGCGAAAGAGAGGGCCACAGTGTCACGGCGCTTTACCGTACCGTGTACGTACAGCCGTTGATGACGCCGAACTACCAGCAGCATTACACAACTGCAATCACCAAGATTGGCCTGCTCAAGCTGCAGGTTATTGCAGGCCCCCGCAGCCTACCCCCTTGATTCACGGGTCCCTAACTTCACACGACACCCCAGCACAGTAACCAGTCCATCCACCTCCCACACACCTTGCCGCGTTGGTCTCAACAACCTGCCCTTCTCCGGACATACGTCCCGCCTCACCAGCTACGAAGTTCCATCCCTCCGAGACCCCAGGTCACGCAGCGCGCCCAACCAGGCACTCAGCCCCTCCCCTGCCCCTGCCCTGCCGCACGACACGTCCCACACCACCCCCGCGTCCCCACGCACCCACCTCCAGCACCACCTCCCCGTGCCTGTTGATGGCGGAGGCCAGGTCGTCGGGCTCCTCCAGGCCACCAATGTGGTGGTGGGCGGAGCCGTCGCGCGCGCCGGGGGCTTCCGGCTCCTGTAGGAGAGGTAGGACATTAGTAAGCGCTTCTGTTTACATGGATCTAAAAGACGGTGTGCCGGGCGGGCAAGGAGGACGCAAGGGCCGCAGCGCGGCGCGTTGCGCCCGTTCGAAGTAAGCTACCGGTGTGGTGCATTCAGAACAGCCTCCCCGTCACCCTTCCCACCCGCCTCCACGCACCCCGCTGACGCCTTGCGCCAGGCTGCTGCACGCCACAGCTTGCCGCCCCCTTGCCAGCCGCATCGCAGCCTTCATCTTCCCTGCGGCCCTGTTGTCCCTCCCCGCATGCACGGGCTGCGGCTCCCACCCCCAGAAACACACGACCCCGCCACTCCCGGTGCCCCTCCACGCCCCGGTTCACGGCGTGCGCCAGGCCGTTCCCCACGTTGCGCTCGCTTTCCCCCAGCTGCGGATCCCCCTCCCTACCGTCCACAAACCCGCCCTCACCCCCTGCCTTTACCCATGCATGTCCTCCGTGACACCCACCCGGTTCACGGCGTGCGCCAGGCCGTGCCCCGCGTATCGCTCGCCCTCCCCCGCCAGCAGGTCCAGCGTGGGGTCCACGCGCCGCCGCAGCGCCGCCGCCGCAGCGCCCGGCCGCGTGGCCGCCTCCGCCGCCTGCGCCGCCGCCGCCTCGCGGAAGATGTCGCCGCCGGCGTCGTCCACCACCCCCAGCCCGCCGCCGCCGCCGGCCGCCGCCGCGGGGTTGATGCCCTCGGCCCGCGCCTTGCGCTTGCTCTGCACACGGCCACAGAAGGCAGGGTGGAGTGTAGAGGCACAACGTAGCGTGGTGTGCATGCACCCTTCCCGCTACTGCTTACAGTCTTACTGTGGTCGAGGCACTGGCACACGGCCACAGGAGTCAGAGTTGAGGGACAGCACAGCGTTGTGTATATGTCATTTCTATTGATTGCAGTCCTGCAGTGGCGGGGGCCAGAAGGCGGAAGGGGAAAGCGCGAGGCCCTGCGCCCACCTTGGGCAGATGGGCACCTCATACCACTGCCCACTACCAACAGTGCAGCCTGCACTACCTGATAATGTTCCCCCAACCCACGTCAACGCAGTGCAAGCACGCACATCCAACCTCACCTCCTTGTGCATCTTGCCCATTACCGTGTTGCTGTCCAGTACCATCAGGTACCTCTAATCGATTATGCAGCCCAGAGTATAACTGATCCCACCATGCACTGCAAGCACACACACGTCGGGCACCCACCTCCTTGTGCATCTCGTACCGCACGTATCGCCTCCAGAAGTCCTCCTCCCCCATGCGGTGCGGCACGTTGTCACGGAAGGCGCGCAGCACCGCGGGCTGCTCGGCAAAGATCTGGGCGACCTGTTTTGGCAGGGGGTGGGGCGGGAATAAGGAGAGAACGAGGGTTGCGGCCGCGACGAGATAGGCGTGTGTGGGCCGGTAGAGCGGGTACAGGCAGTGTGGATGTCGTGGAGGAGAAGGAAAGCGGGGCGTGCCTGACGGCAGTGGGTCAAATGGCGGCCGTGCTTCCCGCCCCCGCTCGTAAGCCCGCGATGACTGCCCTGGTGCCGTATGTGGGTTGTGGCGCAAACACCAATGGGTTGTGGCGCATACTGGCATACACCCACAGGCATACATCCTGCTATACACCTACAGGGACTTGCAGAGTGCATGGCGGCTGTAGCGATTGCGATTGCGATTGCGATTGCGGCCTCAAGCGTTTTGCGGGCCGTGGCGCATACACCTGTGCTGTCTGACCCTGAGGCTGCACAACAGTGTCTCGGCCAGTCCCGGCTCCCGATCCCAGGCCCTTAAGCCCCGACACATCTTACCCCTCTCGCAAAGTGCCTTCCGTCTCCAAATGCTACCGGACTTCGCACGCTTCTCGCGACACCCGTCCCCCGTCCCCCACCTGCTTGGGCGTGAGGATGACACACTTGCTCGGTATCCTTTGTCCACCCCCGGCCTTCCCTAGCCCACCTGCTCGGGAGCGAGGACAACACCACTTCGCCCTCCAATAACTCCTCTAGCTATGTGACAGCCTTCCCGCGCTTCCTGAATTCCCGTCCCCCGTCCCCCACCTGCGCGGGCGTGAGGCTGATTAAACCCTCCCACCCCCCCGTGGATGTGTATAAACTCTCTTATACACACGCTGCATAGAGCAACTGCCCGCCCCCACCTGCTCTGGCGTGAGGCTGACCCGCAGCACACGCTGGTGCCGCCCGTCCACCTCCGCCTGCGCGTTCAGGACGAGTGGCAAGGGCGCCGCATGGCTTCAGCACGATGCACACGACGCGAGAAATGCGCGACACAAAAGCTGCGCAGGGAGGCGCTGCTGCCTCCCGCCTACCGCATCCTCTGGCCTAAACTGGGCTGGGCTGCCCACACGGCGCGCCCAGCCTCCCTCAAACCCCAACACTCGCACGCCCGAGCTCCTGCTCCCTCGTGTTCAACCTGCGCCCTCTCCCACACACGCACGGGTACATACGAGGCAGCACCTTCACCACCTGCACGAGGCAAGACTCCCACGCGTGTGCCTGCCAGGTGCTCTCGGCACACCCCGACACACACCCAACGCCCGGCAACCTTGTCTGTGTCCGGGTTATGCATCCCCAATCCCGCACTTTACGTCCCTGCACACACCCCCTCCCCCGCACCTCCACTCGCTGCAGGATGTTGCTCAGCCCCACGCGCCGCCGCGACCCCGGCACCGCCACCGGCCCGCCGCCGGGCTGGCCCGCCGCCGCCGCCGCTGTGCCGTACGCCGCCGCCGCCCCGCCCGCCGCCGCCGCCCTGGCCGCCACGCTGCTCCAGAAGTCCGCCTCAGGCACCGCCCCGCTGCCCACGAGCTCATCGTGTAATGCGCGAAGGTCCCTGCAGGAATTGAAGAAACTACAGTTACAGGAACGATGATTCCTTGTGTCGCATCGAAGGCACGTTTGCCCACTTGTCCCTCGTTCAGCGCCCGCAGGTCACAGGTGCGTACACTGTCTCCGTCTTAGGGTTGACTGTAGACGTTGCAAGCACACAGAAACACTTGTGCACGTGAGGCCCCTTGCTGCCATGCGACGCGCTGGCCGCGCCGCATGTGGTATGGGTAGAATGGAGCAACGGCACTGAACCCAGCGCCCGCTCACCCTGCGCCTGCTGCCCCTTCGGCCGCGCACACTCAACCCCTCCCCTGCACAACATGCCTCAGCCCTGTCTCCAGCCATGCCGCCCACAGCCTCCAAGCTCCCGCGTGCCCCCTCCCCCCTGAGAGTACACGCACACGCCATACACGCGCCACCCACAACCCACATTGCTTGCTTCCTCCCCCCCTCCCCGCCCCCCCCACACACACCATGAGCTCCATACACAGTACACCCACACGCCATACACGCGCCGTGCACCATCATGGCCCACCCACTCACGCGTCCCGCGCCAACATGTTGTTCCGCTGCTGGCGGCTGAGCCCCGCAATGAACTCCGCCGAGCCGCCGCCCGCCTTGCCGCCCGCCGCGCCGTTGCCCGCCGCCGCCGCAGCCTGGCCCGCAATGACCTGGACCGAGGGCGCCGGGCGCGGGACACAGCTGGGCATGAAGGACATCCTTTTTTACCCCATACGGAAGCGCTGTAGTGGTGAAGCACAGGCGTATGACAGTAGCCTTACGTGCCGTCCAGGCCCCTTGTGCGCTGATGGCCCGCACATGGTAGCATTATCCCCTGCTGATAAGAAAGTTGCGGACAGCTGGCCGCACACAGATGCCGGCTGGTTATCGATGCTGGTGCCAGCGTGCCGCCAGCGAGGCACCGCCCCACACAGCACCAAGCGGCGTCCCGCACGCTCGGCGGGTCGCCAGCACCGTGGCGCCTCAGCGCACACCACACGGCGGCTCCAACCCCCAGGCCAGTCCCGCCTCGCCCTGCTGACCAGGCGCCGCACCGCCCGCACAGTACGTTGCCCCTAGCCCGACCCGCAGTCGTGGAGCAGTGTTGGTACGCCCCCGCAGCCTCCGTGGCCCCGGTGCGGCCCCGAACGGCCCACCTGCCGTGGCCGCAGCCGCCATGCTGCCGTACACCACATACACGCTCTCTTTTATAGTCCCTCGCCCCGCACCTTGGTGAGCACGTCCAGGGCTGCATCGCGGTCCGGCACCGTCTCGAAGGCAAACACGTAGTGGGTGGGAGCGGCGGGCGGCGCGCCGGCCTGCTGCTGCTGCTGCTGCTGCGGGGTGGGTGTCGGTGCCACTGTAATGCGCACCAGGGGCTTGTCCTTGGCGCGCTGATTGTCTGATCGGGGGCGGCGGGGGCCGGGGATAATTAGGGGGTGCAGGGGTTGCAGCAGCTGGGGAGTGCCACTAGGGGCAAGCTTGACGGATTGGATGAAAGTCGACAGCAATGCCCCATGCATGTGGTTGAAGCACGAGTGCAGGTGTTGTGCTGTGCCCTGCGGCGCGTGAACCAGCAGCGGTGACGCCACCGCGGGCTACATGTCATGCTTGTCGAGATGTGCTGCTCCGCGCTGGGACGAATAGCTAGCACTCAAGTTGCTAGCGTGCCGACTGCATCACCATCATGCCCCATGGACGGCACCCCGTCACACCTACGGTAATGCCCAAACCCCAAGGCCGGCCCGCCACCTGCCTACCTTATGAGTTGTGCAGCTACCCCACCCCTCCTGCCCTAGGACCCAGGGCCCCGTAACATGGACTGAAAGCTGCCAAACATAAGCGGCCTTCCCACTGACTTGTGATGGACGACAGGGTGATCCGCAGCTCGCCAGACGCCACGATGCCAGGTGCCACAGGCTGCCATCTTAAGCTCCCGCTGCAAACCAGCAGGTGTCCTTCAGGTCCGTTTGGTCCCAGCCAAGCCTTCTTGGTTATGAGCGTTGTTTCATGGGCCATTATCAGCGTAACAAGGTTGCCTGCCCAGCGTGTCAGGCCGAGCGAGCCCCCGTCGGAGCTAGTAGTGCAAGTATTTGTGGTTGTAACATCATTAGGCCATTTATTCAGTACGGGATGACTTGCAGTTCTGCACCATGAGCGAGCCAGTCATGCGCATTGTAAAACAACTATTTATTGCGGTTCCGAGGCGCCAACCAAATGAAATGCGTCGATCTACTCTTGCTGCCAACTTCAGCACAGAGCATGTGCCGGTGTGGCGTTTGGGGCATCGGTACGGTACGTCTAGGGGCTGACGTCCACAGCCCGATTGAGGGCAGCGTGTTTCAACGGCCCGTGCCTCTACGGGGCCTGGCATACGGCTGCTCTGACCACGTCAACCGCAAAGCCGCTAGTATCCCAGCTGCTGTTAGGCATGAGCTGCGTTCTCCCCTGGATAGTACTACTGGGTACAGGCCCTCGCCTTATGCCCTGGGCAGGGGCAGGGGAGTGAGGGTTGCTACTGCAGAGGGATACCAGGAGGGAGCCTTGCCTCCACTGCAGCTCCAGGCCCACACCCTTACTTTCCCATTTTCGGTCCCATGTGGCCCCACGATGAGTGTCCACGCACATAGCAGGAGTGGACCACCATGTCATCAGCCACGACAACCCATTCTCCGGGGCCATTACTGGAGCTGTTGGCTCCTAACCGTACAGCGGGATGGGTGGGAACCCCTGTGTCCCTGATGGCCGGGACCAGCCCTGCTTTCCGGTTGGGACGGGGCTGGGCGCTGGAAGGGGACCAAAACTGTAAAACCCACACATACATTCTGGGCTCCGTCACACGCGCACAAAGTTGTGGCACAGATCTTCCTGCCTTCCCTTCACGCCAACGTGGCCCCACCCCGTCCACCTGCCTGTTGAGGTG
>VFQN01008114.1_pt1 | contig 10822 bp, 5 predicted proteins | sample 3512371 | NCBI WGS metagenome assembly VFQN01 (sample SAMN10412370, study PRJNA504923) | tailings metagenome | isolation source: Replicate 2 from Balatoc abandoned mine | place: Philippines: Itogon, Benguet | collected 2017-08-28 | reverse complement strand
ACTTTATTGAAATTTCATCCTTCTGTTGCAGAAATTTATTATCAAGCTGCAAAGAACGTTCAGATTGAACCTCCTTTTCTTGATCCAACACTTATGAAACCAGCTTTTAGCAAAGCCTATAAACAAGTTAACCAGGAATATCCTTGTTTTGGGTATTATTCCTTAGGATCTGAACGAGATTGGTGGAAAGAAGTCGTCCGCCGCACCTTAACTACAGCAGTATCTTCAGATTCAAGGATTAAATTAACCACTGATGATCATGAGAGATATTTTCGAGCTGTTTATCAAGCGTTTGGCTCACCTTCCAGCTACCATGTTTACCCTGACACTTGGAAGTTATTAGATGTCTTAAAATCATCTCAAAAGACTCGAAGTGATGGGAGTTGCTATCAATTAGGTATTATTACTAACTCTGATTGTCGCGCTATAGACACCACTTTACCCACTCTAAACCTTCATCACCATTTCCAATTTGCTCTATCAAGTACTGATTATGGATGGATGAAGCCTGATAGTCGCCAATATTTGAAGGCTTATGAGCAGATGCAGTTCTATGATCCTCACTTAGCAAGCCCAGAGGAAGTGTTATATATAGGCAATGACATTGAAGCAGATTATAAAGGAGCGAGAGCATCAGGGTTTCAAAGCATCTTAATAGGTATGTGATGTTATACATCTTATTTGTGTGATTTGTCTTGTTAATGATAATGATGTACATAGCTCGTGATATCGATGAGAAAGATCAAAAAGAATTCAAAAAACAAGGAATTTCTTTTATTCTTCAATTAACCGATATCTTACCCTTCCTTTAGAAGAAAATCAAAGAAATACCGACAGTTGAAATCGGATGAATACTCAGTAGAGTTTCTTCGACTATTTTTCATCTTGAGAACAGTCATTTTCTTTTTCATTTTGTTTTATTAAATCTTGTGCCAACAGCTTTCATAGTATCCACTTATTCCATGTAGATAGTGTAAAATATTTGTATTGATAATATTCATGTTATTTAAGAAAAAATTTTGTGAAAAAAGAAAAGATTTTGAAATCGGAAAAAGAAAAGAAAAGAAAGTAAAGGAATCACCAAACATCGATATTACTATCAGATCAGAGAAAAAGAAAGAAAAGAAAAAAAAACCATTTTATACACCAATACAATTACTCCTACTACCGAAACATACAAAGGTAGGAAAACAGAACAAACAAAAACAACCCAAAACGAAAACAAAACAATCAACGAGGAACGAACAAATAGAAATAGAAACACGTCCTTCACTTTTTCGTAGTTTAGAGATTAGGATGGAAGACAATCCCATCCTTCACTACCTTACCACTACTATTATTATTCTTATGATTCTTTTGACTCTTTCTCTTCGAGGAAGGCGCTGATGCTGGCTTCCTATTAGATTTGCTTCTCTTTGAAGTTGACTTTGAAGATGGACGAGTATCAACAAATTGCTCGCCTGGATGAAGATTATTAGGAGCGTAACTCGAAGCCCATGAGCCTTGACTTGTTGTCATTGGTTGAAATGGTTGAAAATGATCATAATTCTGGTTAAAAGGTTGATAAGACGATGAATAAGGATGCATATAATCCATGGAACTTAACGAGGGTTCATCACCATCATAATAGTTGAATTGAGATTCGTTGTAAGGATCTTCATAATAGTTTGATGTCCCTGGTCTTTCTTCCATTGAGGGAAGCAAAGCATCGTCTTCCTCTGGTAATAACGCATTCGGAGCAGTGAATCCTAATTTTCGATAATATTCTTCGTGAGCTGGATCAGTGAACTTCCCAAAGCTAGTGAGAGGAAGAGGATCATAATCATCAACATAGCTGTTCGATTCAAATCTCACAGAATGATGATGATTATCAAAGTTATTTGTCGGTAACTCTTGCCAATTAGCAGTACTAGATGACATATTATTGTAAGGACCGATTGCTTGTGACATGGATTGTGGATTGATAGGAACCGCGACAATGACAGGTTCTCCTGGACGAGAAGGAGGACGAACAAATCCTCCGAGGTTAGGATCGTAGTAGGATGGTTCTGAGGGATCAAAAGGAGGTGGATGGTGGGTAGACAACTGTTGGAGAGGAAGATTATCTGTGTTGGAGTAATTCGAGTGGTAGGATGGGTGTTCCTGGTTGTTATCATAAGAGTTCCAGCTATCTGGATGGGACTTCCGATTATGTTTCTTTCGATGCTTCCTAATAGATTTATCCTTCTTACTGCTTTTTTGATGTAACGGTGAGGAATTATCATGTGAAGGTGGATGATGTTCGTGTTTTGTTTCATTTCTAACAGTCTCTGGATATTGTGGATGTGAATGATTTGGTTCTCCATTATCTTTCTCATTGAGATGTCTCTCTTCCTCCACCTGTTCATGTGGTTCAATATTGCTTTCAGGATGTTCATTTCCTTGCTCAATATCTTTACTGTCATCTCGAACATCCTCTGATGATGCAGCTAACTGATTCTCGTTAACTTCTTCATTATTCCCTTCCATCACCTTACCAGTATCCTCTCCTCCTTCACTATCACTACTACTCTCATTATCATTGCCTTCTTCATCATTCCTATTACTTCCTTCAATCCCACTATTCCCACCACTCGTCAGATCGACTCCTCCATCCCCTTCAGCGAAGATTCTAGCATTCCAACGATTAATCAATCTTAATATAATATTAGGTAATATACTCTTTAAGAAAGTATGTTTTTCAATACTTTTCTCCATATTATCGATCACATGATCCATGACCGACATTTTACGACCATTTTTATTTCTTCTTTTTTGATCATTTAATAATTGTTTTTGTTTCATATACTCTTCAACAATATGACTAGATAGACCACTAGTAGCTAATTTATTTAATAATTCCTTCTTCTCGATCTGTGCTTCTTCTGTTGATGACGACTGTTGTTGGGTAGACTGTATTAATGTTAGGAAATGTTCCATAGTAATATCATTACGTTTTAAAAATTCAATAAAAGCAATAACACCTTCTCTTAATCCACGTAATGTAAAACGATATTCTTCAATTTTCTCTATATCATAAGAATAATAACGATGATCTGATATCACTTCGTAGGTTCTCTTTTTTTCACCTACTTTACATCGTTTCCCGTCAATCTTCTTCATAACACGTTGCCATAGCTTGACATGAACAATATAATCATCTAATGATTGGACTTTAAACCCTTCTTCTACCTCTAATTCTGTTAATTTCTCTAGTGAACCATATAATATCATATCATAACATGTCTTTGGTATAAAGTCTTTATGTTTAATTAATTTGAAATAATGCTCTGTATAAGGTGCAGAATGCTTTCTTAATTCATCACCGGAGCGTATTAAATCCCACATACTAATAATACCACGACGATGCGATGAAGGATTATTATCATCGTCATCGTCAAAGACATCTTCCACACGTTTATTCCGTGAATAAGACATAGTTTCTTCAGCATAGAGTTGTTTCTTCGTTGATCCACAACATCTGATATACAATTTATTAAAAAATCTTAATATCCAATAGAATGGTAATTGACGCCAGAACATCTTTAATACAATAGAAATAGCAATAATAATAATCAAAACAAATAATAAGAACACATGTGGTGCATATAACCGTTCATTAATACTACTATTATCCGCTAATGCAGAGGATTGTTCATCTTTTGCTATCTTTGCTAATAGTGTAGTATATTGATTATTATACTTTACACCAAGTATGTTAGGTGCAGTAAACATCCAGATAGCAAATCCTAATCGTATGATTGCAGCAAATGGTAAATAAAAGATAACTTGTCGGATAACAGCATCACCAATGTTTAACGGCTTTTGATAATAACGACACAATAAGAATTTATCAATTCTGAAATAAGAGATAAATGCTATACAACATAATGGCATTAATAAAGGGAAACCAGGTGCATACATCATTGCAAAAAATAATAATGTTAATAATTGTGCTGCATGATCAGTGGAATCAAAAACATTTCCTACCATTAATTGATTTAAATCATCTTGCATGACAATAGTGTGACTTCTCTTAGCTCTATTAAAAAGGTAAGACGGAGAAGATTAGATAAGAGAAAACCTTAAGAATGATTAAATTGTACTTACTCAACTTTTCTAAAATGATACCAGCGAAACAAAGGCTTAATAATATAATATCTAATAATATTCACAATTAAAGGTGAAAAAGATTGTATAATGAAAGTTGACATTAAATACATTCCTAAATTACCATACCAATCTGACGTAAAATCAGTATAAGAACCAATAAATAAATGGAAAGTCTTAAAAAAAGAGATTTTCTGTAATCCTTCAATATTACCATATGCTACAAGTACTAAGATACCCATCGTAAGATAATTAGTTATAAATATCTTTGTGACGATCGATGCTTGCAATACATCTAATGAATTATATGCTTCTGATTTAGCTAATAATTTCAAACTAATACGTGTTAATACATTAACTAAAACAGTGATAATAATAGAACCATACGTCAGACCGGTAGCAATAATATAATCATAATAGAAATGAAAACATTCTTCTGCTAATATATTACCTGTATTACCTGTCTTTAAAAAAGTTAAAATTTGATTATAACAATAACATGCACCAATCGTACCAGCAGTAAATGTTTTACATTTACCTTTCACTTTATTAGGTGGGAAATGATTAGTTTCATAGGAACATTGTGCTGTCTTGCATTGTGTTGTTGATGTTGTTGTAATACATGGACAGAAAGATGTTGCACCTAATATTGGACATAAACTTGTTTGACATGTCGTAAAATTATAATAGGCGATAGGATTTGAGAAGTTATTCCCATATACATAACGTGCATAAAATGCATTTTCATTATTTGTGATAAGTGCACATTTTGCACGATAATCTTCGTCATTATTATCTTTCTTTCGTATTAATGAAATACTATTATATGAAATTGATGATGAAGCATTCACATATAATTGTGGTATCGAATTATCACATAATGATAAATCAGGTTTTGATGTTTCAAATGATTCTTTATAGATACTTGCTTGTAAAATAACAATAAATGCAATTAATATTAACAAAAAGGTAATACCAGCTGTACGTAACCTCAAATAAAACTTTGTGGCAACTGGTACATCTAAATTTTCCCATATAATTTGATCGGGTTCAGGTGCTTTTGTTACCATGATTTCATGTCCTCGAATTCTTAATTGTGCAGGGTAAAATAAAGAGAAAGGGAAGGAAGTATAATAAGAATAATCATTAATACAACGTGCCATTGATTCATTATATTGAAAAATAATAAATGCTGTACTTGAATCAGCATCAATATTATAATAGATGGAATGAGGATTCTTTGTTTTATGTTCGACTAATGTATTGACACCTCCTCCTTGTTCTACATCAGGTGAATCAACAATCACTTTTAATCCTGAATGAAGAATATTATGACGTGTTAAAACATCAATATCATGAGCAATTCTTAACATATCATGTTCTGCACGTTTATATAAGACAGGATTTGCACCATTGGCATGTGGTGTATCTTGTTTATACATTTTCATTAATGCACGTGAACGATATAATGATTTTGTTAAATGTTGTTTATTTCTAAATGATGATATAAATTTACCAATATTTTTATGTAATATACATTCTGCTATCCAGGTAGATTGATAATAATCTAAACCAGTATTACCGACAGACTTTACCGGTTTCGCACCGATTACCGCTGGTCGACCTTTCCAATCTCTTTTCTGTAATTGATATAACTGCGAAAAGTGTCTGATTAAGTCAGTTTCATCGATTTCGGATGGTAAATGTGTAACCATAACAGCATAATCTGTCACAGATATACTATGATGACTTGTTGTTTTCGCTGATCGCTTTTCAACAGAATAATATAAATGTAATATACCTAATAAGAATATAATAATTTGTAATATCTCGAATGCTGATAATATATAAGAAGTATCCGATAATGATAATTCATAACCATTAAAATGTATACAGGTTTCATTCACAGCAGTATTATAACGCGATGTATGACAAGATGAAAGTTTTGCATAATTTACATTATTTTGATTATAACCGATATTACCTAATGTATAACGATATAAACCTAAAGTATCTTGATTTTCTATACCTATACCTTGTCCATTATATACAAATACTAAAGATGGTATAGATAATAAAGACATAATAAATAAACAATATGTCATTGTTAATGCAAATTGAAAATATAAATTCACACCAACAGGTAAATCAGGTGCATGTACAACATTAATAGAATCAATACGTGTATTACCTTCACGGAATATATGTTTTTGTTGATAGAGATAAGCTTTCTCTATAGATGGTGGTAACCATGCTGTTCTTTCAAAATCTTCTTCTAAATTTTCTTCTTCAAGTTTTTTCAAACGTGTTTGATAGATAACTGATGGACGATGAACATCTTTACGGTACATATTGGAGGGAGTCCGATCACCATTACTTTCATCAAATTCACTGACTTCCTCACCACCACCATTAGAATCATCGACTGCGACCTTGGATGATTTATATTTACTACTAGCGTTGCTTTTAGGTGTAGGTTTTTGACTATACGGTGATCTTGATTTATCATTTAGAGAAGATTTATCAGATGTATTGGTACGAAAGGAAAGCATTGATTTTAACGATTTACCGCTCTTATTTGGCGAGCCTGATTGTTTTTCTTGATCAATTAACTTCTTAGTAATGACTACTTTTATAGATTTGCCATTTGGAAGTTTATAAGATTTGGTAATCTTCTTTGATGATGAATCATCTATCGATGGATCTTGTTGTGTTTGAATACTTAATGGTGGCTCTTTTTCCTTTGGAGAAGGAAGAGGAGCTTTACTACTTATCCCACTACTCATATTTTAAGATATCATATGCCTTAATAATCAAATAAATGAAGATAATAATAGGAAAGGAAAAGGAGTTGGTTCTTTCTTTGTGCCGTTTTAACAGTATGATTTTGCTCAATTTTACGGTGCTAGTACAGACTGCCTTCCACTTACTACTTCAGACTTCTGATTGAAGAAGATATCAATAGAAAGATATAATTTTTATTTAATGTTTTTTCACTTCAGATAATGATTTTCTCATTGTATCAATTGTTGCTTGGTAAGCATCTTTTGTACGAGGATTCTTTAAGATTGCACTTCCAGCAACAAACATATCAGCACCAGCTTCCGCAATATCTTTAATATTAGCCGTTGTTACGCCACCATCAATCTCTAAACGAATATCATATCCAGATTCATCGATAATTTTTCTTGCTTCCCGAAGTTTCTAATTGTGAAATCAATTATAAGATAAAGAGCAAACCAGGATTGATGTTTTCTTACCTTTAAAGCAGATGAGATAAACGATTGACCACCAAAACCAGGATTTACACTCATTAATAAAATAATATCAACTTTATCTAAAACATATTTGACATGCTCTAAACTAGTCGAGGGATTCAGAACTAAGCCTGATTTACATCCTAGTGATCTCACGAGGCTGAGAGAGCGATCGACATGATTCGTTGCTTCAGGATGAAAGGTAATGTAGGAAGCTCCAGCTTTGGCGAAGTCCTGAATCATAGCATCGACAGGTTGAACCATCAGATGCACATCAATATCTTTAGTTACTCCATGGTCTCTCAATGCCTTACAAACCATTGGCCCAATTGTGAGGTTTGGGACGTAGTGATTGTCTGTTCATCGAGTTAGAAAAAAAATTAATTGAGAGTAATATTTACCCATGACATCAAAATGAACAACGTCAGCACCAGCGGCAAGGACATTATTGACTTCTTCTCCTAATCGAGCGAAGTCAGCGGAAAGTATAGAGGGGGCAATTAAGAAATTGTGATTAGACTCCTTAGCTTTCCAAGCCATCCTTAATCCTAATGACTTCGAACGGTATGTATTCGAAAAGGAAGAGGGACGAAAGCTCCAACTAGATAAAAGCGAAACTAACATTATCAAAACAAGAAATTTCGCCGCGAAACAACTCATTCTCTTAATCTTGTGACTGAACCTATAATCAAGCCTTGTATAGACTTATTTCCTGCGAATCTTTCCAACTAAAACCAACGAATAATGCGGGTAAAGTCGAAAGATTTGAAGTCAAAGTAACTCAATCAGACGTACACACTTCACTTCACAAGGCACTTACTTTTTATTTTGCGTGACGTAAGTCGCCGAAATAAACAAAATGAATCTTTTATTTTTGTAATACTCGAGTTTTCTGAGAAATCGAATTTTCAAAGGATTGTTTCAGTTTATTTTGCTGATAGTTTGGAATCGCCTAAGGTTAGGTCTGGATAGAAAGGACAGCATCTTTTCCTGTTTGTGATCTTAGGGATTGATTGCTTTTGCTATCAGAAGAGTTAAGAGTTGAAAAGTTCGAAAGAAATCTTGAATTGTTGAGATAATATCCAAGCAATATGCAGTTTGGGAAGACTCATTTCCTGGATTCTCTCCTTCATACGACCTCATCGGCATCGTCATCTTCATTGACGACACAAGAACTACTATTAGATCAGTTACTAGAGCTGGAGAAGAAGAAATTTAGCTTGCAAAAGCAGAAAGGACAGATAGATGTGAATATTCTGAAACAGAGGATTCACCAGCTAGAAGGAGAAGTTCAGAAGCTACAGCCCTCACCAACTAATAATTTTCAACCAGCTACACCCAATCCAGTTCCTCCTATTACACCCTTGACCACTCAGACACCCGCTTTTCTCCATACCGTGAGCTCAAAGAAAGAGGGTCTCACACCTCCCCTTCCGCCATCTTATTCCAAGAATAAACCTTCCTCATCCGCATTGCCTCCACACTCCTCTCTTAAACAAGAAGCACTTGCAGCTCTACTTGCTGAGAAGGAAAATGAAAGCTTTTCGGATGATGACCAAGAGGACAATGACGAAGATATTTCCCTCACCTCAGCAAATCTAGACCGAAGAGCCTCTCGTGAACTCACGCCTCCTAACCTAAACAGGCTCTCCATCAGCCGAAATAACGATTTAGTTGATGTTTTCCATCCGAAACCATCCCACCATCCGCTTTCCAATCGTCTTAACTACAATAATTTAGGTCGTCCTCCGAGTGTTGGAGCGAGCGGTCGACCACCGTCCACAGGCTACACTCCACCGCGGTTTAATACTAATATTAGAACCATCTCAGCCAATGATGGGGATCGAGGTCGGGAGAGCTTGGGATCAGTAGAAGAACGGACTTCTTTAAGTAATTTTTACCCTCCACTTGATGAGAAGCTGACCCGCATTGATAATTCAGATTTCATCCAAGATAAAGCAGTTTTAGCTGGTGTAAGAGCTCATTTAAACACTGAAGATCTAGAAACAGACTACCTTGAGACGAATGACGGTATTGCTGATTTATCACCTCCTAATACTCTCTCTTCTTGCCAAAACCTGTTAGAATTTTGTATTATTGAAGCAGATTGGCAAGAACTATTAAAACAATCATTATCTCATGCATTAAAAGAGACAACCTCACCAGATCTTTCACAACCTCACATGTTCACACGTCCAAAATACCTGAGTAACCTCATACCACCCAAACTGATCTGGCGATATCCTTCCACAGTAGATGAACAAACCAATAATACTTCCACTGTACAAGATCAAAACTTCTTTTTCCCATCAGGTGTAAAAGTTGAATTAGTTTCAAGATCTGTCATGGAGATAAAAACACGTTATTATAACTATAAACGACATATTATACCATTCAGTGATCGTCAAGGATTACCATTATATGCATGTTGTTTAACAGTCAATCAATCGTACAATTTAAATGATATTGCAAAAATTAATGATGATTTACCTTTTTATTTATATCGTATCTCTAAAGCAAAAACTGCAGTCAAAGTTATACAAAAGTCATTTCGGTATTATTTGAAAAGAAAAAGAATTAAACAATGGCAAACCATTGATATCGCTGATATTAAAAAATTACAACAAGAAAGACAATTTTTCATGAATATTAATGCTTCTTCGAATAGTGAAAATATGAATGGAACTTCATCGCAGGTTGGTGCTGCGAGTCGTTTCTCTTTTACTGGTGGTGGAGGAACGCACCAAGGAAGTCAAGGAACTCCTCGTTCGAGTAGTCATCGAGGTAGTGCGACGGCAAATAGTGCTACTGCACCGAGTGGTGGTGGTTTCTTCTCTCGAATCTTTCGAAGGCAGTCCGGGGGAGGAATTGAAGAAAGAGCTTCTCGTGATTCCTTAGATGAGAGTAGCCACCATCATAACAATAATTTATTTGGTTTTAATCGACAAACCAACAAAAGCGAAGCAGGAAATTGGACTTCTTCTCATGGAAAACATGGTGTCGAACCTTCTGTGTCAACACCGTCCAAGAGCAGCAGCATCGCAAGCACCACAACCTCGACCAACACCGCGACTTCTGTTAATCCTCCGTCGACGAATGCTCCTCAGCGAACTAGTTCATTGAGTTTCTTCAGTCGGGGTCTCACCGGCTCAGTCTCAAAGATGGGCACTGTCCCTCCGACTGAAGTAAAAGCAGATTCCAGATCGAAGTCTAATGAATCCAATAGCGAGGTTACCTTGGTTACAGAAAGTGCTGATTTAGAAACATCTAAGCAATCTATTACTTCCTTACCCGAGGCGAAACCTGAGGAGGTGAAATCTAGTCAAGTTGAAGGAGAGAAAGTCAAAAAGGAAGATCTAACTGTGGAAGTCGTTGAAAAAGTTCACGAACAGTTATTGATGGATGAATATCATAAGTTTTTAGAAGATAAAGTTGTC
>VFQN01008113.1_pt1 | contig 10822 bp, 7 predicted proteins | sample 3512371 | NCBI WGS metagenome assembly VFQN01 (sample SAMN10412370, study PRJNA504923) | tailings metagenome | isolation source: Replicate 2 from Balatoc abandoned mine | place: Philippines: Itogon, Benguet | collected 2017-08-28 | reverse complement strand
TGACGTGGGGCGCCGGCCCGCGGGCGAGCATGAACCTGATCCTGGCGGCGAAGGCGCACGCGCTCCTGCGCGGCAGCAACCACGTCGCCGGCGACGACGTGGTGGCGGTGGCGCTGCCGATCCTCCGGCACCGGCTGATCCTCAACTTCGCCGCCCAGAGCGAGGGTGTGACGATCGACGACGTGATCCGTCAACTCATCAAGACCGCCGCACGGGCGGTCGCAGCATAAAACCGGCCACGGATGGACACGGATGAAACACGGATCAGAACCATGAATTAATTGATCCGTGCTTTGGTCTTCCGTTTTATCCGTGTTTCATCCGTGTCCATCCGTGGCGGATTTCGATGCCCTCCTACCTCAAACCCGACGTGCTCGCCCGGGCCGAGTCGCTCGGCCTGAAGGCCCGGCAGGTCGTCGAGGGGCTGCGCGTCGGCGACCACAAGAGCCCGTACAAGGGGTTCTCGGTCGAGTTCGTCCAGCACCGCGAGTACGTCCCCGGCGACGACATCCGCCACATCGACTGGAAGAGCTACGGCCGCTCCGAGCGGTACACGATCAAGCAGTACGAGCAGGAGACGAACTACATCGCCCACCTCCTAGTGGACAACAGCAACTCCATGCGGTACGGCGGCGGCGAGACGAACAAGTTGGAGTACGCCAAGCTCCTCGCCGCGTCGCTCAGCTACCTGATCGTCCGCCAGCGCGACAGCGCTTCCCTGCGGGTCTTCAACGCCGGGTGGGCAGCGGAGCTGCCGGCAAGCAGCCAGCTCGGGCACATCCACGCCGTCACGCACACGCTCGAGGAGACACAGCCGCGCGACCGCACCCGCATCGGCCCGCTGCTGGACGATGTCGCCGACCGGATCGGCCGCCGCGGGCTCGTGTTCGTGATCTCCGACTGCTTCGACGACGTGGAGACGACGATCGCCGGCCTGCGCCACCTCCGCTACCGCGGGCACGAGGTGGTGTTGTTTCACATACTGCACCGCGACGAGGTGGAGTTCCCGCTCGACGGGAACATCCGGTTCGTCGGGCTCGAAGGGTTCGAGGAGTTGATGACCCGCCCGCACCTACTCCGCCCGGCGTACCTGCGGGTGGTGCGGTCGTACCTCGACCGGATGCAGCGCGGGTGCGACGGGAGTGGCGTCGATTACGTCCGCATGATGACGAGCCGCCCGCTGGTGTCGGCGCTCGGCGAGTACCTGGTCCGCCGCCTCCAGGTCACCCGGCGATGAGTGCGGCCCCCTCTCCTTCTGCGGCACCGCCGCGCCGCCGGTCGCGGCTTCGTCTTGCCGTCGTCGCACTCGCCGTCGTCGCGCTGGCCGCCACCGTCCTCTGGTACGCGGCCTTCCGCGGCCCGTCCGACGACCTCGGGCGGCTGCAGGGCGATTGGGCGATCCGGGGCGCCGACGGCCGCGACCGCGGGATCGTGCGGATCGCCGGCGACCACTGGACGTACCACTCCGCCGGGAAGGAGCAGGCAACGCACCGCATCGCGCTAAACCCGGCCGCGGCGCCGAAGGAGATCGACCTGACCGCGCTGGAGCCGGACGGCCGCGCGAAGACGTTCACCCGCGGCGCGACCGGCGTCGAGATGAAGGAGCTCGGCGTCTACAGCCTGAGTGGCGACGAACTGCGGATCGCCAAGGTGCCGGCGTGGGGGAGCGGCAAGCGCCCCGCGACACTCGACGACCCCGACGCCCCCGCCCTCACCCTGACCCGCGTGACGAGGTAGCCCGCCATGCGCTTCGCCCCGTCCGTGACCGCGTTCACCCTCGCAGCCGGCCTCGTCGGCTTCTCGACGCTGCACGGCCAGCCGCCGACCGGAAAGGATAAAACGGCCGACCCAGACCTCGCAGCCATTCAGGGCGAATGGACGATCACCAAGCTGGACTTGCCGGGCGACCGGCCCGCCCCGCCGGCCGATTACCTGAAGCGGATTGGGGTGAGCGTGAAGGGCGACATTGTCACCCTCCAACCGCCGGCTGAGGGCGACCGACCGGAACGACCGGCCCACCTCCGCCTCGTCCTGGACTCGAAGAAGACGCCCCGGCAGGCGGACGTGACCCCGTTGGACGACAAAGGGCAGGTGCGGCGGCGGATCGTCTACAGCACCGCCAAGGGCGGCACGGCGGCTGACTACGGTCCGATGCTCCCGGTGCCGGCGATCTACAAGGTGGACTCCGGGACGCTCGTGGTCTGCGCCCCCCTAGGCGAGGAGGACACCCGGCCGGTGGCGTTCAAGGCCGCGCCGCCGCACAACCCGAATGCGTTCCGCAGCAACGACCGCGGGTACGCGCTGGTCGAGCTCGTCCGCAAGAAGTAGCCGCCGCACCCCGCCCGCAGGGCTTTCGCGATGACGTTCCTGTCCCCCTGGATGCTCGCCGGTGCGGCCGCGGTCGGCGTCCCGATCGCGCTGCACTTCTTCTACAAGGCGCGATACAAGCGGCTGCCGTGGGCGGCGATGGACTTCCTCAAGGAGGCCATCGAGCAGACCAGCCGCCGCCTCAGGTTCCAGGAGTGGATTCTCCTCGCGCTGCGCTGCCTCGTCATCCTGCTGCTCGCGCTCGCGCTCGCCCGCCCCGGCAAGGACGCGGCCGGCGCCGGCGGGCGCGGCGAGGCGGTCGATGCCGTACTCGTGTTCGACACGTCGTACAGCATGACGGCGCAGGACGGCGACAAGACGCGCATCGAGCGTGCCCGCGAGGCGGCCCTCGGCGTCATCGAGTCGCTGCCGCCGAAGTCCACGGTGCAGATCGTCGTGTGCGGCGACCGGGCGGAACTCCTCGGCCCGAAGTCGCGGTCGAACCTCGACCAGGCGCGGCAGCTCGTCCCGACCATCGAGCCGACCGGGCTCGCGACCGACTTCCTCCCCGCACTCACGACGGCACTCGCCGCGGCCGACAGCGGCACGGCGCCGGTCAAGGAAATCTACCTGTTCTCCGACCTGCAAAAGCTCGGGTTCGAGCGCCAACAGGGCGCGCTGCGCGACAAGTGCGACGAGGTCCGCGCGAAGGCGAACCTCGTGTTCGTGCGCTGCGGCAAGGAGGACCGCAGGGTGTCGAACGTCGCCGTCACCGACGTGACCGCCGTCGGCACCATCCCGCACACGAACAGCCGGGTGCCGTTCGTCGTCAGCCTGAAGAACACTGGCGGCGAGTCGCTGAAAGGGATCCGCGTCGGGCTGGAGCTCGCCGGCAAGGCGGTCCACAAGGACGAGGTGCTGGTGGACGGCATCGACCCGGGGCAGGTGATCCCGGTCACGCTCACCGGCAGCCTCGCCGAGGGCGGGCCGCAAGTGTTGACGGTCCGCGTCAGCGGCGACCAGCTCCCCGGCGACAACCGGTTCGACCGCGTCATCGTCGTCCGCGAGGCGATCCGGGTGCTGCTCGTGGACGGCAACCCGAACCCGGGCATGCCGGTCGAGTCGGCGTCGCACTTCGTCCGCACCGCGCTCACGCCGGTCCCCGAGAACCGCAACGAGGAGTACTTCGTCCGCCCGGCGGTCGCGGCGGTGGGCGAGGTCGGCCCGGGGATGCTGGCGAACGTCGACGTCGTGTACCTGCTCAACGCCCCGGCGGGGACGGCGGCGAATCCGCGGGCCGGGCTCCCCGCCGACTTCGTGGCGCGGCTCAAGGAGTTCGTCGCGGCCGGCGGCGGGCTCGTGATCGGCGGCGGCGACCAGGTGCTCCCCGCCGACTACAACCGCGTTCTCGGGTCGGGGGGCGCCGGGCTGCTGCCCTTCGACCTCGCCGGCGAGCCGGTGAACGCCACCGACGCGGCGCCGTTCGTGCCCGCGCCGGAGTTAGTGAAGGTGCCGTCGTTTCTCGCTCCGTTCAAGGAGCGGCCGTTCAGCGACGCCCTCCGCGGTGTCACCGCCATCCGCATGCACCCGCTGAACGTGGACGGCCCCAGCTCGCTCGGCGGGCAGGTGTTGGTCGAAACCACAGACCACAAGCCGTTTATCACGTCGCGGGTGGTGGGTGAAGGGGAAGTCGTGTTCGTCGCCACGACGCTCGACGAGCGGTGGACGAACTTCCCCGGCCGGGCGTCGGACGCCTTCGTGCCGTTCACGCAGTACGTCCTGGCCCACCTGAGCGCCCGCAAGGTGCCCGGCGGCACGCGCACGGCCGGCGAGCCGCTGGTGTGGCACCCGCCCGAGGCCGAGGGGCTGTTCGAGCTGGTGAAGCCGCCGCGGGCCGGCGAGAAAGAGCCGCGCCGGGTGCGGCTCGACAAGGCCCGCGCCGAGGCCGGGCAGAAGCTGACGGTGACGGCGACCGACACCGCCGCCCCCGGCATCTACCGCATCGTCGCCGAGGGGAAGCCGGACTCGACCGGCCCGGTGTTCGCCGTGAACCCGGACCCGCGCGAGTCGGCGAACCTGGACGTGGCGGGCGCCGCCGACCTGACGAAGGGGCTCGGGTTCGAGCCGGCGATCATCCAGGCCGGGGCCGGCACCGAGGCGGCGGTGAACCAGCAGCGCGCCCGCCGCGAGTGGACCGAGTGGGTGCTGCTGCTGGTGCTGCTGGCGGCGGTTGCGGAGTCGGGCTGGGCGTGGGTGTGCGGCCGGGCGTGGTGACGGGGCGGTTGTCGGATTTCCGCCCGGTAGGGCGGCGGCGTGCCGCCCCGGGTGGAGCCCGGGGCGGCACGCCGCGGAGTTCGAGGCGCATCGCCCTCGTGACACCGCCCACCCCGCCCCGGGTTCCACCCGGGGCTACACGCCGCCGCCCTACCGGGCGGAAAGCAAGAGTGGGTTCGGATTCCTTCGGTGGTTGGGCTCTCATGACGCCGCTGTTCGCCGAACTCTCGCTCCGCGGCTGGTTCCCGACGTGGCTCGCCGCGCTCCTCGCGGTCGCGGCGGCGGCCGGGGTCGTCGCGCTGTACCTGCGCGAGGGCGCGCGCACCCGCCTCCCCGCCAAGGCGTTCCTCGCGCTCGTGCGCGTCGGCGTCGTCGTCACCGTCGCGTTCCTACTCTTGCGACCGGTGTGGGTGAAGGAGACGAAGGGCGACCGCCGCCGCCCCGTCGCCGTGCTCGTGGACGTGTCCCAGAGCATGGACCGCGACGACCCGCGGCCGAACACCGCCGACCAGTGGCGCGTCGCCATCGCCTACGACCTCATCCCCGCCGACAAGGGACTGCCGTCCGACCTGACCACCACCCCGCTCGCCGCCACCGGCAACCTCCCCGACCGCCCGAAGCGGATCGAGGTGGCGCGGGCGGCGCTCACGCACCCGAAGCTCGACCTGTTCGAGAAGCTCCGCCGCACCGCCGGGCCGATCGAGATCGCCACGTTCGGCAGCCGCCGCACCGGCCGCGAGACGGCCGACCTGAAGTGGCTCAAGACGCTCACCGCCGCCGAGCCGGCCACCGCCCTCGCCGACGCGGTGAACGAGCTCGTCAGCCGCGACGAGAACGACCTTCCCACGGCGGTGTTCGTCGTCACCGACGGCCGCGAGAACGCCAGCCGGGTCAGCCTCGACGACCTGGCCCGCGAGTGTACCCGCCTCAAGGTGCCGCTCCACGTCTACGGCGTCGGCAGTTCGGCGTTCGGCCAGTTGCAACTGCGCGACGTGGCCGTCGCCGACTCGGTGTTCGTGGACGACCTGGTTTCGATCCCGGTCCGCTACCGCGTGAAGGGCGTGACCGACGGGCGGGCCGAGATCGTCGTCACCTACGGCGGCCGCGAGGTGGCGAAGAAGGAAATCTCTCCCGTGCAGATCGGTGACGACCTGCGCGAGACGCTCAGTTTCGTGCCGACGAAGGCCGACGCCGAGGCGACCAAGCAGGAACTCACCGTCACCGTGAAGGTCACGAGCGGGCAGGGCGCGGCGGCGGAGGTGCTGACCGACGAGCAGGTGAAGCCGGTCCGCGTCGTGGACCGCAAGCTGAACGTGCTGATGGTCGATTCCGTCCCGCGGTTCGACTTCAAGTTCCTCCAGCGGGCGCTGCTCCGCGACCGCCGCGTCGAGGCGTCGTTCCACCTGACCGACGCCGACAAGACGGCGCTGAAATCCGGCCGCCCGTGGGTGCCGGAGTTCTCGAAGGGCCGCGAGGCGTTCCGCAAGGAACTCTTCGCCTACGACCTGGTCGTCCTCGGCGACGTGCCCGGCACGTTCTTCAACGCCGAGCAGCAGGAGGTCATCAAGGAGTTCGTGTCCGAGGGCGGCGGGCTCATCCAAATCGCCGGCCGGTGGAACGCCCCCGCCGGGTTCGCCAAAGGCCCGATCGCCGACGTGCTACCGGTCGAGTTCGAGCCGGTGCGGTTCCCGATCGAGAGCCCGCAGCGGCCGACCGGGTTCCGCCCCGTCGTCGCCCCGTCCGCGCAGCGGGCGCCGCTCCTGAGCCTCGAAGACGACCCGCTCGACAACGCCAAGGCGTGGCGCACCCTGCCCGAAATCTTCTGGCACTACCCGGTGACCCGGCTGCGCCCGGCGTGCGAGGTCTTCCTCCAGCACCCGACCGCCCGCACCCTCGACGACAAGCCGATGCCGCTCCTCGCCGGGCACTACTTCGGGAAGGGCTACGTGCTGTTCCTCGCGTTCGACGAGACGTGGCGCTGGCGGTTCAACGAGGCCGACCGGCTTTTCGGGCGGTTTTGGAGTCAGGCCATCTACGCCGCCGGCGTGCCGCGGACGGTCGGCACCAAGCTCACGCAGCTGTCGATCGACACGACCGAGCCGGTCCGCGGCAAGGCCGGGCAGGTGTACGCCCGGCTGTTCACGAAGGACTTCCAGCCGGTGGTGGCGGACGAGCTGGAAGGCCGGCTGCTCAAGGTCGGCGCCGACCCGAACGACGCCGGCGCCGACGTGCCGGTGAAGCTGACCGCGGTCCGCGCCGCGAACGGCCGGGCGACGGGCGAGTACGTCGCCACCCTCCCCTTCAACGCGGAGGGCCGCTTCTCGCTGAAGGTGGACCCGGGGAACGGCGCCCCGGCGAGTCTCGACTACCGCGTGGCGCTGCCGCCGGACGACGAGCGCGCCCCCGGCGGGATGGCCGAGGACGAGATGCGCAAACTCGCCGAGCAGAGCGGCGGCCGGTTCTACCGCGAGGAAGACCTGGCGACCCTCCCCGAGCAGGTGAAGCCGCAGACGGTGCCGTTCACGACGCGCACCGAGTACGTCCTGTGGAACCGCTGGGCGATGATCCTGCTGGTCGGTCTGCTGACGCTGGAGTGGGTCGCCCGGAAGTTCAACGGGCTGAGTTAGTCGGGCGAACGGCCGGCGTGAGCCGGCTGGTCGTTGGTGCAGGAACCTGGGGCAACGACCAGCCGGCTCACACCGGCCGTTCGCCGCGATCGTAGGGCCGCTGATGAACCTGTTGCTCCGACAACTCCGCCGGTGGCGGTTCCGGGAACGGCTGGTGCGGCTCGCGCTCGGGGCGGGGGTACTCGTCGGCGTCGCGCTCGTCGTCCTCGGCGCGGCGTGCTTCGCCGACTGGGTGTACGACCGCTACGCCGACGTGCCGTTCGCCCTGCGCCTGCTCGCCACCGGCGGGCAGGTCGCGCTCGCCGCCGGGCTGGCGTACTTCGTCGTCCTCCGCCCGTGGGTCACGGCGCCGCCGGTGGACGACCTCGCGCTTAAGGCCGAGAAGGCGATCCCCGAGTTCGACCACCGCCTCGTCACCGCGCTCCAGTTGAACCGCCCCGGGGCGAAGACCGCCGGCATGTCGAAGGCGCTGATCGCCGAGGTGACGCGCGAGGCCGGCGAGATGGCGGCGCGGCACCAGCTCACGAAGCTCATCGACTACCGCCCCGTGCTGTGGGGGCTCGCCGCGGCCGCGCCGGCGGTCCTCGGCTGGGGGCTGTTCGCGGCGGTGAACCCGCCCCTCGCCTCGGTCCTGTTGACGCGCCAGGCGCTGCTCAGCGCCGACATCCCGCGCTCGGTCCAGTTGCAGAACGTCACGCAGGAAGTGTGGCCGAGCGGGGCCGAAGTCGTCGTCCGCTACCAGGTGACCGGCGAGTGGTCCGAGGGGCTGGTCGGCACCGCCTACGTCCGCCCCGACGACAACCCGGAGGACACGTACCCGCTCGCCTACGAGTCGACGGCCCCGGACGGGTCGGCGGTGTTCGCGGCGAAGTTGCCGCCGTCGTCGGTCGGGTTCACGTTCCGCGCCCGCCTCCGCGACGGCCGCACCCGCACCCCCGGCCGCGTCGAGTTCGAGCCGCCGCCGCAGGTGAAGGACATCGAGGCGTGGCAACTCCTCCCGCCGTACCTCGGCACCCGCACCGCGCACGTGGACGGCAAGGACGTGCCGGTGCCGTTCGAGCGATTCCAGCCGAAGGGCGAGGTGACCGCCGCGCTGCCGATGTCCGGGCTGCGGGTGGATGCCTCCTTCAACAAGCAGGTGGTCAAAGCCGTCCTCACGCCGGTCCTGCGCGGCGACGGCAACAAGGAGGTGGACGGTCCGCCGCTCGCGCCGAACGAGGTCGCCGCCGACGGCCAGATGGCCGGGTGGACGTTCCCCACCTCGGAGAAGCTGATCGGCTACCGGATCGAGCTGACCGACGCCCGCGGGTTCACCAGCCCGGCCCCGGCGCGGCGCGGGGTGCGGATGCTCCCGGACGAGCCGCCGGCGGTCGAGTTCAAGAAGGAATCGACCCGCAACCCCGACCCGACGGCGTTCGACGGCAAGGGCGACCCGCGGGTGTACGAGTGGGACAGTATGCCGGTGTCGTTCCGCCCGACCGGCAACGGCGAGGGCGAGACGGGGCCGATGCAGGTCATCTACGGCGCCCGCTCGGAGCTCGGCGTCGGCCGGGTGAACCTCGCCTACCGCGTCGTGCCGAAGGGGCTCGACCCGCTGACGCTCCCCGAGTCGGTCCGCGACGTCCAGCACCCGCGGCAGGATCTGGCGGGGCGCGTGTTCACGCGCCTCCCGCTCAAGGCGACGGGCGCGGACCTGAAGAAAGTCGGACGGTTCGTCCCGGACCTGGGGCTGTTCGAGAAGTCGTTCGCCGGCCTCGACCGGTTCAGCCGGACGCGGGTGCAAGTGGAGTTCTACCCGATCCCGTCGGCGAACCCGGCGACGGAGCCGGGCGAGTTGGAGGCGGGCGGGCGGTACAACTTCCTCACCGACGGCCTGCGCAAGCTCCGCCCCGACGGCACCCCGGCCCGGCTGGAGGTGGGCGACACGATCGAGCTGTACATGGAGGTGTTCGACAAGTACTCGACGTGGCTGGAGGCTCGTGGGAAGGCGGCACGCCCGGCAGGCTACACCCGCGAGGCGCGGCGGAAGACGATCGTGACGGAGGAAGAAGCCTACGTACTGACGCGCCAGCGCGACGAGGCGCAGCGGAAGCTCCAGGACAAGCTCCGCGACCTCGCCGACGACCAGCGCAACGTCTTCCAGCCGCCAGCGCCCCCGAGCAACTGACGGCGGGGATCGACTTGCGATTCCCGAGGGATTCCCCGCAGAGGAGCCTACCGTCCTGACCGCTCCTTGACCTTCGTGATCGTGACCTCGGCCCGAACCGGCGAACCGGACAATGACCGGAGGGCGCCCCCGACCGGACGGCTTGACGTGGGGCTCCCCCGGCGCGATCCCGGGAAGACCGGGGGTGTCGATCCGGGCGACGGTGGTGGCGCACAAGAGCAGCCGGCACCGGGAGACGGTCCGCCGCCATGCCCGCAAGCGGCTGTACACGACGTGGCGGGTGAGCCGCGCCCCGGTGTCGATCCGGAACCTGTACCCGAACCGGGCGAGCAGTCGGGCGTGGCCGCGCGAACCGGCCTGGACAATAGATCTTCTTCGCGGTAGCGGCGGGCCTGTAGGCTGACCGTTGAGTCACTCCGTGTCGGCAGGCGGCCGCCATGATCGCTCGTATCGCCGACCTGCGGAAGCACCCGAGCGTCTTCGCCACCCGACCGGATTGACCGTCCCGGCGTTCGACGCCCGGGCCACCGACGTGGTCCCGGCCATCGAGGCGGGCCGCCCGCCAGCCCCTCGACCGGCCGGACCGGGAACGAGCCGCCGGGGCCGGGGGCGCGTTCGGGCGGGCGACCGCCGACCAGGTTCTGCTGGCGGTCATCTGGCGGCGGCAGTACCCGACCCAAGAGGTACTCGGGTTCCGGTTCGGGGTGAGCGACTCGACCGCCTTCCGGGCCGCCCGCCGGTGCTTCCCGGCCGTGGAACAGGCGGGGCGCGACACGATGCGGATGCCGGGACCCGGGCGGGGGCGGCGGAAGACGCTCCCGGCCCGGCTCGCCGATACTCCGGGGCTGGCGGTGGTGATCGACCCGTTCAAGCCGCGGACGCACCGGCCGCGGCGGCGGCCGCGGGCCGACGACTCGGGCAAGAAGAAGGCCCACATGCTCACGTCCCAGGTCGAGGTGGACGAGGAGTCCGGTCGGCTCGTGGGCGTGTCGGACGCCGTCCCCGGGCCGTGGGCCGACACCCGGCTGCTCCGGAAGTCCCTGCTCCGGAAGCGGCCCCCGGAGGGGGTCGGCGGGATCGGGGATCTGGGGGACGTGGGGGTCGCAGACTTGCCCCCGGCCGGGTTAGGGCCGCCCCCCGGCGGCAGCCCCGGGGGCAGGACCGCCCGCCCGAGGCCCGGCGGTACAACCGGGCATTCCGCCGCCGCCGGGCCGTGGTCGAGCACGCCATCGGCCGGTTGCGGCGGTTTCGGGCCGTGGCCCACGTGAACCGACACCCCCGAGGGGGACACGCTGCCCGGGTCCGGGCGGTCGCGGGATTGGTCAACCGGATGTTTGCCGTCCCCACGACCTGAGCCCAAGGCCGACCCCACAGAGGCCTCACGGTCGTTGCCAGGGGCACAGCATCTTCAAGGTCTGTAGCTGAAGGGGGATAGGCGGCCTCGCAG
>VFQN01008112.1_pt1 | contig 10828 bp, 17 predicted proteins | sample 3512371 | NCBI WGS metagenome assembly VFQN01 (sample SAMN10412370, study PRJNA504923) | tailings metagenome | isolation source: Replicate 2 from Balatoc abandoned mine | place: Philippines: Itogon, Benguet | collected 2017-08-28 | reverse complement strand
AAACTGACCCGGGTCGGTCCACGTGGGCAAATCGCCCATACACATGGCAGCGTAAATACACAAATTGGACGAAAAGGAGGTAAGAGGCTCTGCTTCATGGAGGATATGAATGGGGTACGAAGCAGAAACGGCTAGTATGAAGGAGGCCAATTCCCCGAGTGTACCCCCAGCCCAGCCCCCGGCCCCTCCTCCACAGCAAGCACCAGCGGGCGCTAGCAGGTTTGCCGCATCTGTTCCTGTTGCAAACGCTACCACACCCACCAGCACCACGTCAGACGCCTCACCGTCGCAGACCCCCTCCCGAGAGGCAAGCCCTCCCCCCCCGGCGGCCCCGCCTGCTGGCGGGAACGCCTCTATTACCTCAGCCACCCCGCAAGCCCCTCGCGACGCCCAGCAATGGCTGCAGTACGCGGACGCGCCGACGCCCGCAGATGGCCCAGCAGGTGCTACCTGCCCGGGTGTGGGGGCTGGAGGGGGCGACGACAGTGGGGTGGCCACGCTGGCCCGGCGTTTCGCCCCCGTGCTGGTGTTCAGCGACAAGGCGCAGGGCTACCCCACCACCGCACAGGAGTACTACGCGGCAGGTGGGTGCATGTCGGGGCTGCAGCCAAGCGGCTCGCTGTGCAACGCTCCCTGGGACTTGGAGCCACGTGCACAAGCTGGTGGTCTGTTACCCCACTGCCGTACCTGCCTCATTACCACGCTGCAGTCCTTTGTTGTCCGCTGTGCCCCTCCCATCCCCCATGCGTGTAACCTGTAGCGTGGCCCGCCCGCCCTCTGGCCCACACACACAGGCTGCGCCGCCCAGGTGTGCTCCCGCGACGTGTGGCTGCCCCGCCCCTTGGACCCCTGCGCACACGTGTACTACGCAGCAACCTGGTGCCCCGCGGAGGAGGGGGAGGGGGACACCGGGCGTCAGCTGCGCATCCGGTACCACTTCTTCTTTGGCTGGCAGGCTGTGTGCACCAGCCTGGAGGTGGGCGCCAAGTCGGAGCACCAGGTGCGTGGGTAGGATAGGGGTGGTGGTGCATGCGGGGGCAGGGCCGTGTGTGTGTGGCTCGTTGTGAGCAGGTGAGGTTTGGCTGGGCAGGGTGTGTTCACAGGCACCTCGTGCGATGGCAGGCAGGGCAGCAGCCAGGAGCATGCAGGGGCGGTGCTGGTGCGTGTGCAGGGTTGGTGTGGAGTGGGTGGCGGCATGGTGCTGCGGCAGCCCGGCATGGTGGGTGGGCATGACGAGCTGTGGCGACTGAACACGTGCCGGCGGCAAGTCAACAGTTAATGTCGCTGCCGGATCGCAACAAAGAGAGGGCATTACCTTGGTTTTGTGCACTGCCGGATGTGCGCTGACGTTCCAGCACTGCACCGCTCGCTGCAGTCCCAAGCTGGCAGCAGACTGCTAAGCCCTGACCTGCCGAGCTTGTTACTGCTGACCATGGTTGTCCCATGTGTTGCCTTTTGCACCTCCTTGCCTGCCGCAGAGTGACTGGGAGTGGCTCACGCTGTTCCTGTCGCGCGACAAGACACGCGTGGCAGCGGTGGCGTACGGGCAGCACGGCGGGTGGTACACGCGGGTGGCGGGGCGACAAGGCTTCGAGGTGCGGCGGGTCATGTGTCTGCACCGACACAAAGGCCGCTACAGCCACTCTCTTTCATCCGCTGGTAGTGGGCAGCTCCGTGACCCCGTACCCCGCGCCGTACATGCATGCATGCTTACTGCTTACTGCTTAACCAGGGCCATCTGGCTTAACAGTCACAATCGATCGCCCAGCTCCGTTGGTTATGGCAACCTTGACACGCACGCCCATACCCATGCGCACCTTCAATCCCGCTGCACCCCGTCACATACAGGAGGCAGACGGGCGGCCGGTGGTGTACGTGGGGCGCTACATGCACGGCCTGTACCATGACGCACACAGGGCGGTGGGCACCGTAACGCCGGCAGGGGCAGCGGCAGCGGCAGCGGCAGCAGCCGCAACGGTCGCTTCGGATGGCGGCAGTGGTGGGGGCGGTGCAGAGGCAACCGGCGGGGCGGAGGGCGATGGCAGCAGCGGGGGTGGGGATGCGGCGGTGCAGCCGCTGCAGGCGGCGGGCGGAGGGCAGCAGCAGGAGGGCGCGGGGGGCGAGGGCGAGGGCGGGACCAACAAGGCAGGGGGCGGCATCGCGGGCGGTGTGGTGGACCTCGGCAAGGCGGTGGGGGGTCTGTTCTCAAAGGGGGCCAGCGCAGTGACGGAGGGCGTGGGCGCGGCGGCGTGCACGTACTTTGGGGACCCGCGGGGCAGGGGCCAGAGGTGGAACACGGGGGATACGGTGCTGGTGGACCTGCAGGTGGGTGCGTGGGGTGCGGGTTAGGGTGCGTGTAGGTAAGGGTGGCCGTCGGTTAGGGAAGGGATGAAAATGGATGAGACGGCTCGAGGCAGGACACGTGGGGCCTACACGTGAGGCGGACACGTGGGGGTGGGATTCAGTGCGGGTCGATGTGGTGGGACACCTTTGGTGGTGCTGCAGCTCTTGTAGCCGTGGGGGGCCTGCTGGCACGGGGTGTGCTGCAACGGCATTCTGCCCCGCGCGTCCCGAGTACGAGTGCTCCTGTTGGTAACTATTTGCCTTGTCCAACCAGCAGCATCTTCAGGTACCTCGTACTGGCGTGCTCGCTCCTCCTTGGCCTCACTGCCCGCACCTTGGTCCCTCCCTCCCTTTCTCCCTCCACCCAGTCCCCAGTCCCCGCCGAGCCGTGGATTGCTGCCACCCTGGCCGCCCCCGACCAACGCATCTTCTGGGAAGCAGGCAAGAGGGGAGTGGTGTTCCACGTGTCATGGCAGCACGTGGCGACTAGACGTGCACTTGGCGCTGAACACAGTGTGACATTGCAGGCAGGTGGCGATGCAAAGGGAGCACTGAGCACGGGACACGTGCACACGCGCTCATTCACCAGCCTCAGCACCGGCAGCATTGGCGTGATCACTTTGCTGGGCCCGCCGCACTGCACCGCCGTATCGTGGGCCCGCCGCGCTGCTAATAGCCGCTGTGCAACCACGCCTCCATGGCGCAGGGAAGCACATCGACTTCGGCGTCAGCCGCTGGGCACCCCCCTGCAACATGACAGCGTGCCGCGGCAAGGGGTGGGACGTCACTGCGTTGGTGGACCTGGGGCTGCATGTGGGTGGGGGCGGACGGGTGGGTGAAGATAAGAGGATCCTGTGACAGTGATGTACACTGTCCGAAGGACTGGCGAGGGCCCGCTGGCTGACCCGGGCGTCCGTGCGGGTTGGGGCGGGAGCCCGGCATGGGGTTAGAAGAGGCTAACGGTGCCTTCCGTGTGGGACGTATGCATGGGCCATGTGAGCGGGGCAAGTAGGGCTAGCGGAGCCGGCCGGGGGGCTTGGGGCGCAGGGGGCGCCCTAAGGAGTCATGCGGTCGGTGGTTTGGTCAGGCGACCATGTGACGATGTGACCATGGCTTCAAGCGCTCCATGTGCGAGGCAGGCGCCAGCCTCGCCACCATCTGTAGGCCACCCACACTCCTCGTCCCAATCATGCTGCCATGTCCCCACAACTGCATCGCCACACTCCTCGTCCCAGATCAAATGCCAAGTGCCGCGTTGTGTCGCATCACAGCACAACACCACATCTGTACATCCACCCCACGCCGGTGCTCGCAGGACGCCGGGTGCGCCCGCACGCAGTGCCTCACTGGGTGGAAGGAGTCGGGAGGCACGCGCTGCCTGCGCTGCCCCCCGGGCGGCGGCTACAGGGACTGCGGGCTGGGGTACTGCGCCAAGGGGGGCAGCGCCGCCGCCTGCCTCAACCCCTTCGCCAACCGGGCGTCGTACCAGTCCACCGGCCACAACTACACGATACCGAACAATGACGAAGGGCTGCTGTAGCAGGGAAGTCCTGTTGTGAAGCCAATCGTGGTTGGCTGGTTGGGCGTTTGGAGTGTAATGTGTGGCCTGTTGCCACAGCTGTTCACTGTCTGCTTCGTCATGTCGTCTGGTCCTGTACCGGTATGGTTACGGATGTGAGTGCAGGCATGGTAGCCGCTTTCCCCATGTCTGTTTGTCCAGTACCGGCGCACCCAATGCGCTACACACCTACACTTGCGTTTCCGTTTTGCGCTACAGACGTAACGACATACTGCGCGAATCCGTCCTCGCCCACAACGGTGACAGACAATGGAAACAACATGGCTCCATGGCTTATACGTGTCAGGCTAGATACTCTCACACTGCCCCAGTGTTCGTGAGGACGGGGATCCCTGTCTGACCTGGTCCTTGCTCAGTGGCTGCGTGGGAGTGTCATCCCTTGTGGCCCACATGGCGGTGTTGCTGCGGGCTCGGGCTGAGGTAGGCGAACCTTTGTGCCCGTTTGCGGGGCACACCTTGACGGGGAGTCCAGGCCTCCTGCTGCACGTTGACTTGGCACTGGGGTGTTAGTTGCCCTGTTGCCGTGCTCCCAGTCCTGTGGTCCCGTGTTGACGCTGGGCAGGGCTGAGTGGGTACCAGAAGCCGGGACCCAAACATGCATGTGGTACACCCCTGTGGTACACATTGATGTGTAATCAGGTGATGCAGCTTAATGGTACGTGATCCGCCAGGCTCTGGGAATTATAATTCGTCCTACTGTGTAGGGCGCGCGTGTGGGTAAACTCCTTCCTACGTTCGGCCTCTGCGCGCACAGCCACCTGGCGGTTGGCGCCCTGGCAGTTGGTGACCCATGGGCCACCCTTCGCCCTGCGTTTCGCCATCGCGGTACCTTCGCGTGTTGCCCTTCGGCCCGCCTACTGTGAAACAGCTAATGAGGTTGCATGCTGCAGTTGTGCCGTGCAGCCACAAAGCGGCATGCCGGCTGCTTCGTCTGGCGCCTTGACCTGCAGCCGTCGAGGAGCAACCTTGGATCTTCCGCCAAGGTGCTCCATGCGCAACACTGAAATGGTAGAACGCTGCAGCGACGCCTGTGTCACTTATCTGGTTATCTCGCTGGAAGGACAAAACATACCGGTACCTGAGATTTACTCCCCGCTGCGAGCACGTACATGGGCGCCCTTTGGGCACCGGGTCCCATCTGCTTCCGCGACGAGCGAGCTGACTCCATAGGCGCACGGAGTGCCGTGACCCTTGGTTGAGCTGACACCTGCACGGTCACAAGCAACTGGACGCAGCAGCGCAGAGGGCGAACCCGTTACTCTCCCGCACTGCAACGCTCTGACCACCCGGATTGCCTGGGCGCAATCTGCCCCTCCCTTGTTGCTCAGTTACTCGCACCCACCCAAGCAACACACTAGAGTGTGCTAGGCGCATAGCTCAGCCGCCCTTGGCCGCTTGCTGCCATGGGTGCAGCGCGCCACCTCCTGCGCCTCTGGCACCTGGGCCTAGTGCTCGCCCTCGCCTTCGCCCTGGCCGCCCCTGCCCCGCCACCCCCCAGCACCCCACCGGCCCAGCCTCCAGCCAGCACCACCAGCACAGGTGCTTTCACCGCCGTCGTGCCGCCCACCTCAGCCAACATGAGCGGTACCGGTAGTGGCGGTGGACCGCCAGCTGGCACTACGTGTCCAGGTGTGGGCAGCTATAGCAGCAGCAGCAGCGGCGGTGGTGGTGGTGGTGGTGGTGGTGGTGCAGGCGGCAGTGAGGTTGCCACGCTGGCCCGGCGGTTCGCCCCCGTGCTGGTGTTCAGCGACAAGGCGCAGGGCTACCCTACCATCGCGCAGGACTACTATGCGGCAGGTGAATAAAGGGGGGCGGTTGAGTGGTTTGTCTACGTCAACATTACAGGCTGCCCTTATCCATTTTGCAACACGTATTGGATGGCTAGGCACCAGCAGTTTATTAGGCAAAGGCTGTGCGTGGCGCCCACCGGCGTGCGTCCCGGTCCTGCCCCGTGCCAAGCCGTACGCCGACCCGCCACACACACCCTCTGGCCCATGACCGCACAGGCTGCGCCGCGCAGGTGTGCTCCCGCGACGACTGGCTGCCCCGCCCCTTCGACCCCTGCGCACACGTCTACTACGCAGCCACCTGGTGCCCCGCGGAGGAGGGGGAGGGGGAGGGGAACGGGGGCAACAGCAGTGCGCGGCAGCTGCGCATCCGCTACCACGTGTTTTATCCCTGGCAGGCGCCGTGCACGGAGCTGGCTGTGGGAGCGGCTTCGGAGCACCAGGTAAGGTGATTGGGCACCAGGGCAGGGACGCGGGCGGGAGGGCATGTGCGATAGAAATAGTCAAGGGTAGTGGAAGGTGTGGGCGTGGGCTGGGCGGGGTACGTACGTATGAGTGGAGTCAGTGGCCTGCATACGCTAAGTCGCATTCTAACCCACCACTCTCACGCATACTGCCCGCAGAGTGACTGGGAGGGCATCACGGTGTTCCTGTCGCTTGACAAGACACGTGTGGCGGCGGTGGCGTACGGGCAGCACGGCGGGTGGTACACCCGTGTGGCGGGGCGGGACGGGTTCGAGGTAGGCGCGGTTGGAAGCACGGGAACGGCTCATTCGGACATATCTTTACCTGAACGCGAGTGGTCCTTGTGTTTGCGTCCCATCTCATTGGCACTACGCCCCAGACAACCCCACCCCATGTCTGGGCGGCCCCCACGCATACCCACAGGAGGAGGACGGGCGGCCTGTGGTGTACGTGGGGCGCTACAGCCACGGCTGCTACCACGACACACAGAGCAGCTTGGGCGGCAGCGGCAGCAGCAGCGGCAACGCAGCAGCTGCTGCCGCTGCGCAAGGCACCGGAGGGGCAGGCAGTGATGCGGCTGGGGGCGGAGATGTTGTGCAGCAGCAGCAGCAGCAGCAGCAAGCGCAGGAGGGGCAGGGCCAGGACGGGAGCGGGGGTGGCGGCGGGGGCTGGTTAGGGAGCTTGGTGGACGCGGTAGTCGATAGCGTGGAGGACGCGGGACGGGCCGTGGCGGGGCTGGTGTCGGAGGGGGCGGAGGCGGTGTCGGGGGCGGTGGGCACCGCGGCAGGGGCGGTGGAGGGGGGCGTGAATGCGGCGGAAGGGGCGGCGGAGGAGGGCGTGGGTGCGGCGGCGTGCGCGTACTTCGGGGACCCACGGGGAGGCGGGCTCAGGTGGAACACGGGGGATACGGTGCTGGTGGACCTGCAGGTGGGTGCGTGGGGTGCGGGTTAGGGTGCGGGTTGGAGTGGGGGCAAGGAGTTTTGGCTGCAAGGAGGGCGGCTGGAGGGACGGCAAGCCAGAAGAGGTGCATTTGCTGCAGGCTGTGCTGGGCAGCTGGGTTGACACCGCCTACCCCGCGTGCATGCACGTGGCGTAACTCACCGCTGCTACACAAACCCCTCCATCTCCTACTTCAGCCGCAGACTGTGTGACTGTGTTACTGCTAGCGTGCTATCCCCGCCAGGCACGTGCCACTCTGGCTCGTTCCCATGCTACCCGTGGCTTTCCCCACTCCCCTACTCCTCCCTCCGCCCAGGCCCCAGTCCCCGCTGAGCCGTGGATTGCCGCCACCCTGGCCGCCCCCGATCAACGCATATTCTGGGAAGCAGGTGCGTGGGCGCGGCGCGTGTGGGAAGGGAAGCACCAATGGCGTTAGGGAGCAGGGGCCCAAGGAGCCACACACTGAGGCACAGGCTATGGAGCACACACGGGCACAGCATATGGCAGGGACCTCAGAGCAGCACGCGCATGCGTTCGTTAGTGCGCGTGCGTGTGTAGTGTCACCCTACCTGCCTGGCCGCAACGACATTGCATGGTTCCTGTCGGAGAAACCCGCGTGGCACGTGGCAAGTGGCACGCGGCACGTGGCACGTGGCACCACCTCGCACGTCGTCCTTACACGACATGTATGCGGTGCCCTGCCACAGATGGCCCGAGCCTGCACACGTGGGGCATGGCCGCACCGGGCGGCACGTGTCACACGGCACGTGGCACGCTGCGTGAACCCGCCGCCCGTGTTAAGCCGCACACGTCCGCACGTCCGCAGGCCAGCACATCGATTTTGGCGTCAACCGCTGGGCACCCCCCTGCAACATGACCGCCTGCCGCGGCAGGGGGTGGGACGTCACGGCCCTAGCCAACATCGGCATGGAGGTGGGTGGACCAAACAGCCTTCCCTGTACCGTGGTATGTGGTATGTCACACTACGGTACTGCACGACCATCAGGTCACAGGCGTGCCAGCTACCGTAAGCGGGGCACTGCTATCGATCATTGGCGGGCGCAAACCGCAAAGCGCAGGTGTACTGACGTTGAGGTGCTTGCTCATCACAGGGGCAAACATGACAGGAGATGACGGATACAAGGGGTATGGCGGCCACGCATGCATGTCGAGCAAGCATCACACCGTATGGCGCCCGTGCGTACCGGTGTCAGTCCTTGACAGGGAACATATCTCCCCTGGTGCTGGAGCTGCATGCTTTCCCGCCGAAAGGGCATTTTCTGTGAGGTACCTTACGGCTTGCTGTGCTGGATGCGGGTTAACACTGTGTAGAGCCGACGTCATGCCTTTTGGTGTGCCTGTACGGCCGCACTTGCCTGCAGGACGCCGGGTGCTCCCGCTCGCAGTGCCCCACCGGCTGGAAGGAGTCTGGGCTGGCCGGCTGCTTCCGCTGCCCACCTGGCGGAGGCTACACCGACTGTGGGCTGGGGCACTGTGCAAAGGGGGACGGCGCAGCAGCCTGCCTCAACCCATTGGCCGATAGGGTGGCGTACGAGACGACGGGGTACGACTACGTCGTACCGGATTCGGACGAGGGCCTGCTGTAGAGGTTGGGCACGTGTGGTGGTAGCTGGTTGCAGGCAGTTGCAGGCTATCGGTCCGATTTACGTCCGGCGTTGCCTATCCCGTGTTGAGCACTGCTGTTGAGTATTACACTGATGGCAAGCATCCCGGACGAGGGGCATGCTGTAGCGGTTGGGCAGGTGGGCACATGTGGTGGTAGCTGGTTGCCGTGCAGGCTATCGGTACGATGCACATGCGGCATTGCCTATTTCGTACGTGTTGACCATTGTTGTTGAGTATTGCACTGAGGGCAAGAATGCACCGTACGTGGCCGCTGGTTGCCGGAGCGCGGAGCGGAAGTGCATTGATGTTGGGGTGTTGATGTGATCCGGGATCTGCGACAACCTGCTTACTACAGAGAATGTGGCGGGGCCTGCTTCGGGGTCTGCAGGAAGGACGAGGCTTTGGGCCTTTGGTGTCCCCAAGGTCTGCCACAGCCCTGTAGAGCAGGTGCACGAGTACCGGTAGCTGTGTTGCTGTGCTGTGTGCCGAGCGACAGCCTGCAGGGGTGCTGCCCTGTGCTTTTCCATGGTAGGCAGGGGATGGAGACTCTTCCCTGGTTGATAGGTGCCTCCCCTGCACACATGTACAGAGAGGCATGTGTTCGTAAAAGGACCTGGAGACAGATATGTGTGACTGGTTTCCGAGAGTCTCATGCGCCATGCTCGCGTGCAGGGACCGAGGGACGGCAAACCAGGGGAACCTGCGGTGCCCTTTCCACCCGCGCGTCACACACTCTCCCAGGCTCGGACCTTTTCCGCCGGCCCTATTTTCCGCGCTGTATGGGTACGAATGCCACCTGGAAGTGGGAGTAGTAACACCGGCTCTCAATGTTCACTGCTATTGTCATCATGAAGTGTGTGCTTCGTAGCAGTACAATGGCGGTTGGGTCCCAATCTCCGCAACGCCGCTGTGTCCGAGGCACTTTAAGAGTTGTGCACGCCGTTTATAGTATTGTTTTCTTATGAACGATGCTGGCCCTTATGGAGCAGCTGCTGGCTTTTGCTGCAACGCCTTTTGGCGTCGCCGCGACGCTGCTGCTACTGATTGTAGGTCGCTGCTCTTATAAACTTTATGGAGGACCGCAGCTACCTGTGTACGTGGTGCTGCTTCAGCGAGAGAGTTGCTCTCGTAGTCAGCATCGCAGGGTTTCGCAACAAGCTAACCAGCCTGAACCTGGACACCTCTGCAGTTCACATGGCTAGGATGGCGGCCGCTTTTGCGCTACAAGTATCGTCATATCCCAGGTGCGGCGTCAGGTTCCACTAGGGGTCGCCGGTGTTGCCTTGCGACCCCCCGTGCGACCCCTGCGCCAGTATGCAGGCAAATACAGCTTAGATTCAGTCCAGTCCAGTGCAGCCCATGAGGTATCGCTGCCTTTTTTGCCCTGCTCTCCTGCTTAGTGCCGCTGATCCACACTTTTTGTCATCCCCCTGCTGACAGACCAGGGCAGACCTTGTGTTATCGCCATCGCACTGGTGCTGCCCCTCCCCGCCCATCCACCTCCTTCCAAGTCTTTGTATTTGAGCCACGTTCCCGGCAAAGTGCACACGTGGCCTCGACCAGGCCTTTCACAACCCTTGCCTTTCTTGCGCACGCCCCAAGTGCAGCGCCCCCCTCCCTCAAGTCCACTCCACCTCCCCCCGACCCACCCGCACCGCCGCATGCCCCGGTCACCGTGCCCCAGCCGCCCACGTGCCATCGCCTCCATCCTGCCCCTCCCTCCCCATCGTAACCCCCCCGCCCCCCAGGCCCCTTCGCGCTCCCCTTCCTGGGCAACATCCCCTCCATGGTGGCCAGGGACATCACGCCGTACTTCGACTGGTGGGCCAGCAGGGGCTGCACGCACATGCAGTAACGCAACGCCGCCTTGGCTTCGCGTGCAGCCGGTCCCAACCTACAAGCACATGGTGTACGCTCTCAGTTGTCTTGTTTCCCCTCCCCATCCTTGCTATTGCCGTACCCTCCCCGTCCCTGCTGATTGCCGTGCCGTGCCGTGCCGTCCCGTCCGTGCCGTGCAGGGTGTCTGAGCGCTACGGACCGGTGGCCAAGGTAGCCTGGAAGGGACGTCTGTGCGGTGGTAGACTGGTGG
>VFQN01008111.1_pt1 | contig 10829 bp, 21 predicted proteins | sample 3512371 | NCBI WGS metagenome assembly VFQN01 (sample SAMN10412370, study PRJNA504923) | tailings metagenome | isolation source: Replicate 2 from Balatoc abandoned mine | place: Philippines: Itogon, Benguet | collected 2017-08-28 | reverse complement strand
GCCAGGCCACGTGGCAGGACAGCGGGGTGTGCGCTAAGCCACGTGGCAGGACGGCGGGGTGTGCGCCAGGCCACGTGGCAGGACGGCGGGGTGTGCGCCAGGCCACGTGGCAGGACAGCGGGGTGTGCGCTAAGCCACGTGGCAGGACGGCACGCGCACCAGCAGGAGGAGCAGCAGCAGGTGTGCAACAAAAGAGATGGGTTCAGAGGTCCCACACGAAGGCGCAGAGCAAACTCACAAGGAGGCATGGGGTTACTTGCATGTTGTGAACCGACCGACGTCGGTTCAGGGTAGCAACTGGCGGTGTATGCAACGCATGGCGGCCCCTGCGGCAGTGTGCGACTGTGCTGCACAACCCGTCCCCCACCCGCAACGTCTTCTCCCCCGGCCCCGTCCCCACCCAGGTCCCGACCCCTGACCCCTGACCCCCGGCCCTTTCTCCCAACCCCACCCCCAACTTTGCACCTCCAAACCCCCAAAGTGAGCCACCCCTACCTTTACTACACCAGCCTACTGCAGTGATGAAGGACTACCTTTTTGAAGCTTTGCTCGCACTCCATCCTCCCCGCCGTAACACACCTGCAGGAAGCTGTGAAGCTGCTTATTCGGCACCCTCGGCCGCCACACCTTGAACGCGGCCCCCAGCCCCTTCAGGGTGCCCTGGGCCGCGCGCCGGAACGGCACCACAAACCACAGCTGCAGGGGCACGACGAGGGACATGGGGCGGGATGGGGTGCTGGACACAGGGCGGGGTGGCAGCACGGATTGCATGCAGTGTTGTGTGCCTCAGGAGTGCTCCAACGCTGCACGGCTAGCACACGAGGCCCTGCACCCCTTCCCACACGCCAGCCGACCGCCCTGGAGCCCCACTCCTCGACTTGCACCCCCCCCCCCCTCCGTGCCCCTCCCTCCCCACCCACAACTTACGGCGGGCATTCAGGGCCCCACAGCGACGACGCCCGGGCCATCCCGCCCTCGCGCCGCCGTGCCGTGGCACGGCCCCCCGACCACACACGACCCCAGACGGCGCATGCACCGCGCCCTCTGCCGCCCTCTGTCTGTCCGGCCTCCCTGCCTGTCCGCCTTGTCGTTAAAACATCTGCATCTCTGCGGTTAACGCCTGTCTGCGCACCTCCCACCCCCTCTAGCCTTCCCGCCCTCCCTCACGGCCCGCCCCCCCTCACGCACCTTGGGGTGCAGCAGGGTGCGTGTCACGCCCCGCCGTGTGGCCAGGGCGTCGTACAGCGCGTTGGGCTGGTCCAGCAGCGCCTTTGGGGCGATCGTAGGAGGAAGCGTTAGTAGATCATATACTAAGGAATACAATATGTCGGCTTTTCGCAATACATAAAACGGTCGTGGTGTGTAGGGGAGAGGGGAAGGAAGGGCATTGATTGCACAGCGCGTTGGCCTGGTGCAGCAGCGCCTGGGGGGTACGAGGGGTTAAGGCGGTAGGACGACAGACCAAGACTGTAAATCAACGTGATCGACGTGGAGGGGGGGGGGGCGGCTGCTGGGATGGTATAGCGCTAGTGAAGTGGTCGAGTTAATGCCGTGGGAAATGCCGTGCGGAATGGTCGGGCTGGCGGGCTGGCGGTCAACGGACGGGCGGTCAAACGCAACGTGCGCGCCGCCGCCGCCGCATAGGGTGTGCATCTGCTTTCCGAGAGAAAATCAACGTGGCAAAACTTCGTGCAGGCGGCAGGCGGACGTGCGGACGTGCCTGTGTGCACGTAGCACCATGCAGCGCGCGCCCTCTCCCTGTCTGCGGGGAAGGCCGTGTAGGCCAGCCACTTGCCCAAAGCCAGTGTGCATGTGCACTGCGCATGCGTACATGTGTACATACAGCTCAAGCCTTACCCTGTCAGCGGGGAAGGCCGTGTAGTCTAGCCACTTGCTGAGGTCCACTGTGTTGCCGCACGACACGAAGTACACGTGGTGCACCCCCTGGGGAGGGGGGGGGGGAGAAGGGGGGAGGGGTAGAAGGATGGGGGAGAGGGGGGGAGCGAGGTGCGGTCAGGCGGCGGTAGAGGGGTGCGAATGCCGGTTGTGGACAGACCTGCAGGGCACGTCCTACACACGTGTGCATGCAAGGGCTGCTGGCTGTGCAAGGCTGCCAGGCCGCGCAGGGCACGCTGCTGTGCGCTTGCGCCAGCTTGACCAAGCACACGTGTGAGTGTGTTGTCGTGCCGTGGCCTCCGCCGTGGCCTCCGCCGTGGCCGTCTCCCCATGGGCCTGCCTCCCCGCCGCCCAACCATCCCCCTCGCCATCCCCTGGAGTCTGGACGACTGGCAGCCTGCCGCCGTTGCCTGGACCCCCACCGCTCTTTCCCGTCCCTGAACCCCTGCCCCCCGCCTCTCGGCCCCTCCCTTCACCAGTACCTAGAGCGCTGGCACCCAGTCTGCCGCCATGGCCTGGCCCCCCAATGGGCCCCTCCCCCCCGCCCCCCCCGCCCCTGAACCCCTGCCCCCTGCCTTTCCCCGCCCCGCCCCTCCTCACCAGTCCCTGGAGCGCCGGCAGCCATTCCGCCGCCATGGCCTGCCCCAGGTCCCACGCGCACACTCATCCCATGTGGCGGGACAGGACCAGCACAGCAGCCTGGTTGGAGGGGGGGAGGGAAGCGAGGGGGTCATACAGATGCGTAGGGGGGTGCAGGCGGGTTAGGCGGGACTAAGAAGCCCTCGTGAGGATCGTAAAGGACAGCTCCATAAGAGTATTCAGAGTGGTCTCTGGCTATGCCTGGTGTGTATAGAGATGTAGGAAGGGATGTGGAGTGGCGGTGTGGTAGGGGCAGCTGGGTGGTAGGGGAGCTGGGCGCAGGCCGTCCGGGGCGAGCCTACCAGTCATGTGATAGTTCAATCAGGGCCAATAGTCTCTTGACCACAGGGGTTCTCACAGCGGGAGCATTTGATCATGCGTCCGGGAAGGCGGGCGGGGTCCCTGAGGCCCTAGGGACGTTGAACCCACATGGGGCTTGGACACAGGCGCACGGCGAGAGGTGCTCGACGGGTACGGTGCAAAACCAGCATGTGCCGCAAGCAACCCACTACACACCGCATCAAAGCTAACAAATATAGTGCAATGCAATATTGTTTTGAGACAATGTCTCTTGCACTACCAACAGAAGCTGCGATGACGTCGCAACATGACGCCAGTAGGCTGTGGTCATGGTAGCGACTGCGAGCGCTACGCATGATCGCAGTTAACCCTATATGACCTCCTTGCAACTAGCAAATTTCAGGTTTGAAGCAAAAGCGCGTCTTGTCGCAACCCTAGTAACGCTCGCGCGCTTTCGACCACACTGGCAAGGCGTACCTGCCGCTCATCCCAAGCCGGCACCTCTACTTCTTTTCCAGACGCAGTCTCGACCTGTAAGATTGTGAGCGAGGCTTACCGCGATTGTCAAACGCGCAAGAGGTAGTGACCCAGGGGACGAAGGTGGCAAACTTGGCATACCTTAATCGTGTTTAGCTTCATCATTGTCAACAAGTAGCTCCTTGTTAGTTGAAGCGTCTAGGTTTGCGTTTTGCGGCCTTTGCACAGGTCTTGTCCTCCGCGATTAGGAAGACTTGCAGAGTCCCATGCAGGCAATCTTTGACCAAATTCAGGGTGAACTTGTGCAACAAAGTGCCAGTACAGCTTGCCTACGTATTTTGCATTTCATATTCTGCCTCGTTTGAGCATTCGCTTTGCCGAAACTCGGCGGCTCGGGACTCGAACGTCGCCCCTTGTTTGCCAATTACCATAGCTACAAAAGGCAGTTGCACTAGGCAAAATTCACCTCCATCTCCAAAGGTTCAATGTCGCGCTTACTCCCGTCGTCCGCTCCATACAAGGCTGCTGTACCGGCGCAGCATGCAGCACCCTGCGCGAACCCTAGGCCGCTGCCTCGACCAGAACACAACAACAACCAAGCAGTGGTCATCCATAAATGCGCAATGGCTGCCGCCATTTCAGCCGGTTAGTCAACAGTATTAGTCGCACTCGGCGCAGTCGTGGGCGAGCGACGGAACGCTAGCCTGCCCAGCCGTGTCCTTGGATCTACGTAAAGATATTAATTTCAGAGGGCTGTCTCCCTCCGGAACTCGCTGGGCCCTGACGCCGTGGCCTGCTGCCCCCGGCTTGCAGGCCTGGTGGCGAGCCATGGGGCGCTACCGCCGCAGCCGGCCACCGCTGCGCCCCAGCCCGCACATACATCCCTCATAAAGGTCAGGACAGCAGAACCACAGCCTATCCTTCCTCGCGTAGCTGGAACGACACCGCGCCTAGCCTTTGAACTGTCACCAACATACCCTCCTCCCCAAGGGGTCTCCCCTGGCGCCCTCCATCGCCCCCTTACCCCCTCCCACCACAATCCACACACCCCCTCCCCTTCCCCCCCTCCCGCAGGCCCTCCCCTCAGCGTCAGCAGCAGCTGCCCGTAACACCTTCCCGCAGCTTCTTCCTCCCCCGCTGGCCTTTTCCCTGCCGCTGCCATCGGCGGGCGGCCTGTCGCTGCCGCTGCCGTCGGCCCCCACCCTCACCCCCGAGGAGGGGCTGCAGGCTGTGGAGGCCGCTGGGGGGGAGCTGGTGCACTGGCTGCAGCACGGCGCAGAGGCAGTGGGGCAGCAGGTGGGGGCGTGAATGTGTGTTAACTGGTGGTGGTGGTGGTGGTGGTGGGGCGTGGAGCTGGTGCTAGATGTGGTGCACTGGCTCTGTACTGCACTGGCACCTGCAGCACCGCGCCGAGGCGGTAAGACAGCAGGTGCATGGGTGTGGGTGTGGGTGTGGGTGTGGGTGTGGGTGTGGGTGTGGGTGTGGGTGTGGAGGGAGGTGGCTCACACAGTGCCGCACACTTGGGCGAGTCCGCCGGGGACACAGAGCCACGCTACATCACGAAGGGCAGAGCAGAGAGGGTGGCGGACATTGGATGTGGGTGGCAGGGGGGTGGGTGAGGTGGGCGGCGGAGGCGGGGGAGTGAGGGGCAGCAAGGGGGGCCTGCAGAGGGCCTTTTCAGGCAGCTGAGGGCGCACCTGGGTTGGCCGGCGAGCTGCAAGCGGGCACGTTGGGTGTGGGGCGTGGTGGCGAAGTGCTACGATGGCTGTAGCGGAAGCATGGTATGGGGTGTGCATTGTGGAAGGGGCGCGGTGGTGGGGTATGGGGCGCGGCCTTGGGGACCTGGTGTGCTTGGTGCAGCGGTAGTGCGGCCTTGCACACAGGGCGCCCGGCAGCCGGCGGTGCGTGGCTGTGGGGAGCGCACGTGGGTGCAGGGTGCGTGCGTTACGCATACCCAAACCGCCCGCCTCACAGCAGCGCCCTCCCCCTCGGACCAGGCCCCCCTATATTGTCCGCCGTGCCCGTCAGTTCGGCGCTTTGCGGGTACACCCCTCGCCCCTGCTTCCTCTTGGTCTTCGGTACCGCCTAACTTCTCCCTCCCACCCCTCCTTTTCCCAGGTGCACCACCTGCAGTTGGTGCACGCCCTGGAGCGCCTGGAGCGGGTACCCTTCGAGCAGGTGGGGTATTTGGTTGGATGGCTGTGGGTAAGGGAGTTGACAGCACACCCTGGGGCTTGGGGGTAGAGGCCGGCAGGCGGCTGGCAGGTGAGGGCTGTGTGTTGTGGCGGTGTGACTCTTGCGGTGCGGGCGGGTATGGGCAGGAGACTTGGGCCACGACAACAGAAGCAGCTGGCAACACACGGACTTACCCAACGGCGGAGTTTGCGTGTGTGTGGGAGGGGGCCCCGGGCCACACCGCCGCTCGCTACCCGTACTGTCCAGCCCTATCCGCTGTGCCCCCAGGCACCCACACAGCCTGCAGCAGTTGGGCCTGATGTGGAGCCGGCGCTGGCCCTGGCCTGGCGACCACCCCGCGCAGCGGCACAGCCGGCCGCGTTTGCCAGCTGTGTGCGTGTGCGTGTGGTCGCCAGGCCCAGGTGGGCGCTGGCTCTTCAGCAGGCTCACCTGCTGCTGGCGGTGTGGGTGGGGCAGGCACAGCGGATGCGGCTGGCAGGTGGGGGTAGCGGGGTGGGCAGCTGCGTGGCCCGGGCCCACAGCCCAGGGTCTGGCTTGGCAATGCCACGGCCTGCTGCCAGCGCCGGAGAGCTCTGTGCAGCATGTACCTTCGTTGCAGCGGCTGCTTTATTATCATGCATCATGCCACAGCCCACGCAGCACCCCCAGGTCCCGCCGCTATGTGGCCTCTGACGGGCCTCCCCCACGCACCACTGCCAGGGCACCCTCCTACTCACGCCGGCAGCGCAGTCCGCGATGTGCTCCGTCCCCCTCGGCAGCACTCATGCACACCCCCCTGGCCCCCCTCCATCCCCACCCATGCCCTGACTGATACACGCACTTTCGGTATTCCGCAACCCTCCGCCCCCGCCCCCACCCCCAGGTGGTGGACGTGTCGCTGCTCAAGGCCGCCCTGCACCCATCCGGCCCCGCGCTGCCCCCCGCCGACCCCACCGACGCCCTGGCCATGGACCCCGGCACGCTGGCCGCGCTGGCCGCCCGCCAGCAGCTGGACGCGGCGCTGGACGCCGTGGGCCTCCTGGCGCTGGGGGAGGTGATCAGCGTGGACAGGTTCGCGGCGGTGGTGCAGGTGGGCGAACCGACACGACAGGGTGCACGTGTTTGTATGGGGGGGCACCCGTGGGCCCTCTACCGCTGGGGGAGGTCCTCAGGTCTCCCCCCCCTCCCCACTCCCCATGCGCCCCCATGCCCTACACACACGCCCCCTACGCGTTACTATCGCTTCGTACCTCCCACACACCAGGACGTGCCGTACGAGGGCCCGCTGAGCAGCCGCTCGCTGCAGGCGGCTGCCCCCCGCATTCGCCGCGCCGCGCACTGGGAGCAGCTGGCGGGGGCGGTGCGGCACCCGGGGCTGAGGGCGGCACTGGGGGCGCTGGGGGGAGCGGAGGGCAGGTGAGAGGGGTGGGGTGGGGTGGGGTGGGGTAGGGGTGCTGCGATGTGAGTCACAGTTCCTGGGCAGCACCTGGCGGGGGCGCTGAGGCCGGCGCTGGGTGGAGCGGGCCGGGAGGGCGAGGGGTGCGGGGCAGGAGTTGGTGGTGAGAAGCTGCGTCTGTATGGCAGGCCGCAGGCCTCACACAGGGCACACCGCCGGCAGCAGCACTCCGCTATGCCAACAGCCTGGACCCAACAGCCACCCTGCCCCTGTTTCCGTGCCCAGTACCCCGCCTCGCGCCCCTGCCGGTACTTCCCCTGCCCGCAGCGCCTTTGCCGAGCTGGACGTTGCGATCTGCTGTGTCCGCGGTGCGCATGTACACCGTGTCTCCCACCCGGGCCCCCTAACCCCCACTCTCTTCCCACCCACCCACCCACCCTGCCCGCAGCGCATTTGCGGAGCTGGACGTGCGGTCCGCTGTGTCCGCAGTGCGCATGGACACCGTGCTGCGGGTGCTGCAGCCGCCACGGCCGGCGGCGGAGGCAAGCAGGGCGCTGGACAGCAGCGGGCTGTGGACGTGGGAGGCAATGTAGTGGGGAGACGGAGGAAAGGGGGGCTGTGGACGTGGGAGGTGATGTGAAGGGAGGGGAGGGGGGCCGCATAGGGTGTGTCACTGAAAATAAGAGGGGGAAGGGGCTGTGGACGTGGGAGATGATTTGAGGGTGCGGGTGGAGTGGTCCTCGGCGTGTGGGGTGGCGTGTGGGTTACGCATGATGGTACATGGGTGCACTGCGAGCGAGGGGGAGAGGGAGAGCGGCGTTGGGTTGGGTGCGGCTGAGGGTGTGAGCTCGGCAGAAGGTGAGTCGTGAGGGGTAAGCGGGGACTGGGAAATGTGGAGAGGGTGTGGCACGAACGCACGAGCGATGTACTGCAGTGGAGAGTGGGGGTGGTGACAACGGGTCATCATTCCTTCTTAATGTGCAATTTTGGGGTGCTTTACTGGAGGGGATTGGGCCGTGGGGCAAGGACGGCGTCGGGCGCTGCAGGACAAAGGGCGGGGCTGGCGACGCCGCGTGGCTTCTGACCCACACGCTGGGGAGCTGTTCCACTGCCATACACTCCGGTGTTACAGGGGTGTATGTGGATGCATGAGGACTGTTTGGGTTGGTGGGGGCACGCAAGCGAAGATGTTTCTGGCCGCACACTGGTTTCCCATGTCGTTCACAACGACTGCTGGTGGTACAGGTGGTATAGGTGGTATAGATGACCGCTCGGCTTGGCTGGGCAACGGGGACGTGGCTTGCAGGTGCAGGCGGCCCCCCTGGGCAGGTGGGCAGGTGGGGGGATTGCAGTTGCGGGCTGCACAGCGGGTGGCCAAGGGACACCAGTCGTTTGCGACTGGTGCGACTGTTGTCCTTGCACGCCGTTTGACCAGCCAGCTGCGCAAGGGGCCTGACAACGTGACGAGGTGCGCGATGCGATGGTGGGTGGGCGGGGTACTGCTGGGTGGGTGAGGTACTGGCGGCTTGCAGCCGTGAGTGAGTGGGGGTTGTGTACTGCTGTACTGGTGGTGGGGGTGGGGGTGGGGGTGGGGGTGGGGGTGGGGGTGGTGGGTTCGGTTTGTGCGCTTCCTTGCTATGATGGTCATGGCACCTTGCAATAAGACCCAATGAGAGCAAGTGCATGCGTGTCAATGAGCGGGAGGCCTGGGAGGCCTGCATGCCCCGCCTGTCAGGGACGGTTGCTCCAAAGACTCCTCTGCCCGTGTCTGGGCACGTGGGCAGTAGGAAGGTGTCTCAGGTGGCCCGCCGGGCCTGTCACTGTGCAGCACCACGTGCCTACGATGCCGGACGCTGTATGCGGCCGTGCGGTGCTGTTGGCGAGAGTCGATGAACGAATGAAGTGTAACAAAGGGAGGCGTGCGTGTCAGTCGCCCCAGCAGTTTGTACCTGGTCCCGGGTTGTCCCAAGGCGCCACCCTGCCGTAACAGGCCAGCTTAAGGCTATTTGGCATGTGTTACAATCCAGGCATGAAGGTCTCAAGGTGTTTTCACGTCCAGTGCTGCCAGTTGCTGCCTGGCTCTTGTAACACAACAGGGGCTTTCGCAACTACGATACCCGTATCCACTGTGCAAGAACTGAAGGGGGAAGACGCAACCTGGCACGACGCAAACTGGTACCTGCATCCTCTTACAAAGTGGCATGATGCCGAAACTGAGACTGTTCGTAGCAGACCTTGGCCGCTTTGGCTGCTCGTTGGCCAGTGTGTCCACACGATCTTTATTGGTCACGACCACAGGCCGGTACCGTACTCGGTCGTCTGGATGCACGCGCGCATTGCAGGTCTGCAAGCACTTGAAATGCCGGTAGCTTGCCTCCGTGTGTCGTGTACCGTAGGCACACAGGAACGCCGAACGCCTGGCGCACCGAAACCCCTCTTGGTCACCAGCACGTGCTGGCCCCCACGTGCTGCCCCGACCACCCCTCCCTTTCCTCCCTCCCCAAGCCACAACGACCCCCTAGCGGAACCTGGTCACAAGAATACACTGATAACCCACACGCACCCTTGCTCCCTAAGCCCTCCCGTGTGCAACGCACATCAGCGAGCAACCTTTCGTCCATCTCTTATACACGCCAGTGCACTGCTTTCCTCTGCTCCCCGCCCCAGTCCCGACACCCTGCATCACATGGCCTCACGCTCTCCTCTGGCCCCACGGTTTGTTCCTTCGTTGTACATCCCTGCACCATATCCTACTACCGGCACACCTCCACCTCCACCACCGGCCACCCTCACCCCCCCGTCACCCCGGCCGCACGCCCCCCTCAAATGCCGCCTCGCTACAGTGCTGCCTCACAAACATAATCACAACTGGGCACAGTAGCACAACATACCACACCGCACGCCGCACACGCACCCTCCACCCCCCGTCACCCCAACCGCACGCTCTCCTCCAGCGCGGCCTCGTACTCCTCCATCACCCGCACCCCCTCCCTTAGCAGCAGCTTGTGCTCCAACCTGCACCGCACAGCCGCCTCCACACGGCCCGACAGCGCTGCCCCTCCCCCTGCCCCTCGCTCCCCTGCCCCCAGCAGCAGGTCTATGTCTGTGAGGATGGAGGTGGGCAGCGCGTGCAGTGCGCCCTCCAGAGCCCGCCGTACGGCCGCCGCCGCCGTACGCTCCGCCGCCACGCCACGTGCCAGCAGCGGCTGCGGCGGCGCGCGGCCCGAGTTGGTCCACGGCTTGGGGGGCCACCCGAATAGACCGCCGCCGTTATCTGCAGTGGATAAGAAGGTACAAGGTCGTTGTTTGTTACTGACAGTATTGGGGTTAACCGCAGACCGGTTAGGGGCTGGTCCACGGCTTTCGGGGGCCAGGCGACTAGCCTGCCGCCCCCACTGTCCACCATGGGTAAGAAACCTCCGAGTGAATTAGTGGGTGGGGTGGGGGGTGGGGGGGTGGGGGGGTTGTCATGGGGCCGCCCGATCGTGTGCCGCACGATGTGCTTTGTGCAGTGTACGGCCTTGCATGCATCCCTGTGGTTGGTCCTGCGCTACACAAGTCAACAAGGGCAGCACAGCTTGACACCCAGTGCCCACTGCACGCACAGGATGCGGAGCTGCTGTTGCTGTTGCTGTTGCTGTTGCGGCCGCGGCCGCGGCCGCGGCAGGCGGTTGCAGCGGGCTACTAGGGCGGCGGTGCGGCGGGCGCACGAATGCTCTCCCCTCGCTGCGTTCAGGCTTTGCGTGTTGCAGAGCAAGAGATACACATGCAGTCAAGGAGGCAGTCAAGGAGGCCGGCACCTCACCTCCTGATCCCTGCTTGCCCCTTGTGACGCCGTCGTTGAGGTTGAGGGACAGCAGCACGCTCCTTGGGGGGCGGGGGGTGTATTGAGGGGAAGAAGAAAGCAGTAACGCGGATTGGTGGTAATAGTAGTAGTATTGGTAGC
>VFQN01008109.1_pt1 | contig 10832 bp, 7 predicted proteins | sample 3512371 | NCBI WGS metagenome assembly VFQN01 (sample SAMN10412370, study PRJNA504923) | tailings metagenome | isolation source: Replicate 2 from Balatoc abandoned mine | place: Philippines: Itogon, Benguet | collected 2017-08-28 | reverse complement strand
TAACATGCGGTAGCCAGGACGCAGCCGCCGCCCCAAGTGCGACGCCGCCCATCCAATGCTTGTACCTACACATCTTAACGCCAGGTTGCTTGCCATCCGACACACAGTCCCGAGGGTTTTCAACCAGCCTAGGACTGGACCATGCTGCAGAAAGCTTCTCACGAAAAGCCGTGCAAATATGCGCCAACGGAAGAGCCGTAGCCCCTCTCCAAGCAGCCAGGGAAGTGGAGGCCAGGCACAGGGATGGAGCACCAGCCCACACGTCAATGCCTAGGGCACCAAGTACGCCAAACAAATGCCCCACCCACGGAACCAGAGCAACGCAGCTTCCCTTCACCGCCCGCACGTGTCGCTCATCCTGCTTAGCATCCCCTGCCCCCACACCTCCTTTGATTCTCCTCCAGGTGTGCTCGCTAGTGCGTCAGGTGCTGGCCGCCGCCACGGAGCGCTCCCCGCCCGCCTCCTGGTGGACCCCCGACTGCGACCTGGCGCTGCTGAGGGGCATGGGCAGGGCGGGATACGCAGAGTACGACGCGGTGTTCGCGCACCCGGACTTCCTGCCCGTGTTCAAGGCGGCCAGGGTGAGGGGAGGGAAGCGAGGCAAGGAGGGAGGCAGGGCGGGGGTGGGCTGGAGGCAGCGGGTAGGAGTGCAAGGAACAGTGGGGGAAGGACTTCCGGTCGGTGTATGCAATGGTAAAGGGCCAACAGGAGGGGCCCAGGAGTGGAGGGCCGGATGGGGGTGGAACAGCCTGTACTCTTGAGGCGGGCAAGATGGGGGAGCCAGGGTGACTCCGGGGGTGTACAGGGAAAGGGTGCCGTGTGGCAGTGGAGAAGCCCTCCATGGTGAGTGTTTGCTGGTGTGCCGTGATTTGCGTACGTAGGAGGCGTTTTACACCAAGTACCCGCACCTGCTGGACAAGAAGCCGGGCGTGAAGGAGGAGGGCAAGGCGGATGGCGTCAAGGAAGAGGAGGGGCAGGGGGAGAAGGGCCCCGAGGCAAAAGAGCCCGGGGACGCTAAGGACGGCGGCGACGAGGCAGCGGGCGGTGCAGGGGAGGTCAAGAAGGAGGAGCAGGCGTGCGGGGAGGTGACGGCAGGCAGCATGCCGTCGTACGTGTGGCCCGACAGCCAGATTCTGACGCCGCGTTTGAAGCGGCTGATGGATACAGCGCTGAGGGTGGTGAAGCAGGTGGAGGCGGACGCAGCCGGCAACGCAGACGGCGCCGCCATTGTCACCGACGCGTCGGCCTTCATCAAGAAGCGGGGGAGGCCGCGGGGCAGCGGGGCGGCTGCTACAGCGGCAGCGGCGGGCGGGGCGGCGGGGGATGATGCAGCGGCGGGGGCGGCGGGGAGCATACTTGCAGCGTCGGAAGGTGGCGGTGCGAAGTCAGGTGCTGCCCGCACGCCAAAGGCGCCAAAGGCAGAGATGTGGAGCAGGAAGGACCGGCTGGATGTGTATAACGTCCTGCTGAGGTTTGGGCTCCCGCCGGAGGTTTCGGCAGCAGCAGCGACGAAGCTGGCCGCTGCTGCCGCCGAGGGCGCGGCAGGGGAGGGGGCAGGGCCGGCACCGGCACCGGCGGCGGGAGGAGGGGCCGAGGGGCCCGGGGGTGCGGGTGCTGGTGAGAAGGCGGAGGGCAGCAATGCAGCCGCACAGGAGGCCATTGCTGTCCTTGTGCGGAAGTGCTGCCCTCGCTTTGCTAACAAGAGCACAGCCGGAATCTACCAGGTGGGGCGAGCCAGGAGTTGCGTTTCTTCCCTGTTGCCTTTTCACCAGGAAAACCTGCTATACCTGCTTTCCTTGATGCACATCGGGCTCAACGCTAGACGCGTAAGGAAAGGGGGAAAGCCCGGCAATGAAGCCCCTTGCCTGACCACGACCTGCCATGTACACAGGCCAACCACCTTGCCCCATTCGTTGCCCCTGATTGCGCCCCCAGGTGTACCTGGACCTGATGTCAGAGACGGAGGAGCTCCTAAGCGGTGCTGGGCCAGGGGTGGAGCAGGACGGGGAAGGGGGACCCGCCTCGCCCTCCAAAGAGCCCTGGCGCAGCCGGCACGCCCCTGACTGCACGTGCCGGCTGTGCATGAATATGCTGAAGCACCAGGCCTCGCTCATTGCCGCTGAAGCGGCGGCCGCTGCTGCTGCCACCGCAGCCGCGGGCGGTGGGGACGCATCAGGAACAGGAGCAGGGGAGGCAGCCGATGGGACGAGAAAGGAGGAAGGGGCCGGGGCGCAAGAGGACAAGGGCGCCGAGGGGGCGAGGACGGACAGGTTGTCCTCTGACGGGGGCGCGGAGGGGACAGGGGCGGAGGGTGGTGTGAAGGAGGCGGCGTCGGACGGATGTGAGCCGGCGGCAGCTGCTCCTGCGGATGAGGAAATGGCCGAACAGAAGGAGGAGGAGCAGCAGCAGGAGGCAGAGCGGGGGAGGCGGGGGTCGGTGCAGTCGGGCGGTGGAGAGGGCAGCGATGCGGAGGCGGCTGGGAGTGACAGCGATGATGGGGCTGAGGAGGACGCTGAGGGGCAGCGGCAGCAGAGCGATGACGACAGCGGTGGGGGTAGCGGGGCGGAGAGCGAGGATGAGGGTGCGGGGGCTGAGGGGAAGGAAGATGCGGACGGGGGCAGCAGGGACAAGGAGGAGGAGGCGGAGGGTGGGGAGGATGGGGCGGGGGAGCGCGGCGGGGCGTCACGGGGAACGTCTGATCCGGCTGCACCTGCCGGGGCGGCGGGGGCCGACGGGGCTGGGGAGGAGGTGCAGGGCAGCGGCGACGGGGCGGCTGGGCCGGGGGCTGGCGGCAAGACGCGGAAGCCGCGCGCCAAGAAAGGCTCCATCACAAAGGTGAGCGCATGGACTGCAGGCGCGGCGTCCTGCCCGAAAGAAGCGCGATTGTACGCCTGTGTGCACGCCGAGCATCCCCTGCAGCCCCTATCGCGATCCTCGCCTGCCTCTCCGGCCATTCTCCTGACCCCTTACATCCCACCTGCCTTGCAGGTGCTGTCCGCCAAGGCTGCGGCCCGCCTTCGAGCCCGCCTGGACCAACTGGCCACCCTGCGCCGCGGCCTGGCGGAGCTGCCCGCCCGCCGTGCCCGCACCCCCACGCCCACCCTCAACCCCTACGCCACCCCCGCCGAGGTGCTCGCGGCCGAGGCCAAGGCGGCCGCCGCCGGGCACCCCCCGCTGTGGGAGGAAGCGGCGGCGCTGAGCAGCACCTCGCGGCGGGGCGGGCTACCGCTGTGGTGGGGGCCGGAGCACGACAGGCAGCTGGCGGAGGGCGTGCTGAAGCACGGGTTCGGCGCGTGGGTGCAGGTCGTGACGGACCCGGCGACCAGCTTTGAGAAGGCGGCGCTGCGGGAGGGCGCGAAGAGCGGGCACGGGCACAAGGTGGGGCAGGGCGTGGATGGGTTCAAGGGACAACGGCTTGGCGGGACGGCACGGTGCGAATGGCATGTATCCGCTATCGTGCGGTTCATGGGTTAGCTACTTTTCCTGCGCTCTGACGATTGGCGTTCCGGCCGTGGGCATGTTTAAAGGCTTGGTTGATCACATGACAACAAAATCAATAGGACGTGCACTGTGTCATCCTGAGCATTCGTGTGCGTGTGGTGTGTGGTGTGCGGCAGGCCGAGGCGCAGCCCCGCGCGGGCGGCGCAGGCGAGGGCGGCGACGACGAGGAGGGCGACGACGGAGCCATGGCGGGGCTGGTCATCCCCGTGTGGATGCCGTCGCGGCAGGTGGGCAGCGGGCAGCGGCCTGACACGCCAAACGAGGTGCTGGCCCTGCGCTTTAAAGTCCATGGCGACTAGCCAGTTCTAGCCTGGCGGTGGTGTACGCCGCGCCAGATGCAAGGGCGGGCCACAGGTGTCCCTTTGTAGTTCCAACGTCCTGCCGACAGCACGTGGCAAGGTTTCCAGCTTACGTACGGTGCACGATGAGTGCAAAGCCTCCGTTTGTTATCACGGTGCTTGCAGGCGCTGGCGAAGCGTGTTGGGCAGATCGTCAACGTCATGCATCGCTTCCTCAACAAGGCAGCGTGAGTGGGGTTATCCGAGAAGGCATTCGGAAGGGTGATGCTTTTTTCGCTTGGTTTTACTTGATGCTGCTACATCCTTGTCAAGCATAATAAGCACAAACTTAGCCGCACATCTCCAGCAGGTGCACCATCTTCACTGCTCCTCCTTCATGCTTCGTCTTGACCGTAAACACCGGGCGCTGTTGTTTGGCTAGGAGCGTCTTGCAGAGATTCGCCTCTCCTCTTTACCCACAGGACCGCCAAGACGGATGGTCCAACGCCCCGGAAGCGCGCCCGCCTCGCTGCTTCCGCAGCCGTGGCCGCCGCCGCCGCCAGCGGCGCCGTCGCCGGCAGCGCAACAGCGCCGGCGGCAGCTTCCGCTCAGGCTGCCGCCGCCGCCGCTGCGGTCGACCCCGCCATGCTCCCCAGCCGCATGTCCGTACGGCAGGCCCTGAAGATTCAAGCCGCCGCCATCGCCGCAGCCGCCGCGGAGGAGGCGGAGGCGCGGCGGGCCGCCGGCCTTCCCTCTGAAAGCCAGCCTGCCAGTGACGAGGAAGACGTCGATGAGGGGTCAGGGGACGAAGGGGAGGGCCCGGGAGGGCAGTCGGAGGCAGGCGGTGAGGCAGCGGAGAAGAAGCCGAGTCCGCCGAAAGCCCCAGACCCCACCAAGTCGCGTGTCAGGGTGATTAGGCACGCGCCGGCGGCAAAATTCCCTCCGCCGCCTGGACTGCCGGCAACGCCGCCTCGGGCTGCGCCGGGGTCGCTGCTGCCCGCCGCGGCAGTCTCTGGCGGGGCGGCCGTCAAGAGCACGAGCTCAATGGGCACGGGCGCTGCAGCCAGCGGGCCTGCCGGGGACCCGCAGCACCATGCATCAGCAGCGGACTCTGCGCCCGCGGGTTCGGATGCGGCGGCGGCTAACCAGGATCTCACTCCGGAGCAGCTGGCGGACCTTGCTGTACAGATGGCAATGAAGGCCATGCAGCAGCGGACGGGCGAGGGTGGCCGGGGCAGAGGCAGGGGCAGAGGGAGAGGGCGGGGCAGGGGGGACGGCCCAGGCGGTGTTCAGGGGGAGCCGGTTGGTGGTGGTACGGGGAGGGGAAGAGGGCGGGGGCGAGGGAGCGGGGGGACGTCAGCCTTGGCGGCACAAATTGCGGCAGAGGTGGCGGCGTCGGTGGCGGCAGGTGCGGGCGGAGCTGCGCCCTCTGCCGCTGCTGGCGGCGGCGCGGATGTCGACATGCACGATGCCGATAGCGACGGCGGCGGCGGCTGCGAGGATCATGACGACCAGGAGCACAGCCCCGGCGGCAGCGGGCTGGTCCTCCAAACGTTCCTTGACGGCGACGACGACGACTTTGGCGGCGTCGACCTCGACGCCGACTTTGTCGCCGCCATTGACGAGTTCCCGCAGTTCCCCTCGATGCTCACTCCGTCCGCCGCCGCCGCCAGCGGTCCGTCCGCCAGCGGCAACGCCGGCGGCGGTGCCGCCACAGGCCCCTCGCCTAAGCGGCGAAAGCTGGCGGCTGAGGGCGGGCACTCGACGCACGGGCAGGGGCTGCCCGTTGCGGACGGCCCCCTGGACCTGGCCACGCTCAAGCTGCCCATCGTGCTGAGCAAGGCGCGTAACGCCAACGGCCACACGCTGGTGCTGCACGACCTGGGCGTGCTGGACCAGCGGGACGGCTACCACACCACCTCGCACGTGTACCCAGTGGGTAAGTCTGATCGGAGCAGGGCCCCGGTGGCTGCCTGCAAGTGAGAATCATTGACATGATAGCGGCAGGGGCGCGTTGTACGCGACCATAGCAGGCTGGCAGGACGTTGCCAAAGAGTTCAGTGAGCGAACAATCTGCTTCCCTGTACACCTGTAGCGCAACGGTCATGACACACCTTTCCTGTTGCCAGGCTACCGCGTCACGCGCGACTACCCCAGCATGATGGACCCCAACGCCACCACCATCTACACCTGCGAGATCGTGGGCGGGGGCGTGCTGGGCCCCGAGTTCCGGGTCACCGCGGAGGACAACCCCGGGGCCGTGCTCACCGGGAGGAACCCCGGCCAGGCGTGGAGCAGGGGTGAGGCTGGGGTTAGGCGGCCACTCCTGGGATCAGGGGCTAGCTGATTGCCGTGGGTGTGGCTGGCCCCTGCAGGAGATGCTGAAGCTGTGTGCAGCAGGGGCAGCCAGTGCACGGGGACCGTTGAGAAGGTGACCAGCCTCACAGGACCTATGCTTTAACAACAATCCAGAGCATCACGCGCTGCTTCCTTAGCCTGCACTGCTGCCATTCATTGTCGCCTTGCACGGCCCGTACTCCGCATGACCGCCCTGCCCGCCCTGTGCCCGCTGCCGCCCGTAGTGGTGGACGGGGTCAAGCTGGTCCGCGGCCTCACCAAGCTGTCATCCAAGGCCGGCACAGAGATCTTCGGCTTGTCGCACCCCCGGGTGCTGGGCCTGATGCTCCAGGTGCGTCCTGCCATGTGGGCATGCTTTGACCTAGTACGAGCGCGCACACGGCTTGTGCTAGTCATGCACAGATCACGTGCAGTTGCCGTTGGGATTTCAAGGCTTCATCTGGTGTAGCTCTGTCGTTTGGCCTCCTGAGGACCGACGGTGGCGGCCTAACAAAACACTTGCCCTGCTGCTGCAGATGCCGGGGGTGGAGCGGCTCCGGCGGCTGCACCGGCCGCTGCTGATGGCCAAGGCGGGCCTCATCATGAGCCCCGAGGAGCTGGCGGCAGCCACCGCGCAGATGGAGCAGCAGCAAGCGGAGCTGGAGCGGGAGGAGGCGGAGGCGCGGCTGCTGCAGCAGCACCAGGCCAGGGCGGGCAAGGCGCCGCGGTCCACACCCAAGAAGCAGCAGCAGCAGGTGGCGGAGGCGCAGCAGCAGCAGCCGGCCGCAGCTGCGGGTGAAGCGGCTGGTGCGGACGGGGACGGCGCGGACGGCATGGAGGAGGACGATGACGATGACGACTATGACGTGGCGGCCGCTGAGAAGCCGTCCGCAGACGCGGCGGCGATTGCTGCTGCCGTTGCAGCCAGCTTCGCCACGACGCCCACTGCGGCTGCAGCGAATGGTGGTGGGGGGCCGGGGTCTGGCCCGGGGTCCGGGTCGGGCGGCAAGGGCCGGAAGCCCTCCGCCAAGGAGCTGGAGAAGCAGCGGCTCAAGGAGGAGGCAGCCAGGATCGCTGCGGCAGTCATGGGCGCACCGGCTGCTGCTGCGGCTTCTACGGCAGCTCCCACGGCACCTGCAGGGCCACAGAGTGCACACGCTGCTGCGGCGGCGGGGGCGGCGGCTGTGCCTTCCCACGGTGCAGTAGTCACCGCACCCGCGGCCGGGACCAGGCCCGCACCCGCGGATCGTGGGCAGTGGGTGGAGGTGAAGGAGGAGTCCACCGCAGCCGCCTTCCCGGGCGCATCCTTCGCAGCAGCCGTGGGCGCCACCCAGGCTGCTGCCATGGCGGCGGCGGCCGCATCGCGAGGCCCAGTGGCGGGTGGGCCTGCACCAGGTGCAGCTGCTGGGACGCATGCGCACGGCCATGGCCACGGCCCGGCCCAAGTGCCGCCTCCCGTGCAGCCAGCAGCTGCGGACGTAGGCTCTGCGCTGGCGTGGCTTAAGCAGCTGGGCGGGGTCGTAGGGGCAGGCGGCCCGCCGCTGCAGCCGATGTCGCAGCACCAACCCAAGCCGGAGCCTGGCACAGAGCAGCCCAACGGCGGCGTGACCGTCAGCCCCACGGTTGTGATGCAGCAGCTGGATTTCTTGAAGTCTCTCGGCAGCAGCATCAGCCCTCCCTCGGCAGGCGCAGCATCCGGCCTTCTACAGGCCATGGCTGCCCACTCGCAACCCCATGCGCACCAACACCAGCAGCAGCAGCAGCAGCCTCATCACCCCCCGCACCAGCTTCATGCAGCGCAACAGCACCTGCAGCCTGGTACTCACCAGCCGGGTCCCCACAGGCAGGCGCAGGTGCAGGCATTGGACCTGTCGGTAGGTGTACGGAGCCAAGAGGACGAGCAGTACGAGCGGGACCTGCAGGCGTTACTGCTAGACGAGCTGGGTCCAGCTGCCTCTGGCGGGGGTGCAGCCGGGCCCACTGGGGTAGCCGGTGTGGGAGCCAGAGGGGCTGCTGCGGGGATGCAGCAGGCGGCCAGGCATGTTGTGCAAGGACCGTCTGGTGTGGAGCTGAATCAACTGCAGCTGCTGCAGCAGCTGTATGGTTCTGGTGGTGCTGCAGGGGCGATGGGGCAGCAGCAGCGGGGTCGTGAGCTTGGGCTTGACAGCGGCCTGGTTGGTTCGGCAACAACGCAAGGGGTGCTGTTCCCGCCTGGCGGCATGCACAGCGGGCAGCAGGTCAACCCGCAGCAGCAGATGCTGGCGGCATTGTTGCTGCAGCAACAACAGCAGCAGCAACAACAGTACCTCCAGCAGCAACAGCAAGCGCAGCGGCAGGCTGAGGAGGAGAGGCTGCGGGCTCAGAGGCAGAGGGAGGCTGCTTTGCAGCGGCAGCAGCAGCAGGAGCAACAGGAAGCGCTGATGCGCCAACAGCGCGAGGCGCAGCTGCGGCAGCAACAGCAACAACAGGAGGCGTTGCTGCTTCTGCGGCAGCAGCAGCAGGCGCAGCAGCAGCGCGAGGCGCTAGCCCTGCTCGTCCAGCAGCAGCAACAGCAGCAAGACGCCCTGCTGCGGCAGCAGCAGGAGGCAAAGCGCCGGCAGCAGCAAGAAGCCCTCATGCTGCAGCAAATGCAGCAGCAGCAGCAGCAAGCGCCCAACGGACGCCACGCCTCCCCTTCGGCCGACGGCATGGACCCATTCGCGTCCCACATGCATGCCCAGCAGCTGTTGGCCCAGCAGCAGCACCAGGCCTACCAGGCGCCTCAAGCAGTCCAGACACAGCAGCAGCAGCAGCTGGCCCAGCTGCAACAGTACATGCACCACACCCAGATGCCGACGCACATGTCGTACCAGCAGGGGGCTTCTCAACAGCAGCAGCAGCCGACGCAGGCTGCGGCATGGAGGCAGCCTGCGGGTGCGGCGATGGCGGCGGCAACTGACGTGGTGTCGTTGGGGGCGGCCATGGGCGGCGGCATGGGGCAGGACCCCAACACGCTAGCGTTACTCCAGCTGCAGCTGCTGCAGGTGGGACACCCGCGTTGGAGAGGAGTCTAGCGTGGCCTGGGGTGGTAGTGGTAGTAGTGTACCGTATGCCTGCAGCAGCAGCACGCTTGCAAGCTTTCTTGCATGGCTCCGAGCTGTGTCCTGATGCCTGAGCACCCTTCTACACCGCAACCGCAGGCGTCCCGGGGAGCTGCTGGCCTTGGTGCTGCCAACGGGGGTGCGGGGGGCGGCCGGGGCGGGCCGCAAGTGCCGGGCGTGCCACCAGGCTATGGCGGTTCATGGCAGTAGAGAGTCCCAGGGTTGCATAAACGTAGCGTAGGCCAGCATTGTTTGGTTTGGGCTGCTTGAAAGCCACGAAGCGCCGCGGCCACAGCTGTATGTGCCCGGCTGTGTGCGCGCTGGGTTCACATTGCTTTTCTGTGTCCAAATAGGAAAGGGGGGTTGTCATGCACAGCAACAGGCTGGGATATTCCCCTGCCTGAAGCAGTTTCAGCCTGGAACACTGCAAACTGCATCCTGGCGTGGGAGGTAGGCGAGTAGGCAGGTCCTAGCTCCCCTAGGTACGTAGACAGGGAGGATGAGCGCACTGAGGGTCAAGAACTGCATAATTATGGCGTGTCGAAGGGGTTGCACATGGAGCTGAGGCCACACGCCATACCGTGTAATCTGGTTGCTTGGACAATGGAAGGGTGCGTGGGTCTGTGGGACTCTTAAGCTTATCAGCGGTGAGCTGTCGGGTCGGAGATTGCCGCTGTTGGTGTTGGGGCGCGTGATGCAATAAAGGGTGCAGACCACGGGAACGGGCGCAGGGGCCACAGCACGTGCCTCGGTGCCAATGCACGCCGTAACCTTGATGTTCATCGGATCGGGGGCCACGGGCATGAACCACGCGTGGAGCAGGTGACGGTTGTGGCGTTGTAATTGGCGCAACGGCCTGGTGCCCTTAAGCATGTGTGCCTAACGGTACATTTGATGTATCGAATGGCCTACCTGCCGGATTGCTGGACGAAGGCGAGCGGCGGAAGGCTTTGTGGCATGGACCAGGCCATGTGGGGACACCAGGGATCGGACCAAGGTTGTTGGGAGGCGCGGTGCTCGGTGTTTGCCTGGTCTTGACTTCACCTTCGGGTCATTGCCAAGCCGGCCGGCCAAATGCTGGAGCTGTGCTATCTGGTGCAGCAGCAGTGTGGAACAGACTGTCACCTGGTCGGTCCGTTCTCCCTGACCCGCGGCTTTCATGGAAGCCCCCAGGTCATCATGTCACCTGCCCGCTGCCCCATGTTCAGACCAATTGATCCATACCTGGCAGCGTTCTGCTGTGACCAGCGATGTGGGCAGACACCCACAAAGTCATGACAAGCTGTTGTTGTTTCTTACATGGTAGGATCCGGAACCCAGGAACTAGTACACGTACTGTGCCTACCCTGCCTTGTTTGCCTGCCTGGTTTGGAGGGATGCTTTTGTGTCGGGGGGCGGCTATGGGACAAGTGGGGCCTGTGTTCGTGGGAGGCCCTTGGGTTTTCGATGGAGGAGGTGCGAAGGCAGCATCCGGGGGGCCGCTATTGGCTAACTCCCCCGTACAACTGCCTCGTATCCGGTTCCTCCTGGGCATGAGGGTGGTGGGGAGCCACGACAGGGGGCCTGCTTGTGTTCTGTGGATGCGTCTTGGCGAGAAGCTATGTAGGGGTGGGACCAGGCTGTGGTAGGAGAACTG
>VFQN01008108.1_pt1 | contig 10834 bp, 20 predicted proteins | sample 3512371 | NCBI WGS metagenome assembly VFQN01 (sample SAMN10412370, study PRJNA504923) | tailings metagenome | isolation source: Replicate 2 from Balatoc abandoned mine | place: Philippines: Itogon, Benguet | collected 2017-08-28 | reverse complement strand
CATTGAGCGCTGTGTTGCCCATAGCACGTGGATGATGTTTCACCAGCACATACGCGACAGTACTGTGCGGTTGGGGTTTCCGCCGTTGCGCAACTGAGTGTTCCTGAGTGTGCCAATACACGTGGCCGATGGCTGTAGCGCGGGGTGAGGGACCTGTGTCTGCCGTCCTGGCCGATGCATGAGGTGCGTGAGGACGTACGTGGCTACGTGCGAGGACAGTTAAGGCATCGCACCACACTGTCGCCCCTCCTCCATCGCTCTTCCCCCCACACACAACCGCAAACGGTCCTCCTCACCTACCTCAGTCCCGCACGACCACCCCACACACACATCGCCAACACCCACCACTACCGGAGGCACGCCCTTGCGACGCAGTCGACTTGTGTGAGAATCGGCCTGCCCGTGACACGTCGTGTAGGCGTGCCAAAAGATATTGCGTGCAGGGTGGTGCTTTAACAATGTGAGCAACCTGAGTGGTATGAAGCAAACGGTGTGAGCTACTACCTAGCTACCGCGCTCATCTTTTCACGCACAATGGCGCGTGTAAGAAGGCCTGGATTCTGTGACACTGGAGGCTTTGGCGCAGCGCTGTTGCGTTGCAGAAAACCTCCTGAACGAATGCCGACACACGGGCCAACCTGTGCTACGCACAGTACACATGGATGCATGCATACGCAGTACCATCAACTGTAAGTGCAAAACTCTGTGAAGCCCCTCAGACGTGCGCAGGCCAGCAGGCGCTGAGCTGCAACGCCTACTGCTTCAGCTGCTGGAAGGTTTACGCGGCTGGCAGCTGGAGGGACAGCCTGCCTGCCAAGCCAGCGGCGCTGCCCGGCACTGCCACGTGTGCCGAGCGACTGGGCGCGTGCCGGCTGTAACACGGACGTTTGATAATCGGGGCAGGCCGCTGCCGTACTCCTGGTCCACACGTTTGGCCGGCATCGCAGGCCGCGAGGTTGGAGACGCAGCGGCAGCTGGCGGCCGGAGGCGCGGCATGACTGGACCACTGAAGGCGGCAGCGTGCGCTCAGCTCCGGGAAAGGGACCGAGCGGTGCCAGCATGCATGGGAGGTCCGAGGTGACACCTGCTTACAAGGTATGCCAACCGGGCATCGGTACGTGGGGTCCGTGCACAGCCAGTTGTGGCCAGGAGGGGGCGACAGCAGTCGCACCCCGCTGGTACGGCACCATGGTGGTGCCATTACAACCTAGTGCACGATGCACCATGCTATGCACATGCAAACCCAGGTGCAGCGCTTGCCGGGTCCGCGCCGTGGCCAGGCCGTGCCCAAGCATGCACCGTGTAGTGTGCGCAGAGAGGCTCTTGCCATGCATGCGTGCAATGCCGCAAACTGAAATAGCTAGTTAGGATCACGCCATCAGCGGCTTTGGGTTTCTTGAATGCATCCAGCATCTGTCTCGAAATCACAGCTGGGCAGCGGGGAAGACAGAAACAGAAAAGGCTCACATAGGCTGTTAGCCAGAATGTTGATCACGCGCGGCTCACGGACCCCTGTCCCACACCATTTGTTTTCCAGGCTCCCCGGCGGCAAACACGCGCCAGCCCACGTGCACCACCGTACATGCCCCATTATTTCACACCCTTCCCCACAACCCACGAACACCCATGCCCCCGACTTGGCTCGCTCCTGATGCCCCGCCAAGCCCCGAGCACCAAGCACCACCACCACCAATCAGGCCAAGGCCGGCCCAAGCCACGGCCGTCCCTCTTCACGGCTTGACGGCGGTGGCAGCGGTGCCCATGGCCTTGCCGATGGCTGCCGCCAGCGCCTCGCCCACCTGGCCCCCGCCCACGCCGCCAACGGTGTTCAGCAGGGTGCCGTCGCGCAGGGTGCCCAGGTTGAGGGACCTGGGGACGTGGGGCGGACAAGGTGCACATGGACAAGGTGCGTGTGGGGAGGGGAGGGGCCGAGGTGCAATGAGACACCGTGAGTGGAAACAGCCAGCTGCGCGCCAGTTGGCGGGGTGGCGTGTTGATGAGCGGAAGGAGGCATTACATGACTGACGGAGTGCAGCAGCGCGCTAATGCTGATTGGGCGCACGTGGCATGCTGTCCTGTGGACTCACTTTCCGAGGGGGTGCGCGGCGACGGCCTTGAGGGCGTTCTGCGCCACCTTAAGGGATGACAGCTGCGACTGCAGGAAGCCCAGGAAGGGGCCTGGGGGAGGGGACGAGGGGTTCAGGGTGGGGGCGACCTGGGTCATCAGGGTGTGCTGGAGGAGCTGGCACAGCGTGTAGGCGCAAGGCAGCTGCGTGCTGCGGTGAGGCATACTGTGGGGCCACGGACTGTGAGCCACGGCACCAGGGGCTCCTGTGGCCACGACACCCACGCGACACCATGAAGGGCTGGCAAACAAAAGTCCTTTGTCTCTGCTACTTCCTCTCACCCGACTTGATGTTGCCCTGCACGGCGTTGAGGCCCTTGCCGTACTGCTGCAGCAGCTTGTTGGCCACCTGCGTGTGAGCACGTGGCAGAACACGGGCAAGCGCTGGTTAATGACCAGCCGGGTGCTGGGGGCGCCGTGTACCGGGGTGCGCGTGTACTGCAATGCGCCATGGCCAGTCCCTGCACGCCAACCCGCCCCACTCCCAACGCTCTGCCCAGCAACTGCACCTAAGCACCCTCGACGTTCCCCAACACTGCTCAAATCCAGTACCACAGTACTTTCCCCCTCGCCCCACACACCGCAGTTGGCGCTCTATGGTTACCCACCTGCATCTGGTTGAGCAGCAGTGCGCGGTACTGCGCAGCGGCCGGGTCCTCCTCCGCCGCCAGCAGGTGGCGCTTGCCGGCGACGCCAGCGGTGCGCAGGCTGAGGAAGAAGTTCTCAGCGCTGTTGAGCCACTTGCACCACGCGAGCTGCGGAGGTGGGTAGGGAGGGTTAGTGGGCGGGCGGGCGGGCGGGCGGATGGGCCAGGACGGCGGTGCTAGAGGGGCTGCTGCTGCACAACCGACACAGCGCTTATACCCTGCCTCCATGCCATACACCGCGAGCGCTGGCAACGTGCCGACCTGCCACAGGGTCTCAGTTACAGACAGGTGCCAGTCTCCACCCACCAGGTTGCCCAGCAGCACAATACCAGTCGGCTTGAACATGAATAAGAAACGTTGTAGCTACATATGCATACCTGAACTATACGTCGACTGCAAACACGGCCGTTGAAATTGTTCAGTAGCATGCCCACCCACCAGGTTGCCCAGCAGCGCCCCCGCAATGCCGATGGAGGTGGAGGCGGTGGCCAGCGAGGGCGACACCGTGAGCGAGATGGCGGAGGCCAGCAGCAGGGCGGGGCCAACCACGGCAGCCACGGAGGGGTCGCCCTGCGGGTGGATGGGCGGGGAGCGGGTGGGGGCGGGAGGGGCAGCAGCAGCGTGTGGGTACTTAAGGGGGCGGGGGCAGGAACAGGATCATGCGTGTGTGGGTACCGCAGGTGACGGAATAATAATAATGTTACGCGGGCATGACCCTGCGTGGGATTAAGGGGGCAGGGCGTCTGTACGCGTCTGCCACCGGCAGGTGACGGGGTTTGGGCTGGGTGTGGCGACGGGAAAGGTTGCATGAAGAGGGTCAAGGGGCGGCTCAGGCGCAGGGAGGGGCTGGGGCCGGCTATGTGGGTTCACAGGAAAAGACCGGCGTGGGTGCAATGCGGGGTGTCTTGCGACCATGCGGGGTCCGTCATAGCTGCTTGCGCAGGAAAGGAATGCTGCAGCGTGCATCGCAAGGCACGTGGTGCGGCCTGGCAAGCTTCTGCATGCCAGTACCATACCAGTACACTGCTTACCCTCAATCAAGTGCTTACCTTGAGCGCGTCCTGCAGGTCCTTGATCTCCTGCTTCTTCTTGTCGTCGGCCGCCTTCTGGTTGGCGGGGCTGAGCTGCGCGAAGGGGCCCAGGCCGAAGGCGCCGAAGTTGTTGATGGCGGCGGGGTTGCCGCTCAGGCCGCCCAGGCCGAAGGGCGCGGGGAGGCCGCCCGGGAAGGCGCCGGGGAAGGCGCCGAAGCCGCCCAGGCCCGCCACCTGCCTGTGGAGAGAGGAGGGCCGACAGGGGGTGTGTGTTAAGGTGAGGAGCTTGGGGTGGCGAGGGTTGCTGGGGTGCGGGGAGGAGGTGCTGGGCATGCAGTGCGTGGGGCATGGTGCCTGTCCACGAGCAGGGTTGATACAGGTATCAGGCTGACCTGGTTAGCCAACACAGGACTGTGACAACTTGCGTCCACACGTGCCGGACTGTGCAGGTGGAAGCCCACAACAAGGATACCCAGGCACGGACACCGATGGCTGGACATCACGTCGCCACACCGCGTCGTACCGCTCTGTTGCACTCACTGGAAGGGGACGAGGGCGTTGCCACCGTTGGCATTGTTGTTGCCGTTGAGGAAGGAGCCCAGCTGCAGGCCGTTGCCCCCGGCTGCATGGGTCACAGGTGGGTCACAGGGTTGGGAGGCAGGGGTACCGTACTTGGTTGCGGGGTGGGAAACGGCGGGGCTGGGGAGGGTGGGTTGGACAGCCGAGTGCCGTCAGGACGGTCCATTGGTAATTGCCCTGGCCTGCTGACGGATAGCAAGCTAGGAGGGGAGAGCAGCACACGCTTGTGCGCAACTCACACCCCAGCACACTGATACGAGACATGAACAGGTGCATCCGCCGACTATGCTCAGGGCGAAACAGCAGGGCCAAAGCGATATGGGTTCGCGCCAATGCATGCGCATGCATTGGCATGAACATTCCGGTGTTGCCCTCCTCACGCACCCGCAAAGATGGGGTTGTTGAGGAAGCTGTTGGCCAGCAAGGGGTTGGTGAGGCCGCCGAAGGGCACCAGGTTATTCTGGGCCACGGACACCTGTGGAGGGCGGGGTGGAGGGCGGGGGGAGGGAAGGACCGGGACTGAGACCAAACTGGGGGCGATGGGGTATGTAGGAGGAGGCGCGAGAGCAGAGCACCATGACCTTCTGACCATGACGCACTGTACCGGCATGGCAAGGAAAGGCACAGAGAGCGTGCGATCGCGACACACGGGGAGCGGGGAGTCCCGGAGAACAGAGTTCGTGACACTCGACGCTGGACATCACGCTGAGAGGCATTTCGAAGCACCTGGTTTGGCAGCACTTCGTGTGCTGTGCCACCGCGCACGCACCTGGCAAAGCACTGCGGCGGCCAGGGCCCACGCGGCCAGTCGGAGGGCGGTGCGCGCCATATGCCTCGGGATGTGAGACCGCTTGACGCTGCGCAAAGGGGATGGCGTTGTTGCGCGAAGAGAGCCTGCGACGAGCTGCTTGTTGCAAGTCACCGGAGAAGACGACCCTTTATGACTATCTGTAAGGCCCCAAGAGCTAATAAGTGAGCTCTGTACTGTAGGGGTTATAACGCTGTCGGGGGCCTTTAGCGTCCGTCGGTCGTGTCGAGGCCAGCCCAAGGGACGAGCCGTCTAGGACAGACCGACCCACCCTTAACCGCCAACCGCTCACACCTCCGTATACCCTCCCACGCTTTCCGTGCGACCAGCCATCGGACGCCCCAAGGATAACGGCCGACAGCGGAGCGGACAACGGCATATCGGAGTCCTCTAAAGGCCATCGTAGGCAAAAGGTCTTAAAGCAGCTTACAGCTTGCAGCGTCTGGTCCGCCCACAAGGCACCACCGCAACATCCACCCAGCAACCAAGCAGCACGTCTGCCTCGACTCGCTCCCGCTTAGCACCAACCTGCTATTGCTTCTGAACATCCAACAGCGTCTGAAGCACTTGGATCAGGATTTGCTATACGCAATGGCCCGCTGCCGCGACTCTTCTTGCCCCAGTGGCGCCCGGCTGTGGTTCATTCTCGGCCTGGCCCTAATGATCACGACACACCACCAGGTGAACAAAGTTAACGCCCCTTTGCAGAGGAGGTTTCTGTTTATAATGATACCTGCGGTAGCATGGCCAAGGGCCAGGCTTGGTTACGGGCACATCGCAACGGCTGCCACATGTGTTGGGCAAGCGAAGGGGCCTGCTGGGTCCATGCTAACGGTCCTACACCCTGCCCTCTGCTGACCCGGAGCCCCTGCACCAGACCACCTAAACCCTTTCCACGTGTCTCCCGCTGCACCCAGGCTGCCGCCCAAGCGACCACCCCCACGCCGGGAGCCGCCGCCACCACCGCCACCATCGCTGACGGCTCCACCACTGCCGCCGCTACCACTGCCCCGCTCTCGGACGAGGCAGCCGCGTTCAAGGTGCGTGCCATGCTGCAGGGCCCGAGATCCCTCCCACCTGCAGCCGGTGTCACTAGAAACAGCCGAACTGTACGCGTGCGGTGTGTCACATAGTCTTGGACGGATCATCTCTCGGGCTGCACCGTAGCGTACCAAGTCCACTGTCCAGTAATTATGAAGGGCGCCACATGAAATTGCCATGGATGTTACAGGACTCCTCGCAGTCGTGACTGCACGCTCTGGGCACCTTACGGTACCCGCCGCTGCGGTATCAGGCGCCTCAGTGCTGCGACATACCGTACCCATACACCCTTCCTTCGTTCCACGCTTTCCCTTTTGACGCACCTTCCAACCAGCTCATGCCTGCTACCCTCTCCATTCCCCTCCTCAGAGCATGGCGACACAGTTGGCCGAAACCATGTCCTCCACCCTCTCCAACCCAGGTGGGCGCGGGCAGGTGCCGCAGTGTGTGACATGCAGCACACGTTAAAATAAACCCTCACCACCTTACGAGGTCCATATCTTTGCAGGCACCGGGCGGAAAAATGTAAAGTTGACACGGCCGGATAGGTCTCGTCTAGACCTATCCAGCGACCCGCCAACGACGCTGTTCCACACTGTCCTCGCAAAGTTATGACCTTTCTCAGTTGCCAGGGACTCAACTCGGTTATCCAACTGCCACCGGCCGAGGCAGGTCCATGTCGGACTGCGCAACGCCGTGTTTGCAGGTTTCACAAGACCCATGGGCCGCCTGCTGTACCGTACAGACGTGTATAGCGTGCAGCCATCTACTCCTGAAGCGTGCCCACCTTCCCGCTCACGTTCGAACCTGTTCTTGGCTGAGATCGGCCTAATGAGCCTTTACCCGCCTGGCCCTCACGTCCCCACACCTGCGTACGGCACCTTCGTACGGCTACCCGTACGGCAGTCGCCAACGGGCCCATGGCGCAGTCCACCGCCGACTTCCTCAAGAGCCTCAACCTGGGGGACAACCTGCAGGTGGGTGGCGCGTGACTGTGACCCACGTTGGGTGCAAGGCAAGCGGGTCGTTAAAGCGGCAGGCGCCCTGCCGATTGCCTGTAGATCCTCTTAAACGGCCTCCCGCCGGACGCCGCTGCCCCCGGTCGTTCCTCTTGCCCATGGGCTCCTCCCCTGCACCTCCCGGCACGTGGTGTTTTGCCCTACCTAACATACCACCCTTTTTACCCCCTCCCCGAACACCATACACGTTGACGGTACGTTGCTCCCGTCCCCCTTGCCCCCCTGCGCCCCCAGGGCCTGATGGACGGCTCCTGGAAGGACGCGCTGGGCTCCGTCGGCGGCGGCAAGCTGGTCAGCGACGCGGACCTGTTCAACGCCTTCGATGGGCTCAAGAGCACCGCAAAGGTAAGGGGGGTAGCTGCAGAGCAGCAAATCCGGGGGAGCACGTGGGGGGTAACCGCAGAGCTGCAAAGTCGGGGGCCCGGGTTGGGAGCGGGAAGGGCCGCGCTCCAAAAGAGCGTCGCGCAGGTGGGGAACAGGGCGGGGAGCAGGGCTACGCACTGGTGATGCACATGTGAGCACGAGGGTTGCCGCCTGGGGCCGTGCACCGCGGGGGGGCCTTGGCACGGTGCTGCCCAACAAGTGCTGTCACGTTTTTTTGCCACGCACTGTATAATATAGTAGTGTTTCAGTACTGACTGTGCTCTTCTGTCCATCCTCAGGGCCTGGGCATGGTCCTGCCCACCGACAGCGTGGGCAACTGGTCCGCCCTGGCGCAGGCCGCCACCGACGCCAACACGGTCAAGGTGGGCAGCTCACACCTGCTCACACCCTGCCCACCCCTGCTCGCACCTGCTCGTGCAGGCCTCCCAAGCCCAGCACTTCACTCTCCGGACGTGTCAGGCTCAACATACAACACCCTGGTCTCCCATCTGACCCGTGTCGCATAGCCCCTCGCCTGCCCCCTGCCCGGCCAAGTACCACCTTGAACCCACCCAACCTAACCCTGACCCGACCAACCGTGCTGTCACAGACATGCCCTTCAACCCCTGCCCGCCCTGCCTCCCTCCCGCGCCCGCCCTCATCCCCCATGCACTCCGCGTGGATGGGCGCCGCTGTCAACCTGCCTACCATTAGCCCGCCTACTATCACCTGCCTACTACCACTGTCACTTCGCCCCCACGCTGTTCCTCTCTCTCTCTCTCTCGCTCCCACGCGCCCAGGACTTCCTCACCGTGCTGCCGGTGCTGCTCAAGGTGGGCGGCAAGGCTGGCACGCTGCCCGCCGCCGCCCGCACCGCCGTCAACACCCTGAAGAACCTGGCCATCGACGCACTGGAGGTAAGAGCGAAAGAGCAAGTGCTTGTCAGACAGGGGCACGAAAGTGTCTAGGTGGTGCTTGAACTCGCCCAAAAAAAATGAAGAAACAACACGATGTAACGCACCCTGGTAGCCACGGACCGTACCCTGCCAGTAACCTCACGCACCCTTGCCCCGCGCCTTGCCCACACGCCTCAGAGCTCCGGCCTGGCCGCCGCCGCCCTGGTGTCCCTGGGCCTGGGCCTGGGCGCGTCCGTCGTCGGCATTGTGGGCGGCGCGCTCTTCATTGCCGGCGCCTCCGTGCTGCTGGGCGCGGGAGTGGACTGTAAGTTGCGCCCGGCCGGTCGCTGGTTGCCTGTCTGCACGCCTGCCTGCCTCTCTACCTGGCGCCTTTGTTCGCCCATTCTCCCCTACCCCGGACCCCCTCCTCCCCGGGTGCGGAGTGCACTGGGAGCTGGTGGGCCGGTTTTGCCGCAGGAAGCGGCCACGGCTGCGCAGCCCTCCCGTGCGTTGCTCGCTTGCCCATACTATCACCTGCGATCACCCTGTCATCTCGATCCTTACCTACCACCCTTTCTGTGCTGCAAACCTCCCCGGCCCCCTTGCAGCGATTGACACCGATGCGCTGGATGCCAAATACGGCAACAATGCGTACATTAAGGACTTCGTGGACCTGGCCCGCACCACCTCCAGGTGTGTATTAACTTGCATGCACAGCTGGTGTTGTGAGAGGGTGTGAGCCAGGCGAAGCGCGGCCACACTGTGAGGCCCAGCAGCTCAACTCAATTTGAGTCTACACGGTTGCCCGCTGCAGCCCTCCTCTCGGCCGTCAGCACTGGATCGCTACACACTCGGCACGCACGCCTTGTTAGCGGAAGCCGGCACCCGTGTTCGCAGTTTGTTCCTGTGCTCCACCCTACCCGCCCGTGCACCCCTCAGCACGGCCTCGCCCCACGCGCGGCAGGGCCCTTCACCAGCCACCCCGGACCTTGTGCCACACGCACACGTGGCGGTTGTCACGTGCTCTCAGCCTCCCGTCCCCACACACATGCATGTCTGATACACTCACTCTCCCGCCTCCCCCCTTCCCATGCCCGCAGCACGGTGCTGCCCCAGGCGCTGCAGGGCGTGTACGCCATCGACCCGCTGGACTTCGGGCTGCAGGTGCTGCAGACCACCGTGGACGTGGTGGGCGGCGGGCCCCTGGCGGCAGGCGCCTGAGCGGCGGCGACGGCGGCAGCGGAAAGGGACTTATTGGCGATTGCCCGAGCTGCAGGGCGGTCCGCGTAGCTTGACGTTTGATCACCGTAATAAGGTTCACACTGACACCTTGACGCGTGGGTGTCATGGGGCATGAAGCTCGCTGACAGGGTGATCCGTCTTCCTTCTTGTGATCATAAAAACGTGGGTTCAGGGCCGCAAGCTGCCATATATAACCCGTGAGCAGGTCAGGACTGGATAGATCAGCTGGTTCGGTTGCATGGGCACGCGTTGCCATGCTCGTGACCCATGGTTCCGTTTCGCATTGGGGGTTGGGTGCGTGATCGAAGAGTATGGGCTGGTGTGCACCGGATGATGGGGGTTGGTGCGCCACGACGGCGGCTGCGCGCTGGCTGCTTGTGTGTCCGTGGGGCCATCTAAACCGCGCGTTATACGATCTGTTGAACAGCCCAGGGCCTAAATCAGGAGGGATCCCCTCCGGTGTAAACACTCACTCGGTTGCTGCGTACGATTTGCGGACGGTCCAGGGCGCAAAGGGTGTGGGGCCACGTGGTCCCCCCAGCCGGGGTAATGAAAGGAAGGCTCTGCCGTGCGGGTGCGGCTGCTAGCATGCCCGTATACGGTACTGTACGTGCGTTTCATGTGCGTGCAAGGACCGGGAGACGTACACGTGGCACCCTGCACAGCTGTCAATGCCTGGAGATCCAACGTATGGTATGGCGCAAGGGTTAGTTGGCTGGGCGCGATACCGGTAACACCCACGCGGAATGCGGCAGGATGAAAAGTGCCGGCACGCTGCGCTCTGGCATGTGACGCGGGTGTTCGCACGCGGGGCACCTGGAGGCCTGCAGGGCCACTCTGCACTGGCTACCGGTACCTCGTTCGTGGCAGGGCGCATGCCGCTCCTTCAGGCCCGTAACGTGCAACTGCGTGCAAGCATCCTTGAAGGAGGCAAAGCCCTCTTGGCCTTTCGCCCCATGACGAGAGGTCTGTCAATTTTTTTTTTTTTTTTTTTCAGGAGAAGGGTTATGGGATTATCGGAGACCTATTTTTTTTGCGGGTAGGTCCTCAAGGTCGTCTCTTCACTTGGCTTGAAGCTGACGA
>VFQN01008107.1_pt1 | contig 10837 bp, 8 predicted proteins | sample 3512371 | NCBI WGS metagenome assembly VFQN01 (sample SAMN10412370, study PRJNA504923) | tailings metagenome | isolation source: Replicate 2 from Balatoc abandoned mine | place: Philippines: Itogon, Benguet | collected 2017-08-28 | reverse complement strand
CAGCAAGATCCAGGAAGAGAGCATGCACTACGAGATGCTCAAGCACACCGGCGAGTACCCCATCATCGGCGTGAACACCTTCCGCAACCCGCACGGCGACCCGATCCCGCAGTCGCTGGAACTGGCCCGCTCCACCGAGGCCGAGAAGCAGAGCCAGCTCACCCGGCTGCGCGACTTCCACGAGCGCCATGCGGCCGAGGCGCCGGCCATGCTGGCGCGGCTGCAGCAGGCGGTGATCGCCAACCGCAACGTGTTCGAGGTGCTGATGGACGCGGTGCGGGTGTGCTCGCTCGGGCAGATCACCAATGCGCTGTTCGAGGTGGGCGGGCAGTACCGGCGCAGCATGTGAGGGTTCACACTCCGTAACAACTGAGGCGCGTACCCCCTTGTTCGCGGGGGATCCAGCGGCTAGCTTGGTAACCAGAGCCAGCCAGGGAGTCCGACATGGGCCTGATCGCCATCCTGTGTGCCTGCCACGATCTGCCGCGCAGCGCCTTCGCGCGCTGGCTGGGACGGGTCGACTGGCGCGGTCTGGCTGCGCTGGCCTGGCTGGTGCTCATGCTTCCCGTGTTCGTCTGGACGGGACTGGCGATGCTGGTGGGGGGTGGCCTCCTGGTCGCAGTCCTGGTGGCCATCGCTGCGGCCAGATGGCTGCGCCGCCATGCCGTCCAGCGCCCGGGCTGACCACCGTACTCGCACTGATCGCACGACGCCGTTGACGCTTCCGCAACGACTTCTGCTGGTCCGCCACGGCGAAACCGCGCTGAACGCGGCGCGCATCCTCCAACCCGCTGACACTCCATTGAGCGCGCGCGGCCTCGAGCAGGCCCGCGCGCTCTCGCGCCGCCTCGCCGTCGAGCCCCTCGCCGCGATCTGGTCGAGCGACCTGCCCCGCGCCTGGCAAACCGCCGAGGCGGTGGCCGCCGGCCGCGGCATCGCCGCCGAACCGCTGCTGCAGGAGCGCAACTTCGGCGACCTGCGTGGCCGCGCCTACGACAGCCTCGGCTTCGACCCGATCGCCCGCAGCGAGGCCCCACCCGGCGGCGAATCGCTGGCCGAGTTCGAGCGCCGCATCGACCTCGCCTTCGACCTGGCACTGGCTGCGCTGGCGGGTCTGCCGGGCTCGCTGGTGCTGGTCACGCATGGGCTGGTGATCCGCAGCCTGCTCGCGCGCCGCGTCGAGCTGGCACCCGGCCTGGCCTTGCCGGAGCGCATCGGCAATACCGCGCTCAGCGTGGTCGAGCCTGGGGCGCCCCCGCGCGCGGTACGCATCGACTGCACCGCCCACCTCGACGCCGCGCGCGCCGACGACCCTCGGGCCTTGTCGGGCGCTTGAAGCCTGTAAGGCGCCTGTATCGCTTCGGGCGTAACTTGGCGCCATTCCACCCCCGAGGAGACACACCATGGCCCTTCCCCGCGACGTCTACGTGGTCGGCGCAGCCCGCACCGCGATCGGCACCTTCGGCGGCTCGCTGAAGGACGTTCCCCTGGCCGAGCTGGCCACGCTGGCGGTCAGGACCGCGCTGGAGCGCAGCGGCGCCGCCGCCGGCAGCGTCGGCCACCTGGCGATGGGCACGGTGATTCCGACCGAGCCGCGCGACGCCTACCTCAGCCGCGTGGCGGCGATGAACGCCGGGCTGCCGAAGGAGACGCCGGCGTTCAACGTCAACCGCCTGTGCGGCTCGGGCCTGCAGGCCATCGTGTCGGCCTCGCAGGCGATCCTGCTCGGCGACTGCGAGGTCGCCATCGGCGCCGGTGCCGAGTCGATGAGCCGCGGCGCCTACCTGCTGCCGCAGGCGCGCTGGGGCGCGCGCATGGGCGACAGCCCGATGCTCGACTTCGTGGTCGGCGCGCTGCACGACCCCTTCCACAAGATCCACATGGGCATCACCGCCGAGAACGTCGGCGAGCAGTTCGGCATCAGCCGCTCGCAGATGGACGAACTGGCGGTCGAGAGCCACCGCCGCGCCGCCGCTGCCATCGCCGAGGGCCGCTTCAAGAGCCAGATCGTGCCGGTGGTCATCCCGAGCAAGAAGGGCGACATCAGCTTCGACACCGACGAGCATGTCAAGCCCGGCACGACGATGGAAACGCTGGCCAAGATGCGCGCCGCCTTCAAGAAGGACGGCGCGGTCACCGCCGGCAATGCCAGCGGCATCAACGACGGCGCCGGTGCGGTGGTGCTGGCCAGCGCCGAGGCGGTGAAGGCCGGCAACCTCAAGCCGATCGCCCGCCTGGTGAGCTATGCGCATGCCGGCGTGGAGCCGACCATCATGGGCATCGGCCCGGTGCCGGCGACCAAGCTCGCGCTGGCCAAGGCCGGCCTGAAGGTGAGCGATCTCGACGTGATCGAGTCCAACGAGGCCTTCGCGGCGCAGGCCTGCGCGGTGGTCAAGGAACTGGCGCTCGACCCGGCCAAGGTCAACCCGAACGGCTCGGGCATCTCGCTCGGCCATCCGATCGGCGCCACCGGCGCGATCATCACCACCAAGGCGCTGTACGAGTTGCAGCGCGTCGGCGGGCGTTATGCGCTGGTGACGATGTGCATCGGCGGCGGCCAGGGCATCGCCGCGATCTTCGAGCGGGCCTGACCCCTCAGGCCGCCGCGCCGGACGCGCTGCGCCGCAGGAAGGCGGCCAGTTCGCCGGCCGGTAGCGGCCGCGCGAACCAGTAGCCCTGCGCCTCGCGGCAGCCCAGATCGGCCAGACGACGCGCGACGGCCTCGCTCTCCACGCCCTCGGCGATGGTGCCGAGTTCCAGGCCTTGGGCCATCTGCACGATGGCGCGGACGATGGCGCCATCGTCAGCGTCGGTGAGCAGGTCGGCAACGAAGCTGCGGTCGATCTTCAGCTTGTCCACCGCGAAACGCTTGAGGTACGCGAGGCTCGAGTAGCCGGTGCCGAAGTCGTCCACCGACAGGCGCACGCCCAGGCCTTTCAGGCGCTGCACCACGGCCAGCACCTGCTCGGTGTTGCTCAGCAGGATGGACTCGGTCAGCTCCAGCTCCAGGCCGTCGGGCGGCAGGCCGCTGTCGCGCAGGGCCCGCTGCACCACGGCTTCCACCTCGCCGCGGGCGAACTGGGCTCCGGAGAGGTTCACCGCCACGACCACCGGCGGCAGCCCGTCATGGCGCCAGGCCATGGCCTGCCGGCAGGCCTCGGCAAGCACCCACTCGCCGATCGGCACGATCAGCCCGCTCTCCTCGGCCTGTGCGATGAAGCGGCCGGGCATCACCAGCCCCTCGCCCGGGCGCATCCAGCGCAGCAGCGCCTCGACGCCGGTGACCGCGCCGCTGGCCAGGTCCACCTGCGGCTGGTAGTGCAGCACGAACTCGCCGCGCTCCAGGGCCTGACGCAGGCCGCTGCGCAGGCGCAGCCGCTCGGTCACCTCGGCGTTCATGCGCTCGTCGAAGAAACGGTAGGTGTTGCGCCCGCCGTCCTTGGCACGGTACAGCGCGGTATCGGCCTTCTGCAGCAGGGTGTCGAAGTCGCTGCCGTCGTCGGGGTACTGGGCGATGCCGACCGAGGCCGTGGTGGCGAGCTCCTGGCCGTCGATGAGCACCGGTCGCTCCAGCGCCGCCATCAGCTTGTCGACCACCGGCTTGACGGCCACCGCGTCGGCGAGTTCGCCGACCACCACCAGGAACTCGTCGCCGCCCTGGCGCGAGATGGTGTCGGTCTCGCGCAGCACGGCGCGCAGCCGCTGCGCCACCGACTTCAGCAGCCGGTCGCCGGCGGCATGGCCGAGCGAATCGTTGACCGTCTTGAAATGGTCGAGGTCGAGGTAGATCAGCGCCACCACCCGCCCCTCGCGGTTCGCGGCGGCGATGGCACGCTCGACGCGGTCGCGCGCCAGCACCCGGTTGGGCAGTTCGGTCAGCGGATCGTGGAAGGCGAGGAACTCGATGCGCTGCTCGGCCTGCCGGCGCTCGGCGATCTCCACGCGCAGCTGCTCGTAGGGCTCGCGCACGCCCACCACGAAGACGGCGCGGTAGATGTAGAGATAGGCGACGATCTTGTAGGCGTGCCCGAGCAGCTGGAAGACGTCGTTGACGTTGCAGTACAGCGTGAAGCAGAGCTCGCCGAGCACCGTGATCAGCGCGGCGGTGCGCAGGTCGGCCGCGTCGTAGCGATGCTCGCGCACGACGCGGCGCTGGAAGCCCAGCGCGGCCAGGCCCATCAGCAGCACCAGGCCGTACTCGGCGCCGATCTTGAAGGCGGTCAGACCCTGCCCTTCGACGAAGGTGCGCGGCCACAGCGCGGGGTGGGCGAGCTGCAGCCAGACCACCGCCAGGGGCAGCGTGATGGCCGCGAGCAGCAGGCCCAGGCGCTGCCGTCGCCCCTGCAGCGGCGGCAGGTCGCGCCAGGCCACCGCCAGCAGGGTGGCCGCGGCGAGATAACGCGCCACCAGCCAGAAGTTGATCGCCTTCTCCGGGTGCGCCTCGGTCACGAAGTCCGGCATGCCCTTGTAGGACAGCAGGTGCGCGAGGTCGACGAGGCCGACGGCGAGCAAACCGCAACCGATCGCCAGCACGTTGCCCGATCGCGCGCTGGCACCGGTATGCCAGCAGACGGCGAACACCATCAGCGCCACGGCCACCGCAACCAGCTCGGCCACGGTGTGCATCCACACCGGAAAGACCGTGACGCCCGGCTGCTTGAGGAATCCCAGCGGCGGCATCAGCCAGACGACGAGGAACAGCAGCGTCAGCCCGGCCACCAGCCAGGCCGGAAAGCGCGAGGCCGGTGCGCCGGCGGGCGGGGCACCGGCGGCGGCGGACGGTACGGGGGCGTCGATCGTGGTCGGCGTGGTCATGCGGTCGGACTGCACCGCAACGCGCGGGTGGATCCTGCCGGATTATCGGCAGCAGCCGCGTACGCCGGCACTCACTGCAGCGACCAGGCCCCGGCCCGCTCGTGAACTCTTCCCTCGGCGCGCAACTTGTAGAGGTGGGCGCGAAGCGAACGCAGCGCCACCGGGTGGAGGCGCTCGGGCACGTCGGCATAGACATGCGTCAAGAGCGAGGCCTCCGCCGGCGCACCCAGTTCGTGCAGCGCCGCCAGCACTTTGGCCTCGCGCTGCAGGCGATGGGCGATGATCTTCTCGAAGGCCGCGCGCGGCTGCGCCATCAGGAAGCCGTGGCCGGGGGCGAGCCACTCCAGGTCTTCGCGGCACAGCGCGCGCAGCGAGGCGAGGTACGCCGCCATGTCGCCATCCGGCGGGTTGATGACCACCGTGCTGAGCTGCATCACGTGGTCGCCGGTGAACAGCGTCTTCTCCTCCTCGAGCCGGTAGCAGAGGTGGTTGGAGGCGTGGCCGGGCGTGTGCAGCACCGACAGGGTCACGCCTTCGTCGAGCACGAAGCGCTCGCCGCCTTCGAGCACCACGTCGGGCGCGAAGCTGGTGTCCTGCCACTCCGGGTGCAGCGCGATGCGACCGTGCACCGGCGCGCCGGTGCGCGCCTTCAGCAGCGCGCAGCCGGGCGAGTGGTCGAGGTGGGTGTGGGTGGCGAAGATCCAGCGGATCGGCCCGGGTGCCGCGGCGAGGATGGCGTCGATGTGCACCGCCTCGGCCGGGCCGGGGTCGATCACCGCCCATTCGTTGCGCGGCCCGCCGCCGACGAGGTAGCTGTTGGTGCCCGGCCCCGTCATCACGCTGCCGTTGTGCGCGGTGACCCGCACGATGCGCGGCGACAGCCGCACCGGCACGGCCGGGTGGATCTCGTAGGAGAAGTGGCCGCGGCACTCCGGGTCGAGCCGGCGCAACTCGGCCCAGGCCGGCTCGTCGGGCGTGACCGGGCGCGTGCCCTCGCGGCCGGTGCCGATCTGCGGCTGGATCAACGGCACGTCCCGCGGCGCGCGGGCCCAGGCCAGCAGTGCCTCGACGCTGGGGAAGCGCGCGATCGCCTCCAGCGTCTTGTGCGTCGGCGTCATCAGCTTGAGCGGTTCGGCGCGCGTGAGGGCAGCGGCCGGCGCGATCCACAGCTGCTCGACCAGTTCGCCGTCGTCGTGCGAGGACACCTGGCCCTGCGGCGCGCGGGCGATGAAGAAGCGGGTGTCGAAGCGCTTGGGCCGGCCGACCGGCGTGACCCAGTGGCTGAAGTAGACGAGCTCGTCGGCGGCGAGCGTCAGCCCTTCCTCGTGGCACAACGCGGCCAGCGACCGCTCGCCGCGCTGCAGCGGCCCGCGCCAGGCTTCCAGCCGCTCGGTGCGCGCCGCATCGCGGACCAGCGGCGCGCCGTCGGCCTCGCGGGCATAGAGCAGCCCGGCCTCCTCGAAGCACTCGCGCACCGCCGCAGCCCAGTAGTCGAGCCCGTGCGCAGGCAGGCCCAGGCGTGCGTCGGCATCGGCCGCCTCCATGCCGCGGCAGAACGGCGTGGCGGCACGGTCGGCCGCATCCACCAGCCCGCCGGGAAAGACCCAGGCGCCACTGTTGAGGTCGCCCCGTTCGGCGCGGCGCAGCAGCAGCACCTCGATGCCCAGCGCGCCGTCGCGCACCACCACCACGGTGGCGGAAGGGCGCGGGGGCTTGATCGTCTCGGGGGTGGCCGTCATCGCATGGGGCTCGTCGTTGTCGTCTGAATCGACGCTACCACGGGTCGAGGCCGCCGATGCCGCGCTCGCGCACCACGGCGCCATCGAGCTGGCGCAGCAGCCACTCGCGCGTGTCGGCCGGGTCGATCACCGTGTCGATCTCCAGCGTGGCCGCCATGTTGAGTGCACGGCCGTCGGCCACCTGGCGGGCCAGCAGCTCGCGGAAGCGCGCCTCGCGCGGCTCGCCCTCGGGCAGCGCCTCCAGTTCCTTGCGGAAGCCCAGGCGCACGGCCCCTTCGAGGCCCATCGCGCCGAACTCGCCGGTGGGCCAGGCGGCGGTGGCCAGCGGCGCATGGAAGCCGCCGGCGGCCATCGCCATCGCGCCCAGCCCGTAGGCCTTGCGCAGCACCACCGCAAGGAAGGGCACGCGCAGGTGGGCGGCGGCGACGAACATGCGGCTGACGTGGCGCACCTGCGCCTGCGCCTCGACCTCGGGGCCGACCATGAAGCCGGGCGTGTCGATCAGCGACACCAGCGCGATGCCGTGGGCGTCGCACAGGCGCATGAAGCGCGCGGCCTTGTCGGCGGCGTCGGCATCGATCGCGCCGCCGAGGTGCAGCGGGTTGCTGGCGAGCACGCCGACCGGCCGGCCGCCCAGGCGCGCCAGCACGGTGTGGACGGCCAGGCCGAAGCCGGCGCGCAGTTCGATGGCGCTGCCACGGTCGACCAGCGCCCCGATCACCCGGCGCATGTCGTGGCTGCGTGTGCGCTGCTCGGGCAGGACGCTGCGCAGCGCCTGCGCATCGGGCGCTTCGCCGTGAACGACATGGCCACAGAACATCGCCAGCAGCCGCTTCACCGCCGCCACGGCCGCAGCTTCGTCGTCGACCCGCAGGTCGATCACGCCGTTGCGGCCTTGCACCTCGGCCGGGCCGATGTCCTCGGGGGCGAAGCGTCCGAGCCCGCCGCCTTCGATCATCGCCGGCCCGCCCATGCCGATGTTGCTGCCGCGGGTGGCGACGATCAGGTCGCAGCAGCCCAGCAGCGCGGCGTTGCCGGCGAAGCAGCGGCCGGCGGCGATGCCCAGCAGCGGCACGCGGCCGGAGAGCTTCGCAAAGCTGGCGAAGGTGGCCACGTGCAGGCCGGCCACGATGGGCATGTCGGTGTCGCCCGGCCGCCCGCCGCCACCCTCGGCGAACAGCACCACCGGCAGCTGGTGCTCGAGCGCCAGGCCGAGCAGCCGGTCGGTCTTCTGGTGGTTGCGCAGGCCCTGTGTGCCGGCGAGCACGGTGGCGTCGTAGGCCAGCACGGCGCAGCGCTGGCCGCCCACCTGACCGATGCCGGTGACCATGCCGTCGGCCGGCGTCTGGCGGATCAGCTCGTCGACGGGGCGGCGCTTCGTCTGCGCGGCGTAGGCGAAGGCGCCGTACTCGACGAAGCTGCCGGCGTCGCAGAGGTCGGCGACGTTCTCGCGCGCGGTGCGCGCGCCGGCCGCATGGCGGCGTGCCACGGCCTCGGGGCGGGCATCGTCGCGCAGCAGCGCCTGGCGGTCGACCAGCTCCTGCAGTTCGGGCCGGATCGCCCGCCCGACCGCGGCCTCGGCGACGGTGGCTGCGCTCACGGCGTGATGCTCGACCGGGCCGAGCCGCAGCAGCGCGTCGCCTTCGGCGAGCAGTTCGCCCGGCCGCGCCAGCAGCGCCATCACGCGCGCATCGCGCGGCGCGCGCAGCTCGTGCTCCATCTTCATCGCCTCGACCACCGCGAGCAGATCGCCGGCGCGCACCGCCTGCCCGGCGGTCACCGCGATCTCGACCACCGTGGCGGCCATGGGGGAGCGGATCTCCTGCGTCGTCATGCGGCCACTGTAGCGCCGCGCCCTCCGCTACAGTGGTCGCGCCCGGGACAGATCACTCCACGCCATGCTCCAGTTCAGCGAGATCCAGGCCGCCGCCGCCCGACTGAAGGGCGTCGCCCACCGCACGCCGGTCGTCACCTCGCGCACGCTCGACGCGATGCTCGGCGCCAGCGTGCTGATGAAGGCGGAGAACCTGCAGCGCATGGGCGCCTTCAAGTTCCGCGGCGGCTACAACAGCGTCAACGTGCTGAGCCCCGCGCAGCGCGAGCGCGGCGTGGTCGCCTTCTCCTCGGGCAACCACGCGCAGGCGGTGGCGCTGGCCGCGCAACTGCACGGCTGCCGCGCCACCATCGTGATGCCGCGCGACGCACCGGCGCTCAAGCTCGCCGCCACACGCGGCTACGGCGCCGAGGTGATCGTCTACGACCGCTACACCGAAGACCGTGCCGCGATCGCCCAGCGGCTCACCGAGGAGCGCGGCGCGGCGCTGATCCCGCCCTTCGACCACCTGCCGGTGATGGCCGGCGCGGGCACGGCGGCGCTGGAGCTGATCGAGGACGCCGGGCCGCTGGATGCGCTGATCGTCTGCGCCGGCGGCGGCGGGTTCCTGTCGGGCTGCACGGTGGCGGCCAAGCACCTGCTGCCCGGCATCGAGGTGTTCGGTGCCGAGCCCGAGCGCGGCAACGACATGCAGCAGTCGCTGCAGCGCGGCGAGATCGTCACCATCGACGTGCCCCGCACCATCTGCGACGGCCAGCAGACGCAGGCCGTGGGCCGGCATCCGTTCGAGGTGATCCGCGCCCACGTGAGCGGCGTGCTGACCGTGCCCGACCCGGTGGTGGTGGAGGCGATGCGCTTCGCCTTCGAGCGGATGAAGCTGGTGCTGGAGCCCTCCGGCGCCTGCGCGCTGGCGGCGCTGATGCACCACCGCGAGCGCTTCGCGGGAAGGCGCGTGGGTGTGACGCTGTCCGGCGGCAACATCGGCGTCGACCGCTTCGTCGCGCTGATCAGCGGCGCGGAGAAGGTCGATTGAAGTTCAGCGCTGCTCGAAGCCTTCGAGCACGTTGACCGCGTTGATGCCCACCTCGGCCACCGCATAACCGCCTTCGAAGGCAAACACCGTCGGCAGCGCCAGCGCGGCCAGGTCTTCGCCGATGCGCCGGTAGTCGTCGCTCTTCAGCCGGAAGCCGGAGATCGGATCGCCCTCGAAGGTGTCCACGCCCAGCGGCACCACCAGTGCCTGCGCGCCGAAGGCCCGCACGGCCGCGATGCCGGTGCGCAGCGCCTCGCGCCAGGTGTCGAAGCCGGTGCCGCGCGGCAGCGGCAGGTTCAGGTTGGCGCCCTGCCCGGCGCCGGCGCCGCGCTCGTCGGCATGGCCGAGGTAGAAGGGGTACTCGGTGCGCGGGTCGCCGTGGATCGACACCGTCAGCACGTCGCCGCGCTCGTAGAAGATGCTCTGCGTGCCGTTGCCGTGGTGGTAGTCGACGTCGAGCACGGCGACGCGATCCGCGCCCAGGTCGCGCAAGGTCTGCGCGGCCAGCGCCGAGTGGTTGAGGAAGCAGTAGCCGCCGAAGAAATCGGCGCCGGCGTGATGGCCCGGCGGCCGGCTGAGCGCGAAGGCGCCGCGCGAGCGGCCCTCACCCACCGCGCGTGCGGCCAGCACCGCGGCATGGGCGCCGGTGCGCGCGGCGCGCCAGCTGCCGGCCGTCAGCGGCGTGCCGGCGTCAAAGGAATACAGCCCCATGCGCGCCGCGAAGTTGCTCGGCTCCACGTCGGCGCGGAAGCCGCGCACCGGCCACACCGACGGCAGCGCGTCGAGGGCGGCGTTGGCCGGATCGAGCGCCACCCATTCGTCCCAGGCCCGCTCGAGGAAGCGCAGGTAGCGCGACGCATGGATGCGCTGCAGGACATCCTCGAAGGCGGCATCGGCGTCCGGCTGCAGTTCGGCCGGCGTGTGCAGCGCTCCGAAGCCGCGGCGCTGCAGTTCGGCCAGCACGTGGTCGAGCCGCTGCGGCACCTCGTGGCAGGGCACCAGGCGGCCACGGAACATCTCCTGGCGGCCGGTGTGCAGGGCGTGGTCGGGGTTGTGGACGACGAGCATCGGCGGGTGGGCGGGGGTTGAGTCGTGCGATTTTGCGCGGCGGGCCAGCAACGCCCCACGGCCACGTGAAAAAGTTGCGCTAGGCTCCCAAGGCGATGCAGGACGCGACCACCTTTCCGCCGGACAGCGTGAGCTCGGGCTTCCGCCCCGACCGTCCGACCATGGTGCTGCTCAACCCGCGCGCCGCCGGCGGCCAGGCCGCCGCGCTGGCGCATCCGGTGCGCCAGTGGCTGGCCAGCTACGCCCCGGGCGTGGCGCTGGTGGAGTCCGACAGCATCGAGCGCTCGCGCGCGACGCTGCAGTGCCTGCCGCGCAGCAGCCGCGTCGTGCTGATCGGCGGCGACGGCA
>VFQN01008106.1_pt1 | contig 10838 bp, 6 predicted proteins | sample 3512371 | NCBI WGS metagenome assembly VFQN01 (sample SAMN10412370, study PRJNA504923) | tailings metagenome | isolation source: Replicate 2 from Balatoc abandoned mine | place: Philippines: Itogon, Benguet | collected 2017-08-28 | reverse complement strand
CATCATTGCGGGCCGAAAATCATTCTTTGAAAAAATTAATTTTGAAAATGATTACGGCGTTGACATCGGAATTTTGTTGGATATGCATCGTCTCGAAACCCGCATTGTCGAAGTGAGCATCGGAACGGTCGAAAATAAAATGAAGCCTTGGCAGGAGCTCGGAAAAATGTCGAGAGAAGTGACAAAAGCCATTCTGGCGCGCACCAATCAAATCACGGAACCCTCCCTCGAAAATCTCGAAAACATCAACGTCATTCGGCGTGAGATGACCGACGCCATCAAAGAATCAATGGTGGGATTGCGCAAAATGGTTGTTTTTGACATGGACAATACCATTCTGCGGGCGGGTTTTATTCACACCGCCGCCGATGCCTTTGGGTTCAAAAAGGAACTTTGGCAAATCGTGGCCGAACAAACCAACCCCGTGGTGCGTACCAAGCAAATTGCCCAACTGCTACATGGAAAAACCTTCGGCGAAATCATTGAAGTCGTCAAATCCATTCCCGTTGTGACTGATTTTGGGGAAATTGTGGCGGAATTAAAACAAAAAGGATTCATCACAGGCATTATCAGCGACAGTTATACCTGCGTCACTAATCACCTCAAAAATCTATTTGGGCTGGATTTTACACTGGCCAATGAGCTTGAATTTTCGCGAAGTGTGGCCACGGGTCAAGTCAAAATTCCGTCGTATTTTTTCAAACGCACCACTTCCCATTGCGGGCATGATTTCTGCAAAACCAACGCCCTTTCTTACCTTTCAGAAATCTACCACGTGGGTTTTGAAAACATAATGGCTATCGGCGATGGAGAAAACGACATTTGCATGATTCGCAAATCAGGCATTGGCGTTTCGTTTTGTACCAAAAACCAAATTTTAGAAAACAGCGCCGATGTGGTACTCAGCAGGCCCTATTTTCGTCCCATTTTAAAACTGGTCTGAGCATCCACGCTGGGCTGATTAAATCAGCCCAGAGATTTTAAACATTACGATGAAATACAACACCAAAAACAAAGCACCTTCCCAAGTAGAGATGCGCTTATCTTGGGCCAAAAGATAAAAAAAGGCCGATGCAGCCACGAGTATCGGCAACGCAAGCGACAGAAGCTGGCCGCTGGCCGTTAGGTCTCCTGCCCAACTTGCCACGCCCGGAATGACCAAAACGTTGAAGATACACGAGCCCATCACGTTACCAATTGCCAACGACGCTTTACCCTGCTTTACCGAAAAATAGTTGACCACCAACTCAGGCAGCGTCGTTCCTAACGACAACACAGTGAGGGCAATGATGGACGGAGGAATCGTCAGAATTTCGGCAATCCGGGTAATACTCAACACCGTATAATCGGCCCCAAAGTAAATTCCAACGCCCGCCAAAGCCAGAATCAGGCCCACTTTGCCCCATGTAGGAGTACTTTCGGTCGTTTCTTCGGGTTCGTCTTCATTGCCAGCCCTCAGTAGATAAAGGCTGTATATCACAAAGATAAAAATCAAAAAAGCCCCTTCTTTCCACGTAAGGATGCCGTCTTGTAAAAACAAATAAAAGACCAGCGCTGAGCCCAACAGATAATGAAGGTCAATCATAAGATAACGTTTGCCCAAATCAATCGTTCGACGATTCATCAAGGCCGTAAAGCCTACAATCAAGAAAATATTGGAGATATTGGCCCCGATGAGATTTCCCGCCACAATCTCCGCCTGCCCCGACGAAATGGACAAAAGCGCCGTCACTAGTTCGGGCAATGAAGTGCCGATGCCTACGATAAAAATACCCGTAACGAATGGAGGGAGGTTGAGGAGTCGGCCTGCACTTTCGGCGGCATTGGTAAAAAAACGGGCCGCAACCAACAAAACCGTTAGGCTGCCCACAAAAAGTAAAATCCAGTTAAGAAGCATCGTTTTTCTTTTGCTTAATATTTCTGCAAAATCGGTGTTTTTTGCGTAAATAGCGAGTTTTTAACGACTTTTTAAGGATTCAGTTGTTGTTTTAACCCAGTCTTAAATTATCAATTATGATTACTGCCATTATTATCATTTTTGTCATAGGTTACCTTTTTATTACCCTTGAGCATAACATTAATCTCAACAAAACCGCAACTGCTTTATTGACAGGGGTAATCTGTTGGACCCTCTATGCCCTCGGAAGTAGTGATTCACATCACATTGTCGAAGAGCTTTCCCATCATTTAGCCAATATATCCGAGATTGCCTTTTTCCTGTTGGGGGCCATGACCATTGTGGAGCTGGTCGACGCTCATCAAGGGTTTGGCGTAATTACGGAGCGTATTCACACCAAAGACAGCCGCGCTTTGCTGTGGATTATCAGCATTCTTACCTTTTTTCTGTCGGCGGTTTTAGACAACCTTACCACGGCCATTGTGATGGTATCGTTGCTGCGTAAAATCATTCGGGATGATGAAATGCGGCGTTTTTTTGCAGGGATTGTCATCATCGCCGCCAACGCAGGCGGTGCATGGTCACCGCTGGGAGATGTCACCACGACGATGTTGTGGATTGGCGGGCAGATTTCGGCCATCAATGTTATGAAAACACTGTTTATTCCGAGCCTTATTGCGTTGATTGTTCCGCTAATTTATCTTTCATTTAAACTCAAAGGATCAATTGCTACCCCAAAGGTTTCAAAGAAATCAGAGGCCGACGATGTGACCGAAAAAGAGCGTAACATCATGTTTGGGACGGGCATTGGGATGCTTTTATTCGTTCCCATTTTTAAAACCGTGACGCACTTACCGCCTTACATGGGTATTCTGCTGGCATTAGGCGTGGTTTGGATTGTTTCAGAAATCCTCCATTCCAAAAAAGACGAAGAAGACCGCAAGCCTTTTACGGCTAGTCATGCATTAAGTAAAATTGACACCAGCAGTATTTTATTCTTTATGGGCATACTTCTAGCCATTGGCGTCTTGGAAGTTACGCATGTATTGACCGACCTAGCGGCGTGGATGAACGATACCATCGGCAACCTCGACGCCATCGTTTTTATCATCGGGATTGCCTCGGCGGTCATTGACAACGTGCCGCTCGTGGCGGCCTCCATGGGTATGTACGATTTGGCAACTTATCCCCAAGACCACCGAATCTGGGAATTTTTGGCCTACTGCGCTGGTACGGGCGGTAGTATGTTGATCATTGGCTCGGCGGCGGGCGTGGCGGTGATGGGCATGGAGCGCATCAGCTTTTTCTGGTATCTCAAGCGCATCAGCCTTCTGGCGTTGATTGGGTACGTGGCAGGCGCGCTGGTGTTTTTGTTTGTGTAAGATTGGATTTACCTTTGGGAATTGAAGAACTCTTCAAGCGGTTTTTATCATCAACAAATCCAATTTCCAAATTTATCAGATGCAAACAATCTTAGAAACACTGCGCATTTCCAGCACAAATCACGGCATCAGCACGGGCTTGGCCGCATGGGAAGGTCGGGGCGAAGAGTTGTCTTCGTTTTCGCCGGTAGATGGTCAACTCATCGGCAAAGTTCACGCGGCATCCCGTGAAGATTACGATACCGTCATCGGTCAGGCGCAGGAAGCTTTCAAAACGTGGCGGCTCGTGCCCGGTCCCAAGCGCGGCGACATCGTTCGGCAAATGGGGGAACAATTGCGCAAATACAAAACCGAACTAGGCACCTTGGTCAGTTATGAAATGGGCAAGAGCCTTCAGGAAGGCCTCGGCGAAGTGCAAGAAATGATTGACATCTGCGATTTTGCCGTCGGGCTCTCACGCCAATTATACGGACTCACCATGCACAGCGAGCGCCCTTCGCACCGAATGTATGAGCAGTGGCACCCGCTGGGCATTGTGGGTATTATTTCGGCCTTCAATTTTCCCGTGGCGGTGTGGTCTTGGAACTCCATGCTGGCGTGGGTATGCGGCGACGTATGCGTGTGGAAACCTTCCGAAAAAACGCCTTTAACGGCCATTGCCTGCCAAAATATCATTCAGGAAGTACTGAAAACCAACGATGTTCCGGAAGGAGTTTCGGGCCTCATTGTAGGCGGAAGCGAAGTAGGCGAATGGCTTTCGCACGATGAACGGATACCGCTCATCTCAGCCACGGGCAGTACGCGCATGGGCAAAGCGGTAGGGCAAGCCGTGGGTGGCCGTTTGGGGCGCAGTTTATTGGAATTGGGCGGCAACAACGCCATCATTATTTCGCAACATGCCGACCTGCCATTGGCAATTCCAGCGATTGTGTTTGGGGCCGTAGGAACGGCAGGGCAGCGCTGCACCAGTACCCGCCGGTTGATTATCCATGAAAGCATATATGAGGACGTAAAACAACGTTTGGTCAAAGCCTATGGTCAACTGCGCATCGGCAACCCGCTCGATAGCAACATCCACGTTGGCCCATTGATTGATACGCTGGCCGTCAAAAACTACCAGTCGGCGGTCGACGAAGTACGCATTGTGGGTGGTACGTTTGTGGTAGAACCGGGCGTTTTGACAGGTGCCGATTTTGCGTCGGGCTGCTACGTACAACCCTGCATTGCCGAAGTTGAAAATCACTGGCCGATTGTACAGCACGAGACCTTCGCCCCCATTTTATATCTTATCAAATACAGTACTTTAGAGGAAGCCATTGCCTTACAAAATGGCGTTCCACAAGGGCTTTCCTCGGCCATCTTTACGCTTAATTTGCGGGAGTCAGAGTTGTTTTTGAGTCATGCGGGTTCTGATTGCGGCATTGCAAATGTCAACATCGGCACCTCAGGCGCCGAAATCGGTGGGGCATTTGGCGGCGAGAAAGAAACGGGTGGCGGGCGCGAATCTGGCTCTGATGCTTGGCGAGCTTACATGCGCCGTCAGACCAACACCATCAACTACGGCACCACGTTGCCGTTGGCGCAAGGAATTAAATTTGAAATTTAAAAACACTCACTTCTCCAATTACAGGTCACCGCTGTACGGTCCAATTAACTGGCCCAAGCAGCGGTGATTTCTGTTTTCTAGCCATTAATTTTTAATCTTTTTATACTACAAAATATAGTCGTTTATTTTAACCTTTAAATATATAGATTATATATTTAAAGAGCAAAAATTGTCTTTTTAGGATAAAAAGTTATCAAACGGTCGATTTTGAGCAATAATATCCCCAAAAGACAAGAGTGTAGTCCGTATTTTTGCATTGTTACAATTCCGCCCTGAAGCCCCTACTTTTATTCACCTTTGCCCGTACCTTTGAAATGAAAAAAGGCTGTTTACTTTTGTATTTGGCGCTTCTTTTTGTGAAAGGCCAATCCCAAACCCTTCCGTCAGGTTTTGCTCAGCAAGTCTATGCTTCCAACTTTAATTCGCTGATGGGCTTCACTTTCGACAATAGTGGAAGATTATTCTGCTGGGAAAAGGAAGGGAAAGTGTATGTTATCAACAACGGTGTACGTACTACGTTGTTGGATATTAATCAGGAAGTGTACAACGTCACTGATTTAGGGCTCATCGGCCTAGTACTAGATCCCAATTTTCTGAGCAATGGTTTATTTTATATTTATTACATCGTTGACCCCAAGCATTTATTGAACATTGGAAGCCAATACGATGATGCAGGTAATGGCGGGACAATGGCCCGAGTCACGAGGTACCAAGCAGACGCCGCCACCGGGTTTTCCACGATAGTAGCCAATACGCGCACCATCTTGATTGGAGAAACGGCAAGCACGGGGATACCTTGTACGTCATTTTTTCACATGGGAGGGAGTATGAAATTCGCCAAAGACGGCACGCTCTTTATCTCCGTTGGGGATGCCGCCACAGCCGCCAACAACGACATTGGAGGGTTTGATTATGGTTCACGTACGGTTTCACGGGGCATTATGACGGCAGCCGAAAACATCGGCTCTTACCGCAGTCAGAATCTGGATTCCCATTGCGGAAAAATTCTTAGAATAAACGCTACCAACGGCAATGGTATCTCTTCAAACCCTTATTATTCAGGGGATTCTCCCCGCTCACCTCGGTCGCGTATCTGGGCCAGCGGGCTCCGCAATCCTTATGGTATCTTGCCCATCCCCGAAACTGGCTCTCACAATCCTGATGAGGGAAACCCAGGAAGCCTGTTGATTGGAGATGTCGGCAGTATTTTGTTTGAAGAAGTCAATCTCGCTACTAGCCCGGGGCAAAATTTTGGCTGGCCGCGTTACGAAGGAGAGAACACCCGCGCCGAACACCCTAGTGCTACTTGGGACCCCGGCAGCAACAAAAAAAAACCTCAGCTTTATTATAACTCCACAACAGGATACAGCATTGTAGGCAGTACTACGTATACGGTAGGGGGTATACAAGTTCCTGGAGAAATCAGCGGGCATTGCATATTGATTGGTGATTTTTACAAAAGAACAGATTTATCGAGTCAATACCTCAACAAGCTCTACATTGCCGACTATTCCCAAAAATGGATTAAAATGGTCAATTTAGACATGACCAATCAAGTAACCGCTGTTGAAAATTTTGCTTCAAATCTCAGCAACAATGTCATTTCGTTGAGTGTTTCACCTACCACTAGCGGTATTTTTTACTGTACTGCCAACCAAATAATACGAATTTTCCCAACGACCAACAGTGCCCCCATTGCCAAGATAGAAGCTGACAATACACACGGAGCGGGCCCCTTAGTTGTACGGTTCAGTGCGGCAAAATCATACGACCCCGACAGTACTAGCCTGACATATTTATGGCAATTTGGCGACGGCAGCCCTACCGAAAGCGGGCTCAAGCCCCACCACCGTTTTGTATCTAACTCCAGCGCACCCCAAAAATATACCGTAAAGGTGACGGTCACCGATGCCAACGGGGCATCTGCCTCCGACTCGCTATACGTATTTCTCAACAATACTCCTCCTGTTATTGCAGCAACTTCGTTGGACGCCATCGCCTCTTTTCCACTCAATCAAAACTATCCTATTACTTTAAATGCAACAGTCCAAGACAATGAGCAGAGCCCTGCTTCGCTGAGTCTGAATTGGAAAATATACCTTGCCCACAATGACCACCAACACTTGAGTTCATCTTATTCGGGCAATAATATCAATACTACCCTTGCCCCTTTGGATTGTGAATTGGGAGCGGCCTCGTACTGGTACCGTGTTTATCTCACAGTATCAGACTCACTGGGTCTAACCACCACCCTCATCAAAGACCTCTTTCCTCAGTGTGGCGGTATTGCTCAAACCATTACTTTTCCAACAATCAACGACAAACAAACCACAAACACCCCCTTTGTCTTAGGTGCAACTACATCTTCGGGCCTGTCGCCCTCTTATTATTCCATTTCGGGGCCCGCGTATGTAATAGGCAATCAAGTGACTCTTTCTGGCATACCCGGCACGGTGGTCCTTCGGGCAACCCAGCACGGCAACGGGACCCACAATCAAGCCGCTCCCGTTGAACGCAGTTTTCAGGTAAATCGCCCGTTGGATTCACAAAGTTTTGCATTTTCGCCTATCTCCAGCAAAAATGTCAATGCGGCCCCTTTTACGCTGAGTGCCTCAGCCTCAATCGACACCCCTAAGTTTCTTGTGGTCTCTGGTCCAGCTACCGTAACCGGAAATACCGTTACACTCACTGGCACCGCGGGCCAAGTAACAATCCGTGCCTATGCCTCAGGCACTTACTCCACCGACGGGGTCTATTTCGATCGGAGTTTTCAAGTAGTATACCCTTGCCCTTCCACCCAAACCGTAAATAGTTTGGCATATAACGTGTACCAAGCCCAAACCGCTCTTACAGTGACGGGAGCTACGTTGGTTACACCTTCCAATCAATCACTTTTATTGCGAGCTGGCGGTTCTATCACCATCCAACCCACGGCGGGCACTTCATTTTCTACTGGCACCAACAGTACTTTCAAAATGGAAATTGCAGGATGCCCTTAACAGAAGGAACTACTAAGCCGTTTTTTTTCGGCGTTATTCTTGAATTTCAACTTTATAACCTCTCTCTTAGCAGAAGATTGTTATTAATCTTTCAGTAAGTTTTGCGTCCATTCTTATTTTGAATAAAATTGTTTTTCACCAAAAAGAATGAAAATAATGAACCCTCTCCCCTATATAATCCAATGGATGCCGCTTTTGGCATTTATTGGCACGTATCTGCTTATCATCGCTTACGACAAATCAAAGATGGTAGAACGAGTCAAATCTAAAGGCATCAAAACCGTAGGAACAGTGGTTGAAATTCGTCAAAACCCTGGTGAATTATTTGGTTCAAAAGAGGGCGAAGGCCAAGCTCCAGTGGTAGATTTCGTCACCAACAATGGCTCGCATCGGCATTATTCTACCCATTACCAAAGCCCCTGTCCTTATCAAGTGGGGCAGAAAGTGGAAGTTTGGTATTATTTCTACAAATCAATCAGAGAAGTGCTTTTAGCCGACGAAGATGCGGGAACGTTGCCCAAAACGCTGTTTCGTTGGGGCATTGCACTGTGTCTCATTAGTTACCCGTTTCTCATCAAAAAACTGATGCTTTTGGGGGGAACCAATTGAAAGTCGTGGACGATTCATCCCAAATATTTAATAAATTAAAGAATAGCCTTGAGTAGTGCAATTGGAGTATTTACTTAAACGTACAGTAGCTATTCCAATTTTATTTTATGGACACCCTTCAAATTCAATCTATTCTTGAAAAAATAAAAACCGTCAAAGTGGCGGTGTATGGAGACTTTTGTTTGGACGCGTACTGGATCATGGATACGCGCAAATCAGAAGTATCAATCGAAACGGGCCTACAAGCCGAGTCAGTGGCCAAGCATTATTATTCGCCGGGCGGTGCGGCCAACGTCATCGCTAATCTTTCGGCCCTTCAACCTGCCCAACTCAAGGTTATCGGCGTAGTAGGCGACGATATTCACGGACGTGAATTGGCCGCACAGTTGCAAAATCTCGGAGCGGATACAAGTTCGCTATTTATTCAAAAAGAGCATTTTCAAACCTACGCATACCTCAAAAGATACATCGAAGGCGTAGAAGAACCGCGTATTGACTTTGGAGTGTACAACAAACGTTCGGAAGAAATTGACGAGCTAATTCTAAACAGTTTAAAGTCTGCTTTGGAAACCCACGATGCTGTCATTTTCAATCAGCAAGTCGTCGGAAGTATTACAAACGACAGCTTTATTGAAAAAGCCAATGCACTTTTTGAGCAATACAACGACAAAATCATCTTGGTTGATTCCCGCCATTTCAACGACCGTTTCTCCAACGTATACCGCAAAGTAAACGACGTAGAGGCTGCCCACCTCAACGGCGTTCAGGTAGAGCCGCGTACGATGTTGCCGCGCACTACCGTGCTGGAATACGGTCAGGCTTTATTTGCCCAATCCCAAAAACCCGTCTTTGTCACCTGCGGGGCAAGGGGCATTACCGCCTTTGATTCAACGGGTTATCATGAGCATCTGGGCTTACAGCTGAACGTTCAACTCGACACCGTGGGCGCGGGCGACACCGTCATCAGCGCCATTACGTTGTGTCTGGCGGCAGGAATTAGCCCCAACGAAGCCGCTGAATTCGCCAACTTTGCGGCGGCCGTTACAGTTCAAAAACTGTTTATTACGGGCACCGCCAACGGCGAAGAAATCCTAGCCATCAGCCAAGACCCCAATTATATCTACCAAGCCGATTTGGCCGAAAATCCGCGTCAGGCCGTCTATTTACCCGACTCCGAAACGGAGCTCTGTGACCCATCGGTGTTGGAAAAACTCGGCCATATCAAATACGCTGTTTTTGACCACGACGGCACCATCAGCACCCTCCGCCACGGTTGGGAAGAAATCATGGAGCCCGTAATGATGAAGGCGATTTTGGGCGATTCTTACGATACTATCGACGCGGCAAGTTTCAAAAAAGTACAACGGGAAACGCAAGAGTTTATTCACAAAACCACTGGTATTCAGACCATTTATCAAATGGAAGGACTGGTCAATATGGTACGTGAAGCAGGCTACGTACCCGAAGACCAAATTTTGGATAAGTTTCAGTACAAACAAATTTACAACGATGCCTTGATGGAATTGGTCAACAAACGCATGGCCAAATTACAGGCAGGCGAGTTGGATTGGGAAGACTATACCATGAAGGGCGCGGTTTCCTTTTTGCACCAGCTCAAAGAGCGCGGCGTAGTGATGTATCTGGCCAGCGGCACCGACGTAGATGACGTTCGCCACGAAGCCACTGTGCTCGGTTACGCAGATTTGTTCGACGGCGGTATTTACGGTGCTTTGCGCGAGTACACCAAGTTTTCCAAGAAGATGATTATTGAGCGAATCATCCGCGACAACAACCTGAATGGCAACGAATTGGCCGTATTCGGTGACGGTCCCGACGAAATCCGTGAAGGGCGTCGTTTTGGCGGTATTTCGATAGGAATTACGAGCAACGAAGTACAACGCCACGGACACAATTTCGACAAGCGTCCGCGCCTCGTGAAAGCTGGTGCGCAGTTGATTATTCCAGATTTCTCGCAATACCGCAAGCTCGTGAGTTGGCTCTTCAAAGAAGCGGAAGTTTCCGAAGCCGTATAATATAACTACAACTATGGAACGCTGATTTTTAAGATAATTATGATTGAAAAAGCCACATAATTAATCTTAAAAATCTTAATTATCAGTGTTCCAATCACCTCTCCAATGTTGAAAAAAAATCTACTATACGTTGCCTTAGGCATTCTGACGGCCTCCCTTTTTTCCTGTTCCGAATCCAACAAAGAACCCGTTGATTACGTAGACCCGTTTATCGGGACAGATTTCTTTGGTCATACCTTTCCTGGGGCTACACTCCCTTACGGAATGGTACAACTCAGCCCCGACCACGACGTCAAAGGGTGGACCTACGCG
>VFQN01008105.1_pt1 | contig 10838 bp, 11 predicted proteins | sample 3512371 | NCBI WGS metagenome assembly VFQN01 (sample SAMN10412370, study PRJNA504923) | tailings metagenome | isolation source: Replicate 2 from Balatoc abandoned mine | place: Philippines: Itogon, Benguet | collected 2017-08-28 | reverse complement strand
AACAACGCGTCGCAGCACCGTCATTCCCGATTCCCGGACCGCAGCGACGGATTGAATTTCGACCGGCCACAGCCGGCACGATCGAACGGAGAGACGTATGAGCAAGATGCCCGGTTTTCCGCATAAGGGTTTCCCCGAAGGATGGTTCGGCGTCGGCTGGTCGTCGGACTTCGCGGTGGGTGAGCCCGTCCTGCGCCGCTATTTCGGCGAAGACATGGTTCTGTATCGGGCGGAAACCGGCCGGATGGTCGCGGTATATGCCTATTGCCCGCACATGGGCGCGCGTCTCGACGTCGGCGGCAAGGTCGAGGGCGAATGCATCACCTGCCCCTTCCATCGCTGGAAATGGGACGCCGACGGCAAAAATGTCGACATCCCCTATGCCGAAAAGACGATGAAGGCGAAGCTCAAGACCTATCCGGTGGTCGAAAGCGGCAACATGGTCTGGATGTGGAACAGCTGGCGTTCGGCCGAACCGACATGGGATGCGCCCGACCTCGATTTCCTGACCGAGCCCGAATTTTTCTGGGACGACGATGCCTCGAAGCGGGTTTGGACGAATGTCCGACTGACGCCGCAAATGGTCGCCGAAAATATCGTCGACGGCCCCCATATCGAATATGTCCACCTTGCCGAAGAAGGTGGGCATATCGCCAGCATCGACATCAGGGGACCGGTGTTCAGCGTCGAGGTCGACCAGACCTTCCGCACCCGCCGCGGCCCGGTGCTCGGCAAGACCTATAACGACTCGCTCGGCGTCGGCACGCAGATCTCTAAGATGCAGTTCGGCGACTATCGCGTCGTCAACGTACTGACGACGACCCCGATCGAGGAAGATCGCTGCGACATGCGCGCCAGCATCTTCATCACGCTGCCCGAGGGTCTCGAAAAGCCCGAAAAGGCATCGGATCTGCCCGAAAAGATGCAGCGGCTCATCAAGTCGCATCTCGACTCGCAGGAGCAGGATCTGCCGCTGTGGGAGACGATGGTCTACGAAGCGCACCCCCTGCTCGTCGCCGAGGAAATCCAGGGGCATGTCAAGCTGCGCAAATGGGCGAAGCAATTCTACGAACCGGCCTGAACAACGAAAAGACAGGGGCCAAGTTTGTAACGGGAGAGTGTTGAACGTGAGTGAGACAAGCGAAAATCTGGAGGCGCGGCTGCTGGCCTTCATCGGCGACCCCAAGGCGCGCACCGACCCCTATCCCTTTTACAAGGCGATCCGCGAGACCTCACCCGTCGTCCGTTCGCCCGACGGCACCTGGTGGGCGTTCGACTATGCGAGCTGCGCCGCGCTGACCCGCGACAAGCGCTGGTCGCACCAGAACCCTGCGATGGCGAAAGCCAGCGGCTGCCCGATGGGGCTCGCGCGCACGATGGTCAACGAGATGGTGCTGTTTCGCGATCCCCCGCATCATACGCGGCTTCGCGACCTGCTCGGCCGCATCTTCATCATGCCCGCCGCCGAAAAGAAGCGCGAAGAGTTTCGCGAGCATATCGAACAGGTGCTCGCCGATGCTGCGGCCCAGGGGCCGGTCGATTTCAAGGAGGGCATCGCCCGCCTGATCCCGATGTACATGATCTGCGACGTCCTCGGCATTCCGCAGGAACGCTATGAAGATCTGGTTCGCTGGTCGAACAGCTATGCATCGATGCTCTCTTTCGAGGTCACGCCCGATATGGAGGCGACCGCCGACCGCGAGTTCGACGAATTCTTCGCCTATCTCCAGCCGACAATCGACGCCCGCCGCAAGGAACCGCGCGAGGACCTGATCAGCGAATGGGTGCGCGCGCACGAAGCCGGGCTGATGAGCGAAGAGGAAATTCCGAGTTACGTCCTCTTCACGCTGGTCGGCGGGCAGTCGACGACGACGACGACGATGACCAACGCGCTTTATACGATGAAGCGCCATCCCGATCAGTGGGCGCGCTTCCTGACCGATCCCGAGGGTTTCAAGAAGACCGCAGCCGACGAAATCCTGCGCTTCGAATCCGCCGGACGCGCGCTCGTCCCGCGTTGGGCCACCGAGGACACCGAACTTGCCGGCGTGGCGATCAAGGCCGGCGAGATGGTCATCGGCGTCGAAAGCTCGGCGAACCGCGATCCCGCGATGTTCCCCGATCCCGAGACGTTCGACATCGGACGCAAGGTGAACCGCCACCTCGCCTTCGGCGGCGGCATCCATATCTGCCCCGGCCAGTTCGTCGCGCGCGTCGAAATCCAGGAAGTGCTCGCCGCCATCGGCACCCATTATCCCGATATCGAGATCGGCGAGCCGCGCGAATGGCTCGACGACTGGATCCTGCGCGGGATAACCAACCTGCCGGTCACGCTCCAGCCGACCGAAAGGGCGCGCTCCGCCGCCTGAACCGCCGACAGGGCGACATTTACCGAGGTGATGAATGACATCCGTTGAAGGAAAGAGCGTGATCGTGACCGGCGCGGCCGGCGGGATCGGCAGGGCGACCTGCGAACTGATGGCGAGCCAGGGCTGGAAGGTGCTCGCGGTCGACCGCGACGCCGAAAAACTGGCATGGACCGATGCGAGCGACGACATCCGTTCGGCAGTCGCCGACATTTCGAGCGAGGCGGACAATCAGCGCATCGTCGCCGAATGCGAAAGCGCGTTCGGCGGGGTCGACGCCGTGATCCTGAACGCGGCGCTGTCGCTCAACGGCAGCATCGACGATTTCCCGATGGAGGATTTCGACCGCCTCGTTGCGGTGAACCTGCGCGGCACCGTGCTGGGCATCCGCGCCGCGCTGCCCGCGCTGCGGCGGCGCGGCGGCGGATCGATCACCGTCACCGCATCGGCGCACGGGCTGGGCGGCGATGCCGGCTTCTGGGCCTATTCCTCGACCAAGCATGCGGTCGTCGGCGTCGTCAAATGCGTCGCGCGCGAAGTCGGCTGGGAAGGCATTCGCGTCAATGCCGTCTGCCCCGGGCCGACGCGCGCGACCGGCCTCAGCACCGAATTCGAGGAGCAGGCCCCCGACGTATTCCACGGGCTTGCCAAGGCGATCCCGGTGCAGCGCTGGGGCGAACCGCAGGAAGTGGCGGCAGCCCTCGCCTTCATCGCCTCGCCCGCCGCCAGCTATATCACCGGCATCGCGATGCCGGTCGATGGCGGCACGATTTCCGGTTCGGGCTGCCTGCCGCCCGCCGCAGCCCCCGACAGCAATTGAGGACAGACCATGCGCGCCACCTTTGACGAATATAGCAAGCGTTACGAAAGCTTCGCGATCCTGACCCGCGACGCCGACGGCATCCTCAAAGTCCGGCTGCACAAGGATGGCGGCCCTGCGGTGTTCGACGGGCCGATCCACATGATGATGGGCGATCTGTTCGAGGATATCGGGTCCGACGCCGCGAACCGGATCATCATCTTCACCGCGACCGGCGACCGCTTCCTGATGTCGAGCGACATGGACATGTCGATCATGGAAGAGTTTCTGCCCTATACCCCGGCGATGCATTCGCACACGATGCCGGAGAGCATGCGGCTCATCGAAAATTACCTGAAGATCGAGGTTCCGGTGATCGCCGCGATCAACGGTCCCTGCACCACCCACGCCGAAATCCCGGTCCTGTCGGACATCGTGCTGGCAAGCGACGATGCTTATTTCGCCGACCCCTTCCATTTCCAGAACGGGATCGTCCCCGGCGACGGCGTGCAGGTAATCTGGCCGATCATGATCGGCCTCAACCGCGCACGCTATTTCCTGCTGACCGCCGAGAAGATTTCGGCCGAGGAAGGCAAGCGATTGGGCTTCGTCAACGAAGTGCTCGCCGGCGACGCGCTGATGCCGCGCGCCTATGAGCTGGCGCGCCTGCTTGCCAAGCAGCCCGATGTGACGCTGCGCGGAACGCGCTATCTGTTCACGCGCGTCCTCAAGCGTGCGATCGCCGAAGACCTGCCGTTCGGCCTCGCGCTCGAGGGGCTCGGCAATATCAACCACTGGCCGCTGTCGCTGAAGAGCTGATCCGGCGATGCCGACGATTGAACGCGACGGCGCCACGCTCCACTTCGCAGAGCGCGGCTCGGGCCCGGCCGTCATCCTGCAACACGCACTCAGCACCGATGCGCGGTCGTGGGATGCCATCGGCGTCGCCGACGCGCTCGTCGCGCAAGGCTTTCGGGTCATATTGCCCGACGCGCTCGGCCACGGCCGGTCGGCGGCCACCGAGCCCGGCCGCGTCGATCTGGACAGCCGCGTGCGCGACCTGATCGCGGTGGCGGACTCGCTCGGCCTCGATCGTTTCCACTATGCCGGCTATTCGATGGGCGGGTGGCTCGGCATCGGGCTCCTTCGCGATGCGCCGGAACGGCTGCTTTCCCTGTCGATCACCGGCTGGGACCCGATCGACGGCGCGCGCCGCTTCACCAAATTCACCGACATGGCCGAGCGACGCGGCGAATTCATCGACCGCATCCAGGCACTGACGGCGCAAACCGCCGGCCGATCGCAGCCCGACACGGCCCGCATGGCCGGTTATGCCGATACCTATGAAAGGCTGTTCCGCGACCTGCCGTCGATCACGACCTTGATCGAGCATGACGTGCCGATCATGCTCGGCGTCGGCCGCGACGATCCCTATCACGAGCCCGTCGCCGCCGCCGCCGACGCACTGGGCATCGAACCGATCGAGATTCCGGGCGATCACATCACGGCCTTCCTCGATCCCGTCTATGCCGCGGCCCTCGTCCGCTGGATCGCCGCCGCGCGCTGCGTGTCTTGACCAGCCTCCGAAATTTCCGCGACTTTGCCGCCGGCACGATCGCGGGGTCGCAGCCGCTACCCAGCGGACGTTTCTTTCGCAGCGGCCACCTCGCCCGCCTCGATCCGGCGAGCCGCGACGCACTGCTCGCACATCGATGGGACCTGGTCATCGACCTGCGCTATCCCGACGAACAGCAACGCGACCCCTCGCCCTGGCCCGAAGCAATGCCGGGCCGATTGGGGCTCAGCGAAGGCTCGGCACGCGAAGCCCCGCACTTCGAAATGTTCATGGCGGCACGCGCGAACGCCGCGAGAATGGACGAGGTCTATAGCGCCTATTACCGCCACCTGCCGTTCGATCCGCTGTACCGCCCGCTTTTCGCCGAGGCGATCCGCCGGATCGGCCAGACCCGGGGGCCCATGCTGATCCATTGCACGGCGGGCAAGGACCGCACCGGCATATTGGTCGCCCTGCTCCTCGAACTGATGGGCGTCGATGCCGACGCCATCAGCGCCGACTATCTGCGATCGGCGGAGGTGGTGACCGCCGAGTTCACTCGCACCGTCGGCCGCCAATTGTTCGAGCAATCGGGCGAACAACCGGCGGAAGAAGAGCTTCGCGCGATGCTCGCCGTCGCGCCCGCCTATCTCGCCGCGGCGCAAACCGAAGTCCGCGACCGGCACGGTTCGGTCGAGGCCTATCTACGCGCGTCGGGGCTGACCGCGGGGGATATCGACGCGGCGCGACATTGCATGGCCCGAGACAACGACGCCGGTTGAAGCCGGCACGGGCGGAATAGGGAGAAGAGAGACATGTCGGTCAAATTTGCGCCCGCGTCGGTCGAGGAAATCACGGCGGGGTGGCTGACCGCCACACTTGGGGCACGATTTCCCGGCACGGTGGTAACCGCCGTCCAGCATGGCACGATCATCCGCGGCACGGCGACCAAGGTACGGCTCCTGCTCGACTATAACGAGGCCGGACACCGGCACCGCCTGCCCCCGACGATGTGGTTCAAAGGCGGGCTCGAAGATCACAGCCTGACCGACGACATGCTGATCGTCTATGCCGGCGAGGCCGCCTTCTTCAACGAGATCGCGGGGACGCTGGAGATGGATATTCCGACGGCGATCGTGGCGGCGGTCGATCCCGCGACGAACCGATCCTTCCTCTTGTTGGGCGACCTGCTCGCGCGGAACGCCAGCTTCGGAACGGCGCTGCACCCCCTGTCGCCGACCGATGCCGCCGTCCTGGTCGAGGAGCTGGCGCACCTTCACGCTGCCTATTGGATGTCGCCCAAACTCGAGACGATGAGCTGGCTGAGCGGCGGCGGATCGCTTCTGCAATCGTGCGAAGTTCTGCTCAGCCGCGAAACCTGGGACCGATGCATCCGCCTGCCCCGCGGCGAGTTCGTTTCGGCGCCCTTTCGTACGTTCGAGACGCTACGCGATGCGGTTCTGCAAGCGCTGCGCACCGACGTTCAGCGCGCGCATTGCTTCGTCCATGGCGACAGCCACGTCGGCAACAGCTTCACGACGCCCGACGGCTCGGCCGGCTTCCTCGACTGGCAGTCGACGATGCACGGTTTCTGGGCGCACGACTTTTCCTATTTCGTGGTCACATCGCTCAGCATCGAGGACCGGCGGCACGTCGAGCGCGACCTGCTCGACCGCTATCTGGCAACATTGGCCCGGAAGGGGATCGAGCTCGATGCGGCGGACGCATGGCTCGAGCATCGGCGCCATGCCATGTACAGCTGCTCGTGGGCCATGTGCCTCCCCGAATGGCAGCGCGAAGACATATGCTGCGCCGTCGCCGAACGGGCTTTTGCCGCGGTTGAAGATTTGCAAACCTTGGAGGCTTGGGGCTGAAGAAAAGCCCGGCGTGCAGAACCATAAAGCCCGGCATTTTCGTTTCCGCCGCACAGATGACCAGCACAAACAAATGGGGCGGCCTCTTTGCGAGTGCCGCCCCAGTTAGTGGGGTCCGTCTGGAGAGAGGGAGAGGACGGACCGGAGATTGGTGTCTTGGGCTTATGTCTTAGCGCGAGGCCATCTGGCTGTCGGTTTCGACTTCGGCGACGCCGGCGACCTTCAGGGCAGCGCGGAACTGCTTGGCGGCGGCGCGTTCGTTGCCGGCTTCGCAGAGCTTCTTGCCGGTCGAGACGAAGCGCTTAGCGCTCGACTTCTGGCCGGCGCTCGCGCCTTCGGCAGCGGTCGAAGCCTGGTCGGCGAGACCCGCGCAGCGATAGTCGCCGCTCTGGGCATAGGCCGGGGTCGCGGTGGCCATCAGGCCGGTGAAAGCGAGAGCCGAAGCCGCGACGATCGCGAAAGCGGCGGGGAAGCGGCGGAAAGAGGAGAGCTGGGTGGTCATGGGAGAGGTTTCCTTTCGTTTCGTTGTGCAACCTTTTTAGGCGCGCTTGCGCCAATATATAATCCTCTATAATCTGCAAGTGCTTTGAAGCAGGATTTAACAATCCCCCATGGGGCGCTCGACGGGATCGAAGCCTTTCTCCGCGTTGCGGAAAGGCGCAGCTTTTCAGCGGCCGCCGCCGACCTCGGCGTCTCGCCCTCGGCGATCAGCCAGACCATCAAAGCCCTGGAGGCGCGCATCGGCGCGCCGCTGTTCATGCGCACGACGCGCAGCGTCGGGCTGACGCAGGCAGGCGAGATGTTCCTCGAGCGCGCCGCGCCAGCCTATTCGGGGATCGCCGACGCCTATGAAGCGGCGCGCAATCTGGGCAACCGGCCCGCGGGGCGACTGCGCATCAACCTGATGCGCGGCGCGGTGCAGCCTTTGTTCGAGCCGATCATCGCGGGCTTTTGCGAAGCCTATCCCGAGATCGAGCTCGAGATTTATGCCGACGATGCTTTGTCGGACCTCAGCGCTGGCGGCTTCGACGCGGGCGTACGCATGGGCGAATCGCTCGACGCCGACGTCATCGCGGTGCGCCTGACGGGCCCCTTCCGCTTCGTCGTCGCGGGCACCCCCGCCTATTTCGAGAAATATGGACGTCCCGAAACGCCGGAAGATCTGCGCAATCACCGCTGCGTCCGCTTCCGGCTCGCGTCGGGCGGGCTGATGCCGTGGACCTTCGAAAAAGGAAACCGCGAGTTCGACGTCTCGGTCACCGGCCCGGTGATCGTCAACGACTGGATCGCGGCAACGGTCGCGATGCGCAGCGGCATCGCGATGATCATGACCGCCGAGCCCGTCGCCAAGGCGATGGTCGAAGCGGGCGAGGTCGAGCTGGTGCTCACCGAATTCGCCGGATCGACCTCGGGCCTGTTCCTCTATTACCCCAGCCGCAAGCAAGTGATGCCGAAGCTGCGCGCCTTCATCGACTATGTCCGCGAATTCCTGCCCGACAATGTGACCGGATAGGCCTGCTTTTGGGCGCAGAAACAAATCCCTTCACCGTGCGCAGAAAAATTGGGCTAGCGAATCCCCGCAAAAGGCGGCAGCCCGTTGTCAATTAAATCGCTTGGGATGTAGATATGTTCGATCTGGCGGCGCTGGACCCCTCTTCGCTTTTACCCTTCATCCTGATCGGCTTCGCCGCGCAGCTCGTCGACGGCGCGCTGGGCATGGCGTTCGGCGTCATCTGCAACACGCTGCTGGTCGCGGTGATGGGCGTTCCGCCTGCGCAGGCCTCCGCGCGCATTCACGTCGTCGAGGTCTTCACGACCGCGGTGTCGGGGATCAGCCACTTGGTCCATCGCAACATCGAATGGCCGCTGTTCTGGAAGCTGCTCATCCCCGGCGTGATCGGCGGCGTACTCGGCGCCTATGTCCTGACCTCGCTCCACGCCGACTTCGTGAAGCCCTTCGTCCTCGCCTATCTGGTCGCGATCGGCATCTGGCTGCTCGTGCGCGGCCTGCTCTATCCGCCCAAGGTGCAGAAGCCGACGGTGATCGCGCCGCTCGGTCTCGTCGGCGGCTTCCTCGATGCCGCGGGCGGCGGCGGCTGGGGCCCGGTCGTGACCTCGAACCTGCTCGTGCAGGGCGCCGAACCGCGCAAGGTCGTCGGCACGGTGAACAGCGTCGAATTCTTCCTGACGCTGACCGTCTCGGCGACCTTCATCTATCACCTCGGCTTCGCGCAGATCGCGGGCGCGACGCTGGGCCTGCTGATCGGCGGCGTGCTGGCGGCGCCGCTCGGCGCGTTCATGGCGAAGCGCTTCTCGGTCAAGCTGATGCTGACGCTGGTCGGCGTCGTGCTGACCGCGACGAGCGCGTTTGGATTGTACCGGGCGCTGATGTGATATCCGCCTGAAGGCCGCTGGCGACCGATTGTTGTCATTCCTTTTCGTCATCCTGAACTTGTTTCAGGATCCACGGCCTGCCGTTTCCTTCGGCGCAGCGTTTAATTCGAGTTCAGGCCATGGATGCTGAAACAAGTTCAGCATGACGAGGGGGAAATGGCAGCTCCCAACCCCTAAGCAGCCGATTCAATTGGCCGGCTTGGTCTCGTCGATCTTGTCGACCCATTCGGGGTAAAAGCTCGGCTCGCGCGCCGACCAGCCCGGAGCGGTCGCAGCCGCTTCGCTGATCGACTGGAGCAGCAGCTTGCGCTTGTCGGGATGGAGGTGCGGCAGCGACGCCGCGGCGCAGAAAGCGCCGGGCAGCCACGGCCGCGCATGCGCGCCGAGCAGCCGCTCGTAGAGGAAGCGATAGGGCGCGAAGGCGTGGAGCCGGTCCTGGCCGAGGTCGAAGGCCGACACCGCGACGAGCGGCGCCATGAAATGTTCGAGCGCGTCGAGGCCGCTGTCGTCGGGAATATGCGCGCGAATGTCGCGGATGCGCTGATAGACCTTCGCCTGCACGCGGATCGCGGTTTCCTCGACCATGTCGCGCGACCAGCGGGCGATCGCGTCGTCGCGTTCGAGCCCGATGTCGAGCGAGCGGCGGATGTAGCGCTGGGTCGCCGCGGGAAAGCCCGCAAATTCCTTGATTTCCGAGATGGACAGGTCGCCTGCGGCCGGTCCTGAACGCGTCGCCATGGTCATGCTCCCGCACGGCGCCCGGGGAGCCATCCCCCCGGAGGCCTGCATCCGACAATCTGCCACGGAAGGGGTTAGTGGCAGGTTAACCATGACATCGGGGATCGTTCAGCCATTCGAGGGGCGTTGCACCGCGCCGCGAGCGGGCCTAATCAGCGTGCATTCAAAAACAGAACACGCAGGACCGCCATGTCGCACGCACCGCAGCCGGTACTTTCATCGACCGGCCTTTTCACCCCCGCCGAGCGCATCTCCAACGAAGAACTTGTCGCCAGTTTTAACCAGTATGTTGCACTGCACAACAGGGAAAATGCGCAGGCTATCGCAAATGGCGATGTCGCCGAACTGACTGAGTCCAGTGTCGAATTCATCGAGAAGGCGAGCGGCATCGGATCGCGCTTCGTCGTCGAAAAGGCGGGCATTCTCGACCCCGAACATATGGCGCCGCGGCTCGCCGAGCGGAGCAACGACGAACTGTCGATCCTCGCCGAGATCGGCGTGCTGGCGGCGAAGGACGCGCTAGCGCGCGCGGGCCGCTACCCGGGCGACGTCGATGCGGTGCTCTGCGCCGCGTCGAACATGCAGCGCCCCTATCCGGCAATGGCGGTCGAGATTCAGGACGCGCTCGGCATCGACGGCTTCGGCTTCGACATGAATGTCGCCTGCTCGTCGGCGACCTTCGGCATCCAGACCGCCGCCGACTATATCCGCGCGGGGCACGCCAAGAGCGTGCTCGTCGTGAACCCCGAAATCTGTTCGGGACACCTCAACTGGCGCGACCGCGACAGCCATTTCATCTTCGGCGATGTCGCGACCGCGATCCTCGTCGAGGACAAGGATATCGCGCCCGCGGGGCATTGGGACATCCTCGGCACCAAGCTCAAGACGCAGTTCAGCAACAACATCCGCAACAATTTCGGCTTTCTCAACCGCGGCCATGGCGGGATCGACCAGTCGGGACCGAAAACCGACAAACTCTTCGTCCAGGAAGGCCGCAAGGTGTTCAAGGAAGTCGTGCCGTGGGTGGCAAACCTGATCGTCGAGCAGATGGAGGTGCTGGGGCTGGAGGGGACCGACATGAGCCGGCTTTGGGTGGATCAGGCGAACACCAA
>VFQN01008104.1_pt1 | contig 10838 bp, 9 predicted proteins | sample 3512371 | NCBI WGS metagenome assembly VFQN01 (sample SAMN10412370, study PRJNA504923) | tailings metagenome | isolation source: Replicate 2 from Balatoc abandoned mine | place: Philippines: Itogon, Benguet | collected 2017-08-28 | reverse complement strand
GACCTCTATGTCTTGCGGTCTGTATGGCATCGCTGGGAGGGTGTACGCCAGGGCTCAAACAGCCCATAAAATTATTACCTTGGGCATAGACGATTGTTTCGCCCATTGAGAATTGTGAGGCTAGCAGGTACTGGAGCGAGACGTATCTTCACAGCAGAATTTAGTCGTCCGGACCCTTGAACTAAAACCTCAAGATAGGTGGATACGTCTGCTACTACAGCGATGAACGAACGTGCTGTAACCCGATGCCGGGGTGTCGGGGAGGTGGTTGTCGCGGGAGACCCTCCCCTGGTTGTCGTTGAGCCAACAGCGTACATGTCCGCGCGCGTTGAGGTCCAGCTCCACTCAAGGACCATGTGCCCCCAAACATCCGCAAGGATTGCCTCTGCGTGCCATGCGCTGCCCCACTCATTATGTGAGGCCATCCATGCGTAAGGAGTTGCTGAGCACGCAGCTACAGTATATGGTACAACCGAGCGAGCGACCGCGTGTTCGGTGCTGGCTACCAGTATTTTGCTGCAAGCATCTGCCCAACACGTGCACACTTAGCTAGCTCCGCACGCATAACTCTATCACTGCAATGACGGTAGTGTGCGTCAAACTAGGAATGCCTGACCAGCAGCAGCAGATTGCCACGGCCTTGAAGCTCTGCAGCAGCACGCAGGTAGGTACGGTAGCGGCAGCAGGGAGTAGGGAGCCACGGCAGGTACGGTAGGGACATTTGCTTTCCTCATCTGCTTGTAGATGCTCCACGCCCACGTACCAAACACCCTAACAACCCCTGCATGTGTTGCTGCAACTTCGTGCGTGCATGTACTCCTGTACGTGCTTACAGCTGGCATGCCATCGCCAAGTTCCTTGACGAGCGCACAGGTGGGGGTGCCTCATGTGGACTTGGGATGGCGCGGCTTTATTTTAGACGAACGGGTAAAAATGTGGACTGGGCGCGCGGCTCGCTGGGGAGAGCATCATGGTGGAAGTGCTGCTGCCTGGTCCCACGCACCGCTCGCACACGAACGCATACAGCTAGCGGGGCAGTAGCAGTGAAAGCCCCAACGAACGCGCATTGTTGTCGGTGTTGCCGTTGATGGCAGCTCCGCCGCGTGCTAGCTTTGCTTGCTCACTTCAGTGCTGCTGCCTTCCGTCCCTGCCCGCTGCTCCCTGCCCCCATGTTGCCAACCGTCAACCGTCCTTACGGCGCCGGCTCATCATCACCCACCGCCATTGCGCTCTCGCTCAACCTGATGACTGCACCAACACTTCTGAACTCCAGCGGTGGGTTGCATACGCATACTGGTTACTCTAGGCAAGAAAAAGGGCGGGGCCACTCGCTTGAATTGTGGAGGTGAAGTGCGGGTGAGGGTTGCAAATGCCAGCTGTTAGCTACCCATGCCACCGCCACCGTGCGGAGGGGGAAACCCTTTTCCAAGTGGGCGAGATGCAGATAGAAACTCCTGTTGTACAAACGTAGGCAGGCAGCTGCATGACATTGTCACGCACCATGGACGCACAGGACACGCACGCAGCATGCTTGCTTCTCGCGCTTCAACACTGCTCCCCACCTGCGTCCCACAACATGTGCCCAACTGCCCCATCAGAACGACGTCAAGAACTATTGGCACGCCACCGTCCGCTGTGTCAACGGCATGCGCCGTAGCGCCTTCCTACACGCCTACGTGCTGCTGCTGCGCAACCTTGAAGGCGCCGAGGCTGAACGGCAATCCGCGCTGCACAAGGTAACCCAGGCCAGCGACGCCGGAACCATCGACCAGCTCCGCTTGACGCTGCTGCACCAGCATCCGCCGCCTGCGGCGCCGCCACAGCAGCAGCAGGTTGCAGCGCAAGCAGCCGTGGCGGCAGGGAAGGCAGAGGGGCCGGTACGGCAGGGCCCAGCAGTAGAGGTGCAGCAAAGACACCCGCAGGCAGAGCAGGAGGTGCGGCAGGGGGCCTCGGCGACGGTGCAGGAGCGGCAGGAGCGGCAGGCTGTGGGGCCTGGGGCCACGGTGGCAGGACGGGGGGAAGGCCAGGAGGCACCTGCGTGTGCGGTTACCGGTGCGTCAGGGGAGCTAGCGGGGCCGGAGCTCACCGCCGGCGGTTACGGCACCAGCATTACTGGCGACGGCCTGCCAAGCTGCTTTGAGGGGGTCTCCCTTGGCCCCATGGCCCCAACCTCCCCGTGCACCTCGTCCGCGACTCGACGCGAGCAGCAGCAGCTTGCTGGCTCGCCTCCGCCGTCGTCATCGCAGGTGCTGCTGCGGCAGACGTCCTCCCTGCCGCTGCAGCCGCTGCCGTCGCCCCCACCTCTGCTACAGCACAAGCTGCAGCGGCTGCCGGGGCTGATGCCACCACCGCAGCCACAGCAATTCCAGCAGGGGCCGAACGCAGGTGCCGGCCGCTTCCTCCCGCAGCCGTACGTGCCTGCCCAGCCCACCGCAGGCACGCCAATGGTCAGTGCCTTTGCGGCTGGTGGTGTGGGGCCGACGACCGCTGCCGCTGCCGCTGCCGCTCCCAGTGCCTGTGCTCCCCCAGCTGCCAATGGCCCCATGACGCCCTGCAGCCTGTGGCGCCCCTCCGCTGATGGCTTCAACGGCTTCAACGGCATGCTGGGTGGGAGGGACTGGTGCGACGGCGGGGCCGCGCGTCAGGCTGCGGCCAGCGGTGGGGATGGCCGTGAGCAAGGATATGACTGCTGGCAGGACGCGCACCCGCAGTACCCTCCGCCGCCGCAGCAGCAGCCGCCGTCTCCCTGGCAGCAGCAGCAGCAGCAGCAGCAACAGCAGCAGCAGCTGCAGCTTGAGGAAGTGGGATCGGTATGGGTGTGTGCTAGCCATGGCAGCTACGCCTCGCGGGCGGCTGATGAGCCGCGCGAGTGGCCCCCTGCTCCTGGTGCTTGCACAAGCAGCGGTTGCTACAGGGGAAATGGCGACGCCCGGTGGGCTATGCACGACGGCGGCTGCGCTTGTGTGGCACACGTCGCACCGCAACACGCCGCCGGCAGCAGCAGTCACTACAGCGGTGGCGGAGGCAGCGGCGGAGGCGCTGCCCCCTACCCTGCCATGGTGCCACAGCAGTCCGTACCGTACGGCGCCATCCGCCGCCTGAAAACGGCGCCGCCAGCCTACTTCACAGCACACCCGTACATGCACAGCATAAGTGAGCAGCAGGTGAGGCGGCCGCAGGCAACCAGGGGACCACCCGCCCCCGGCCCAACCGCCGCTGACGCCGCTGCATGGGCCGGCGGCGGCGGTGCCGGCCCAGGCGGTGAGGCCCGGTGGCCGCAAGCAGCCATGAGACTGCCAGCCCCGGGCCCCACAGCCGCCACTGCATGGGATGTTGGTGATGGTGATGCTTACGTGCGTTCCGGGGTGAGGCGGCCCCAGGCAGCAGCCATGGGACCATCGGCAGTGGACCCAGCAGCCACCGCTGCACGGGGTGGTTGCGCTCCGCTGGGGCCCGCTGGTGGTGCTTCCGCTTATTTTATGGGCGAAACCCGACGGCCGCAAGCGGCCATGGGACCGCCTGTCCCGGGGCCCGCAGCCGCCGCTGCGTGGGGTGGTGGCGGTTGCATCGGCAGCAGTGTGCGTCAGCACATGTGCAGCACTCCGACGGGGCCTGTAGCCATGGCAAAAGCCCCGCCCCAGCAGGGTTTGTTCCACAGGGGCATGCAGATCACTGGCTGGGACTGCCCGGCTGGCCCCAGCAGCTGCAGTGAGTTCTTTTGCTATCCGGTGGACCGGCAGCAGGCGCAGCCTTGGCAGCATGTGCAGCAAGCGCAGCAGCAACCGGAGCCGCACTGGTCTGGCCCGTGCCGCTGTGGCGGCTGCACGCCGCAGCGGGAGCAACAGCAGTGGCACCAGCCGCCGCTGCCACCGCCGCCGCACGCGCAGCAGCAGCAACCGCAGCGGCAGCAGGTGCCCCCACCACAGCAACAGCAGCCGCAGCAGCAACGGCAGTGGCACCAACCGCCGCTGCAGCCGTGGCTGCCGCCGCAGCAGCAGCAGCATGCGTGGCTGCAGGCGGCCAGCGTGCACGCCGCGTGCGGCCCCACAAGAAACAACAGCGGCATCAGCAGTGACGGGGACAACTACACCAACAGCCGCGTGCCCCTGGCCAGCCTCACGCCGCCCTTACTTTGAGCGACATGCCTTCCTCGGGCTGCAACCCGGGGGCTGGCCTGCAGAATGGACACTGTGGCTGAGCAGCTGCCGCAGACTGACGCGGCGGTTATTATGGGTATGGACGTCGAGCTGCTGCACGGCCTGCCGGAGTGCGGCAGCTGCGGCGCCGGCTGCGCGTACAGTAGTGTGTGAGGGAGGGTGCGGTGGGCATGAACCATACATCTAGCTAGGAGCGGGACAGACGGCGGTGTGGGTGCTACAGCTGGCGGGCCAGGTGGTCACGGAGATGGCTGTAGCACGCACTATGGCTAGGGTACGGTGGGCACGACCTAGCTAGCAGCGGGACAGACGGCGGTGTGGGTGCTACAGCTGGCGGGCCAGGTGGTCATGGTGATGATTGGAGCATGCACTATGGCAAGGGTGCGGTGGGCATGAACGAATCAGCTAGGAACGGGACAGACGGTGTGCTACGGCGTCGGCGTTGGAGCGGTGGGGGCCAGAGCGGTTGGGGCCAGCGCAGGTGGTGGTGAGGGAATGGGGTTCAGTTTTACTTGCGGTTGGCTTGTTGTGTGCAATCATGCATGTGAGTAGGTGAGGCGGGATGATGTGCGTATCGTGTTACAAATAGGGCAGGCGCACGGTGCGGCGGCTGTTGGCCGGAGGATGCATGCTTGGATGAGTTGTGGGCCATGTTGGCCCGCAGCGCAGACTGAGAGGGGGGAAAGAAGTTACTTAAGTAAATAATAGAGAGGGGGGGGGAGCGGTATCTGATGGTCACGGACAAGCCCCTACGGTCGCGCAGCTGCGCGGGTCCGATCAGGGCAGGCGTGCGTGCGCAGGCGTGACGTTACCCGTCACTACACCAGAGAGGGATTCGGCCGTGCCCGCCGTGGCCTTGCAGTTTTGCTGTTAGTTGTGGGGCGAAACACGTCTTGGGAATTCCCCCTTCGAAGTGGAAACTAGCATTGGTATTCCTCGGTCATTTTGCCTTTTTTTTCGCTCCCGTGAGTTTCTCCCAGCGGTTACGGCTATCACAGTGCAACACGAAGCTTGCAAGGGGTAGGCCCGTGGGGTAGCCCCCTCTAGGCGCACGCTTGTGGCGGGCTGGCATGTATACCGGTCAGGCTTAACACTAAGCCATGCCATTGCTTGCATGCATGTATGATTCGAAGGCTGAGGGCACACGGCACCCGACTGCGCCGGGCGTTACACTTGAACTTGGACGCAAACGCCGTGCTGCGCCAATTGCGCCCTGCCGGGTTGGTGTCCACGCCGTAAGTTGATGTTACGCGAGCTGGCTGTTATCGATGGATCGATGTGTGTACCGTCCACGCACGAGTCAGTCATTGTGCGTGGTGCGCCCTGTTGCCCAGCCGCGCCATGTGTCTTAAGCACGCACGGCAGGCGCGTTGTACTGTGCAGGGTTTCTTGCTGCAGCCGATGCTGGTTGCCTTGCAGATAAAATAGTGATCGACACATTTTGGCGCATTGAGAGAACTCGCTGCGCTGGTGGCGCTGCATTGGAGAAATGAGTCGATGCTTTGCGAACGACACGCACGGATGGCTTGTTGTTTGGGTCTGAGTGGAGCTGAGGGCGAGAGAGGCACCAACGAGGGGATGAAGAGTGCAGGGGTCGGGAGAGGCTGGGTTCGGCTAGAAGCCACGTGCACGCGCGCGCGCTTGGCCGTCTTTGTTTGTGCGCCACCCTGCTTGCTTGTTGCGGTCATATAGCAGGAACACATACGGTACCATGATGAGCAGCAGCACGTGGCGGGCACGTGCTGCTTTGGCACGTGTCTTGCTTGCCGTAGATAGTGTGCGTAACCTCATTTTAAGTCTCCGTACATGTATGTGCTTACCGTAGACAGGAGTGAAGGGCAGGCTGCTGGGGCAGTTCACTGGTTGAGTAATTCCTGTTTGGCTCGAAGCGCGCTTCTCCTCGTGCATGCTTACAGAGCTTTGTGCACATGCATCGTATGGGCACGTGCTGGGACTTGCCGGGGAGGACGGATTGGGTAAGGCTACGTACTGACGTCATGAATGAACTGACTTACTTCATATATATTCTTGAAATTCAGGTTTATGTAGTGGCTGGTGCGTGGGTGATTGCGGCGCCAAGCTCCAGGCACACGACGGCCAGGCAGGGGTAAGGTGCATGCCCCCTGCTGCTGCTGGTGCACGCGCAACCTCCCCTGTGCCAATCCGTGCGTCCACTTGCGTGCGTCACGCCAACCAACGTGCTTGGCATATACTTCATCTCATCAGTAATTGCTGGTTTAGCTGTTGCTACCGGCCTTATGCTGTTCCGCTCACTGACATCGTCCCTGTCATTCCTCGAACACATCGATTTGAGGTGTCGTCAGGTGTATGTACCGTGTGTGTTAACAGCGCTGAGGTGGCCTGCCTGCCTTGGAAGGCGGCCGGTGCTACGCACGCTTTGTTCATGCGACGCGTGCTGGTATGTTTCCGGACCGTACTAAATCATGATGACGTGCTACCTTCACCAGAATTGGATAAACACCGCCGCTGCCCGACCGTAACGGCCCTTGTTCTGCGGTGTGCGGCTGTGTGGGCGCGCTGGGCTGTCATGCTGCTGCGCTTTTCCTTGTCATGGCTTCATTCGTTGCTCACCCAGGCCGCACAAAGCGCTTGGCGCACGTGCATGTGATGAGGGGGCACTGTTAAGATCCGTGTAGGTATGGCGCAGCCCCTGGCGGCTCAAGGCCGTGCGGCTGCTGCGTGGCCCCGTGTGTTGCAGGGGAGAGGTCGCCCCTGGTCTGGCGCAATAAGGCTTGCTTCCCTGGCTTGCTTCACGTACGACTGCGTACTCACGGCAGCAAGAATGCTGCAGACGTGTTGCTTGGATGCTGTAGACGTGTTGGAGGGAGGCGCGGAGGCTGCTAGGCGAGTTGTCGCGTACTTCGTCGGTTCACGCACTCGTGATTTGTAACATTTCTACACCTGGAGACACGCCCGAAGTTCAGCACTCAGGTCTGTACGGCAGTGCCGGCTCAAGCCATCCGTGAGTTGCCTGTACATCTGTGTACACCATCAGCTCCAGACCCCTGCCTGCCACGGGGCACAAGCCACACCGACGTCACCAGACCCGAACTCCTCGCTCAGCCCCCTGCGCCCCATGCATGTCCACTTCCGCAGACGCACCACCTCCCGCATGGGCCTTGTTGTTGTGCGTTCCCAAGCGCTCTGCCGACCACCCTCGCTTGTCAAAACCACAGCCCTTTAGCCGGGGCTGCCGGCGGTACCGCATCAGCCAATGGACCCCGTGCACGCTTGCGCCCCCATACCTCCGCGCTGCCAGTGGCCGCCGTGCCCCCTCCTCGTTTCCCACGTCCAGTCCCCTACATGACCATGCAAACCACTTTGTGCGTGCATACGGTACTGTTAAAAAGGTGTTCCCAGGGCCAACGCCGCAACGTTCAGCAAGCAAGCGCTCCACCGACCATCCTCTGCAATCCCACAGCGCTTGCAAGCCGAGTTGCTGGGGGTACCGTAAACGGTTTTCGCCACCAATCGAACAGCGGGTGTCTGCCAACATCTGAACGCAGCCACCGGCAACCGCACGCCTGCCCGTGTTGAGCCACGTGTCAAGCCACGTGTCGCCCGTCCCGATGCAAAGTCCTGGGCAGTGCTCCAGCCGAAATCGAAACAAACCAAAAAAATCGCACAAAACCGAATCACATCATCTCCAAACACGGTTGCCAAGTCCGCCATGCCTAGGTGGACCAATTAAGCACCCAGTCCCTGACTTGCCCTTGCGTCCTGGGGCCCAGTCCAGCCTGCGAGCACCACACCTCCTGTGCTTATTGACCTAAAACTGAACGTCACACTTGCTGACTCCACGTGCCCTGCACCCAGGCCCCTGTCCCGGTCTCAGCACCAACACAGCTCTGCTTTTCCACATCCACACACCGCAAACCAAAGCCTTAACTCATCCCAAACAACGACTAATATCCTACCGACACCCACACACCCCGAGTCCATCAAGCTCTCTAAACCCTTGCTCCATTATCAGTTCCATCATCAAGCCCGGCGCCGGCGTCTACCCGGCTGTATGCCCATGCCTCGAACGCCTCGGACTCGACCCCTTGCCAGCCCTACCACCTGCGCGCTGTGGTCAGTCGCTCCGCGGTTACCGCATCGCCTGCGCCCCTCACCGTGTCTGTTTCAAGCCGCCCGACCTCCATGCTTTCACGACAGTTTCGCTTCCGATGTTGCCAACTCCAGGCGCAGCAAGCGCTCCAGCGCCCTCCCCCACCGGCCTTGCACTGGCCTCGCCACCCTACCCCGCACCCAGCAACCACCGAGGCCGCAGCGCGCCCTCCAAATCACTCTCTCTCTTTATAAGCCGCCAGGTTCCCAGCGAGCGCTCCAGCACCCTTACTCACTGGCCCTGCCCCATGCCTCCCCTAATGCCACGCCTCAATGCACTTGGCCCTTGGCGCGCCCTCATGCCGCAGGGTCCGTGGCCAAGTCGACCAGGCCAAGCGAGCTCTCCACAGCCCTACTCCGCCGGCCTTGCATCACCGTACACCCTAGCCCTCGACCCCCAACCCTCAAGGCCTTCGCAACCGCACGCCCCGGGGTCAATAGCCAGTTCGACCAGGTCCAGCGACACCTCCACCGCCCTGTCCCACCCGGCCTCGCTCCCCCTTCCCTGGCACCCAGCATCCACGGCCGTAGCAAGCTCACGCCCCGGGGTCCGTGGTCAGGTCGGCCAGGTCCAGCGAGCGCTCCACCGCCTTGTTCCAGCGCGCGTATCGCACCGCGGCGGCCTCCTGGCTGATGGCGGGCCCGAACACGGTGATGGCGTCGGGGTGCTGCGCGAACAGCTCCTCGCGGCTCCACAGCCCCACCGCCATGCCGGCGGCCAGCGCGGCGCCGAGGGAGGTGGTCTCGCGGAAGGCGGGGCGGATGACGGGCACCTGGTGTGGGGTGGGACAGAAGGCAGGGGAGTGGAGGAATGGGTGAGGTCTGGGGCAAGGCAAGGGGGGCGTGGGGAAGGCAAGGTGGTGGGTCGAGGGCTTGCCAGGCCCGGAGGAGAGGTGTGAAGGCTGTGCGGCGTGCACAGACACCCTGGACATACGGTATGCCACAGCGAATGCCTGTACTGCTTCGTACGGTAGCCATGCGAACTTTGTAGCCATGTGCCCCACCTGCAGGATGTCCGCCTGCAGCTGCATGAGCAGGTCGTTGGCGGCCGCGCCGCCGTCCACCCGCAGCGCCGCCAGCCCCCCGTGGTGCTCGTCCAGCTCGGCGTCGCGCCGCATGGCGTCAAGCACCTGGGGGGTACGAGGAGGTTTGTCGGAAGGTTCGTATGATCACATCACTCTTGAAAGGCATGTGAAGCTGCGAGCCCCGTGGTGCTCGTCCGGCTCGGCATCGCGCCGCATGGGGACAAGGTAACAACAATGTTGGGGGGACAACAATGATGATGGTGTAATGCCAAGAGCGACTTGCTACCGGTACTGTCAGCTCTGTTTCGCATGTTCAGCTCAACTCATGCTGCACAGCGTCGAGCACCTCAGGGGCAGTTGGGGAAACAGCGGCACCGCTTATGGAACTGGACCAAGATCGGCGAACTGGGTCAACGCGGCTGACCCTCACTGCGCTGCGCCAGCGAGATGCGGCGGCAGGTTGTGGAGGACACGGCTGCAAAACGATTGCGTGTGGAGGACACGGCTGCAAAAGCAAAAGAGGCCGTGGCGGGAAGGCGGGGAGCGCACTAGCAGGCAGTGCGACTGCCGCTTACCTCCCTAGACTGGAAGCAGATGGCTTCGAGCATGGCGCGGACCTGCAGTGAAGGCAGGGCAGAGGCGGCAGGTCGGCAGGTGTTAAGGCCAGGGTGCAGAGCCAGTAGCGCGGGTGTTGGTGTTGGAAGGGGCCTTACCCCTGAGACGTATGGGTATGAAGGCAGCACACGGCAGCAATCGCGACTGGTGCAGCACCCGAGCGGCGAGGCCAGCGCTGGTCACAGCAACCTCTAAAGCGTCAACACAAGGCGGCATGCACTAAACACGGCACGTAACGGCAGGAAAGGCCACGCTTGTTGAACAACCCGAGACAGGATACGGCCGTGTTGATCTAGCACGCGACTCTTGGACGCTATTACCCTGCGTCCCCAACCCCAACGCGTACAATGACGCTACTCTCTACGCTGGAGCCACCACGGTGACTGGAGTTACCCTCAGACATGGGCGCATGACACCATGCACAACTTGCCAAACAAGCCCAATACGGTACTCACGATGTGCCCCCGCGTGGTGAATGAGGTCATGCCCAGCAGCACCCCCCGGGCGTCCGGCCGCCAGCGGGGCGCCAGCAGGCCCGAGAAGGCGGGGACGAAGTACACGCCGCCTGGGGGATGGTAGGGTAAGGTGAAGAGGGTGTGACGGGGTACAGGTCAGCCGATGTACGTATTGTGTTAATATGAGAGCAGCAGCAGCCCTCCAGCTGCGACACTTATCCTCGTCTGCCTGACAGACTCCGCAGCAGGCATCGACGCCTCCCTCGTTCCATTTGGGTTCACGATTGCCATGATCGACGCTGCCCTCGTTCCATCTGGGTTCACGATTGCCATGACCGATCGTCCCTTGACCCTAACCCCAGCCCCACCAGCGCCTCCCCCTCCAGCTCCCCCCCCCACGCCCCCCCCCCCCCCCCCCCCCCCCCCCCCCCCCCCCCCCTGTTCCCCCCCCCCCC
>VFQN01008102.1_pt1 | contig 10848 bp, 10 predicted proteins | sample 3512371 | NCBI WGS metagenome assembly VFQN01 (sample SAMN10412370, study PRJNA504923) | tailings metagenome | isolation source: Replicate 2 from Balatoc abandoned mine | place: Philippines: Itogon, Benguet | collected 2017-08-28 | reverse complement strand
TCTGGACCTATGCCATCCTCTGGCTGATGCGCCTCAGCGCCAAGCTCAATCTGTTTCTTGGCGTCCCCAACCTGCACGACGAGTTGCTTCCGCGCCGCCTCGCACACCTGCGTGGACACTTCAGACGCGGTCCGATGAATCCGCTTCTGCCCGTGTCAATCCTGCTGACGCTGTTCGCGGCCGGCTATCTCGCCTATTTGGCATTTTCCGGCGCTAGCGACGCATCGTTCGCGACGGCGAGCATGCTGATGGCTGCGCTGCTGGCGCTCGCGGCACTTGAACATGTCTTTATGCTGATCCCGCTACCCGTCATGAATTTGTGGAACTGGCGCCGCTCCGGTGATGCTTCGGACGCGCCCAGCTCAGCCACTGAACCGGATCCTGTAAGCCAGGGTCCAAAAATCGCCGCTTCAATTGCCCGGAGGGGACTATGAACTACGACGCGTTCTTCAAGAGCCAGCTTGATGCGCTGCGCCGAGAGGGGCGATATCGCATATTTGCCGATCTGGAGCGCAACGCGGGAGCGTTTCCGAGGGCGACGTATCACGACGACGGTGGCCAGCGCGCTGATATTACAGTGTGGTGCTCCAATGACTATCTCGGTATGGGACAACATCCCGCGGTTATCGCGGCGATGCATGAAGCGATTGACCGTTGCGGAGCGGGAGCTGGCGGCACCCGGAACATCTCAGGCACAAACCACTATCACGTCCTGCTCGAGCGCGAGCTGGCCGATCTCCATGGCAAGGAGGCCGCGCTGCTCTTCACGTCGGGATATGTTTCCAACTGGGCAAGCCTATCGACGCTCGCCTCAGAGCTTCCGGATTGTGTCGTCCTGTCCGACGCTGGCAATCATGCTTCAATGATCGAAGGCATCCGGCATTCCGGTGCGGAGCGCATCATATTCAGACACAACGATCCTGAGGATCTACACCGCAAGCTTTCCGGCATCGACCGACGCAGGCCAAAGCTCGTAGCGTTCGAGTCCGTCTATTCGATGGATGGAGATGTCGCGCCGATTGCAGAGTTGTGCGACGTCGCAGAAGCGCATGGCGCCATGACCTATCTCGATGAGGTTCATGCGGTCGGATTGTATGGTCCGCGCGGCGGCGGCATCGCCGCGCGCGAAGGTCTGAGCGACCGGCTAACGGTGATTGAGGGCACTCTCGCGAAGGCTTTCGGCGTAATCGGCGGCTATATTGCCGCTTCGCATGCGTTGTGCGATTTCGTGCGCAGCCATGCGTCCGGTTTCATTTTCACGACGGCGTTGCCGCCGGGTGTAGCAGCAGCGGCGATCGCCAGTATTCGTCACCTTAAAGAGAGCCAGACCGAGCGCGACTGGCAACGTGATCGCGTTGCTTCGGTACGCCGCCGGCTTGACGCCGCAGGCATCCCGCACCTCGACAATCCGAGCCATATCGTGCCGGTGATGGTTTGTGACCCGGTGCTGTGCAAGCAGATCAGCGACCGCCTTCTCATCGAATATGGAATCTACGTCCAGCCAATCAATTATCCGACCGTGCCGCGTGGTACCGAGCGACTTCGCGTGACGCCGTCGCCGCTCCACAGCGACGACGACATCGACCATCTCATCGGCGCTCTTTCGCAGATCTGGTCAGAAATAGGACTGCGACGCGCAGCCTAGCGACTATTTGGCGGGAGAGAATTTTTTCAGATAGGCGATGACATCCTTGCGTTCCTGCTCGCTGGGCAGTTTGAACGCCATCTTGGTGGAACCTTTGGCAAGCTCCGGCTTTCCTTTTTCCTTCAGGAAATTGGTGAGGAACGCATTGGGGTCGGCCAGATAGGCGAAAATCGTGTCCTCGTTCCAGATGAGTCCGGCCTCGCCGGCCGCCTTGTTCAGAGGTGAATAAGCAAAGCCAGGGACCGTCCCGGCTTGTCGGCCGAGAAGACCATTCTGCTCCGGACCGACAGCGTTCTTCGCGCCCTCGCCGATACGGTGGCAGGTCATGCACTTCTTGAAGACCTTTTCGCCAGCATCTGCGTTCTGGGCTGACGAATCTTGACTTCCGGCGACGACCAAAACGGCAGCAGCTACGGCGATCATAGTGATGGAATGCTTATTCATTGCGACCGATTTCTCCACCCTGATGGACGCCTTCCCATAAACAATTCGGAGGCCATCCCTTTGTTCAATGGACTTTACGACTATTTAGTCAATTATGCTTGTCATTCGCCGTCAAGCCTAAATCGAGGGAGCCAACCCCACTTGAACCGATAAAAGAGCTGTAGAAACAATACGTTATGTTCTTGGGATTGAGGCTCTGTTCGCTTATCGAAGCGTCGGCGGTGAATGTGAGTTGGCAACTCCAGTGCTCGCCGAAATAACCGGTGGCGACGCTGGTGTATCGGTTGACTGACACTTGGAAATGCGGCCAAAGGGGTCGCAGGCGCCCATAAGCCGGGTGAGCTCCACCACGGCCCGGCGTCCGGGCGACGCAACCCCGCCCGTTTGCGGATGATCGGACACGACAGGAATGGGCAACATCAATATCGCTCAGCCGGACGTGACTTTGCTTCTGGACCTCGACGGGGTCATCCGGGAAGCAACGCTGTCCCATTCGCTGTCGGACGAGGGCATCGAAGGTTGGCTCGGCAAGCCGTTCAACGAAACAGTGGTCGACTCCGGCGGCGATAAGGTTCGGCGTATGCTGACCGACGCCCGCGAACAGGGCGTTTCAGCATTCCGGCAGGTCACGCAGCGTTTTCCAAGCGGCCTCGAATTACCGATGGAATACACCACCGTATTGCTCGGTGGTCGTGCCGGGCTGCTTGCGGTCGGCAAAAACCTCCAGGCAGTCGCAGAGCTGCAAGCCCGGCTGATCGCCGCCCAGCAAGCGATGGAACGCGATTACTGGAAACTGCGCGAGGTCGAGACCCGATATCGGCTCCTGTTTGATACATCGCATGAGCCGGTTCTGCTGCTGCGAAGTGCCGATCTGCGTATCCTGCAGGCTAATCCCGCGGCGCTTGCGGCACTGAACATGAAGGCTCCGCCGGACCCCGGCGTCCGCGACTTCGTTCCGAACATTACGCCCGAAGACCGCGACGTATTTCACTCGATGGCTCTGCGGGCACGCGAGCAGGGAAAGGCACCAGGCATTCTCATTCACCTAGGCTCTGACAAGAAGCCGTGGCTGGTCCGCGCATCGTTGATGTCACCCGAACCCAATTCCGTGATAATGCTGCAGCTCTCTCCAGGCTGGACCGGACAGACAAGTTTGCCTGATCGAGATCCTATCTCGATCGACGATCTGATCGAGCGGCTGCCGGACGGTTTTGTCGTACTCGACTCGAGCGGGGTTATCCGCCGCGCCAATCGCGCTTTCCTCGATCTTGTCGAAGCTGGAGCAAAAGGATCTGTGGTCGGCGAGCGTCTGACCCGATGGCTATCACGACCGGGCGCGGATCTTGCCGTGCTACTCGCAAATGTGGAGCGACATCGCTTCGTGCGGATGTTCACGACTACGATTCAGGGTGACCTTGGCACAACCACCGAGGTCGAAATCTCCGCGGCAGGCAACGAAGACACATCCCCGCAGTATATCGGAGCCCTTATCAGGGATGTGGGGCGGCGTATCGGCATGCCGGCAGACGACAAGAACCTGCGTAACGCTCTCGGCGCAATGGCCGAGCGGATCGGTAAAACGCCCCTACGGGCGCTGGTGAAGGATACGGTGGGTGTCGTCGAACGCCATTACGTGAAATCGGCACTCGATCTGGCAAACGACAACCGCACTGTCGCAGCCGAACTCTTGGGATTGAGTCGCCAGAGCCTCTATGCGAAACTTAATCGTTACGGCCTTGATGGAGATTCTGAAAAGGCCGACGGAGGAAAGTGAACCGCAACACGGGAGAATTCCGGGGTGGTCTCTCGTACATTACCCGCTCCAGCATTTGGACAGGCCGACCTCTCCAACTGTGAGAGAGAACAGATCCAGCTAGCGGGATCGATTCAGCCACATGGCGCGCTGATCGTGGTGCGGGAGCCCGAGTTTGAAGTCATTCAGGCTAGCGCTAACGCGCCAAGTTTCCTGAATCTGCCCGGCGAAATTATCGGCAAGACGCTCGACGAGTTCGGCGGCGATGTTCTTAAGCGGATTCAGCCGGTCCTGGGCGACGCATTGCGTACAATTCCTGTGGGCGTTCGCTGTACATTGTCCGGTTCCTCTAACGAATATGACGTGCTGCTGCACCGCCCTGCAGACGGCGGTCTCGTCATGGAATTCGAGCGCAGCGCTCCTTCGATCGACTTGTCCAACTCGATTGCCGAAGCTCTGACAACTATTATTTCGGCGTCGACACTGCGCAAGCTATGCGACGAAACCGCAAACATGTTCAAGGATCTGACCGGTTATGACCGGGTCATGGTCTATCGGTTCGACGATGAGGGACATGGCGAGGTGTTCTCAGAGCGACGAGAACCGCATCTCGAGGCCTATCTGGGCAATCGTTACCCAGCCTCCGACATACCTCAGATCGCGCGGCGGCTTTACGAACGCAATCGCGTCCGCGTCCTGGTCGATGTCGAATACGAGCCCGTTCCGATCCAGCCCCGCCTGAGCCCGCTTACTGACCGCGACTTCGACATGTCACTATGCTGGCTGCGAAGTATGTCGCCGATCCACATTCAATATCTTCAGAACATGGGGGTACGAGCGACCCTTGTCGTATCGATCATGGTCGGCGGCAAGCTATGGGGGCTTGTCGCATGCCATCACTACTCGCCGCGTTCGATGTCGTTCGAAATGCGCGCAGCGTGCGAATTGCTGGGCGAATCCATCGGAACACGCATCTCGGCTTTGGAAAGCTTCGCGCAAGCGCAGGCAGAATTGTCCGTCCGGCGTCTCGAGCAGCGCATGATCGAGGCAATTTCGCGCGATGGCGATTGGCGGGTCGCATTATTCGATAATTCCCAGTCGCTGCTGCAGCCGTTGTCCGCAAGCGGCGCAGCACTTCTGTTCGAAGGCCAGATACTCTCGACAGGCGAGGTTCCAGGAACACTGCAATTGCGTGACATTGCCGCCTGGCTCGATCAAAAAGAGCGAACTCCAGTTTTCTCGACGGCATCTCTCGGATTCGACGAGGAAGACTTTGCGCCCCTGGTCTCGGTAGCAGCCGGAATTGTGGCAACACCTGTCTCAAGCTCACCGGGCGAATACCTGATCTGGTTCCGCCCGGAGCAAATCCGCCTTGTTACGTGGGGAGGCGATCCACTGAAGCCAGTTCTGATCGGCGATGATCCCTCACAATTGTCCCCACGACGGTCCTTTGCGCAGTGGCATCAACTGGTCGAAGGAAAATGTGAGCCATGGAGTGCAGCCGACCTTACTGCAGCGCGACTAATCGGCGAGACGGTTGCTGACGTGGTCCTACAATTCCGTTCGGTACGCTTGTTGATCGCGCAGGATCAACTCGCGCATGTAACGAAGCAAGTGCGGATTTCCGATCTCCCCGTCGTTATTGCCGATGCGAAGGGTCGCATTTTGCTGCATAACCACGCCTTCGAAGCGCTTCTGCCGCAAGCTCGCCAGACTTATGAATTTGTCGACGATCTCGCGGTCTTCTTCGAAGCAACGACCGATGCGAGGCGGCGATTAAAAGATCTGATTGAACTGCGAAGAACGTGGCGGGGCGAGGTTACGCTCCGCGGCACCGGCCTCGAGCCACGTTCGTATCTTGTCCGAGGAGATCCGGTCTTCTCGTCTCCCGACCGCATCCTGGGCTTTGTGCTTCTTTTCACCGATATTGCGGACCGCAAGGCCGCAGAGGCCGCTGGACGCCGCTTTCAGGAGGTCATTTATGACAGCCACCGCAGCAAGATTTCGGGTAAGGACAGCGGCGATGGACTTATGTATCAGAAGCTGCTGGCATCTGTTGTAGAGAATGCACAACTTGCAGCACTGGAAATAACCGACGGCATGGACAATGCGCGCATGCTTCAAATGCTGGAGAGTGTGCGGAATTCAGTCGACCGCTCGGCCGAGGTTCTCGATCACTTGATTTGGCACGCGACGCGAGATGGCGATTAGCAACCGCCAATTTGTCAAGCTTCGGCGTGTCGCAACCGCGGAGACCGCGCGAGCACGTCCTGAACATCTCGGGACACCGAGATGTTGTATTCGAAGGCGGACATTGCCTCGATCACCAGCATGTGTGGATCGTCGGTGAACCGCTCGGCACGATCCAGGGCGTCACGCATTTTGACTTTCAGTGCCGCGACGTCGACCTCGGGAAACTCGTAAACCGTCAAAACGTCCGACGGCAATGAGAGCGACTTTCCGAGAATTTTCTTGATCACCTGACCGCCGCTCAGATCTCCGAAGTAACGAACGTAGGCGTGCGAGACCAGTCGCAACCCGTTGCCGACAGCCGCCCGCGTGATACCGGCGACATAAGCCGTACTCGATTCGAGTACCGGCAGAGACCGCTCCCAATCGGCACCTTGTATATTGCGCAAATCGGCCCGCAAGCGATCCGACCGGCATAGCGCACGATGCGCGAAGATACCCAGTACCGGATGCGCCGCCCTCGCGGACAACTCCGCCTCAAGACGCTCATAGGCCGGCAACAAGTTACGCAGCAACAGGGCATAGCCACCGCGGTCGCAATTCCGGCGCAGGATATCGGCGAGGATCCCGCTTCGCTCAGCCTTCGCGTGGAGCCGCATCGTCCGTTCACGGAGCACATCTGAAAAGGGCGGGTCGGGTTGCTCGTTGGACCGCTTCAACGAGGGCCTCATAAATCCCATCGGGCAAATCGACCGATGGTTCAAGCCATCATTGGTCAGCTCCGTTGCGTGATCCGAAATTGGCACGCTACGATTGGACTGGTGCAACGCAACGTCCGGCATCAGCGCACCGCCAGACCGTGCTTGACTCCCCACTCGAACCAGTTGTCGACCGCGGTGCCGGACAGCAAAATCCCGATTCCGCCGGTTAACGTACAGAGGCTCGCAAACCACCAGGCCCAGCGATGAATGGATTCGACAGTTGCGTTGAAGCCCATGGTCCAGCGCCAGAACAGCGCAGCTCGTTCGGCCGCGGTGCCTCGATCCACGATCTGCTCGATCTCGCGTTCGCCACCATATCGCGTGACCGCAAGAATCGTCGCTCCATGCATGGCAAACAGCAGGGCCGAGCCATAGAGGAATGCGATCGAGAGCATGTGGAACGGGTTGTAGAAGAGATTACCGTGATTGATGGAGAAGTTATTCGTCCAGTCAAGATGCGGGAAAATGCCGAACGGCACGCCCTCGCTCCAGCTTCCCATCAACAAGGGCCGGATGAAGCCCAACGACAGATACAGGAATATCGCGGACGCGAACGCCCAGGCGACGTGCGTCCCCATGCCCAGCATGCGCGCGCGAACGTAAACGCGAACCCACCAGAGCAATATCGACGAGGTGAGGAAGAAACCGGCAATCAGCCACCAGCCACCTTCCTGCAAGGGCGGCAGCACCGTGAGTCCGTGTTGCGGAAGTGGAGGTTCGAGCGCGAGCCATGGCAATTGCCGCATGAACTCGATCGGACTCCAGTTCACCTGCGCCATCATATTCAGACCGATGATCTCGATCGCGACGAAGCCGAAGAACAGCGACGCGATGCCGGTCCAGCCTATGTAATAGGGACCGACCTGGGCGTCGCCGATCTTGCCGAGCCAGTAAGAAAATCCACCGCCCTGGCGCACAAAGGGGCCCGCAGCGACCGGCACACCCGCATAGAGCGGAGAGCGGACCTGCACGGCTGTAAAGATATTCTGATATTCGGCCATGACACGCTCCTTGCGTTACCGGGACGACCAGATCGGCATATTGCGCCACCATTCCCACCAGGTGACCCATTGCTCACCTTCCGGCCAGAGCCAACTCGGCCCGCTGATCACGATACAGACCGCGCTCCAGAAGCCGGCGGACAAGGCCAGGAACAATCCCAGCCGGTGAATGCCGAGCGTCCCGATCGACCAGCCGACTGTGTCGCGGAAGAATGTGTTTTCGTGTTCGGCGGTGCGAACCGTCTCACCCGGCTTCGGGTTAGTGGCTGACAGGATCAGCGAACCGTGCAGCGCCAGCGCAAGACACGTCGTGAAGAAGAACGTGATCGCGATCATATGTGCCGGATTATAGTGGAAATTTCCGTATTGATATCCGGTGTTCGACACCCAATCGAGATGGCTCATGATTCCGTATGGGAAGCCGTAAGACCAGGAACCCATCAGAACCGGGCGGATCACGACAAGTGTAAAATACGCTAGGATCGCGATGCTGAATGCGAACGGAACATGATATCCGATCCCGAGCTTGCGGCAGATCTCAACCTCCCGCAGCGCCCATGAGCCGAATGCACCGAGCGCGCAGACAGTGACGACCTGCCAGATGCCGCCCTCCTTCAGCGGGGCGAAGCTGAGCCCGTATTCCGGCGGCGGCGGATTGATGCTGATCAGCCAGATGTTCCAGGTCGGCCCCAGCGCGGCGCCATACATGATCAGGGCCACACCGAGAAATGTGAAGAAAATCGTGGTGACGCCGAAGAAGCCGACATAAAACGGTCCGACCCAGAAATCGAACAGGTCTCCGCCGATCAGCGTACCGCCACGCACGCGGTACTTCGGTTCGAAGCTAAGCATGGCCATGATCTCGACCCTCCAACGCGCAGCACGCGTGTCGCGTGCTGACCGCAAGCCTTGCCGTCGGCGGACGGGGCGAGGGTTTGCCCGCGCCTCGTCCGCCAGTCTCGACTGCCCTTCAAACGATCGGTGTTTCGATCGATGCCTTGGCAGCAGGAGCGCGCGGCCCCTCCAGCCAATTGAATCGGTTCGTGCTGAGCAGAATGAAATGAATCACCAGCGCAAGCGCGAACAGGAAGGTAAACAAGGCGATCAGGGTTCTCCGTGGATCGAAGAGAAGCCACATCTTCCACATTGTTTATCCTCCTATGACACGAACGGGATCAGGGAACTCACCGTCTGTCCGGCGCCTTCGAGGAAGGCGTAACCTTTCGGTCCCGGGAGCCACGGACGCCACTGCCATACGAGGAAGTGAGCGATCGCGCAGATCACGACGAAGACGATGAAGCTGGTCAGGAAGATCGAGTGAAACTCTCGCGCTTCCTGTTCCGTCAGTCCCGAGAGAGAGCCGCTCCTAGTGTCAGCCATAATAGTCCTCTCCGGTTGGCCTCGCGGCCGTTACCGCGCAAGTCCCGCGCGGCAAGGATCGCCGCGCCGGTTTCCCGCCGCGACAGCTTTCCGCCCGGTGTGAGCCGGACGAAAACTCAAGGACAGCGATCACCTTGCGATGCCATCCATTTCCTCTACCGGGCTTCGATTGCGTCCGGCGAACCGGACTCTCCTCAGGCAGTCTTGCCCCAGTCACTCCGCGCGCTCTGCGAGCGCGCAGCCGTTTTGCTCCTATCCCATGAACACCATCGGCAGGATCTTGTTTGTCGTCGCACGCGCTTCGCAGAAAACGCTTCGTCGCGATGCTGCTTCCACACTGCGTGCGAACCAGCGCCATGGCATCAATCGGGACAACGCGATCGATACGAGCAGGACGCCGAACAGCACCGCGTGCAGCAATCGATATTCGATTTCGCTGTGTCTAAAGCGAACCGTTGCGACATGCCGGGTATCAGCTTCGAGTGCCATGGTTCGCTCTCCCGTTACTTCAAGCCGCTTCGCTTGCGATCAGCGACGCGCGAGCGCGCGCCACACTCGCAACTGTCACTGTTTCGTATCCATTTCTCCGCGCATCGCGTTCGGCCGCATCGCGGAGTCGTTTTGCCGCTGATATCCGCACCAGCACGGGATGCGCGTCCAGTAAGCGGTCGAACTCGCTCTTGGCGTCGTCGTTCCAGGACAGTTCGGGCTGCAGACGCGCTGGCGTCGCGTCAACCCTGTCGAGATCGTTGCCGAGGGGAAGAATATGAAACAGGGCGTCGAACAGCGCGTTGCAGCATTCCTGCACGAGGTAAGTCGCGCCGGCATAGCCCATGAACGGCGTTCCGGTATGTCTGCGGATGATCGCGCCCGGAAATGACGCGGGGATATAAACGCTTCGGCCCGCGACCTCCGACATATACATCCGCTCGTTGTAGCTGCCGAACAGGATCAGCGGCGCCTTGTCGTGGATGGATTTACGCACGGCATCGTTATCGGTCTTCGCCCCCGCGCGCCGCGAGATCGCAAAGTTGCAGGCCATCCCCATCTCCTCTTCGAGGAAATGCCGTACGCCGCGCGCATAAGTTTCGTTCGCGACGATGCCGAAGCTCGCCGTCGCGTAAAAATCCTGTGTCACCGAACGCCACAAGTCCCACAACGGTTTGATGGTGGTGTGCTTTTCGCGCGCTATGAATGGCTCAGGGTCGAGACCGAGCAGCCCTCCGAGCGTTCGCAGGAATTTCGTCGTCGAGTGCAGGCCGATCGGCGCCTGCAGATAGGGGCGATTAAGCGCTTCGCAGAGAAGCCGTCCGAATTCACGATACATGCAGACATTCACGTCGGCATTGATGAGTCGCGGGACGTCCTGAAGATGGCTGCCGAGTGGGAACACCATGTTCACGTCGGCGCCGATACCTTCGACAAGTCGTCTGATCTCGGCGAGATCGGAAGGCATGTTGAACATGCCGTAACTCGGGCCAATGATGTTGACGCGTGGTCTCTCGCCGTCCTTGCGGGCCTTACGTTCCGGGACTTTTTTAAGCCCGTATTCGCTCCACAGCCAGCTCAGGGCACGATTCGCGCTCTGCCACTGATCTTCGTCGATGGTCCGCGGCAGGAAGCGCTTGATGTTGGTGCCTTCCGGTGTGACGCCGCCGCCGATCATCTCGGCGA
>VFQN01008101.1_pt1 | contig 10850 bp, 8 predicted proteins | sample 3512371 | NCBI WGS metagenome assembly VFQN01 (sample SAMN10412370, study PRJNA504923) | tailings metagenome | isolation source: Replicate 2 from Balatoc abandoned mine | place: Philippines: Itogon, Benguet | collected 2017-08-28 | reverse complement strand
AAAAGTTTAGTGTACGCAGGGTGGGGTTCGAACCCACGCGTGAATTGTCACAGTGGATCTTAAGACCACCGCCTTGGACCGCTCGGCCACCTACGCGCTGTTGTTCTATTCTTGAATATACTCTGTATAAAAAGGAAATAACTAACAATTGAACGTGTTGATTTCTTTCATCGTGATGCTGCTTCAAATCCCAGAGGCCATCGTCAGGCTCGTCCTGACCTATCTTCCCAATGTTGATCATCGATATTTTCTCAATTCCACGTTAAAGCTCCGAGAACTGAAGAAGAAGGTGGTGTATTACGCGCTCAATCAATCCAGTAGCTTGCTTTACATTGATAATACAGAAGGCTTTCGATCTTTGATTCTTATGAAAGTAGAAAATGGATGGAAACAGATTAGCATTGAATTAAGACATGTAAATATCTTTCCGCCGAATTTCTCCATCGAAATCCCAGTCCATAAGATCAATTTACCAATTACCTTCCAGTACCCACTACACTTAATAACTCATATAGAATGCATCAAAACCACGCTCTTACCAATTGAAATCCCTTCTCTTGAAAAAATAGCAGAACTTTCAACCTCACTTAAGGAAGGTTTCTTTGACTATGAGAAGCTAGGTCACTTGAAGAAACTACACCTTCTCGATGCTATTGAACTCACTGACATCACTGCATTACAAAACATACCCGATCTTTCTATTTCTAATCCAATCGTACTTAAAGACTTTACCAAACTAGGGAAGCAACAAAAACGATTGAACATCTATAATGGTACAGGGTTAATAGATGTGAGTAGTTTCAGTAAGATTCATGAGTTAATACTCACAGAATGTGATGGATTAATAGATGTATCACCATTAAAGGGTATTTATTATTTAAATCTTTCTTACCGTAGACAAGTGAATGATATTTCATGTCTAGGGAATCATCATCGTCTCGTGATATTAAGTTGTTCAGAGAATCTTATAGGATATAATAGTCTAGTTAATATCCCATATATTACATTAGGTTCTTGTGATATTGAAGATATAACTGTATTAAAATATGCTAAATCAATTGAATTAAATAATTGTTTCCAAGTGAAAGATATTTCTCCAATTAAAGATGTAAAACATATTTTAATAAAATATTGTGAGAATATTCAGAATATCCAAGAATTAAAAAATGTTTATAATCTAACAATATTTAGTTATCAAATAACTTCAAAGTTATTATTTGATATGAAAAATCATAAATTATCAATTAAGAGAATTAATCATGGAAGAAGTATGAATAACAATAACAATAATAATAACAACAAAGAGGATGATATTCTTACTAATTATTCCTTCTTTCATAATTTCAAACATTTCACATTTGAACCTGATAGAACCCTCACACCACTCATTCATGATGGTAATAATCAATTATAATTATTTCAATATTTACAATCTATTACGATTGATCGATGTGATGATTTAACCTCTGTGAATGGCATCGGGAATATTCCTACTGTTAGAATCTATAATTGTAGGAATTTAATTGATATTACAGCATTTGGTACGAATCATGAGATTGATTTACGATCATGTATTCGTTTAGAAGATGTTAGTAGTTTGATGACTGTACCAATTGTTACGATAGTTCAATGTCCAAAGATTAAAAATTATGATTGTTTGGTGAATGTTCCTCGTCTTTGTTTATCAGATGTATGAAATACCATCATATCTTTTCCTCATTTCCTTTGTCTTTTTTTCGACTAATTTTGAATGTTCTAAAAGATGAATGCAGTGGATGGTTAGGGGTGGCCATCGTGACAGCGAATTATAATTGAAATGATATAGCTGCATTCGCTCTATTTTAGAGTTCCTTTGTTCTTCAGCCGAGAAATCCTTTTGCTTGCACCAATTACCGACAACTTTCTCCTTCTTTCCTTCTTTATCTCTCATCATTGTGTAAATTATAATATAATTCCGAATCTTATTCCAGCTGACGAGTACATCATCATTTTTGAAATTCTATATACTCTAAAAGTGAAAGAGTAAACAGGAGTAAAAGACAAAAGAGGTCGGCAATTGCTATCATTTTCTCATCCTTTAAATTTATAGTATGTGGTGTGACGGTATTCAAACCATTTTTCATTTGATGTTTTTTTTTTACCAATTCTCTAGATCATTGACATCTAACTGTTGTAATATCTTGGATGATTTTAAGAATATATTTTTCTTACTACTGCTACTATTCCTCTCGATGACAGCACTCTTCTTCATACTTTCACTGTCATTACTTTTAGTAACAGACTTCATTGGAGTTGTTAGACTCAGGGCAGGTACGTGAGATGGAGCCAATATTGGTGTCTTCGTCTCTTCAATGGCATCAAGGTTGTAGAATGTTTGAGTCATCACTTCTTCTCCAGGTAATGGAATTACATTCAAAGCTGGTAGTGTTTCTTCTTCTCCCTTTAGACTCGTTTGAGAGCTCTTATGAGAAACTGACGTCATTAGACTCTGATTGTGATAGTTAGAAGTGGTTGACGAAGGTGATGAAGAGGAAATAGACTTTTTCAGAATGCTTTTCAACGGTCCAGGTTGCGATGATGAAAGAGAGCCAACAGTCAATTGACTCGTTGGTTGAGAAGTATTCTGTTGAGATTTGCTCATCTCTTCACCATCACTGAGTCTCACTCGTTTCTGTGAGGATGAAGGAGTGAGGGAAGTCTTCAGGTTATTGTGGTCGGTTTCAGGTAAACCTCGCTTCCTGTGACTTGAAACATTATTGATATCAGAGAAATCATTTTCATTTCTTCGATTTATTTCTTCATAATCTTCTTCCTCGTAGAGAAATCCATTCGAATAAACTGGTTTTTGATAACTCCTAATATCTCGTTGCTCGGATGCAGTATCAATCTTTTCTTCTTCTGAAGTTATACTTGCTGCCTGTTTTATCTTATTTTGATGATCAACTCTTTTTCGTGTAGGACTTGAAAAGGGATTACTTATTACCCTATTGCTTTCGTAAGTTAACCTCTGAACCTCGCTCTCAATGTTCGAAGTGCCAGAAAAACGATTGTACTCATTCTTCCTCTCGCTGACATTATAATTACTTGCTTTGCTGTTGGTATTCGGATTCTTCTTTTCAATCTCTTTCCATAGTTTCTCCTTTGAATACTGCAACATCTGAAAGACTCTTCTCTCATGTCTTTCATATTGATCATTGGGAGAATCATGACAAAAGTCTTCTTTAATCACCTCTAATGCATTATCTAACACTGATGTCACAGAACCTGATATTGAAATACAGAGGATGGCCATGACAGCATCCATGATCTCAATATGAGTATGAAACATCAGACGAGCATGAGCCTCTGACACACGCACTAAAGACTCTAGCAATCGAACTGTCGTTCGAGATGTTGATCGATCTTCATTCTGACGTTGCATCTGATAGAATCGAATGATGAGCTGTTGGGCTGCATCCGTCATAACAGGTTTAATTCGTTTAACACAATTAATATATTCTCTTAATTTCTTCTCATCCCACCCATGTACAGAAGATGAAGATGATGATGACACTGGAGCTTCTTTACTCCTTTGACTTCCATTCGCAGGTGAAGAATTCGCTGATTTGCTATTATCTTGTTGATAAGATGATCGTTGACCTAATTCAATGGATCTTTTTAATAAATGAGTTGAAACAGATTTATCCCATTCTTTATTTGGTTGATCAATTAAGATCAAAATGATATCAAATCTACTTAATAAAGGACTTGCAATTGCTGTATTTACTGTGATATCAGCAGAGAGATCATACTGTCCTTTGGGATTACAACAAGCAATGACAGTAGTTCGGGTAGGTAACTTTGCGACTAATCCTGCTTTAGCGATAGAGATTGTTTGTTGTTCCATTGCTTCATGGATCGTTGTTCGATCTTGTTCACGAATACTTGAGAATTCATCAATACAACAGATACCTCCGTTCGCAAGGACTAATGCACCTGCTTCTAATGCCCATTCATTACTACCATGTCCATCCTTGACGGCAGTGCATGTTAACCCCGCTCCAGTTGTGCCAATACCCGTCGTCAATACAGATCTAGGTATTAGCTTTGACGCAAACCGAAGGAGTTGAGATTTGCCACAGCCTGGATCTCCGACCATGAGCAGGTGAATTTGACTTCGTCGACGAACTCCTGTATCATAGGAAGTCGAAGAACCACCGATCAATGCCATCAATAAGGATAGTTTCACTATAAACAGACCATATAACTGAGGACAGATTGATTGAAGGATTATATTTCTCCCATAAAGTTCTTTATCTTGAATAGGGTTTCTTCGGGAGGAAGAGGAGGAAGGAGTTGACGGTGTCGAGCGATAGGTTCGCCAGAACTCTTCGAACTCACTATACGAAGAATTGATCCCAAATGGGAAAGAATTCATCGGATTCTGTGATGGGAATTGCGATTGTAGTGTTAGAGGCGGTTGTTGCGATTGTTGGTCGCCGTACGGTTGGAAGATGTTATTGGCTTGTATCATGAGGTCAATAGTACATCGACTTCCAGGATAAGGGCTTCTCCACCTCCTAATTAAAGTGCCAATAACAATAATATCATCACCTGCATTAAATTTATCAACTAAATCAGCTTCTAAGATTACAATGATCGAACGAGGAGCAGTGCCGAAAGGAAGTTGTTCCATGCGATCTTGAACTTTAATCTCTTGATAGTCTACAACACGTCTTTCATCCTCTACCTCTTGTAAAGTTGAAGAATTACATTTCTTCATTTCACCAATACCATTATTGTTAGTGTTTCGTATCATATTGGGACAGTATTTGAGTTGAGGTATCAGGTAATCTTGTTCAGGATCCGCATAAACTCGGAAAGAATGACGACAACGAGGATTATGACATTGATATTTCTTACTTAATTCTAACATTCTAACTGCTCCAGTTCGAACTATTGTTCCAGAAAGTTGTATTAATGAATTACATTCTTGTGCTCTAATGTAGCTAATGGAAGGTTTTACGAAATCACTGATAGGAGGTAATGAAGAAAATCTGATATGAAGATTCTTAGGAATTGTTGGTTTTCGATCGAATTGAGGGATTTGAGGATGGTTGGAGCTATTCCGCGTTGAGATTCTGGCTGGGAGAGATCGGAGGAAGGATGGATGTTCTATGATGTCATTCAATAGATCTGTCAACGTTTCTTGGAATAATGGGACTAAAATGGTTGGATAGTTAAAAAGGAAATATGACAAGGCAGAATCATATTCAATCAAAGCTTGTGTTGAAACAGCGAAGGAATAATGATCATCGTCAATGTGTTGTTGTTCATTATTCGAGCTTTTCCCATTAATTTGATGAAGAAAAGATAAAATTTTTGAAAATTCATAACAATGAAGATAATTATAAAACTTTTCTTGATAATCTTTTGGTGATGTTGCCTTAGGATCAGATATTAATAGCAATTCTGCCATAATAAATTTCTAATTCGAATTCAAAGAAAAGCCTTCTTCGTATTACATGGCGCTGCACTAACTCGTAGTGCGAAGTTATCATTATTGTCTTTATTGTCTTTATCTATGATTAAAGGCAAGAGAGAAATTATTATTTACAGCTTATTCAAACTGAAAAGAAAAAGCAGACAGCATGTTCATGCACAGATTCAATAGTCGGAAGAAGAATCAACATTTCAAATGATCTGAATTGAAAGAAAATGAATTTGAACTTCACTGAACAACTTATCATCTAATTTTGGCAATCATAGAAAGTGCAACGAAATTATGAATCACCGCAAGGAGGAAAATAAGCATGTCAAAATATCACACCCCCTTTAATCATTCCAAGAAACCAACACTCACTTAGAATAAATCCATGTAAATGATACAAAAATAGAATCCTGAAAATTTAGTAATGGAGTCAAAATGCGAAAAACAAGAAACTTGGAAGCAAACCAAAAAATCAGGGAAAGCAGCAAGCTAACTAAGGCGCTGTTTTCCTCGGAAGAAATGAAGCGAAGAAATTTGCAATCTGATTCCATATCAATGTCTCCAAGGAAGACATTCCAGGTGGTGGTGAATTGATTTTATCAAAACGAATCACTAAGATGGGTCTTGTAACAGTTCCTTGATTGGCGACACCTCGATGAAGGCAGCGAGAGTCCATCCAAACATAGCTACCTCTAGGAATAATCGGAGTAATAACCGCTGGAAAAGTTGATAAACTCAAGCACTGACTCCCTGCGAGAATCTCAGTCGTGCCTATCTCCTCTGTAAGATCAACCAGGGGGACAATGAGAGTAGTGCCTATACTCTTGTTATCACGATGCCATATCTGAGAATCAGATTCAGGTAAAGACTCAACAATCTGCATAGTACTGAGGTAGATGTCTGAGGTATCAGAAAGGTATTCTTTGGTCAATAATTCACAATCCTTAATGACTTCTTGGATTAGAGGGTTTTGTCGGAATTCAGAATTTTTCAATAAATCATAATGAATTCTTCCTTTTGAGACCTCTCTCTTCTGTTGATGATCATGTTTCAATGATTCAAAGGCATTCTCAATAGCATGTGTCTTCTGAGTACTCAAAACCTTCGTCTGAATGGCAAACCCATGTCTACGTAAGCGTGTCAATTCATCGTCTTTTTCATCAGTTTTAACCCCCAATGGCACATCAAACGTCAATCCCATCGAATAGCATACGAATCCTGTACTCATCAGCGTTCCTCCAGCTGCTACAACCGCAATGGGAATGGATCTAGGCATCTTCCATTAAAATGAAAAGAATGAAAACAAATGAGGTGGAGAAAACGATAAAAAACGACGAACTCAAACGATCGTATAGTGAAAAGGATAGTGTTTTAAGGAAGTGCTTAATTCGTTGTCAGTTAGTTGAGGGTTGGTTGAACAAATTAATTCGAGCAGTCTTTTAGCCATGGAAGCTCTGAATCGCTATGGTGGATTTGGATTTTTCTTAGTTGGTTTATTAGGTGTACAAATTTATCATAAAAGATTTAACAAGAAAGGAAGAAGTAAACAGCTGAAAATCATTGATGATACACCAGATAGGGAAACAGCTCCACCAAATCTAGTACATTTACTTCATTATAAAAAGAATTATGTAAATTTATATGAAATGATTTCAAAGATTGAGAAAAGAGTACAACTAGATGAAGGTCAACGTGGAATTCGTGAAATTCTTCTACCAGAAGGAGAATTATTTCATTCAGCTGTTGATATCTTCCACGCAAAACATGTCGCAATTTTAACCGGATTTCCTTGTCTCCTCGATTATGATCCACCTACTGAGACAGATGGCCCACTTGGAGCACTTGCGATAGCCAAGGCACTTCTATTAATTGGTAAAAAGGTAACTTTACTCACTGATGAATGTAATGAAGAAGTCTTACTTGCCTGTGCTGCAGCATCGAACCTTTATGAATATGGTTTAAATGATGAAAATTTTACTTTAGAAGCTTTCCCACCAGTCTTTACAGATAAAGATGATCAAAGATTCGGTGAATTATATCAATCGATTGATTGTTTGATCTCTATTGAAAGAGCTGGACCTAACCATCAAAAGAATTATTTAACCATGAGAAAAAGAGATATGACACATATTATTGCACCATTAGAATATTTAGGATTACAAACTTCACCGGATGGTTCCAGTTTTATTCTTCGTCAAGATATTAAGACAATTGGTATTGGTGATGGTGGGAATGAAGTTGGTATGGGAAAGGTGTATGATAAGATAATTGCAAGTAAAATAATGAATGGAAAAGATATTGCCTGTGTGGTTTCAGCAAATCATTTGATTATTTCTTCGGTGTCGAATTGGGGAGGATATGCTTTAGCTGCAGCAATCGGATTAGTTTCATTAAAACATCATTTAACTCATCCAAGCACTGAAACTAATCCTAGTCCAAGCCCTGTCGCAACATCAATCGGAGGAAGTAGCACCGCTAACTCTCTCGAATCGTCAAGTCATGCTACTGCTACCACTGCGACTGCTACTGTACAAGAATATAAAAGCTTTAATATTCGTAAAGATTTGATTAATACAACAATAAATCAATTTTTACCAACAAATATTGAAGAAATTAATAAATGTGCAAGAATTGTTAGTAGTGGTGCAAGAGATGGTATTTCAGGTAAATTAGAAATGATGGTCGATGGAATGGAGATCGAAAAATCATTAGAGTTATTAGATGAATTTAGAAATTTAAATAATGCAGCTCCAGCTTCATCTGCGGCAAGTGTTTCTTCAACCTCGTCATCTGTGGCTTCAAAGTAGATATATCTGAATGAAATGACAGGTGTTTCATATTTTTCTCTTATTATCTTTCACTAATGTAAATTTAAATAAACACTTTGTATCAAGTATTTCCTTTTCTTAATTTGGCGCTTCTTGCGTACCTTGTGTATAGTGTGAAATAAAGAATAAATTGATGGAAAACAAAGAAGAACAGTTTTCATTGTTATCTTCTCTCATCTCAAAGAGAGACATCTTTGCTATTTTAACTGAATATCTCACTGTTAAAGAGATAGTAGGATTAGATAACGTGTTTTGTGCGAAAGAGTTTCGAGATGACTTTCTGTATTCACTTCAATCTATCACGATCTTATTACCTCAGTCACCGGCATTGATCAAAGGATGTGTAGAATGGTGTTGTCGTCGTCATATCTTCAAATCGAAAGGAATGCTTCGATTGTATGGGTGGGACTGGGCAGCTTTATTGCAAGGCGATTTGTCAAATGAATATCGCACTTTCCTTAGCCGAGTGAATGATTTGATGCTTGTAGGAGATTTAGATCATCGTTTACATCGCTGTCCTCCTTTCTCTGCATTAGAAACCTTATCGTTGGAAAGTTGTCAATTAGATAACAGTGTCATGCAATACTTTTTACCCTCTACTCGGTTACAGTGTTTGCATATAATTGCTTCTATGAAATTTCAAGTTGAAGGATTATCTATCCCGATATTTTCAGAGTTTTTTGGTCGTCGTATAAAAAGGGTTACTGCTGAACTTGGGTCTGGCTTTCTTCGATGGGTGACCAAAACTACACAAACCACGGGATTAGTGGATGTTGTTTTGTATAACCGAGATTGCTACAGGCCAGTGCGAATAAAAAGTCGCACTTTCTTCCAACTATCCCCGAATATTCAATATTTAACGGTGCGTGGTGTAAACGTCGATTCCTCATTCTTCAATGCCATACAAAATCTCCCAAGTTTGCACACTCTTTGTTTGGATTGTTGCACGTTTTACATGGAGGAAGGCCATCCAGTTCCCGCTGTTCAAGTGAAATGTAAACGATTAGAAATCCTCTATCCTTGTAGTTATGACACAGAAGAGGATGAGTTTCGTGTGCAAGTCTTGGATTTCTTTACGAAAGAACTGCAGCATCTTTCTTTCACAGCTTGTAATGATATATGTTTAACCTTGGAAGCATTTGAATCTATTCCAGCAATACTTTCAAATTTAGTTTCATTTGAGATTAATGATCGTGAGTCGCAGCTGTGGTCTGAGGAAAGCATGAGGGAAGTAGATAGCATCTTCTCAAGTGTTCGAAACTTTCGGATTAAGCGTGTGGAGAGTGGTCAGGTATTGTTTGAACGTTGGCCAGATCGCAATATCTGATTTGTCAATTCATTAATGGTTTTAATGTGTATTATTGAAAGAACTGAAACTCATCAAAAAATATTGCGATACACCATTATTTATAAACAATCGTGCTTTCTCCAACAATGCCCTGATATTCAATATTTATCTCTACAAGGTGTAAGAATTGATTCCTCTTTTTTTAATATCGTACAAGATCTACAAAGTTTACACACTCCTCGTTTGGATCGTTGCAATCTTAACTTCGATGAAATCCATACAGTTGCCGCTGTTCGAGTGAAATGTAAACGATTAGAGATCCTATATCCACATTGCAATCATATCGGAATGTCTCGTGTGTCAATCTTGGATTTCTTTAATAAAGAACTCCAACACCTTTCTTTTACAGCTTATGCTATTTTATGTTTAGGATGGGAAGCATATGAATCCATTCCACAAATACTTCCAAATTTATTTTCATTTGAAATTAATGAGCCAATATTGTCTGAAGGGGGAACTAAGAAAATCGATAGAATCTTCTCAGGTGTTCGAAATATTCGGATTTCTGCGAAGAGTGGTCAAGTATTGGAACGTTGTCGTAATATTTGAATGGTCTTAATTTCTATGGAGGAGTATTGAATCTATTCGACAAATACTCCTTCAAATTAACTTTCGTTTGAAATTTGTGATGAAGAGAGACAAGATCTAGAGAAAGGATGAAGAAAATAGCATCTTCTCAAACTTTCGGATTAAACGCTTAATCCGGAGGGTTGTCAAATATTATTTGAACGTTGGCCAAATAGCAGTTTAATCTAGTAATCTAAAGATGATTTTATCTTCAACACTTTTCGAACTTCGAAGAATCATTTTTTTCACAAATTTCATATTCTTATAGTGGATATCATTCATTCGATGAAAATTTCCATTGGGCGTATTTCTCTTAATTTGGCGCTCCTTCGATTTAAATGTTGTTATCTTCTCTCATCTTAAAGAGAGACATCTTTGCTATTTTAACTGAATATCTCACTGTTAAAGAGATAGTAGGATTAGATAACGTGTTTTGTGCGAAAGAGTTTCGAGATGACTTTCTGTATTCACTTCAATCTATCACGATCTTATTACCTCAGTCACCGGCATTGATCAAAGGATGTGTAGAATGGTGTTGTCGTCGTCATATCTTCAAATCGAAAGGAATGCTTCGATTGTATGGGTGGGACTGGGCAGCTTTATTGCAAGGCGATTTGTCAAATGAATATCGCACTTT
>VFQN01008100.1_pt1 | contig 10850 bp, 4 predicted proteins | sample 3512371 | NCBI WGS metagenome assembly VFQN01 (sample SAMN10412370, study PRJNA504923) | tailings metagenome | isolation source: Replicate 2 from Balatoc abandoned mine | place: Philippines: Itogon, Benguet | collected 2017-08-28 | reverse complement strand
CCCCGGGCGCCAGGTCGGGGTGGAAGGTCAGGCCGCACAGCCGCAGCTCGCCGGGCTGCAGCGGCGGCGGGCCCACGGAGGCAGGTACACAGCACAGCAGGTGGGCGGGAGTCAGGCTTGACGCGGGGAGGTGGGGTGGCGCGGAGGCCGGCGGCTGCACACAGCGTTGCAGCTGGGGTTGCGCCTGTTGCACGTCCACCAGGGACAACTGATCCTCTGGCTGCCCCACGAGGTGCGCATGGCTCTGCACTAGGCCCTGCACAGCCGACTGCTCCTCCACGTGCCACTGGTGCATGTACGCCACCGACTGCAGCTGGTGGTGGCCCCGGTCCTCTCGCCCAGGGGCAAAGTTGAGAGATTGCTGCTGTGGCTGCTGCAAAGGAGGCTCTGCACTCTGCGCCCGCATCCGCACGCTCGGCTGCCGGCCCTTGCCACCGTCAGAGGTGCCCGCCCCGTCGCTGCCACGGCCCCTGCCACGCTCAAGTCCATCGCCGCTGGTCCCACGCTGGGCAAACGGCACCTCGGCTGCGCTGGCCCTGTGTACAGGCTTAGCCGGCCCCGCCCTCCTCACGCCCACCACGCCCCCTCCCTGTGCCGCCAGCTCCACCTGGTCCCCCTCCCCCAGCCGCAGCTGCCTGGCCAGCGCCTGCGTGCGCTCCAGCCGCCACACCGCCTCCCCGAACCGCACCAGGCGCACCGTGTAGTCCACCGGCCCCGCCCTTGGCCTCGCCACCCGCAGCTTCACCGGCTGCTGGTTGCGCACCGCCATGGCCGCCAGGCGGGGCCACAGCAGGGACACGGAGGGCGTGTCGGGGAACAGGTGGCCGCCGCTGACAACCAGCGTCACTGTGCGATCGCCGCTCGCGGTGTGGGAGGGAGCTGCTGCCAGCGGGCGCGGAGGGCGGAGGGCAGGGGCCGGCGCTGCGGAGCGGGCAGTGCCGGCAGGAGGTGCGGGTAGAGCTGGTGCGGGCCGTGGCGGCGGCCGCTGCCTGCCAGCCTGCGCGACAGTATGCTGCACGACCTGCTGCTGCTGCGCCGGCGCCTGTGGCTGGGTCGGCGCAGCTGGCGGGTCGGCGGCATGCGCTGCGGCCCAAGGAGGCGCGGCCATTATGCGGCCGTCGGGCGCCCTGCGGACGTACACCTCGCGTGTGCCCGGGCCCAGTCCCAGCACGCGCAGCACGCCTTTTAGCCCAGTGATACTGTATCGATTGCGCACGTAGCTGAGGCGTACCGCGTGCCGTACAAGCTGCGCGCCCCCCGCCTGCTGGTACGCCGCCGTGTGCAGGGTCACCTCCGCGCTGCCCTCCGCTGCTCGCAGCTGCGGCGCCAGCTCCGGCCACAGCTCCTGCACCACGTGGACCCTGGGTTGCAGCACGCTGAGTCCGCCCCTGATCACACTGTGCCAGGCCTGGCCACCTGCCTCGCCGCCGGGAGCATGCGCCGCCACTAACGCTCCTTGTTCCACGCTGCGTGCTGCTTGGCCCTGGCTGCACTGCCCCGCTGCGGCTCCCAGGCTCCCGCCCGACGGCGCCTGCAAGCGGCGGCGCTTGTGCAGGGGCTGGTGTCCCCAGGCGCGGCCGCCCTCCTCAGCGCTGCCACCGGAGCGCTTCCTCTGATTGGCGTGCGCCTTCTGCCGCTGTCGCGCTTCCACTTCTTCAAAAGCCGTATCCCCGTCCCCCTCCAACTCCGAACCCCACTCCGACTCAGACGCATAGTCCACCCCCGACTCGCGTGCAGACTCCGTCTCTGTGTCGCATTCCGTCCCTGCCTCCCTAGGGCCGTGCCTGGCCACGCCGCCGTCCCTCTGCGCACACCCCAATTGCAGCGGCAGTGGCAGCCGCTGCACCTGCCCCTGCTGCTGCCCCTCCAGCTCCTGCTGCCCCTGTTGCTGCCCCTCCTGCCCCTTCCCCTGCCTGTCCTGCCCCTGCCCCTGCCACGCCTCCACCAGCAGCCGACCGCACGGCAGGCGCAGCAACCCCACTGCCTCCTTGTCACCCACGCCCACGTCCCTCGCAGCCAGGCGCAACCCAAGTAGCCTGAAGCCCGTGTCGTACCGCACCAGCTTGGCTGGGTGCGCACGCAGCCCCTGTCCATGCTCCTGCACCTGCCCTCCGGCGCTAACCGGATGGAAGGGAGGAAGCTGCTCAGAGCCGGCGCCGCTCCTGGTGTACACCGTGACCAGGCGATGCTGCTTGTTGGGCAGCCTCTCCACCACGCCGGGCCACAGAGCCCTAACACACGGCATGCGGAGGTGCAGGTAGCTGCTGTAGTTGACCGCCCGCCAGGCCGCACCTCCAGCACAGCTGCCACGCTGCCCACCAGGGCCCGCCACGCCTCCCGCCACTGGACACTCTTGGCCTGCACCCGGCTCGCTACCGGCACTGTCCCCGGCAGAGCCCCTGACCCTGGGCGCCAGCCTTGCACCTGCCCCCCCAGCAGCCACCGCTGGCGGCTCCGTGTCGCAGCGGCCGCCACCCTCAGTCCCTAAACCTCTTGCGTCGCCCTCTGCCGCCCCAGCTGCAGTCAGCAGCTTGACCACACGCTGTCCCTGCAGCCCCCCCTGCACCTGCCCCTGCTGTGGCCCCTGGCCCTGCCCCTGCTGTGGCCCCTGCACCTGCCCCTGCTGTGGCCCCTGCCCTTGCCACGCCTCCACCAGCAGCCGACCGCACGGCTGGCGCCGCAGACCCACCGCCTCACGCTCCCGCACGCCCACGTCCCGGGCGGCCAGCTGCGCCCCTCCCAGCCTGAAGTCCCCCTGCTTGTAGCGCACCAGCCTGACGGGGTGCGCGCGCAGACCCTGCGCCCCCCGTGTGTACAGCGTGACGGTGTGGTGCTCCTTGAACGGCAGCCCCTCCGCCCAGCCCGGCCACAGGGCGGAAGCGCTGGGCAGACCCAGGAGCAGCGCACCCTTCAAGTACAGCGCGCGCCAGGGCTGTCCTGGGCCGTTACCGCCAGGCCGCATGACGCGACCACCCGCCGCCCTGTCCACGGCCACGTCCCCACCTCCGGTTCGGCACCTACTTGCAGGGTCCTGGCACGGTGGCCCACCGCTGGGACGCTTGACCGCAACACTGCGACGGCTGGCACCCGCCGGAGATGTAGCTGCTGCTCCTGACACCTCGCATTCTTCGCCCCGCTCCACCACCACCACCAGTTCCCCCGCACCTGGCTCCTGCTCCCCAGCAACCAGCTCCCCAGGAGCCACCACACGCCGCCGCAGCCGCACCCAGTCCTCGTTCGCGATTCCCGCCCACTTGGCCAACGCAGTCACACGCGTCAGTGTATGCGCGTAAGAAGTACACAGGTTGATTTCAAACCGTTGCAGCCGCCCTCCTCCCGTGCCGCCGCCCACCGGCGCTCTCCCGTACACGTTCACCGGCCTGGGCGCCGCTGCAACCGCCGTCTCTGTCGCAGTGCCAAACCATGCCCGTGCGCCTTTAGGAACACGGATCATCGAGGCGCGAAACTTGACCGCATAGGTGCTCAGTACGTTTCCAGCGGCGAGGCTTGGCGCCTGGGCCGAGGCGGCGGCTGCAGCTGTTGCTGCGGATGGGCCGCCTGCAGCCTCTGCGATAGCATCGTCGCCGCGCCGTTCCACAGGTTGGCTACTGCCACCCTTGCGCTGCTGCTCGCCCTGCACCCCGCCGTGCTGCGGCGGCGGCGGCGGCGCCCCCGCTGGCGCCGACCCGCCGGCGCCCTGCTCCCGACGCCCGGCCGCCGGTCCCAAGCCGCTGGGTCCTGAGGAGGGCGCCGCGGCCAGCAGAGGCGCAGCGGACGGTGTGGGGCCGGAGCCTGCCCCTGGGATGGCGGGACATCGGGCAGTGATGACCTAAGTACAAAAAGGAGACACGCGTGACAGCAGCTGGTGCCTCTGCCATGGTCCGCCACGGTCTGGCGGTGCGTGCAATCATGGACATGGGCAGGCAGGCGCGGAGCGGTCGTGTGCCGTGCCATGTGTTGCTGGCCTTGTAGGCGATGCCGTGATCAGGGTAGGGAAGGGAGGCGGACAGCACAGTGGAGCACGCATTGGGCAGCTTGACCCGTCACACGTTTGCACTGCGACGCACATGCTTCTTGCGGTGGCTGGCAGCCAATGGCTGCCATACTTACCGGCATCGGGCTCCTGCTTGACAGCCACTCGTTGCACCGCCACAGCACCCTCCACGGTAGCGCCCTGCACGCCCGGCTGCTTCTGCGGAGCCTCAGAGTCCTGGTCGTCGTCCTCTTCCTCCGTCCCTGAGGCAGACTCCCACCCACCCTCAGTCCCTGAACCTCTTGCGTCGCCCTTGGTTGCCCCGCCGCTCCGCTGCGCGCGTCGCTGTTGTGGCGGCACCCGCTGCCCCTGCCCCTGCCACGCCTCCACCAGCAGCCGACCGCACGGCAGGCGCCGCAGACCCACCGCCTCCCGCTCCCGCACGCCCACGTCCCGGGCGGCCAGCTGCGCCCTTCCCAGCCGGAAGTCGTACTGCTTGTACCGCACCAGCCTGACAGGGTGCGCACGCAGACCCTGGATCCCCTGGGTGTACAGCGTGACGGTATGGTGCTCCTTGAACGGCAGCCCCTCCGCCCAGCCCGGCCACAGGGCAGAAGCGCTGGGCAGACCCAGGTGCAGCGCACCCTTCAAGTACAGCGCACGCCGGGGTTCCCCTGCCGCACTGCCGCTGCCCACCCGTGTACCCACGGCCCCCGCCGCTGGGCCGCCCACACCGGCCCTTGCTTCTTCACTGACGGACCCGCTGCACAGCTGCCCTCTGCTTGCTCCCTCCTCTGTGGCAATGCGGCGGACCGCCGGCCCAACCGTTTCCTCATGCGCGCTCCTGTTCCCCACAAACCGCTCCACCACCACCACCAGTTCCCCCGCACCTAGCTCCTGCTGCCCAGGAGCCAGCTCCCCAGGAGCTAGCTCGCGCCGCCTCAGCCGCACCCAATCCTCGTCCTCCAGCCCAACCCAAGCTGCCAGCCCAGCCATACCTGACAGCCAACTCTGCTTGCCGCGATGCTCCGTTATGGTGGCGTCAAAGCACCGCAGCTGCTCACCGCCCCGACCGCCCCACGCCCCAGCGCCAACCGCTGACCCTTCGCCGCCGCTGCCGCCGCTGTTGCTCGCAGCCCCCCTGCCGTACACGCGTACATGCTGCCGTGCCGTGCCAGTGCCCGCCGCCGCCGCCGTGGATGGCGGGAACCAGGTACGGGCGGCTACGGGCAGCGTCACCCAGCCCCTGCGGTACCTCACCACAACGCCCTCATCAGCAGCCGCAGGGGCGGTAGATGGCCGCACGCCGTCATCTGCCCCGGGTGCGGCGGCGGCTGAGGCAGCAGCCGCATCCCTGGCCGGATTCCGACCGCCATCGGCCAGGGGCTGGCTGCCATCTGCCTGCATCCCATGCTCGCAATCAGCCCCGGCAAGCTGCTGCTGTTGCACTTCCACAGCTGGACCCAGGCCGCCGGCGCCCAGCTGCCCCCCGGGCGCGGGGCTCATGCCGCGGGGGTGTGCGAAGGGCGAGCCGGCTTGCCAACAGTCCCCTGGTGGCGTGGGGCCGGGCGCTGAGGCAGGGGAACAATGCACGCACTGGGTCACTACGGGCACATCAATATAATACCACACTGCGCGCTTGCATTGGATTTCATGCACTGCTATCATGGTTGGCAATTTGTCGGAAGGCGCATTGCGAGGCAGCGCAAGCACGTGCGCACGCAAACAGCCCCCGCCATTTTGCGTTCCTAGTGAAGGTGGAACCCACTTTCTGTACCTAGGCCCAAGGGCTTGCAACGATGTCTACACTTCACTCGAGTTTGTGGCAGGCACACGCCGTGCTCTCTTACACACGGCCCCTCCTACCTTCTGCAAGCCGCCCTGTGTCGTGCTGCTGCTGCAATTGACGAGGGTGTCCGGGCAATGCTGCTCCGTGCGCAGCGTCCGCCTCTAGCTCACACCCGTTGTGAGGCATGTCCCCAGACGTTGCTGGCACATGCATCCACTGCTGCCACGCATGCCCATGTGCTTGGCTCCGGTCCTGGTCCCACTGCTGCACATCCTCTTGCCGCCCGGCCTGCTGCTCGCCCCTGCGGCCGTAGCCAACCGCTGGCTCTGCCTCTGTCTTTATGAGCACAACAGGAGGCTCAAGGTGTGCTGCGCTGTGGGGCGCAATGAGCAGCCGATGGTGGTCGGGTGCAGCCTCATGGCTGCGCGCGCTCTCCGCCTGCATGGGGTGCGGCTGCGTTACCAAATGGCCCTCGTCTCCCGCTGGTGCAGGTGCAGGACTGTGAACCTCCTGCGGGGGGTGCAGCTCGCCGTGTAGCTGCTGCTGCTGCTGCTCCGCACCTCCCACTTCTGGCTCCAGCTTGCGCTGCACCACACCAGTATCAATGCTGTCGCTACGGGGCACGGTGGAGGTGCAGCTGCGGTGCTGGGGTCCTCCTCCTGGGCCCATTGCGCCCGGCAGACGCGACGGTGGCTCGCCAGGGCGGCCGTCGCCGCGCCCGGTGCTGAGGAGATACTGCGGAAAGGCGTCAGGCTGTGCACACGGTCGGTCGCAATTGTCACTGTACCTGGATGCCACAGCACTGTCGTCCTCGGGCCGCGCTTGCGGAGCTGTTGCAGCGGCGGCGGCGGCGGCGGCCATGTCGGAGGCGGGAGCAGCGCTTCGCGGCTCGCGCGCAGCGCAGAGGGTGGAAACCGAGCCCATAGCCGACTCGGCAATCTGCTGCACTTGTTGCTGCTGCTGCGCAGAGTCAAAGCCCGGAGCGGCGCGCAGTGTTTCCGCAGCACCAGCGCGGACCAGGCGGAGGAGGTTTTTCGGGCTGGAGCCGTCCGCCTGCCGATTTACAACCACCTTGTCTTGTTCTACCGCATTGCGATGTCGCATCCACACTTTGAGTCCAGTAATGCTGCAGCATCCATCCCCATGAGCACTGAGCAGCACTGGCCACGAGGTGGCGTCGTCGCTGTCCGTTAGCGTCACCTCCAAAGGCCGGCCTCCCACTGCCGGGACGCAATGCTTGCCGAGCACAAGTTCTATGGTGCTAATCTTGACGCGAAGTTTTCCAGATGATAGAGTCTTCGCTCTGATGGAGACCCAAAAGCCGCTGCCGTCCATTGCCTCCGCTGGTAGCAAATGCTTCAAACATCCACCGCATCGAGTGTCAGTAGAAGTGTATATAATGTGTATGTAGTGAATGAGGCATAGGTAGTCTCGGCGATTTCCGAAAGGTGCTGCGGAGCTGCGCATGCTGCGTCATCGCACGCGTCGGCTTTGGACGCCTTCGGGCAGCGGATACCTCCCCTACACACAGCTCCAGGTTCTTGAATGGCACTGCAGCAAGTGCCTCTACAATCGTCCAGTGAAATGGAGGGCTTGGCGTAAGCACTCGAGTGTTGCAGTCCTACCGGCGCTGGGCTGCACGCCTAGCAACAACTGGCACACGACATAGGTGCCTCCGGAGCCCTACGGTGACCCAGGGTAAGTGGGCAACCCGTCTCTCACATACATGGCCCTGAGCGATCTCGTACAGGGTTCAGCTCACTACAAAAGTGGTTCCACCCCTGCAGCGCGCTCCTCAACCACCACCAGTCCTGGCGTTGCAGCCACTGCACCTACTGCCCGTGTCGCCTGCTTTCCTATGTCATCAACGCCACCAACACTAGCCGAGTCGTCACGCCCACACCTTCGAGCAGCACAGCGTTCTGCGTGAACAACACACCAACCTGCTCATACTCAACGGAATATCCAACCACAACGACAGCATGGCTGAGTGTACTGTACAGGGGAAGCTATAGTGCACACGCGCTGTGCTCGCTCGTTGGCCGCCCGTGGGACGGCCACATATCAACCCTCGGTTCAGGTACTGTGCACCCAGCACGTAGGAGCAAACGACTGCATCATGTGCTAGCAGGGGCAAAAGGTGCCCGCCGCCCTTGGGCGCCTCGCTGTGTTGTGGTGGATGCGGGACTAGCACACGGCTGCTGGTCGTGCAACAACCCCCAGGGACCCTTTACGCCCACCGCATGACCATACACACTCGGCCACAACCGCATTTCACCTGGTACATCATTTGAAAAAAAACATATAGCAGCATACCTCGCGCACACCTCTTCCCAGAAATATTGGATTTCCACCCTACGGCCTCCTTTCTCCCCTCCCTCCCCCTCCCTCCCCCTCCACACCCTCTGCTCCCCCTGCTTTCCCCACTGGAGTCCCCAGCCTCATGCCCCTCCTTCTGGCGCCAGGCCCCGCAGCCACGCCGCCTCCTGCTCACTGAGACATCCCCACCGCAAGTGCGTCGCCACCGCCGCGTCCATGGCCGCCGCACCGCCCACCGGCGCCCCCTGCTCCACCAGCCACCGCAGCGCCGGGAGCGGCCTCCCTGCCTGTAGCGCTTGCACCACCACGTCCTCCGCGCCCCACGGCACGCCCAGCCGCCGCAGGGCCGCCAGCGTGCCCCGGTCGCCCTTCTTCGCCGCAACAAGGTAGCGTGTCGGACGGGCCCCTACAAGCCCCAGGCACGCCGGGTGCTCCTCTGCCAGCCACTCCAGCAGCGCCTCGCAGCCGCCCTTGGCCGCCGCCGACATCAGAAACTCCCAGTCTGGCTGGTACGCTGGTTGCCCCACCAGCCGCTGCTGTTGCAGCAGGTACCGCACCAGGGCCAGGTCGCCCCGCTCTGCAGCAGTGTCCAAAGCTATTCCGTAGTCTGCTCGAACCCCACGACGCCCCGCCTCGCCCACCAGCAGCTGCACCGCCTCCAATAGTTCCCGACTGTGCGCAGGCGTGTCCCACCGCCAGTTAAGCACCAACGCGTCCAGGGCACACCCAATCGGCCCCTCCGTGTGACACGCCAGCCACCGGACCATGGCCAAATTGCCATGAGCGCACGCGTAAGCCTCGTGCGTAAACCGCACACCGGCATTACACAAAAGCTCCACCATGGGGATGCTGCGTGACTCCACTGCTGCTAGCCACAGCCCGTGACTGCCCCGGCGCAGCGCGGTTATGGCCCCAGGCGCCTGCAGCAGGGAGCGGGCCACTTCGGCCTGCCCTACGCGGGCTGCATCGCAGACCAGCTCTGCTGTTGGTGATGGGCCCCCCCGCTCCTGCAGCCATGCAAGCTTTGCCACCCCATCTGGGCTCCGAGCCGCCGCGCTCAGCAGGCGGCCCCAGCGCGAGTCAGCATCCCCTCCCGCCGGCAAACTGCACCCCGCCTCTCCCACCAGCCACTCCGCCACGGCCAGCTCGGCGTGCTTCAGAGCGATACTCAGCATGTCCTGGCCACCCATGGGGCAGCCGTGGTCGTGCAGCCAGCGCAGCAGGCCCAGGCCTCCGCCACACACTGCTGACACTGCGGTGCTCACCTGCAAGCGACAGCTTCCCTTCCAGGTCGCCAGCAGCCACTGGATCTTCGCTGGACCGTCCGAGGTGACTGACTGTGCAGCTGCGTCCAGCACCGCCTGGTGCCACTCTGGGCCGTTGGTGGTGCCGTCACTGCCTCCGCCGCTGCTCCCCACTCCGCCGCCCAGTGCCCCCCACGCCGCCTGCAGCCCCGCCAGGTCGCAGTGCTGTGCTGCAGCCCGGAGCACAGCCGAGGGGCTCAGCAGCGCCGGGCAGCGCTGCAGCAGCCAGCCCAGCAGCTGCGGGTGGCCCGCTTTCACCGCCGCAACACCAGGGTCAGGACCGTCGTACTCTTTCCAGTGCTGCAGCAGCTCAGGAAACACGCTCGGCTGCAGCAGCGCCAGCGCCACCTCCAGATTCACCTCGCTCCCGCTGGTGGCGGCAGTGCACAGCAGCTGCAGCTTGTGCCGGAAGGGCAGCTGTCGCACGTGCTGCTGCCCTGCCCCCACGGCCCAAGGCGCGGCATGGGGCGGCAGTGACTGGAACAGAGACGCAATGCAGTGCTGGGGCTCGCCGAGGGCGTCCCTCGAGTCTGGGGACACCAGGCGGCCGCTGAGGGCGCGGTCGTTGGGGGGCAGGAAGGACAGCATGTGCAGCTGGAGCGCTGAGGGCAGCTGCTGCAATGGGGTGCCGTTGCTGGCCCCGTCCACGTCCATGCTAGCTGGTTATTCGCCGAGGATGCAGGGCCACGGGTGCCTGGCAAGTAGGCTGGGCTCACTGCTTGACCTTGGCGCCTGCAGAGAGGGGCGGTGCAAAAGGGGCACAGTCAAGCCCGGCCCACCCGGAGCACCAGGAAACGGAGGCAACATGCTCAAGTCCTGTCAGCTGGAAGCAATATTGAGTAGTTTGGCAATTTCATTAAGCGCTTGCCGAAGTTGCAAGACGGCTGCATATTGGCTTCTGGGCTGGAAGAAAGGCTGGAAGAAAGACGACCTAGTGTATTACGTTCGCAGCAAGGGCAGCCCTTGTGAAAACAATACTAACTTGTGATGTCGCTGGGATCCCGCTTGGAGACGTCCCTTTGCGCAGCGCGAAGTGGGCGATGGGAAACAGCGAATCCTTCTTAGCGTCACTTCCTCGTTGTGTCCCGCGACGGGAAGAACGGTGCATTTCAAGAGGCCAGATGACCGTTATGTCAAGGCTGTGCTGCGACAGCTGCAATGTGTGCGCTGCGCAACGGTGGAAATGTCAGGATCAGGCAGGCCATGGGCACGCACACAGGGGAGTCCCCCACACCCGCAACACTCCCGCCCTTCCCCGGCTCACAGGTGCTGGCATGCTGCCAGGGTCGCAGTGACATACCTTGCGGTACTCATGTACAGGTATGTAGAGGCGTCCAGTGACGAAGGGGCGGTCAAGCGGGCAACACAATTGAGAGCAGACGCTGCTTTCCCTACTGACCCAAGACTGACGGCCCGCTCGTCGTGGCCTATCCTTTGACGGAGCTGGTTGCTCCTATCCGTACAG
>VFQN01008099.1_pt1 | contig 10851 bp, 17 predicted proteins | sample 3512371 | NCBI WGS metagenome assembly VFQN01 (sample SAMN10412370, study PRJNA504923) | tailings metagenome | isolation source: Replicate 2 from Balatoc abandoned mine | place: Philippines: Itogon, Benguet | collected 2017-08-28 | reverse complement strand
AATAGGTCTCCGATAATCCCATAACCCTTCTCCTGAAAAAAAAAAAAAAAAAAAAAAAAAAAGGGGAGCTCCCCTGGTACACATGCATGGTCTGGTGCGGCCCCAAGCCCCAGCCTGCCTGCAAGGACGTGCAGGTCGCAGCTAACCGCATAACGCCAAAGAGCATGTGGTAGTGGGGCTACTGGTCCATAACGGCAAAACCAGTAGAAGCTGCTGCAAAACTTGCGTCATAAGGCATCTGTCACACGGCCTGCCCTGCAGTCCGGCTTGCGGCCGCAAGGCACCACCCTGGCACCATCTGGACACCACCGTTCTGGTTCGGAAACCCTATGGCCTGCAACCTGACTCCACGAGCGAACAGCCCTCGGGGACATATCGTACCAGGTTCGTTCTGCTCCTCGAATGGCGTCGGCGCCAGTCGACTGCCCACACTCCTAAAGCCAGAACTGTGCCTACAAGCCTATCGGAACCCATTCCAACTCCTAAGACCCACGAGTTGCAAGTCCTGGGCGTGCAGACAAACAGACTCACATCGCTGACCCAGCCCCACCGCCCGTGGGGCCCGCCCCAACGCCGCTGCTAGCGCCACTTCCCGTCGGCCCCGAGAACGCACCACCCCTGCCCGCCGGCGGCGGCGGCGGCGCCGGCCGCTGGGGGCTGATCATGCCCGCGCTCAGGGAGCCGCCGGTCGGCCTTGCCGAGGCGCCGCCGACGCCGGTGCCGCCAGTGACGTTGGGACGCTGCGCCATTGAGCCCGTGGGGGACAGCAGTGAGCTCAACGGCGATAACACGGTGTAGGAGCGGCCAGAGGGGGCGGTGACGAAGGTGCCTCCGGTGGAGCTTGCGCCCGTCAGCAGCGGGCCTGTGAGGCTGCCGCCGCGGCAGCTCTCGGCGCCGCCGGGGGCGAGAGGACGGGGAGGCGGAGGGGGCAGCTGCGGTGCGGCTGCGGGCTGCTGCTGCGGTGGGGAGGCAGCAGGAACGGATGCCGCGATGGACATGTCGCGTGAGGCGCTGGGCGACAGGATGCTGCTGCTGCTGTTGGGGGACATCTGGACCTCACGGTGGTACTCGGGCAGCAGCGCCTGGGGGCGGCGGTGGGGGCGGGCGTGGAAGGCGCGAGGGCGTGTCAACACATGTGTGCAGGAAAGGATGCCGGGGCAATATTCCTGCCCCACCAACATCATGGGCGCGGGACTAGCTTCCGACCACGAGGAGCTAACTTATGGGAATGCCGTACACAAACATGGAACAAGGGGAGAGTTGCAAAGCGCAAAGGGAGTGATGCAATCATGCACACGGTATGCAGGGCGTTTCCCCAGGCGCCCCACGTGCCTTGGAGTAGGGGTCCCTCGACCTGGACCCAAATGGGATGCCCAGCATCGACAGCGCGCCGCTCTTCTCGCCGCCGCCCGCCAACTTGTCAGACCTGGCGCCCTCGCCGCCGCCACCGCCGCCGCTGACGGCCGCCGCACTGACGGGCAGCGACAGCGCGTTGTCCCGCCGGGCGAAGGGGCTGGCGGAGGTGAGGCTGGCGCCGGTCACGCCACTGGCGGCGCCGGGAGCCGGCGGCGACGGCGGCGGGGGGTATGGCGGCGCCATGGGGCCGCCAGAGGCCGCCGCCAGCACATCTGGGTCGTCCAGACGCGCCTCCCGCATGACACGGCGCACGTGGCGGCGGGCCAGGCGGCGGCGGAGGGCCGCCACGCCTGCGGCACAGGGCGGAAGGCAGGAGCTTGAGCCCTATTGCGAAAGTTACGGTAGCCGTCTAGCACCACAAGCAGCAGTGATGCTCACGCGCATCGCACGGCCCACCCGAGCCGTCCGCCCCGCAAAGAGAAGCTGGTTTGCCTCCCCCGACGTCGTGCACCACGAGGACAACCAAGAATTCCCGGCCGGTCTTCGAAAAGCTCCTGCACGTGTCTGTCATGGTGCCTTGGCAGCCTTACCTGCGATAAGTACCAGCAGGCAGGGCAGGCCCACGCCCAAGCCCAGACCCAGGGCCAAGTCGCGCTTCTGCTTGGAGTCCATGCCGCCGCCGCCGCCGCCACCGTCGCCGCCGGCATCGGGCACCGGCGCCGCCGTCGGCGTCACCGCCGCCTCAACAGCGCCGCCGCCACCCTCTCCGCTCGGCGTCTGCTCGGCCGCGATGGACGCTGGGGTACCGTCACCAGCCGCAAAGGTGCCATTGTGGGTGGTTGTGTTGCCGGTTTCGTCGGACGAGGTGCTGTAGTAAGGCTCGAGCGGGATGCAGGCCTGCAGCTCAGCCGCCGTGACCGCCACAGGCATTACGGAGCAGTACTGCACGTCGGTGGCGGGCGCGGTTGCGTTGGCGGCAGTTGCGTTGGCGGCGGTTGCGTTGGTGGTTGCGTTGGCGGGGAGCGTTGCGTTGGCGGCAAGTGCCGCCGCAGCGGCTGCTGCTGCTGCAGCGACGTCTGGCGGCGGAGTGAAGCAGTCGTAGTAGGTCCTGTGGGGGCGTGGGCCAACACCAGTATGGTTTAAGATCGGGGTCCGGGCTACGCAGCTCGTGGATACAGGTGAATTGCTTATTGGCTTGGGCGTCGCATGTTAGCTTCCACAGATGCCCAATAGGAAGGGAGGCAGATCAGAAACTACAGTATGCCAACGCACGGCATCGAGTTACCCCCGTGCTAGCATTGCCTGATAAAGCCTAAACATGTGTCGAACGGGTCAGCGTGTCCCCTCCCGCTACGCCATGCGTCTCACGTGTTTTGGAAGGTGAAGGGCAGGGAGCAGCTGCCGCCCTGCTCCGTGGTCCGCGGGCGGGGCGCGCACGGCTCCAGGCGGCCCTGCGGGTTGAGGCAGGCGCCGGGGGAGGGCCCCACGCAGTCGTACTGCGGGCGGCGGCTGTCGTCCGACGTGACGAAGAAGGGGAACTGGCAGGCCTGGCCGGTGACGGTGGTCCTGCGGGGGTGCACGGGCGGGTGGGCAAGGGTGGGAGCAGGTGAGAGCTGTGTCACCGGAAGGTCACGATGGAGGTTTGCGCTGGGGGGCGTGGAGGCTCGACAAGGGAATACACACGTGTTGGGACACTCAGCAGTGGGCAAGGACTGCTGCTGCCGGCACCGGCATCCCCACCTGGGCCTGCCGCCTTGTGACCGCGGCATGCACTGCTCCCACGTGCCGTTGCGGCTGCGGCAGTAGCCCGGGTCGATGCCGCCGCCCACGCAGTCCCACTGCAGCTGACCTGCGGCGCGGAAGGGCGTGGGCGGCAAATGGTAAGAACCACGCAAACCACGCGAACAGAATGAACTCTACACGAAAGTGCCTATGTTAGGTGCTCCGCGGCGTACAGGGCTTGTAGCGGGGACATGGCGACAACAGCACTGCGGCTACCCACCGCAGCAGGCTATGCAAGCGCTCTTCCCCTCACCCAAGAAGAAGAAGGGCAGTGAGCACTGCTGCCCTGTGACCGTGTGTCGCGCCCGCAGCGTGATGTTGGGGGGCGGGTTGGGGAACAGCGTGCGGAACTGCGAGGAGCACTCGGCCCAGGAGCCGTCCGCCACCTGCAGGGCGACGGGGCGACGGGGCGAGCAGGGAAACACGGCAAGCAGGCAGGGACGCGGAGTAAGGGTAGGGTAATACATGGTTCCTGGGTGGGGTGGTGCGGTGAGCGTACAAACAAGAAGAGCCCTCTCAGGCTCTAACCCCACCCCAGCTCCCTGACGCCTGAACGGCTCTTGCAAGTGCTGCCCTGCTCCCTACACGCCTCTAAACACCATCGCCCGCACGTGCCAATCCACACGTCGTGGCCTGATCCAGAGCCCTACGCCGCCACTACCCGCCAGCACTCGCCTCCCTGCCCACCTTGCACGCCTTTCATCATGAACACCAAAGCTCCTGAACCCCACCCCAGCACCGTTGCCACTCATCTGCAGGTTCTGCCGCACCCACCTTGCATGCCTCCACGCCGCCCACCCACACGCAGTCGGTACGGTTGCGGCCGCGGTACACGTACGGCAGCGCGCACGGCTCCGGATCGGGCCCGGCCGTGACCCGCTCCACGGGGGCGCACTCGAACAGGTCCCCGCTAGCCACCTGCATGTGCGGATTGCAAAGTGTACGGCACCTGGTACCATGCTTGCACAGTCGACTTTGCTGCGGTCCCTTCGCTTGCTTCTGGCTTGGCGGGTGCACAGCGGGTAAGCAGGTCACCTCCACTCCCACCACACGGACCCGCACCCAGCACACCCACTCCAGCACACCCACCACACCGACTTTCATACCACCACGACCACCAGCGCACCACCAGGGCACGCACCTGGCAGCTGAACCGGCCGTCCAGCGTGACTGCCTCCACGGGGTCCAGCACCTGGGCGGGGCCGCCGGGGCCCGACGCCCCGCCGTAGTCCAGGCACTCGGACAGCGCCCCGGGGCCGGGGGCCACGCAGCGCTGGCCGTCCAGCGTGAAGCGGATGGGAGACCTGCGGAATCAATCGGTACATTCCTTGTTGCCGATGCGCTGTCAACTTTAGCCGCGCGACACGCGACGGGCGAGAAGGTGTTTGCAAAGTGGAACAAAGGCAGGATTTTGTCAGGTGGTTGCGCGAGGCAGGTGCAAAGCCAAAGGCCACCCAGCGCAAGGACCGCCGCCGTCCGCACCGCACCCGGGGGCACACCTTACCTGGGCTGCAGCGTGGGTGGAGGCACGTAGGTGGGCAGGCACGTGTCGAGGCTGCCGTCGTCCAGCGCGCACACCTCGTGCAAGGCTCCGCCGCCGCGACGCCTGCCACTGCCACCACCACCGCCACCACCACCACTACTACCACCACCCGGGGTGCCTGTGGCGCTGCTGTCGCCGCCCTCTCCTGGTGAGCCTCCGGGGGTTGTGGGTGGTGGGGATTCACCACCAGCTGTTGTGGAGGGCACAACGCAGTCGGTGCGCTGCGTTGCGCCCATGCGGAAGGGCATGCGGCAGATCTGGCCGTTGAGGGTGGTGCGCGGCAGCGGGGGGCACAGCACCCACACGCCCTCCTGCGAGAAGCACGCGTCGATGCCCTGCGGTGGGGTGCGCGTGGCGGTCGGAAACCAACGTCCGTTGCTTGTCTCGCGGGGTGCTCGTCAAATCGTGAGGCAGGAGCATGTAAAAAATATGCGTTCAAAACGACAGCTAGGACATGTCACAGCAACGCGAGTGCACGGTGTCGCATACAGAGGGCAGTTGACCACACAGACAGCTCTTATTACCCTGTGTCCTTGCACCCGCCTGCGCACCATTTGGTTGTAGCACCCAGCGAACTCAGTCCTGTTGGCTGCAGGCGGCGAAGTCGGGCCACCGCCGGGGCGGTTGGCGAGGGGCACCGCGCGGTTGGCTAACAGTTGGCAGGTGGTTGCGGAGGGCCGGCGGGCGATCAGCGGTGCGCACTCGTACATAACGGCCACTGCGTCATCGTCGTTGGGGTCGTTGGGGTCGTTGGAGTTGTTGCCGTCGGCGATTGAGATGGCGGTTGGGCAGACCTCGGCGCCGCCGGGCGTGGTCATGCAGTCGAAGAAGGTGGTGTTGCCCACGCTGAACGGGAGGATGCACTTCTGCGGGTTCCGGGCAGATGGGTCCGGGCAGAAACGCCGGGGCTAGGTAAGACACGGAGTCGGCTCAGGGTAATATGCGACGGTCAATGCACCGCAGCCACCTTCGCCCTGTGCCACAGGTGGCGGCGACACCAGGTTCCTTGCCGACCAGCGGGACAGCGCCGGTCCGCCTCACTGCGGCTGGTTCCGCCTCCCTGCGCCAGCTTGCTAGCCGCTACAAAGCCCACCCCACCGCCAAACGGGACTACAACGTCCTACGGCCCGGCTACATGGAACCGCTGTCCGCAGGCTCGATACTACTCCTTGTCCAGTCCTTTGCCGCTCCGCATTCACCACGCACCCCAGCGCAATACGCAGCCCGCGCACCTGTCCGCCGACTGTGAGGCGCGGCATGCGGCCCCCGATGGGCCCCACCATGGTCCCGTCAGACACGCCGTACGACGACAGGTCAACCAGGTCCGCCGCCGCCGCCGCCGCCCCGGCAGGGGAGGGCCCCTGCGGCCCGCCGCTGCCGTCGCCGCCGCCGCCGCCGCTGGGGGAGATGCCCGGCCGGTCGCCGGCATCAGGGGGCCCGGTGGCGGCGCCGCCGCCGCCGCGGCTGAGGGAGGGGATGGCGCAGGGCGCCAAGCCGCCACCCTGCATTTTACGGCAAGGACACCGACAGAGTGTGCCAATGAGCTATACCGTGTTGTACTGTAGCGACTGCATAACGTGCTGCCTCGTGGAGAAGGCTCCAGCAGGTGGTGTTGCCTGCAAGGGCAGTTCAGACTTCAGAGTAAGTCCCCGCAACATGTCTTCCACTCGCCTCACCTGCACCGGGCAGCTCAGCACGCCGTCCAGCGTGATGCAGCCGTACACGGTACGACCGCCGTACGACAGGGGGAAGGCGCAGGGCTGGCCGGAGATGGTGTTGGCTAGGATGTAGCCGCCGCCTGCGGACAGAGGTTTGAGATCGGAAGGTCGGTGTTTCTTTTCCAAGGCGCGCTGCAAGTGCTGTGGCCACATGCCTCGTAATCAGCACCCGCGCGACATGCCCACAATACTATTCGCGTCCTGGCTGCCGCATGACGTAATGTGAACCTCATTGCCCCTACCCGGCTGGCCCTGCCTGTCTCCTGCCCCACCCGCCCCACCCGCCCGCCCCACCCGCAACACCCACCCGGCATCAGCTCCCCGGCCGGCATCATGACGCTCTGGCGCTGGTAGCTGTCGTACAGGCTGGCCACCTGCGTAAGAGTGCGGCGGCGGGTGGGTCACGAGTGCGTGTCAGGCCCTCATGCGGGCTGCAGTGCGCGCGGGTAGGTGCCGCACTAAAGTACCGTATGTGCGTGTTGGATGATGCACGCCGTAACAAATAATCGCCGTTGGCAACAATGCGCCTGGGGCTGAGCCACGAAGCGGCTGCCAAGCGCGTACGGCATGTACGGCAGCGCTCCTGTCCGCCGTACTCGTGTCCTCCAATGCCATGCCGAGGCTACCGTACTCATCCTTACGCCTGTCACTGCTGCGGCCGTACTCAGCTGCCCACCGCCCCTACTCCGCCCCAGCCAACACCTAGCAATGCCGTATCTGCCCCACCTGCCAGGGCGCCAGCGCGCTGTCCCACACCCCTATCCCAGTGTCACGCACACGTCTCCGTTTGCATACACCAGCTTGTGGCATCCGCACCTCGCCCCCCGCCCCCGTACCTGCCATGGCGCCAGCGCGCTGTCCCACACGCTGAGCGCGGCGATGTCCCCTGTGAAGTGGCGCTCCAGGTCGCCGTCGGAGCGGCCGCACAGCGTGATGGGGCCGGACAGCTGCATCGGCGAGCCGCCGGGGACCTGGGTGGGGGCACGGCGGGGGGCGCGGGAGGGGTGGGGCGAAGGGGCACACGGAAGGGTGCATGTGGAGCACGGTACCAGCGTGCCAGGGTGCATACCACCGGGTGTGAAGGGGTGGGAACAAGGTGGGGCGCGGGAGGGGTGGTGCGAGGGGCGCACGGAAGGTGGGCAAATGTCGGGTACCCACTTGCCCGCCATGTGGACACCATTGGGCGTGCGGCTTCAGGTCATGCACGTGGCGCAGGCATGTGGAGCAGCGTGTGATCATGTGCAGGGGTGGCTGGCGGGCGGGGCGTTGGCCTGACGGGCAACAGCCAGGGTGCACGGCGCATGCAGGCGGCATGCAAATGGGACGTGACGCAGGCAGGCGCGTGGTTTTGATGTTGAGCGCTGGGTGGTTGGACACATGTCACGCCGTGCCGGTGCAACTTTCTGAAGCGCAGCGGGACGCCGCACGTGCCGCAAGCTGCAAGCTGCAAAAACTTTGGGGGCTCGCTCGTTGCTCCTACACCTGAACTACACATGCATGCTTGGTGTCCCGCCTCACCTCCACCTCCCTGTCCGTCTCGTTGGCGGTGCTGCGCTGCGCGCCCGGCATCAGCGCGCCGCGCTCCACTCCGTCCACAAACACAACGTAGCCGGGCCCCCACCAGCTGCTGCTCAGGGTCACCATGTGCCACGAGCCGTCGGCGATGTTGACGCCGTCGTCGCGGGGGGCTGCGGCGCGGGGTGCCGTCGCAAACAGGTGGGTCAACACGCCTGCACAGGTCCTTCCTTCCTTCCAGATCGCCAGGGTTGCACTCTGACCCCTCATTGGCGTCCGTGGCTAACGTTGGATTCACCGCGTGATGCTACGCCCTCACCATACCTCTGGCGCCCGCGCCCTGCGCACCCACCAGCACCCCACTCCTGCCCCACTGTCTGGGCTGTCCTATGCGCGTGGATCCAACCAGGCCGGCCGACCTTGCTTGCATTCCAGCCCTCCCCCCGCCCGCCTCACCCGTCCTGTCCGGCCGGTCGTTGCCGACCTGGCCGTCGCTGTCCAGCCACACCTCGCTGCTCCGCCCACGGTACACGTCCGTACTGTCCCGCAGGATGGCCCGTACGGACACGCCGTACAGGCCGCTGCCGGTCTCGGGGATGTACAGGTGGATCTGGCGGAGGCAAGCGGGCCAGGTAGAGCCCAAAAGTTCAAGGAAGGAGGCGGATCCCCTCAGGCACTGGGTACAGTTCCCAGCACTGCACACGAGCAGCCGCCGCCCATCGCTACCGCACGTGCCGCATGCCGGTGTTGGATGGTGTCCTACGGATGGTGTCCTACGCATCTACCGATGTCCCACCGTCCCTGTCTACAATGCTGTGCCACCTGCCAAGAAGAACAAGGCCCACACAGCGATGCAGACTGCCGCCGCCCCGTTATACTGTGCTGTCCGCACCACCTCCTGCACCACCACCTGCACCCCAGCCCACCTGGTTGGGGCCAAAGTTGCTGTACGGCCCCTCCGCCGTGTGCGAGAAGATGTACTGGAAGATGGAGGGGTCCGCATCCCCGGAGCGCGCGTCGGTCAACGCAGCACGTGTCGTGCGCACCCACATGTTGACCGCCACCGGGCCGTTCTTGCCGTACGGCACGGTGTTTATCTGTACCGTACTGCGCACGGTCTTGTCGCAGCGGATGACGCTGCCCCAGCGCGCGTCGCGCACCCACGTGGCGTTGACCAGGGTTCCGGAGCCTTGACCGCCCGGCCACGTGGACACGTCAGGGGGCGTGGTGAGGGGGAAGTGCGCGGCGGGCGTGGGCCAGTCGGAGGGCCACGAGGAGGGCAGCACCATGCCGGGCACAGGGAGGGTGCAGCGGCCCAGGAGCTGCGAGGCGGAGGCGCGCGCGGCCTCGGCTGCTGCTAGCTGGCCGGGTGTGGGGAAGGGAGACGGAGAAGAGGGGGAGGAGGCGGGGGTGGAGGGAGACGGGGAGAAGGAGGGGGACGGGGACGACGGGAAGGGGGAGGAGGGGAAGGGGGAGGAGGGGAAGGGGGAGGAGGGGAAGGGGGAGGAGGGGGAGGAGCTGGGACTAGGTTGGCCGAAGTCTGGCGAGCGGAGATCGGAGGGTTTCATTGGGGAGGCGCTGAACGGGACGGGGGCGCAGACCTGTGTGTGGGGAAGGGGCCGGTGGGGGCAAGAAGTGTTAAGGTTGGCATGATGGCAGCAGATGATCAGTTCACCAATGCAGGAGGCCAGCCACAGCGGCATTAGGCCCTCCTTCGACCACAACACAGGACTGGCTGCCCTGACTACCGCAGCAACCTGGCAGCTCCCCACCACACCCCGAGGTTGGGCACCTACAATACAAATGTAACACATAGCTAAGCTATACCACCCACAGCTCAGGCAACGCGACTGCGCTGACCATGGAGTCAAAGGGACAAGCCCGCAAAAGCGACGAGGAGCAGCCGATAGCTAGGAAACTAGCTTCTGCACTGCACACTTGCATCGCCTCTGCGGGCGAGGGCTTCTCGACTGGGGATATGATTCGTCTGTGCGGGACGGGCTTTGAACTGGCTTGCCAGTCCGGTCCGCTCCCCGGGACGCAATCCACGCCCAGCTCGGACCCTCGAAACCCCAGGCACTCCCTCTATGGTTCGCAGTCGTCGGCCGGCTTCATCGGGTCGGTCAAACTGTCTGAGCGCGAGCATGTCGCCCGCGACATCGACGAAGCACAGGCTCTTCTCACTGAGCGCGCCACATCTGCATTGCACACTTGCATCGCCTCTGCGGGCGAGGGCTTCTCGACTGGGGATATGATTCGTCTGTGCGGGACGGGCTTTGAACTGGCTTGCCAGTCCGGTCCGCTCCCCGGGACGCAATCCACGCCCAGCTCGGACCCCCACAACCCCAGGCATATCCTGTATAAATCGCATCCACCAGCTGTCCGTCTCAACCTGGTCAACGCGGCAAGCCGCGAGGGCGGCCCAACAGGAGCGCGCAAACAGCTTTTCCTGTCCAACATACTGGTCTTCCTGCAACTATGCACCCTTTTAAAGCAATTTCAAGGCGGACTCACACCTGCGACCTCATGCCAACAGGCACCTGTTGCATCGGTGTGCCGCCGGGCCCTGCAGGCCTGCCCTGTTGCCCTGCTGCTTTGCGCCATAGTGTATGCATCACTGGCAGTTAGCCTCCCGGGAGTGCTGGCATGCGGCCTCGGCCTGTGCCTGGGCAGCCGGGTGCTACAACAACTCCGCGTGCCCCGTGTGTGTAGACTCTGGCGGTCAGATTGCACACCCATCTACGGCAGTTCCCCGGGGCACACTCATCGCAGTGGCAACTGGGCGAGACTTGCAGCCGCAGAGCCACGGCCCACACACAAGCTTGCCTGGGCCCCACGCTCTCCTGCCACTGTGCAGCCCTACTTTGAACCCCAGCCAGCGAGCAGTCACCAATGTATTGCACGCGCCCTCAACAACTGCTTTGGACACGCCATAGT
>VFQN01008098.1_pt1 | contig 10852 bp, 12 predicted proteins | sample 3512371 | NCBI WGS metagenome assembly VFQN01 (sample SAMN10412370, study PRJNA504923) | tailings metagenome | isolation source: Replicate 2 from Balatoc abandoned mine | place: Philippines: Itogon, Benguet | collected 2017-08-28 | reverse complement strand
AGAGTCAATAAAAAAGCATGGCCTTCGTGCATATCTTAACGAATATTTTAAAACACCACTTTCAATAAGCAGATTTTCTTGGCGCATGCTGCCTGTTATTATCATTCAATATATTCTTAACATCATAGCCGGGATCGCTCTTTTCCCCTTAGAACTTATGAGTAAATTTTCAGGGGTTCTTTCCCTGTCGTTTAGATTGTTTGGCAATATTTTGGCAGGGACTATTGTATTTGGGCTATGGAACTCTTTTATTCATTCAACCTGGTACTTCCAAATCTTTGGTCTGGTAACTGGAATTAATTTAATTATTTTAGGTTTTTTTGGTGTATTTGAAGGTATTATTCAAGCATTTGTATTTACAATTTTAACCACTACCTACCTCTCGCTTGCTACCACTACACACGCTGAGGAAGCAGTATGTTAAATTTTGCAGCAATGCATTATACCAGTATCACATTAATGATCACTCTTCCTGTCTTTGCAACGGCATTAGGCCAGTCACGTATTGCACAAGCTGCATTTGCCGCACTTAACAAGCAACCTGCGCATGACGCAGGAATTAAAAAATTATTCTTTGCAGGCATGGCGCTCAGCGAAACCGTAGCGTTAATCGCTGTATTGGCAACAGCATATGTATGTAACAACCCACTTACCCATGATGTCCAAATATATGCACGCATTTGTACGTGCATGGGAATTATAATCCCATCTGTTATAGTTGCATACTTTGGCAGCTTAAGTATTGTGCAAGCACTTGGTTCAGCAGCACGCCAGCCGTTTTTAACTCATCAAATTTTAAGCTTTACGCTTATTACACAATCACTCATGCAAACCCCGGTTATTTTTTGTGCGATATTTGCATTGATTATTCAGTATCAAGCCACATCTATTTCAACGCTACCGGTATCATTACAATTATTAGCAGTTGGCCTTACATTAAGCCTGTCATCTATTGGGCCCTGTTTAGGCTTAAGCCATTTTATTGCGCAAGCATGCTATGCGTTACGTTTTAATCGCGCTGCATTTCCCAAGCTTTTCTCATTTACTTTTATAACGCAAGCAATTATTGAAACGCCATTTCTGTTTGGGCTTGCAACAGGAATTGTTATGCTGCAGCTTAATCAGTTAACTTTTATGAAAAGTATAGCACTGCTATGCGCAGCAATTGCGCTTGGTGGCGCTACACTACCAGTTAGTATCGTCTCTGCGCATGCATCGTCAAAAGTTCTTAGCGGTATTGCGTTAAACCCAGAACAGATAAGCATTTTAAGTAGATTTAGTCTTTTTTGCCAGGCCTTTATTGACACGACTGCCGTGTATGGTCTTATTATAGCCCTTATGCTTATTATATTTTAGTAATTTTGAAAAAATTAAAATATTGAAAAGATTTTTTATGAATTTTTTACAAAAGATACTATTTTTTACGATAATACATTTTTACTCTCTTGAGGTTCATTCTGAGTATACACGGGAATTTTTTCTTACCTTGACGCCACAACAACGAGCTGCTGGGATTATGTTATATGGAGCAGATCTCAAAAATATTGATTTAAGCAGAGTGCGACGTGATGGTTCAGATACTGTTCGAGTCGATTTAACGGGTATAAAGTTTATCTACTCAAATTTAACAGGGGCTAATCTTAGTGGCGCAATTTTATCTCATACCCTCTTTGAAAATTGTAATCTTAAAAAAGCTAATCTTAATGAATGCTTTATGTATCAATGCACTATCAAAAATTCAAGACTTAAGCACGCACGTTTGGAAAGGGCTCGCCTTTCCAGGGCATATATTGTAGGATCCAATCTTTGTAAAAGTAATTTTTCCGGAGCAAATATTATTTATAGCAATTTTGATAGCGCACGATGTTCTAAAGCAAATTTCAGCAGCTCATATTTAGATGAAAATACTTTCTTTAATACAAAGTTCAATAATGCCACATTTGAAAGAGCGAGCACCCAATTTTGTACATTCAATAGATGCTCTGTTAGATTAGCAGCTCTTTTGAAGGGTTATTCTTGTAATAATAAGATTCTCTATAACAATAATTAGATTTTTTCTATTGCTATGATTCTGATTTCGTTTTAACCTTTCTGCGTTAATAAAAAAGTGCAGGATTATAGAATGAACAAAGTTAAAACTCAAACGGCAATTGTATATATCATTACAAAGCTTGAACTAGGCGGGGCACAGAAAGTCTGCCTTGCGCTATTTAATGGCGTAGATTCAGATGATTATAAGACACATCTTATTTCAGGAGCTGACGGCGTATTATCTGCTCACGTTAAAAATAACCCGCATGCACATTTGCTACCTACTATGCTTGCCGATATAAGCATATTCAGGTTAGCTATTGAACTAAGAAACTTTTTTACACTCATTAAAAAACTGCGTACCCTAAAAAGGCAATACTCGAATATTATAGTTCATACACACAGCACGAAGGCGGGAATCGTTGGCCGCTGGGCCGCTTTTTTTGCTGGCATAAGGAACATCATACATACGGTGCATGGCTTTGCATTTCACCAATTTCAGACACGCTTAAGATGGACTGCATTGTATATCCCAGAACTTATTACAAGCCTTATTACTACTAAATTTATCTTTGTAAGCCAAGCCGATGTACAAACTGCTTTGCGAATTTTTCCCGGAATTAAGAATAAAAAGGCTCTTATACGCGCAGCAATTGATGACCACCATTTTATTACTATGCAAAAGGAAATGGTAACGCAAAAAGAGCATGCCAGACCTTTTATTGTTGGAACAATTAGTTGCTTTAAACCACAAAAAAATCTTCTTGATTTGCTTAAAGCATTCGAACATGCGTATCGCCAAGATCAAAATATTCGTTTAGAGATTATCGGGGATGGACAACAGCGCCCCGCGCTTGAAGCATTTATAGCTTTCCATAAGCTTGAAAAGGTGGTTACCTTACATGGTTGGCAATTAGACGTTGCACCTATTATGAAGCGCTGGCACATTTTTGCTCTCAGTTCATTGTGGGAAGGCTTGCCATGTGCCGTCATCGAAGCACGTCTGTTAAAACTACCGATTATCAGTTATAGAATCGGTGGAATTAATGATGTTATTCATCATGGCGTTAATGGTTTTTTGTATGATGCAATACAGGGTGCTTCAAAGAGCACCAATTGGCAAAAATTGGCACAAGGCATTTTAATGCTCGCGCATGACCAAACATTATATGCAACGCTTGCTCAATATCCAGATAATTTACACTATTTTACGCGTGAAGACATGATACAAAAACATAAAGAGCTCTATCAACAGTTACAATAAGAGCGTATACTTAAACAAAAAACCATATATATAAATAGCTTATTGGCAGGTATGAAAAACTGGTTACCCGTATGAAAACTTTTGACAATCTTCTTCACGCAATTGGCAACACACCCTTGGTTCGCATACCATTCGATTCACAAGGCAAGGTATATGCAAAACTTGAATATTTAAACCCTGGCGGTAGCATAAAAGATCGTGCTGCGTTATTCATGATCGAGGAGGCTGAGCGTACAGGCTTGTTAAAGCCGGGCGGCACTCTTATTGAAGCTTCTTCAGGCAATCAGGGCATAGCAACCGCACTCATAGGCGCTATTAAAGGATATAAAGTTATAATAACCATATCTGAAAAAATTAGTGAAGAAAAACAAAAAACATTACAAGCATATGGATCACAACTCATTTCCTGTAAGCCAACATTACATCTTGACGACCCGAATGGATATCATGCAAAAGCGGTTGAGATTCATAGAGCAACACCAAATTCATTTATGCTTAATCAATATTTTAATCCGACAAATTCAGCCGCGCATTATGCCATGCTCGGGCCGGAAATTTGGCAGCAAACTGATGGTAAGGTTACGCACTATATGGCAGCAGCAGGAAGCGGCGGCACGGTAAGTGGCGCAGGAAAATACCTCAAAGAACAAAATAGTGCTCTTAAAGTTATTGCAGTCGATGTTGAAAATTCATATCGTTCCACAAATAATAATCCGAAGCCTTATAAACTTGAAGGCATCGGTGTAGATTATGACACCCCCCATTTACGCAATAATAATATCGATGAATATGCATTAGTTAATGATGATGATTCAATTGCCATGCTGCAGACTATGGCACAAAAATATGGTTTTCTTGTTGGACCATCAAGCGGGGCTGTGGCTTGCGCTGCTCAGCGGGTTGCACGCAATCTGCAAAAGAATGATATTTTGGTCATTATTTTTGGTGATTCTGGCAGAGCCTATTTAACTAAAAATTTTTACTTATAATATCATATGTTTTACAGGTATTTTAACTATTGTTTTTTTATCCTATTCATTTTTTTACAAAACTATGGGTTTGAACATAAGGCCTCTGCAATTGTATCATTTTTAAAGATACAACATCATCAAGCTCTAGAAGATACTTTGAATATTTTTTCTCCCCAGCCATTACTCGAAGACCCCTCTCAAGAATTGATAAAAAGCGCATCTGAAAACAATACTAGTATGCTTGGCTCATTGCTTCTGATCAATGAGCACTATTTTTAAAATTTTTCCCAGAAGATATTCAAGAGAAAATTTTGACACTTTTATAGACAAGCTATTTATAATAACAGTAAGCTCGTCATTATGAAACATACAAAAATCGCCCTCATAGGCGTAGGGAATGTAGGAGCATCAGCAGCTTTTGCCTTATTGCTACATGGCGATGCTTCAGAAATTATTCTTGTTGATATATGTGCAGAAAAATGTGCGGGCGAAGTTAAAGATCTTGGCGATGTTCTTGCATTTTCAGACGCAAGTGTGGTGCGCCATGGCGCTTATGCAGATGCATGCACCGCAGATATTATTATTATTTCTGCCGGCAGACCACAAAAATTAGATGAATCACGGCGAACGTTATTAGAAGATAATAGCAATATCATAAAATTAATTTGCACAGAACTGAAAAATATACAAAAAGATGCAATAGTTATTATGGTAACTAATCCATTGGACACCTTAACGTATCTTGCACAAAAACTTTTACCACTGGATAATAAACAGATTTTTGGAACAGGGACATGGTTAGAGACACAGCGGTTGCGGCGTCTTCTTGCAACTGAATATAAAGTTGCAGCACAATCGATTGAAGCTTTCATGGTCGGTGAACATGGTGATAGCGCCGTTGCTATTATTCCCACCTATTTAAAGATATCACCACAAGAGCAAAAAGATCTTGAAACCAAAGTTACTCAAGAAGTGTACAAAATTATTAAATCTAAATGCGCAACATATTATGGAATCGCTGCATGCATTGCAGATATTTGCTCTGCAATAATTCATAACCAGCGTCGAGTAATACCACTTTCTGTTTATCATAAAGAATATGATATCTGCATCAGTACGCCTGTGATCTTGGGGGAAAATGGAATAGAGCATATGGAACCCTTAGAATTTCATAATGTAGAATCTAAGTTTCAAGAATCAGTTAAAATAGTTCAAAATGAACGAATCTTACTTAAAATTTGAGCTTTATAAAAATTAATTTTCTCATACATGTCATTTTTATATCTTTCAAGCGTAAGCATTTTACGATCATGCATAACAATCTTGCCATCAATAATAACAGTATGTACATCAGTAGATTTACTTGCATAGACAATTTGTGAATAGACATCAAAATCGGGAATTTGATGAAATGCTTGATTACCCATCATAAGTATGTCGGCAGATTTACCAACCTCAAGCGAACCAATTTTATCGCCCATGCTCAGTGCATGCGCACCATCAATAGTTGCAAGTTTTACGACTTCAAAGGGTGTTAAAGGTTTACAATAATCCGCAATACAAAGATCTTGCAATAATGCGCCCGTCTTCATTTCAGCAAAGCTATCTAAACTATTATTACTTGCAACACCATCCGTGCCTATGCCCACGGGAATGGCATATTCTTGCATCGATTTTACATGTGCTATTCCGGAACCTAACTTCATGTTACTTGAAGGATTATAAATAATTGAAGCCCCGGATCGAGCAATAATTTTCAAGTCGCTATCAGAAAAATTTACTCCATGGGCTATAACAACATTATCTGAAAGAATACCTAATGAAAGCATGTATTGACCTAGGCTCATACCCGTTTTTTTATATAATTCATAAAGTTCATTTTTTTGCTCGGCAACATGAATAATAAAGGGTACATGAGCTTCTTGAGACTTTTTATGAGTAGTAATGAGTGTTTGGGCATCACAGCTATAGAGTGAATGGGGCGCAAAAGCGGGTTTTATACTCTGGTTATTATTAAACTCTTTACAAAACTCTTCAGCATAAGAAATATCTTGTTCTATAAATATTGTTTCACCCAAGATTGCACGCATGCCAGCTTGCAGAACAGCCTTTGCCGATGCATTTTCAAAAAAATACATATCAGCAAACATGGTAATGCCCGACTGTATCATTTCATAGCAGGCAAGCATGGTTGACCAGTAAACAAAATCTTCACTTAATATCTTTTTTTCTAGAGGGAAAATATAATTGTTAAGCCATTGTTGCAGATTTTTTGCATCATCTGCAACCCCACGCATCATGGTCATACCAACATGCGTATGCCCATTAATAAATCCGGGTAAAATAACTTTATGATGAGCATCAAGCACGGTCTGTGCGCTGTAACGGTCTACTATACGTTGTGTAGTATCAATTGCAATAATCTTACCCGATTTAATTGCCAACGCAGCATCTAAAAGAACTTCTTTTGAAACCATTGGTACGATAGTACCATGTACAATAAGTATATCAACTACTTGCATAGCGCTCCCTTTTTTTATTAAGGTAATGTGCCACGAACAGGTAAAACAATATATACAGTAAGATTTATAAAAACTAAATCATATAAGATTATTGATTCTGCAAAGATTCAAGACGTTTTTGTTTAATAAAATTTAACTGATCATTAGTTAAATATCCATTACAATGATTTTCTCCATTACGACTAGTCACGTCTTTTATTGATAACTCAAATGAGGTAAGACGATTTATAGCAAAGACATCAGCAGCAACTTCTTTCTTGTTATGCTCATCTGACAAAAAGGGGAGCCACCCACCTCTTATTGCTTTATGCAGTTCTTTATCTGCCTGATCTTGAATTAAGTGACCCGCTTCATGACAAAGAGCATATATCTCACGAACTGCAATAGCGTTGTTGTTATATACTGATGATTGAATAGCTTCAATCATCTCAGGTGAACAACCAATCAAATTTAAAATAGATAATTCCGTATTAAATACCCTCAGTTTATATGCAGCAGCATATACGTTATGGGCACTAGCATTTTCATTGTTTATAAATGCTGTCGTACTTAAAAAAGAACGGCTTTCAGGAACCCTTTGAAGAATAATTTCGCGGATATGTTGCTCAATAGCGGCGGGTAATTTAAAGTTTTCATTATCTTTCAATTGGTAATGATATAAATAAAAACCTATTAAGCGATGGCCATAGCCTACAAGACCGACACCAAGACTTAGAGGAGCCAAAATCTTCAAATTTTTAGATAAACGGTGGGTTCCAAGTTTTAACCGATCTGCGGCATAATAAAACGCACACAGAGCTACCACAAAATTTGTGATAGTTAATTTTTTTGCCTGATTAACAACATCTTGAAGATTTTCAACTTTTTTTGGACTTACTAATCGCTTTACATGATCAAAAAGACTCGCATCGGCAGGTTTTTGAGCTGTCGCTGTAGATATTGCCAAGAAAAGAGTTGCAATTTTTAATAAGATTCTTATTTTTATCATAATTATCTAATTATAAGATTATATATTAGCTTGCTTGAAAAACTGATTAACGCGAGAAAAGCCCGTTAAAAAGTAAGACTGGCCACAAGTCAATGTTGAAAGTATACGTTCATTATTTTTAATATTCTGCGCATTCCACCAATCATTAAGTCTGACAATAGGCAACATAAGATCATCGATACCAAAACCATACGTTCCCCAATGCATGGGAATAAAAATGTGTGCGCCAAGATCTAAAAATGCTTTTCCTGCATCTGCTGCATCCATATGGGTTGTCTTCATCCACTTGCGCGGTTCGCAAGGACCGATTGGCAACAATGCAACTTCGATATCCGGAAAATAGTAGGCAATCTCTTTAAAATGGTCACTATAGGCAGTATCCCCGGCAAAATAGATACTTTCCTGAATCATCCAGCTTCCCCATAGGGATGCATTACGGTCAAACAAGCCCCTTTGTGACCAATGACGCGCAGGTAAAAAGGTAAGTTTAAGACCATTATGAGAGATATCTTGCCACCACATGCATTCAGTCACTCGAGCCGACATGCCACGACTATCAAACCATGCTTTATCCCCAAAAGGTACATAAAAATGGCAATTAGTTTGTGAGTATAACGCCTTAAGCGTAGCACTATCCATGTGGTCACGATGATTATGGGAAAGGAGAACAATATCGATTTTTGGCAATTGGGAAAAGTGAATTCCAGGCTCACTAAAACGTTGCAATAAAAAGGTTAAATCGCCAAAAACCGGGTCTGTTAAAATATTAAGGCCATTAATTGAGAGTAAAAAGCTTGCGTGGCCGATCCACGTTATATGGTCTGCTTCTTGAAATACATAAGGAACTGAATGATTTTTGATAAGTCTACGCGCTGCAGCACGCTGAGCAAAAGACGTCACATACATGAATACCGAACGCCAAAAAATATTGGAGACAACTTCACCAGGATAGTTATAAAAACGGTTATTGAGTCTATAGGGTTGACGCTTATTCATGAGATTCGCTGTGAGAGTTTACAAGACAATCCCCTATCTAGACTTACGTCAGAGACAGGGGAAATGGAGGTTATCTGAATAAAAAACATATATATTATTTTACAATTTTTTGAATTAATAGCAAACAATTATAAAATAGCAGGATAACCAATTAACACGTTACCTGTATTCCTAGGCACCTCAATTCCCTACGCAATTGAGCTGAATTTTTAAAGACAATACCATGAATACCAAGTTTTTCTGCCACTTGAACATTTCTTTTTTTATCATCAATAAAGATGTAATACTTTGCCTGTGGAACAACTTGTTGTACATCTTTTTTGAAGTGGTCAAAAAATTCCGGTGCAGGTTTGCGCACATAATTACGCTCTGGATGTGATATTACGATAATTTCAAACATATTAAAAATCTCTGAATGTTCTTCTTTAAAATGTTCAAACGCCTGGCTTCCGATATTAGAACAGACGGCAAGTCGATAGCCCTTACTTTTAAGCTCGTCAAGTAATTTTTTCATTTCAGGGTCTAAGATATAAGAGTTACAGACCGTAAGAAACTCTATTTTTGAAGCCGCAAGCCACGGATAGTGCTTTTCAGTAAGTCTATCGTAGACATTTTCTGCAGTTTTAGAAGTCGCATAAAAAGTATTAACTATCCGATATCCTGCACATGGGTTGGCCAGCGTTAATGCATAAGGATTTTTTCTGAAAAATTTATAGCTCGAATCAAAAAATTTAGCATATGAAAAGCTAAAAATCACTTCATGCAGATCAAATGCAATTACCACTTGATCATTCTTATGCTTTTTATCCATGAGTTCTTCCTGATGAGCTTGGGCGTAAGTTGCTAGAATTATTATTTTTAATAAGAATGTTTTTTTCACAAAATTTTCATATTTAAATTAAATAATATAAAATTAAGCATAAATAAATAAGTGATTTTTATCAAATACATTAAACTCAACATATATCTAAAAAATCTATATCATGATATCCGTCAACAACTGTATCTGCTCGAGCAATAAGCTCCCTGCTGCCATGGGTATTGATGCCAATACAATGCATTCCTGCAGCCTGAGCCGCTTTGATACCCGTTGCAGAATCTTCTATTGCCACACAATCGGCAGGGTCGATACCCAGTTGCTCAGCAGCATGCAGATATATATCGGGTCGAGGCTTGCCAAGATGGTTTACCTTTGAAATACCATATATATGCTTTCCAAAATATGTATCAAGATTCAGGGCACAATTGGTAATTTCAAGTGTACGATCATCAGCATTGGTGGCTATAGCAGTCGGCAGGTGCGCTACTTTTTTATGAAATTCAGAAAAGCCTTCAATAAATGTTACCCCATTCTTATAGAGCTCATGCGCATGGGCCTTTTTTTCCACAGCCAATTGCTCTGCTGTATCAGAAAGATCAAACATCTGTTTAAGTAAAGCGCAGCCCAGTCTGAGGCCGCCAGCACCTCCCATAAGAAGCTCACGAACTGCTTTGTGAATTTCCGGGGTATAAGAAACACCCTTTGAAACAAGAAGCTTTTGGGTTGCAATATCCCAGATCGTATTAGTATCGACGATGGTACCGTCCATATCAAAGATTAAAGCTTTGCAAGATATACGTTTTTTCATGCATGTCCCTTTTCTAAAGTCTATAAATATGGTACAACTAATTCAAATCAAAAAATAACCTTTTGACAGGATCTATTATGAATAGCGTACTACGATCATTATATAAAACAATTATTGCTACTGCATCGTACTCATTTTTAAAACTGCTCACATTAAGTAAAATTATTGGATATCGTTTAAGTTTTTTCTCTGTCTGCCAGCTGGTAACACCCCTATTAGCTTTGCAAATAAGCACACCTGAATTAATGGGCATAACTACTCTACGCACGCTTTTTCACCTGTTAATGCATCCGGCATCAGGCGTTTTGGGCTTATTTTACCATGCACCAACATTGGCAGGCGCGTTATACTTTAAAGCATCTTGTAATGATACTTCAAAAATTATGCGCATTATAGGGCCGCCTGCATCCATGATGCCTTTTGTCCCCACGTCAGTAGGCTCGCAAGCTTGG
>VFQN01008097.1_pt1 | contig 10853 bp, 10 predicted proteins | sample 3512371 | NCBI WGS metagenome assembly VFQN01 (sample SAMN10412370, study PRJNA504923) | tailings metagenome | isolation source: Replicate 2 from Balatoc abandoned mine | place: Philippines: Itogon, Benguet | collected 2017-08-28 | reverse complement strand
GGCATATTTTAATGGCAGAAAGTTCCTTGTCTCAGACAGATGCCCGGTTTATGAATCTGCTTCCGTAAGCGATTCCGACTTCAAAATCACCACCGACTTTCGACCTTCCGTACAGCCGTCCTGAGGAGCGAATGTGGTCAGGTGGAACTTGCCATCAACTCCTGTGCGCCCCGCAGCAGATCGCTCGCCTTCACCGTTTCCTGCAAAGATGACCGTCGCGCCCTCAACCGGTTTGCCCTTGTAGTTGACGATGCCGGTGGTGGGATACACCTTGGGCAGTGCTTCTTTTGAAGGACCGCAGCCCCATAAAAACAGTGCTACCAGCAAGCCGGACAGATTTTTTGAGTTGCCGTTCACCCGAAGTCTTCCTTGCACAAATTGAGGTGTCATTCGCCCCGCTTTAATGACTGCCAGCAAGGCGAGGCCTGAATCAAATCATCCGGATGGCCGACAATCTGGTGAGAATCGTGGCTGGCCTTCAAGTCGGCGCCGGGACTCAGGCAGATAAAAGTACTGGCACAATAAATGAAAGCCCCGAGAGAACTCCATTCCTTGTCCTTTCGGGGCTCATAACAGAAAAGCTAGATTTCACCGATGGTCTCACCGCCATTGCGGGTGCCCAGGGCACGCTGGGTGACCATGTCGATATTCTCCGAGAAGAAACGCACAGCCCCATCCGACATCAGGCCATGCACGCCACCGGTGTGAAAGCTGGAGAAACTGGCCTTGTTTTGCTGGCTGGTCTGTGCAGTTCCGGCAATTGGCTGAAAATTGAAAGGCATTCCGAATGACCCGTTGAAACGGGCGGATTCATCCTGCGCGTTGGCATTCCCGATCATATAGTGGTCGTAGACGCTGGTCGTCGACGTCCCCGTGCCGCCCCGAACCCACTCGGCAATAGCGACGGTATTCGATGTTCCATCGATAAGATTGGCAATGGTGACGGAACTCTGGAGCGACATCACGCCATTATAGCGGGCATCCAGGCAGCAACCGTCATCAAGATGCTGTTGCGATTCCGCGGGCCGACCCGCAGGCGAAGCCCCGACGGCAGGCGATGCAGACCCAACCAGCCCGGAAGCATTTGCGCCATAGCTCGTCAGGTATTGAGTCCAGGTAACCGATGTGCCATTGATCGTGGCAGACACGTTGTTCTTGGCGAGATCATTCGTTGAAGGGCAGCGAAGCCCTGGAATCGCGGTTTCCAAAGCCCGCTTGTTGTTCCCAGTCCAGCTCACATTCGGATTGTAGACGGACGGAAAATCGATAGAGTTATACAGCGGCGCCTGATCGAGATACGGTAGCAAGAGACAGTCCCACGACACAGCCGGCGTCGGATTGCCAACTTGTGGAAATACCCGCAAGTGACTGGCCGGCAGCACATTAAATGTGTCGTGATAATTATGGAGAGCGAGTCCCAGTTGCTTGAGATTATTCCGACATTGTGTTCTGCGAGCGGATTCCCGGGCTTGCTGCACAGCCGGCAGCAAGAGGGCAATCAGAATTGCAATGATTGCAATCACCACCAGTAATTCGATGAGCGTAAAACCCCAACGGCGACTGTGTCGAGACATGTGAGCGCTTTCTGGAAAAGAGGCGATGAAGTGAACGTGACGGAGATAACCCTCCGGGAATCACTGTCGGAATTGCGCATGCTTGAAGACTGGGAAGATGTTTACTTACCATACAGCTTCCTAAAAGAGAAGCCAATTCCAGAGTGAGTGCAAACTCTCACTGAAATGTACACAAGAAAGCACTCACCGAATCGAGTAGACAGCGATCCGGTCTTCCTTTCATGCAGGGTTGCGAATAGAGGCTTGTAGGTATTTTCCGCAATCTGGAATGGTCTCCATGCGAGGGAAAACGCAGGTCTGCAGAGTGTGCAATCAGGCACGCCCCGTTAAGGCGAGATGCGTTGCTCGTGTAATGCTCGTTTGTCATCGCTCGTAGCTATATTCAAATGAAGCAGACGTGCAGCTTGAACCTATGAATCCAGGAAAATCAGGCTGAATCCCGTGATATCAGAAGTCCATGTCATGGATGACGGGCGGTTCCATGTTCCGGAAATTCGATCTGCATCAGGCAGTTTGCTGGGTAATTGTCGCGATCGGAATCTGTTCGGGAATCCGCTGGTCGGAACTGCTTCTGGAACGGCGTCCCCGCGGAACGATCTATGACACTCGCCATGAACAGTGGCTGGGTGACGACCAGCGGATTCCGCTGCTGGAGGTCTGGCGGGAGGATGCTCCCGTCTATGCAGAGCCTGTCGCGATTTGCGGCTGGCAGGATGGCATCTCGACCTGGCAGTTTCACTTCGCCACCAATCGCAGGCCCGAAGCCGGATCTGCCGGCAGGATCAAATACGGGAACGAATCTCTCGCCGCACCACAGTTCGGCAGGGCCCGGGTCACTTTGCCGCGTCGTCGGCGCGGAGTCGACATTCCGCTGACCAGCCTGGGTTCGCAACCTCAAGGAGACCATTCGCAGGCTCCAGAACCAGTTCCCGCGACGGAAGTCATTGAATCCGTGACGCCGGCCACCTGGGAACAGTTTCTGGCGGGCGTGAGCGACCAGATTCAGCGATCGCGGCAGCAGGATCTGTTGCTGTTCGTGCATGGCTTTAACGTCAGTTTCGATGCCAGCTTGGTCCGAACTGCCCAAATCGCGCTGGACATGCCGTTCAATGGAGCCGTAGTCGCCTACAGCTGGCCTTCGCAGGGTGGCATCCAGAATTACAGCAATGATGAACCGGTCAACGCCGCTGCGGTCGCTCCCTTTCAGGAATTTCTGAACCGATTGCGGGATGGGGTTCCCTCCGGCACCCGGATCCACATCGTTGTCCATAGCATGGGAAACCGGATCGTCCTCCGCGCAATCGCCAGTCTGACCAATCCTGCCCTGCTGCGACGGGCAACGCCCAAACCGCCTCCCATCGGCCATCTGGCACTGATGGCGCCGGACGTGGGTCTGGCAGACTTCCAGATGTTGATGCCGCTGGTCATTCCGCAGTGCGAGCGGGTCTCGCTGTATACCAGCCGGTTTGATCTGGCACTGGTCGCCTCTCGCCGCTTGCACTCGGAGCAGCGGGCCGGAGACGGCCAACCGCCGCTGATCCTGTCAGGGCTGGAAACGATCGACTGCTCGGCCATTGATGGCACGAGCTGCCTGGGACACAGCTATTACAGCAGCAGCGTCGACGTGTTAGCCGACCTGTTCCAGCTGATCAAGTGGAATCGGCCTGCTGGTCAACGGTCGCACCTGTCCGCCAGAACGGGCTGGCAGGGGCAGTACTGGACCTGGACAGCGACCGCCCCTCGCGACCACTGGACGTGGCATTTCGACCATCTGCCTGCCGTCACGACGGTCGACCCGACGCTCCCGTAATTTCTGCCAGGATCTCTGTCGGTCTATTGTCCGCCCGCGCGATTGGAGTTCCGCCGCAGAGCAGGCGTTCCTCTCAAACATTTGGCCAGGCAGCCAACCACTTCGCTGCGCCCCGGCGAAGACAGATGAGGGAAATGTCTGCCTGAAATCAGGGCATCCTCCGTGATAAACAAGGCATTCCGGGCTGTAGTGCTGAAGGAAAACACGGGGCAAACATTTTTTCCAGAGAGCATATCTCATTACAGAACAATCAGTTATAGATCATCTCCACAGGTGATCTTCGCGTCTGGCACACCGCTTGCTTTTCAGCTCTCACGTCCAACGGACATGGCAGTGACCGGCAGTTACGGATAACTGACGGACCCACAGATTCCGTTTGATGTTCCAGGTCCGTTTGCTCCACCAGGGTAGATCGACTGGGGGTGTAGCCGGGTCAGGTCGTTGTGCCTGACTCGGGCGAGCGCCTACACCACCAGTCGTCTACTCCTTGTTCACGAAACCGGACGTTCTGCAAGAGGCAGGACGTCCGGTTTCCTTTTTTATGTCCTTGAGCTTCGAGACGACTCCTGGTCTGGCGATCGCTCTCACTTCGCGACGATCCCCCGCTGGCGTTTCGCGACCCCGTTTGCATCGCCTCCGTGATTCACCACCGGACTCCGCGAATCGGATGCTCCCGATTGGCATTCCGATGCTCTTTCCCGTTATCTTTCCGGGGAAAGAGGACCAATCATGACTTCCAGCCTTCGCGTATGCAGTTTCGAGAGCCGTCGTGCCGCAGAGATCCGGCAAATCCTGGAACGCCAGGGAGCCTTGCCCACGGTAGCGCCTTCCATGCGGGAACTACCCCTGGAGGAAAATCCCGCAGCCTTTGAATTTGCTGATCAACTGCTCGCCGGCCGCATCGATCTTGTCGTCTTCATGACGGGAGTCGGAGCGCGGGGACTGATGGAAGTGCTGGAAACCCGGCATTCACGCAGCGAGATTCTGGCAGCGCTGGACAAGTGCGTGATTGCGGTTCGTGGTCCCAAGCCGGTCGTGGTGTTGCGCGAATGGGGACTGCGAATCGACCACCGTGCCCCGGAACCAAATACGTGGCGGGAACTGCTGACCACCTTGCATGCGGCGTTGCCATTGGCCGGCAAGCGGATCGCTGTGCAGGAGTATGGCGTTCCCAATCCGCAGTTCTATGCCGCACTTGCAGAAGCCGGAGCCGAGGTGATCTCGGTGCCGATTTACCGGTGGGCCTTTCCGGAAGATGTGGGACCATTGCAGGCAGCGATTCGTCAGACCATCGACGGAGCCTTCGACGTGCTGATGTTTACCAGCGCCAATCAACTGCACAACGTGGTGCAATGTGCGCGGGATCTCGGCCTGGAACAGGAATGGCTGACGGCCGCCCGTCAGTGCCGGATTGCGTCGATTGGTCCCACTGCTTCCGAAACGATTCAGTCGTACGGACTGCAGATCGATCTGGAACCCACACACCCGAAGATGGGCACGCTGATCAAGGAACTAATGGAAGCGGCGCGCACCTGGTGATTTCCGGAGCAAAGAAAAATCGCGAACCCGCCAGCGATGTTGTCAGTCGCTTGCGGATTCGCGATTTGAAATCGGAATTCAAGAGTCCCCGTTTACTCCGCCTTCGGTTTTTCAATCATCCCGTACATGTGCCCGCCGACTTCGCCGTGCTGCCAGGTGCCGACATAGCGATCCCCATAGAACATCACGCGGCTGGTGAAAGTGCCCATGCCCGGGATCGTGAGGTCGGTCAAGGACAGCACCGGCGTGTCACCGGCCCAGAAGACCTTGACGACCAGCGGAACCGGCACGTCCTTGTCGCCGTACTTGATCCGGGCCGTGATCACCCAGTCATCACCCGTCAGCTTTTTCGCGCTGGCAATCTCATAGCGTTCCGGCTTGCCGGCCGGCTTGCCTACGACCGTAAAAGTGCCAACCAGCGCCGAACCGGACAGCTTCTCCGAGAAATCTTTTTCCAGATCCGCCTGTGAGGGCGTTGCAGCAGCAGCCGGCGGTTCCTGAGCCGGTTCGGCAGCCGGCGCCGCGTTCAATGCCAGCAGCATTCCCAGACATCCCGACAACAAAAACAGACGACGCATATGTCTCTCCCTTGCGTGGTGATGGCAGGTACCCTGGCAGATGGCGACTACACGAATACTCCGGACTGGACGCCGCGACGCTCCAGAGCAGCATTCACAAACCCGTAAAACAACGGGTGTGGCTTGTTCGGCTTGGATTTGAATTCCGGATGGAACTGGACCGCCACGAACCAGGGGTGATCCGGAACCTCAATGATCTCTGCCAGCTTGCCGTCCGGGCTTTGTCCCACAATCTGGAAGCCGGCCGCTGCCAGTTCTTCCTTGTAGGCCGGGTTGAATTCATAGCGGTGACGATGACGTTCCGAAATTTCGTCCGCAGTGTAGAGCCGGGCGGCCAGGGATTCCGGCGACAGCAAACAGGGCTGGGCACCCAGCCGCATCGTCGCTCCCTTGGTTGTCACCTGCTTCTGGTCTTCCAGCAGGCAGATCACCGGGTCCGGCGTATCCGCGGCAAACTCCGTGCTGTGAGCCTGCTGGCGTCCCAGGACATGGCGGGCATACTCAATGACCGCCACCTGCATCCCGAGGCAGATTCCGAAGTAGGGAATGTTATTTTCGCGGGCATACTGCACGGCCCGGATCTTGCCTTCGACTCCGCGAGTGCCGAAACCGCCGGGAACCAGCAATCCGTCGACGCCGGCGAGTTGGCTGGCGACGTCAATCCGCTCCAGTTCCTCCGCCTCGATCCGTTTGACCACCACGCGGGAACTGTGCGCCAGTCCGGCGTGATCCAGGGCTTCATAAATCGACTTGTAGGCATCGCGATGTTCGATGTACTTGCCGACGACCGCGATCGTAACATCATGTTCCGGATGACGAATCCGGCGAATCAGCTCTTCCCAGTCGTCCATCTCGCAGGGACCGGCCGTAAGCCGTAACTTGTCCAGGATGTACTCGTCCAGCCGGTGTTCTACCAAGCCCAGCGGAACCTCGTAGATCGAGAATTCCTTGTCGCGTTCCTCGATCACTGCCCGCTTCTCGAGGTTGCAGAACAAGGCGATCTTTTCGGCATTATCCCGTCCCAGTTCACGTTCGGTCCGGACGATCAGCACGTCCGGCTGAATCCCGATTTGCCGTAACTGCTGCACGCTGTGCTGCGTGGGCTTGGTCTTGAGCTCCTTGGCGGCCTTGAGATACGGCACGAGCGTGAGGTGGATGAACAGACAGTTTTCGCGACCGATATCGAGCGGAATCTGGCGGATCGCCTCCAGAAACGGCAGACCTTCAATGTCGCCGACGGTTCCGCCCAGTTCCGTGATCACGACGTCCACGTCCGGCCCTGCCAGGCGTCGCACGGAGGCCTTGATTTCATCGGTAATGTGCGGCACCACCTGCACGGTCCCGCCGAGGTATTTCCCCTGGCGTTCCTTCTCGATGACCTTCAGATAGATTCGGCCCGAGGTGTAATTGGATTCCCGGGACAGCGGCGAGTTGGTGAACCGCTCGTAGTGGCCCAGGTCCAGGTCGGTCTCGGCACCGTCGTCCAGCACATAGACTTCGCCATGCTGGTAGGGACTCATGGTGCCGGGGTCGACGTTGATATACGGATCCAGCTTCTGCATCCGGACCCGCAAGCCGCGGCGTTCGAGAATGCAACCGATCGAGGCCGACGTCAGCCCCTTCCCCAGAGAGCTGACAACACCGCCTGTCACGAAAATATGCTTGGTCATAGTGATCCGTCGTTCGTCCAACCGTCTCAGAGTCGCTTCGTCGACCGAAGCAGGTGTGGCTGGGGGACTGAAAATTCCGGGCTCGGCCGGCCCCATAATTGATTCAGGAGCGTCGTCCGACCCGCTGCACGAACCGAGCATAATCGTCCGGCGTGTCGATGCCAACACTGTGGTGTTCCACAATTGCGACCTGCAGCCGGGCTCCGGCTTCCAGCGCCCGTAATTGCTCCAGTTTCTCGAACCCTTCCAGCCGGGAAACCGGTTTTTCAGTGAGCGACAGCAGAAAATCCCGACGGTAGGCATAAATGCCCACATGCAGCAGCCACGGCGATTCCGGACTTTGCACCAGCGATTTTGAATCGCCGTCCCGGACAAACGGAATCGGGCTGCGGCTGAAATACAGGGCCCGGCCGTCTGCGGCGCAGACCACTTTCACGCAGGAAGGCGACTGCAGCGTTTCCCACGAATGAATCGGAGTCGCCAGCGTGGCCATTTGCGCATCGGGATGCGAACGCATCTCTTCCACCAGCAGATCAATGGCTGACGGATCAAGTTCCGGTTCATCGCCCTGCAGGTTGACGATAATTTCCGCATCCGGCAGTTCGCGCTGCACGACTTCGGCAATGCGATCGGTCCCGCTGGGATGTTCGCCGGTCAAATGGCCCTGCCCGCCAAATTTTCTAACGGCGTCCAGGATCTCGGCGTCATCCGCAGCGATATGCACTCCGGCGAGCGATTTCGCCCGGCAGGCCGTTTCCCATGCATACTGCAGCAGCGGACGACCGGTCTCGGACAGCAACAGCTTTCTCGGCAACCGCGTCGACTGCAGCCGCGCAGGAATGACAGCGTAAACGGACATGGAAATCCCGGATCAGGGCCAGAGATCGCGTTCTGTGAATCAGCCCGAAGCGCCAGCGAGGGAATCGCCTTTTATCCTGACGCTGATACTCCCTCGCTGGTGCTTCGGGCTGGTCATCCTGAGACCAGAGACAGCTCAAATGTCTGTCCCTGATCCCTCAGCCTGCCACCACAAATTTTCAGTGCGGTTCCGACTTCGGCGGCTCGAATTTCGGAGCAGTCGTTTCCACCGATTCTTCCAGCGGAGCCGGACGGCTGCTGGTGTTGCTGCGCTGATAGGTGGAGCTCTCCACGTCGTCGTCGATCCCCTTCACGCCTTTCTTGAACTCGACAATCCCCTTGCCGAGGCTGCGAGCGACTTCCGGCAGACGTTTTCCGAACAGCAACAGGGCGATGATCCCGAAGATGATCATCTCCGGCAAACCGAGTGTGGGCAGCATGGTATTCCTTTCCGGGATCAAAAGAGAGGCGATGCGGTGGGCCAGTAATTGCGGTGAGATGCGCAGGAGGGCGGCGTCAATCCGGCAGACAACCGGACTCAGGTCTTGTTATGCGAGTTCACTTCGTCGTCCGCATCGCGGACGCCTCTTTTGAATTCGCTCACGCTCGATCCCAGAGACCGCATCACGCCGGGCAAACGACTGCCGAACAGCAGCAGGATGATGGCTCCGAAGATCAGTAATTGCGGCAAACCGATGTTTAACATTTTTTTCTCGCTCAGCTCAGCGGGTGGCATGTTGTCCGAAACCCCGGCGACCAGGAAATGACGCACCTGCCCGGTTACCAGTCTGGGAAATCACGGCCAGCAAGAAACTCTGGCGATCCGCAACGACGCCGGGTTGGCTGCTCCGGGAAAAGATCACCCGGAAACTATGATCCAGCGAAGCTGTCGCCAGTATATCGCGTCACGCGCCGGTCGCACGCCTCTGGAAAGCGAGGGGCGAATTTTCCGGAACGAATGCGGCGACCGCGACCGGTCGCAACATATGGCCGTGGGCATTATCCGAAATGTCGTTTGACCCGAGGTCTTGAACAACGGACAACGTCGTCACTCCACATCTCCCGCCTGACGCAGGAATTTATGAGCAGACAGCTCTATTGTGGGACGATCACCGCGGCCTGTCAATCGCTGTCCATTGACCGCCGGACAATTTCCGGACCGGGCAAAGCACCGAACGTCGGTGAACGTCTCGACGTTTGAAGGAGCAGGTGACTGAAAATCGCCGCTCCGGATCACTGGCAGCGAGTCGTCGCTGTCAGCGAAAGCGGGTATCATTGAGCGGTCAGCGGCTGAATAATGACAGGCGGTGACGTTCGACAAATCCGTTTCCGGAGCAGACATGCGCAAGGTGGCCGTGGTGGGATTGGGACGATTCGGCATGGCGCTGGCGCGCCAGCTGGAATCACAGCGTGTGCAGGTCATTGCCATCGACTCCGATCCGGAACTGATCGATAACATCAAGGACGAGGTGGGTGCCGCACTGGTGCTGGATTCCACTGACGAACTGGCTCTGCGCAGTCAGGAGATCCATCAGGTCGACGTGCTGGTGGTGGCCATCGGCGAGAATTTCGAGGCTGCGGTGCTGACGACGGTGCTGGGCAAGAAGTTCGGAATTCCCGAAATCATCTGCCGGGCCAGTAGTGCCGTCCACGCGGAGATCTTCCGCCGGATCGGAGCCGATGAGGTAATTCAGCCGGAAATTGAAACCGGCCAGCAATTGGCGCGCCGGCTGTCGAATCCGCTCCTGGATGATTTTATCGATCTGGGAGAGGGCTTCACGCTGATTGAACTCCGGGCTCCTGCTGCCTTCCGCGGAAAAACCCTGCGGGATTTGAACCTGCGGGTGAAGTACAGCGTTAACCTGGTGGCGATTCGCCGGCAGGAAACCACCAAAGACGCTGCCGGAAACGAAACCACAAAAATGCACCTCACGGTGCCCCTTGCTGACGAAGTGATTCAGGCAGAAGATACCCTGGTGGTCATCGGCAGCAATGAGCATCTCGCGAAGCTGCCCCAGGAGTAAACTCCGCAATTTCACCTTGCTGATACCCTTTCCCTGCAGACAGCGCGCTGCCTGCTGATCACTCGACGCCTGCCGCTCCATCATGAACAACCTGCCTGAGATCGTCCTGACGCCTTTCCCCGCGAATCCCCTTGCCGCCGCGGATTTTCACGGCGGAGACGTCGCCATCGGGAATTTTGACGGCGTGCATCGCGGGCATCAGGCGATGCTTGAGCGTCTCGTCTCCCGTGCGAAAGCAGAATCCCGACCGGCTGTGGTGATGACGTTTGATCCGCACCCGCTGGCCCTGCTCAAGGTGGACGGTCCGCCGCCAGGCCTGACGACGATTTGCGATCGCGTGGAGCTGTTGCATCAGCACGGGGTCGATATCGTCGTCGTGTTGCAGACCACGCGCGAATTGCTGCAGCTGACGGCTGAAGAGTTTTTTACGGATGTTATCCTGAAGCGGCTGGCTGCCCGCCGGCTGGTCGAAGGGCCAAACTTTTACTTCGGCAAGAATCGCGGCGGAAACGTGACGCTGCTGCGGCAGATGTGTCAGCAGCACGGGTTGCAACTGGACGTGATTGAACCGGTGACCTGCGACAGCCAGTGGGTTTCGTCGAGTGTGATTCGTTCGCTGCTGCTGTCGGGTGACCTGAACGACGCCGTCGAGTTACTGGGGCATTCGTACCGGATGCGCGGACAGGTCGCACATGGAGCAGCGCGTGGCCGCCAGCTCGGGTTCGCCACCGCGAATCTGGAGCAGATTCCGACCGTCATTCCCGGCCCCGGAGTCTATGCCGCGAGTAGTAACCTGCAGG